>ERZ808277.34-NODE-34-length-106564-cov-4.759072_pt1 | contig 106564 bp, 75 predicted proteins | sample MGYA00521240_ERZ808277 | MGnify/ENA primary metagenome ERZ808277 (study PRJEB31516, sample SAMN03275599) | gut metagenome | biome: mammalia-associated habitat; material: feces | host: Papio cynocephalus | place: Kenya | collected 2012-07-17 ... | reverse complement strand
TGAGGTTGAGAAATAATATGCGCGAGTTTTCCGCAGGGAAAACTCGGTAAGCAAGACGCAAAGCGGATTGCGACACTTGCATATCACGATTTTCTGACCCGGAAAAATAAAATGTTATAAAACAAAGGGGCTGGCTAATAAGTTCTAAATGTCATTGCCGTACTTGATACTGCGATGTTTCTGAAAAAAACTTGATTAGCAATCTGTTGAAAATTTTCAATAGATTATCGGGGCAAGCCCGATAATGACATAAAAGTTTCTTTTTGGTCATCTCCTTTGTTTTGGAGGAAGAATTAGTTTTTTCCGCCTTTGTGCGGTTCGGAAAGATATTTTTTTGCAATTTTTATAAAATCATCTTTTGAAGTCATTAAAAAATATTTTTCCAAACTTGAATAATACCCATCATTTGTCTTTATGAATTGTGCAATTAAAGAATAGCCAAAATCGTCGCCAATTTTTTTATTTTTCATAAAATCATTGAATTCTGAAAAATATGCCGGATCAGCAGAATCTTCTGTTTTCCAAATAAAGGGATTTAAATCACTCACATAATCTGTAAGCAATTCATTTGCCCTGCCGTGTCTTTCGTTTTCTTTGTCTAATATAATGTACATCAATGTAAATAATTCAAAATTTGTCATTTTTATCTTCCTTATTTTTTGTTAGGATTTTTACATAATCCTGTTGTTTCATCCCATTCTTTAGGAGAGCGGTTATATCCGCCGTTGCTTAAATTGCCGTTTTTTACTTTTGCCCAATATTGAGCGCCATTTTTCGCAATTTTTATATACCATTTACAGCCGTCTTTATCTGTTCCCGCATAACAAGACTCGTCATTTATCAAGTCTAGCAAAGTTTTCCTGTTTTTTAAATTGTCTGTAAGATGTCCTTTGCTTTTTCTGAAAATATGCTTTATCTGCGCAGGATTTTTTGGAAGCCTGTTTCTGCCTCCCCGTGTTCCGCTGTACAGTCCGCTTCTACCGCTTCCCATTTTTCACCTCCGGTTTCTTATGCTGGGATTTAGTCCAGTTGTCATATTGGAAAAACTGGACTCCGCAATTTTTGAACTCATCAAAAATTTTTCCCGGCATTGCTCCGTAAACAAGAATGATTTTTGGCTCAATTTCCTTTATAAAAGAGCGCAGTCCTTCTTTTAAATGAAATTTGTATTCAGAAGATTTGCAGCAGCCGTAAGTTCCTATTGAATAAATTCCGTGTTTTTCAAGCCCCAAAAAGGCGAATGGCGGTTCGTCAGGAATAATGCGTTTGTATGTGCGCTCATCGCCAAAACGAACATTTGGAATTACATAAATTCCTTGCTCTTGAAGGTAATGACCGATTTGATGATTCAGGTAAAGATTTGTCATCTGCAGAACAAGCGGCATATCGTAATAAAGAGAGCAGTCGGGAGATATGGCTCCGGAAAATTTCTTGATTTTTTCAAGATTTTCTTTTGTTGAAGTCAAAATGTCTCGGAATTTTAAATCGTTTTCATAGAAGCAGACAAATTCGTTGAGAGTTTCACTTCTGTTCATTTTGCTGAACGGAATCATCGTCTTTGGAATTAAAATTTCTTTAGGATTTCTGATAAGCGGAATCTCAAGCAAGCCGTCAAAAATTGCATTTTTAACAAGTTCAGCATTGAATCCGTCATCAATCAGATTTTTCTTTAGCTTTTCTTTTTTGCAAAAGTCCAAATCATCGAATAGATATGGTTGAAAAATATTCTCCATCTTATTATTCCTTTCAAAAATCAGTCTTCCGCGCCGATTATCTTTTTAGAAAAACCGACACGGAAAACTGAATGGATTTCTTATTCAGCGACTTTCAGGTTTTCACTGAATCCGACTGAATATGTGCCGTCTGCCGTAGGCCTTGTTTTTATGGCAACCGCATACTTTTCACCGGGCGTAAGATTATCTGGAACGTAGGCTTCCAGTGTTTTTGGAAGATTCCTTGTTAAAACGCACTTGAGCCATTTTGTCTCATCCGCCTCTGCTTCGCCGTCTTCATCGACAGGGCAGAAATATAAGCCGCATTCCGCACCTTCAAGCTTTAGCCTGCTTCCTGTAATGCTCACAAGTTTTCCGGGCTTTACAGCTTTTTCTTCAACTCCGTCCCAAAGACACTTTACACTGCTTATAAGTGGAGCTGAATCTGTATAAACAATTTTATCTATCTCGATTTTTCCTACAGATTCAGTCAAAGTTTTTGAAGGTGTAAATTTCACTGTAAGAGAAGAAATCTCGCTTGCTGTCTTTGGGGCGATTTTCATTCCGCCTGAAAGCGCGATGTAAAGCGTTCCCAAGTCCAGCAGGTTTACAGATTTTGCGTTTGACAGATTTGAAAGAATTCCTGCTTTTAAATCCTTTGCGAATTTTTTAAGCTCATACTCATTGTAGGCGGGATTTCTTTCGCAAATCTCCATTATAAGATTGTCAATGTTCACTGTATTCCGTGAAACACGACCCACGAATGTTTCAGTTTCCTCATAGACAAGCTTGCGGATTGAAACACTGATTTTGTTTGTGGAGTTCTTGAACTCCGAAGCAATAGTAGCCATAGCCACCTCACAAACCACACTTTCTAATAAAGTTCAAAAAAGTATGGTATAATTATTAAAAAGACTGCAACGCAGCCTGCAAGACATTTTGTGTTTGTCTTACAGGAACTAAGATACAGTCCATTTGAAAAAGAAGTTGGCCGTCACTGGCCGTCGTTGTCCACCATTGGCCAAATGAATGAAAAAGGGGAGCAGTTGGAATTTTCTGATTTTTCTAGAATTTTATATTCTTATATTGGTTTAGGAGATGAGCATCCTAAATTTGTGCTGGAGCTTTTGAGTCTTGTGTATTTGGGTGATGATGGATTTTTTTGCAATCAAAATAATCCATTCTTGAAAATGAACACAAGTACATTAAATGGATATTTTCGCGGTTCGAAAAAAATAAGCGAGAAAAACGCAGTCTTTATAAAGTCAAATTTTGATTCAACAGAATTTATCGACAAGATAGATTCCTTGTCAGTTGACCTGAAAACAAATTTGGCAAATGAGCTAGGAGTTGAAGACACTGATATAAAAGCGCTTCCTGAAAAATGTGCGGATGTATTTCTTCAAATCATCTCAGATATTGCATCAGGAAAAAAACAGGAGAAAGTTTTATTAAATACAAACTCCGGGCAAAAAGACTTGGAGCAAAAATACGGACTGAGCCTTTTGCAGGAATGCAACAGTTTGTGTCCGCTGCCGGAGTGCTCAAAGCCTCTCTATGTCAAAAAAGAGGAAGACAAGCAGCCGTATTTTCAGATAATCCAGATAAATCCGCAGAAACCTTACGACAGGATTTATAATTTGCTTGCAGTCTGTCCGGAATGTGCCGCAAAGCTCAATATGCAAAAAACGGAGCATGATATTTTAAGGCTTTGTGAAATCAAGAGGCGTATGCAGAAAAATGAAGAGGTTTCGGAATTTGCAGCTGAAGAAAAAATAGAGCAGGACATAACAGCTTTAATAGAGAAAATCACAAATGCCGATGGTTCAGAACTCAGCGAACTCAATTACAGCCCGGTTGAGCTTAAGAAAAAATTTCTTCCGTCAGAACATTTTTTGGAAGATGAGATAAAGCCGCGCGTTGTAAAGTATTTTAACTTCATAAACGGACTTCTAAAGCAGAAAGTTGAAAAAGAAAATTTCAATGAAGCAAAATTCCGAAAGTCAGTAAAGCATATCTATGAAAACCTGGAAGCTGAAAAAATTGAAAAAACTCAAATCTTTGAGGCGATTTCAGGACGTTTTCATAATATGTCAAAAACCAGCTATATCGCCAGCCAGATTCTTGCAAGCTATTTTGTCCAGTCCTGCGAAATTTTCAGGGAGGCGGCGCAACAATGAAACTTCCTTCAAAAATATTCACATATAAAGAAAGCTGCCTTTCAAAACTTGCGCCGGTTCTAAAATTCTTAGAAGAAAAGGATTGCAGCCCAGCTGAAGTTTACAAGGCAAACAAAAAGATATTTAAAAATACAAGCGATTTTGCAGACTGCCTCACGGTTCTTTTTGCGCTTGGAAAAATAAAATTTGACCAAAAATCGGAGAGAATAGAATTATGCTGAAATTCATTGAATGTGAAAAATTTATAGAAAACGGAAGTCCGCGCGGAAAGATTGAATTTTTCCCGGGACTGAATATTTGTCTTGGCGAGGACAATGCGGAAAATTCAATCGGAAAAAGCACTTTTCTGTTTGCTGTTGATTTTTGCTTCGGCGGAGACAGTTATTGTTCTCAAAAGGAGCTGCTAGAAGAAGTCGGAAACCATAAAATAAATTTCTGCCTTGAATTTGACAACGAGACATATTATTTTTCACGCTCAACAGAAAATCCTAAAGAAGTTGCAGTCTGCGATGAGCATTTTAATATAACGAAAAAAATAAGCGATGTTGACTTTAAGAAATTCCTGCTTGAAAAATATAATCTAGCAGAAACAGGCTTGTCGTTCAGGCAGGCCGTAACATCATCTGTTCGGATTTTTGGAAAGGATTCCAGCGAAATCAAAAATATAGTCGGCGTTGAAAATCATAACGGCGGAAAAACAGGAATCTTGCGGAATCTTATAAAACTGTTTGAAGAATATGATGAAATAAAAACTCTTGAAGAAAAATCAGCTGCAATTCAATCAGAAAAAGAAGAGTTTTCCTCTGTTGAAAAATCAAAAATCGTAAAAAACGGAAAGATAAAAAGTCTCTCCCAGCTGAAAGAGTCAGAAATCAGGCTTGACCAGTTAAATGAAGAGCTAGCACAAATTGCAGAGTCAAACAAAATTCAGACAGAAACTGTTGATGCAAAGCGGGCGGCACAGGCGGCAGAGCTTGAAAAGCAAATCACGGTTTTAAGAAGAAATAGGACAAGACTTCTGAATGAAAAATCAATTATGGAAGCTAATCTTGGTTCTGGAACAAAAATTCAAAAAGAAAATTTTGAAGAGCTAAAATCATTTTTCCCTTATGTAAATATTCCGCATCTTGAAGAAATTCAGAATTTCCATAAGCAGATTACAAAAATCCTAAAAGAAGAAACAGAGGAAGAGCTTTTAAAACTTGAAGACAAAATATCCGGAAACGAAAAGAATTTAATAGAAGCAACGCAAAAACTTACTGAGCTTAGCGTTCCTGTTTCAATTCCAAAAAAAATTCTTGAGCAATACGCCGCAGTTTCAATTCAGAAAAACGAGCTTGAAGGGCAAATTGCTTTTTATAAAAATTCCGAGCAGATTTCAAGACAGCTAAAAGAAACGAAAATTGAGCTTGACGGTAAAAAAAATTTAATACTTGAAGAAATTGTTTTAAAAATCAATAAAAAGCTCGAAGTGCTTAGCGTTAATGTAAATGGAAATAACAGTTATGCGCCCCGCCTTAATTTAAATTCCGCGTCTAGTTACAGTTTTTATGCTCCTAAGGACAGCGGAACCGGAACCGCCTATGTTAACATGATTTTGTATGACATTGCGCTTCTTGAGCTTACAAGACTTCCGTTTGTGATTCACGACTCAATTCTGTTCAAAAATTTGAGCGATAACCGTGTCATAAAAATTTTTGAGGAATATGAAAAGTCTGAAAAGCAGATTTTTGTCTCGTTTGACAAGAAAAATTCATACGAAAGCGATGAGCTAAAGAAAACAATCGAAAATCATACGGCAATAGAACTTTACGCCGGTGGCGGCGAGCTGTTCGGACGCTCCTGGGCAAAAAAGAAAAGCTCCAACTGATGTGCGGCAAAGTTACCCAGATACTTGAGTCGTATTTACCATGGAAGTTGCGGCGCAACTAGCTAGGAAACTGCGATGCAAGTATCTAGGTAGTTGAGATGCAAGTTCTAAAAAAATAGTATTATTTCTTCAAAAATTCTTCCATTGTGTCAACAAGCTCGCTGAAATTTGAGCGCAGGCGTTTCATAAGCTCCTGGGTGCGTTTTGTGTCGTAGGAAACGTTTGTTTTTGGCGGAAGCAGCAGCTCGTAAGGCTCAACTTCAAGCGCGTTTGCAATGGAAACTAAGGTTTCAAAAGAACCCCATTTCTTGCCGTTTTCGATGTCGCTGATAAACGGACTGCTTAAATTTGAAAGCTCTGCAAGTTTTTCTTGGCTTAATTTTTTTTCTGTTCTGATTCTTTTTATATTTTCAATATAAAGTTTATTCAATTCATCCTTATTCATTTTGTCAGTTTAAATTCGCTGAAAGTTAGAATGAATAAACGAAGTGATAGTAAATTTAATTAAAGCGGCAACTTTTATAACCGATAGTTAAATCATATAGCGAATTTTATAATTATTTAGCTAAATAATTTCGCTTTTAGTTACCTTTCGGAGCGTAAAATGCCATTCACTGATTCACTGGAAACAAACGCGCTAAAATCAAAAATTGAAGAAATATTAAAGACTGTTCCTGATTTTGTAACTCAGGGCGGAGAGCTGAAGCTCAACATAATAAAAAATGCGGCGGAAAACGGAGATGAAAAACTTCTTGCGCCTCTGCTGAAAAATGCCGCCACAAAAAAGGTTTTCTTCAAGCCTGTTCTGGACAGTTTTGTTTTTGAGAGCGCAAAATTCAAGGAGATTTTGGAATATTCAAGCGGCTGCAACTCGTATTCAAAATATCTTGGGCAGAAAATCGGGCTTTACTTTGGAGATTCCGCGTTTACAGACAGAAGCGAAGTCGTGCTGAATTTTCCGTTCAAGGACTGCGTGCTTGAAGGCGGACAGAGCAAAGAGGACGGTCTTGACGCATATTTTGAATGGGACGAAAAACTCCAGGATTTTACAGAAAAGAAATCAAAACGACGCGAAGTTTTTTACAACGAGATTCTGGCCCAGGACGAAATCGACAATCTTTTTAGCCCGAAGGCATTCTGCAAAGCAAAACGATTTGAGCGTAATTCAAATGAAGCAGTTGAGCCTGCCGAAACCTCGCATCTTAAGCGCAATGCCGAAATAAACAGAAAGCGCGGACTTAGCGACGACACAATCACCGACAACCTGATAATAAAAGGAAACAACCTGCTTGCGCTGCACTCGCTCAAAAAGGGATTCGCCGGAAAAATCAAGCTGATTTATATTGACCCTCCGTATAACACGGGAAACGACGGCTTTGCCTACAACGACAACTTCAATCATTCAAGCTGGCTCACGTTCATGAAAAACCGTCTGGAAGTTGCGAGGGAACTGCTGAAGGAAGATGGAGTGATTTTTGTACAAATTGATAATTCTCCAAGTGATTTACAAAATTCACCTGAGTTTGGCTATTTATTGGTTTTGATGGATATGATTTTTAAGAGAACTAATTATCTTACAACACTGACATGGAGAAAAAAAGGAAACGCTAGCAATACACAAGATGGAATTGGAACAATAACAGAATCAATTCTAATGTATGCAAAGAATATAAATGAAGTATCCATAAATATTTTAGATTTTAAACGTCGTTATGATTATTCTGATGAGAATGGAGGGTATAATTTAGAAGTTCCAATTAAAACAAATGATGGTGATTATGAACGAAAGACCATGAAATTTGAAATAAAAACTCCAGAAGGAACTTTTTTACCGCCAGAAGGAAAAAGATGGACTTTAGGAAGAGAAACAATGGAAGACATCGTAAAATTAAAAAAATATGAAATTAAAAATGGAATATTTAAAGTGAAAAAATATAGAGAAGATTATAAAAAAGGCGATGGAAAACTTTTTAATAATTTGTTGCTTGAACAAGGCTCATTAAAATCTGCGAAAACAGAATTAGAAAAACTTGGATTTAGAAGAGAAAATTTTAATAGTCCAAAGCCAGAATCTTTAATTAAGCAACTTCTTCAAATCTCCACTTCTCCTTCCGACATCGTGCTTGATTACCATTTGGGCAGTGGAACAACCGCCGCAGTCGCGCATAAAATGAGCCGCCAGTATATCGGTGTTGAGCAGATGGACTACATCGAAAGTGTTGCTGTTGAGCGGCTTAAAAAAGTAATCTGCGGAGAACAAGGCGGAATCTCAAAATCCGTGGGCTGGCAAGGCGGCGGCTCGTTTGTCTATATGGAGCTTGCAAAGAAAAACGAGCGTGCGGCAAAGCTTATTTCCTCATGCAAAAATCTTTGTGAGCTAGTAAAAATATTCGACACGTTGAGCAAAAAATATTTTCTTCATTACAACGTTCGCGTAAAGGAATTCAGAAACGAGGTAGTGACCAGTGGGAAATTTGCTTCTCTCCCGCTTGAACGCCAAAAAGAAATGTTCATCCGCATGCTGGACTTAAATCAGCTTTATTTGAATGTCTCCGACCGCCACGACACCACAGCTGGACTTGCCCAAAACGATATCGCATTCACCGAAGATTTTTACAGATTGAAGAACGACTAAAATGATGTATAATCAACTTTAGGAGGCGGACTCATGGAAACTTTGACGTTAAAAAAAGAAGCGATTGACATTATAAATGAACTTCCTGACAGCAAAATTCAGGCTGTCGTGCAATTCGCGCAGTTTATCTTGAAATATGACAACCCGGCTTTTCAGATGGAAGAAAACAAGAGGAATACGCTAGCGACTTTATGCGGCTCAATAGATGACAGCTCTTTTGTGAGACCTTCTCAGCCTCTGCTTTCCGATGATGCAGAAAGGAAGATTATATAATGTATTTTCTTGACACAAATACTTGCATAGATTTTCTTCGGAATCTTTCGGAAAGTGTGCGGAGTCGTTTTCTGTCAATTCCTCTAAATGAAATAAAAATTCCTGTTGTTGTAAAAGCGGAACTTTTGCTCGGAGCATACAAAAGTACTAAAACAGAAACTCTTGAGCGGACAAAACAATTTTTAGAACTGTTTGAAGTGATTCCTTTTGCAGATGAGATGTCCTATACCTACGCGAAAATCAGAAAAGAACTTGAAGTGAAAGGAAACAAAATTGGTGCAAATGATTTATTTATCGCGGCGGCAGCTTTAAATAAAGGCGCAGTTCTTGTTACGCATAATACACGTGAATTTATCCGTATTGACGGACTGCAACTGGACGACTGGAATATTTAAACAATGCTTTACGAAATAATTGAAAATCAGAAAGACACGCTATATCCCGAAGATTACGAAATTCCTTCATACATAACGGACAACCTGAAATTTCCGCTTTATGAGTGGCAGAAAACCGCGCTGGAAAATTTTCTTATAAACGAAAGAACGCGCTCAATCAAGACAAAAAAAGGAGCCGTGTTGCCGCCGAACCATCTTATGTTCAATATGGCGACAGGAAGCGGAAAAACGCTGATTATGGCGGCTCTGATTCTTTACTATTACAAGCAGGGCTTCCGCAATTTTATTTTCTTTGTGAACCAGAATGCGATTCTTGGAAAAACTCAGGCGAATTTTATAGACAAAAACCACAGCAAATATCTTTTTAAGGAAAATGTTGTGATTGACGGTGTGCCGCTGAATTTCAAGGAAGTCGAGATGTTCAGCAGTTCCTGCGATGCGCAGACTGTCCAGATAAAATTCACGACAATCCAGAAACTTCACAACGACATCTACAAGGAAAGTGAGAATTCCCTTCTGCTTTCGGATTTGCAAAAGCGCGACATTGTTTTGCTTGGCGATGAGGCTCATCACCTGAATGCGGCGACACTGAAAAAGAATTCTGCCGTTTCCGCTTCTTATGCAAGCGAGGAAAACGGAACTTTTTCCGACATCTCTTTTTTGGGCGAGTTGAAAGACAGTTCAAAAGATGAGGACGTTGAACGCTCCTGGGAAACGACAGTTTGTCATTACATTCTGAACAAGGGCGGAAAATCTGCTGGGCAGAATAAAAATGTGCTTCTGGAATTCACCGCGACGATTCCGGAGACCGAAGCCGCTCAGAAAAAATATGAAGACAAGATAATCACAAAATTCGCGCTCAAAGAATTTGTTGAAGCCGGATGCACAAAGCATATCCGTCTTGTTCGCTCAAATCTTGAGACAAAAGAGCGCATTTTGCAGGCGTTGCTTTTAAATTGGTACAGATATTCAATCGCGCTTAAATACGGAATTGCAAATTTTAAGCCAGTAATCTTGTTTCGCAGCAAGACGATTGATGAGTCAAAGTCCGACTATCAGAAATTCCTTGAACTGTGCAAAAATGTAACTGCTGACGATTTTGATTTTATAAAGAGAATTTCTTCGGCTCAAAAGATGAATCCATTCGAGCCGGGAACGGACGATATTTCTGATGCATACAACCTGGATGGAAAAATCTTTGAGCGCATAAACGGTTATATGAACAAAAATCAATTTTCCTATGGCACGGTGGCGCAGTTTATAAAGGAAAATTTCGGCGAGCGAAATGTAATCATAACGAACAGCAAGTCCAACAAGACAAAAAAAGAAAAGACCGACGGCGAAACTGACCGCCTGTTGAACAGCCTTGAGGATTCGGCAAACCACATAAGGGCGATTTTTACAGTTCAGCGGCTTACGGAAGGCTGGGACGTTCTGAACCTTTACGATATTGTGCGTCTGTATTCCGGGCGCGACACGGATTTTAAAAGCAAAAAAGCCGGAAGCAGCACAACAAGCGAAGTTCAGCTTATCGGGCGCGGCGTGCGGTATTTTCCTTTTGAATATGAAGGCAAGGAAAAGAGCCGCCGCAAGTTTGACAATGATTTGCAGAACGAGCTTAGAATTCTAGAGGAATTTTATTTCCATAGCGACGATGATGTTAAATATATAAGCGAGCTTTCGCAGGAACTTAAGCGCACTGGAATTATAAGCGACACAAGAACGCAGAAAACTTTCCGCATAAAGGAGAATTCAAGAAAAGAACTTGAAAAACTTTATCTTTTTGTGAACGAGCGGAAGGAAAATCCAGAACGAAGATTGCGAACTTTGCCCGATGACTTCAAGAATATTCCGCCTTTTGAACACGACCTGACGACTTCACTGTATTCAAATATCCGAGCCGTAAATTTTCAAGGCGGTGACGAAGAGTTTTTGGCTGCGGACTCTCAGAATATTTTTACAGAAACTTTTACATTTGCAGATTTTATAGACGGTTACAGAAATATCTACACAAAGGCAATGCACGTTTTGAACACGAATCCCGCGTCATATTTCAGCTTTGAGAATCTCCGCAATAAATTCAATATCTGCAGCACGGAAGATTTTTTTAGCTTTATAAAGGACATAAAAATCACTTTGAAACGCGACGCGGAATTTTCCGACATTCCGAACAAAAAAATTTTGGAAATGTTTGAAGAATTCTTCTTGTATTGCCAGAAAAATCTTGAAAGCTACGACAATCCGTTTGTGGGAAGCGATTTTAAGCTCGTTCCGTTTTCAGAATGTTTTGCGGCGGAAAAAGAAAAACTTATAAATATTGACGGAAAAAATACTGAAACTTTGGAAAACAATATTCTTGAAAAAGAAATCTGCTCACAAGAATGTAAATGGTACGCGCTCGACAATTTCTGGGGAACAGGCGAGGAGCGGAATCTTGTCCAGTTTGTAAAGGAAAATCTTGGAAATCTCTATAAAAAATACGACAGAATCTGCCTTTTGCGGAACGAGGAAGTTTACAAAATTTTCGCCTTTAAGGACGGACAGGGATTTCAGCCGGATTTTCTACTGCTTTTGCACGGAAAAAACGACGAGAACGCATATTTTCAGGTTTTTATAGAGCCGAAAGGAAAACATCTTGCCGAAAAAGACAGTTGGAAAGAAGAATTCTTGGAAGAAATTTCAAGCCGGTACGGATTTTCAAAGCCAGTGCGAAAAGAAACTGAGAAATATTGTCTTTTGGGGCTTACGTTCTTTAACGCAGGCGACAAGGCGATGAAAGAAAAATTCCGTGAACGGTTTGAAGAGATTGTGTGAAGGGAAAAGCAAGAAATAACGGACTTGCAATTAAGTGTTTATGCTTTAGACTGAATTTATATTCTTTTTGGAGGCGAAAATGAGTGAGTTTTCTGTTTTCTTTGTTATCGCGGTGGTTTTTCTGCTGGTGATTTTTTTCTGTTCCTACAAGAAAGTTCCTAAGAACAAAATTGGAATCCGTGTCGGGCCGTTCGGAAACAAGACGGTTACAGGAAAGGCGGTTTTTGTGGTTCCGTTTCTTCAGCGCATTGACTACATGACGCTTGAGAACATTCAGGTTGATTTTGTAAGCAAGGAGTCTATTCCGACCCAGGACGCCATAAACATCAAGGTTGACGCTATTGCGAACATCGCGATTTCCCAGGACAACGAGATTATGAAGAAGGCGGCGGCGAAATTCATCGGCTACACGACCGGAAACATCGCCGACATTGTAAAGCCGGTTCTTGAGGGAAATATCCGCGAGATTATAAGCCAGATTAAACTGAAGGATTTGATTCAGGGCGACAAGAAGGTTCTTGCCGAGCAGATTGCGCAGAACGTAAAGCCGAATCTTGAGGACTTGGGGCTTGAGCTTACTACTTTCAATATTCAGAATTTTAAGGATGACAACGGCGTAATCAACAATCTTGGTATCGAGAACACCGTGAGCATTTCAAAGGACGCGGCAAAGGCGAAGGCGGCGGCCGAGGCTGAAATCAAGATTGCGCAGGCGCAGGCCGACAAGGACGCAAACGATGCGCGCGTCGCGGCCGAGCTTGAGATTGCCCAGAAACAGAACGATTTGGCGATAAAGAAAGCCGCGCTCAAGCTCCAGGCGGACACTGAGGCTGCAAAGGCCGAGGCCGCAATGGGAATCGAGACGGAAAACCAGCGCAAGGTTCTTGAAATCAAGGCGGCGGACGCGAACATCGCAAAGCAGGAAAAGCAGATTGAAATTCAGGAAAAGGAAGTCGCAATCAAGGAGAAGGCTCTTGACGCAGATATAAAGAAGACTGCCGAGGCGGACAAATTCGCGGCGGAGCAGAAAGCCGACGCGGAGCTTTACACAAGGCAGCGCAAGGCCGAGGCAGAGGCGTTCGAGCTTCAAAAGCAGGCGGAAGCCGAGGCCTACCAGAAGCAGAAAAAAGCCGAGGCTGAAAAGCTTGCGATGGAAAACGAGGCGGCAGGAAAGAAATCTCTTGCGGAGGCGATTCAGGCGCAGGGCGAGGCGGAAGCCGAGGCAATAAAGGCCAAGCTCGTTGCGGAAGCGGAAGGTATGCGTGAAAAGGCTGAGGCGATGAAGCTTTACGGAGACGCGGCGCGCCAGCAGATGGAGCTTGACGCCCTTAAAGTTTACTTTGAGCAGCTTCCGAAAATTGCGGAGGCTGCAGGAAAGTCTTACCAGAACGTTGATAAAATCTATATGTACGGCGGAGACTCGTCAAAGCTGCAGGCTGACATAATGAAGAACGTTACACAGATAAGCGAGGGCTTGGGCGAGTCGCTCGGAATCGATATGAAGTCTCTTCTTGCTGGATTCATCGGCGGAAAGGCCGCCGGAAACAAAAATGATAAAAAGAATTCCGAAAAAGAGTAGTCTTTTAGCTGAATAAAAACTTCGGAAGAAACATTTTTGAGGTGTGTTCTAAAAATTTGAAATGATCTTTAGTAACACACCTCAAAACTTTTCCTTTTTATCTATTATAGAAAAAATACTATATTTATGTTACATTTTGACCATGGATTATCCAAAAACAAAGAGCGGATATATTGACTTGCTCAGAAATGAAGCGGAGAAAATTTATTCGGATTTATTGAAAACTAAATTCGACTTAAAAAAGAAAGCTTCGGAAATGAACAAGCGGATAAAAACCGCAAAAGACTTTCAATCCTCAAAAATACTTGAAACTGCAAAAAACAGCAGCTGGAAAAATAAAAAACTGCTGAATGAACTGCTTTTATTAACCTATTCCTCATATATTGTCATGCTTGAATATCGGAATGAAATCTGGCCGTATGAATATATGACTTTTTCCCGCAGAATCGGGGAACTTTGGGGAACCTTTCTGCAAGCTCCCTTTCTTTTATCCAGTAAATGAATTAAAAATTATTGATGTTCCTGCATTTCAAGAAATTCAGGATAAAATTCAAAAAGACGCAATAACTTTTATAGAATCTTTGGCGCTTGATGAAAAAACGAAAAAAGAGCTGAAAGAAAAATATGAAATTCCTTGGACTATGGTTGACAGCGGCGGAATCAATTTGAATCTTGATTTGCATTTTGAACAAAACAAAATTCATTATAATTGCGACTTCAAGAGCGGCTTCAGTTCAAATGAAAAAGGAAATACAAACAGGCTTCTACTTGTTGCAAGCATTTTTAAATCTCTAGGTCAGAATGAGAAGCAGATGATCTTTGTCAGGCAGCAGGAAAAGGAAAACAATCATTATTTGCAGACTTTGAAAAATTCCAAACTTTGGGATATTTACTGTGCAGATGAATGTTACAATGCCATAAAAAATTTCACAGGATTCAATATAAGAGAATGGCTTGATAAAAATGCGGACTGGAAATGCGACATAAGCGGCACGTTCAAGAAACATCTTGAAGAAAACGATTTGCTGAAATACTTAACTTGGTAAAGTGAAAAATATGCACGACAGACTTTGCTCATATTATACAGACTCAAAAGAAATCACATCTTATATGGCTTCAATGCTGGATATTAAAGACAATGATATTGTGCTTGAACCGTCGGCAGGAAGCGGACTTTTTATAGACGAACTATTGACTGCAAATAAAAATATTCATATAGACGCGCTTGATATAGATAAAAAAGCAATCTTAATCTTAAAGGAAAAATATAAAAATGAAAGCCGTGTGAATGTCAGGGAAACTGACACATTGTTCGATTCTGAACTGGATTCTTTTCAGGATGCGGCTTTATGGCTGAAAAACACAGACACATTGTTTGATGAAAATTTGGACTTGTTTGAAAAAACATGCGGACATTACACAAAAATAATCGGGAATCCGCCTTACGGAGCATGGCAAGATTACGAAAAACGTGATTTGCTGAAGAAAAAATATCCTGGGCAATATGTAAAGGAGACTTATTCTCTTTTTCTTTTGCGTTGTATATCGGTATTAAAATTCGGCGGAAAACTTTCATTTATCATTCCTGACACTTTTATGTTTTTGAACCTTCATCAGAAATTAAGGAATTTTCTTTTGTCAAAAACAAAAATTTCAGAAATTCTTATCTTTCCGTCAAATTTCTTTCCGGGCGTAAGTTTCGGATACTCAAATCTCTCTATAATTACTCTGGAACGAAGCGACGAACAGTCATCGCTAAAAAATGAAATTTCAGTCTATAAAGGCTTCAAAAATCCTGCGGAATTTTCTTTAATTCATAGCAAACAGGCAGAATTGCCCAATTGTATAGAAAAATTCACTCTAAATCAGGGGGATATTTTCAATTCAGCAGGGCAAAGATTTATTCTTACAGAAAAATCAGAGAACTTTATTTTTAATTCTTCTAAAACTGTCGGAGATGTCGCTGATGTTGTAACAGGCTTTTATTCCGGCGACAACACAAAATTTATACGCGTAAAAGACAAATCGGTAAAAGGCTCTAAGAATTATGAAGTTGTAAATCCAAATAAAGTCATAATCAGCGATTCTATTTGCGGAATTGAAAATTCAGATGAGGCTTATATTCCTTACATAAAAAGCTCTTCAAAGACAAAGTACATAAAGGAAAATGATGAATGGTTTGTCCGCTGGGATAAGAAGACTGTCGAGTATTACAACAGCAATAAAAAATCTCGTTTTCAGAATTCCTCGTTTTATTTCAAGAAAGGCATCGGGCTTCCGATGGTAAAATCAAGCCGCATAAACGCCTTTGTAATGGAAAACAGAGTTTTCGACCAGTCAATCGTAGGAATTTTTCCGAAAGATGAAAGCAAATTTCTGTATCTTCTAGGCCTAATGAACAGCGAGATTGCAAATAAAATTATCCACTTAATAAACCCGACCGCAAACAACTCTTCAAACTACATAAAACAGATTCCGTACAAAGAGCCTGACAAAAAGACTTTTGAAAATGTTTGCAATTTAGTTTCCGTTGCATTGAATTCTGCCGAAAACAACGAAACGGAAAAAAAACTTGCTGTTCAAAGAGAACTGGATTCTATTTTCAATATGATTTACGCCACATAAAAGACAAAAATGCCTTTTGCCTTTTTATTCCATCGACTCCGAGCCGAATCCTAGCGCAGGCTCAACGAGCTTTTTGTTGTCAATATTTTTCTATTTTGTGTTTATTTTGATTTTTGTTGCAATAACCTGAGCTTTTTCATCGCGTAAAATGTATTCAACATCTATATTTTCTTCAGAGATATTTGCTTTTTCTTTTGCCTCTTTTATGATGAGATCTTTTATTTCTTCATCATTTGCTTTGAGCAAAGTTTTCATTGAAGTATTATTGTCAAGGGTAAGAGGCTTTTTTGCGCAGGAAACTGCAAGCGTTGATACTGCAAAACATATTGTCAAAAATTTAAAAAATCTACCCATTCTTGTTTTCTCCTTTTTGCTATGTTAGAAATCAAAGCCGCTATTTATTGCGCTGTTTATACTTTCCGCTGAAGAAAAAAGCGTGTAGTTATAGCCACCGTCAAAAAAAATTAGTTCTATGGCAGTATCTTTTGAGCCAAGAACAACAATGTTCTCTTTTTTATTTTCGATTTTAAAAAGCAGGTCATCTATTAGGTCATCCATATCGTTAACATCGAAAAAACCTTCATTAAATATGTTCAGGTCTGTCCATGATTTTATGGAACTTGTTTCGTCATATACTTTGTCGCCATAAATAGAAATGTAATTGTTTACAACTTTTTCACCATCTTCATTGCATGTTACTACTGAAAGAACTTCATCGCAGCCCGTAAATAGCAATGCCAATAAACATGAAAAAAGCAAAATAGCAAATTTCTTTTTCATAAAAACTCCAATAAAAAGCAAGGTTAAAAACTTCAGTTTTTAGGTTGACTTTTTAAGTTGCTTCGCAACGAAGTGGGAAACAGCCGGTGCCTCCAAAATTGAAGTTTATAAAAATATTAAACCATCTGTTAAATAAATACTAGCAGGCTTAAAAGTTTGTTTTGTTATTTCTTTTCTGCCGTCTCTGGTCGCCGGTAAAATTGCCGGCGGCCAGAAAAAATTGCGGCACAGCCTTTTTGCTTGACAAAGTGCGGGGTGGGGGGGGTAAACTGTTAAATCAATTTTATTTTTGGAGATACTATGAAAAAAATGAATAAAATTTTTGGCTTTGCGGCTGTTTTGCTTTGCGGATTGTTTTTTGAAGGTTGCTCGGAAGAAGATTCAAAGGCTTTGGACGATTTGACAGGGCCTTCTGATACTTGGTGCACCATGCCTGTAACTTATGCTTCTGAAAACGGCTCCTCCAGCACAGTTTTGAATGTCAGCTTTTATTATGCTTCTAAAGAAGTTAAGCCGAATGATTCTTCGACAGGATTGCGTTCTGATATTGAATCGATTCCTGAGGACTCTATTTCTGTTCTTGTAACTCTTGGTTCCGGCGAAACAAATTCTCTTCTTACGACGCTTACTAGCACTCAGTATCTTTTTAAGAGCTTTGGTTCTGTTGACGACTTAACTTCTACGTCTGAAACTTCTTATTCGTATTCGAATATGAAACTTTTTTGGAAAGCGATTTATCTTAAAAACCGTGAGGCATTAAGCAAAGACCAAAATATTCCTCTGCAGCTGCAAAAATCAACACAAAATCGTTATGCAAGTATTTCTGATTTGGAAAATTTTAACTGGAAAAGGCTTCTTGCGACTTATCTTTTGAATAACTTGGAATAGTTTACAAAAAGACTGTTTTTTGTTTGGTTTGAACAGAATTCTTAGCCCAGGCTGTAGCCCCGTAGTCTCAGGCTTTTTGCCTGAGATGGAGCTGTGCGGAAGGGCGAAAGGCTGGAGGAGTGCGGAGATGCGCTCCTCTTTTTTTGCGAATTACTTTGCAGCCCGGCCGTTTATGATTACGGTTCCGATTGTCGGCGATTTTCCTGTCGGAATTGGAATGTCGCCTGTGCCGTTGAGTCCGTAAAGAATTACGCGGATTGTTACGGTTTCGCCTTTTTCGGCTATTACTGTCGGGTAAGCGCGGTAGCTTTTCTTTGTGTTGCGTACCTGACGGTCGGTGTCGTCGGCTATGTTGCCTTTGTTTCCGTTTTTGAGCCACATTATCTGGCAGGCCATGTTGCTTGTTCCGTGGTTTCCGTAAGAAACTTCGATATTTGTTATTTCAATTTTTCTGTTTGCTGTAATCGGGAAGTCGATGTAAACTTTGTCGCGTCCTGTAATAGGTTCGCTGTAACCGCTAAAACTGAGCGCGCCTTTTGCAATGTCAGATGTGATTTTGCCTGAATTGTAAGCCCAGTTTCCTTTTGAAGGAATTGCTTTTGAAACGCTTGCAACTGAAGTGTCGTCGCTTTTTCCTTCGAGTGTTGTTGATGCAGCTTCGCTGTTGAGCCAGATTGCCGAGAATGCGCCTTCTTCCGGTTTTAAGATTTTAAGGTCTGCTTCGCCTTTTACGCCGTTCTGGTCTTTTGAAGTTGCAATTACTTTGATTACGCAGTCTTCTTTTACAGATTTTGCTGTCAGGTAGCCGTTTGGATCGATTTCGGCTGCGTCGGGGTCAGAAACTGACCAGGTGTATTCGTCGTTTGTCGGATTCTGCGGTGTTAGAACTGCGCTCATCTGCATTGTTTTTTTGCCCTGCAGCTGTTTGCGGTTTTTGTAGGTATTTACCTTGATTGCTGTTACCGGGCGGAATGTCAAACTTTCGTCTGGCAGTATTTCGATTTTTGTTATGTAGGTTTTTGTGTCTGCCGTTATTGAAAGCTCGCTGTTATTTTCGTAAACAACGTAGGATTTTGAAAGAGTTGAATCGGTTGTGCCGTTGCTAAAGTAGTAAGAAACAGGCCCCTGTTTTCCGGCTTTGACTGTTCCTGTTCCAAGGTAGTAGCCTGTAACTTTTACAATTGCCTTTGTAGAAAGTGGAATTGTAATTGAATCTCCGGCATTTCCTTCAGCATGAGATTTGCCTTCTTCTTTTGCAAATCCGTTGAGTTTTAGAGCGGAATTGTCTGTTGTGCCGTCAAATGTGTAAACTGTTTTTTTGTCCTGTTCGCCTTTTGCAAGCGCGGAAGACTTGTCTTTTGAAACTTTCCAGCCAGATTTTGCGGCAAGCGAATTGAGATTCCATTCTGTGTCGCTGTCTTTTCTGTATTTGTTGCTCAAAATATCAAAATAGCGGTTTACGATTGCATTGCGTCCGTTAAATTCGTTTTTAACATCTGCCTCTGGAATAATATCGGCGCGATTTTTTGTATTGAGCTTAAGGTTTTTTGCAGTTTTGCTGTCCATCTTCCAGCCGATTATATTCTGCGGAACTCCTGGAGCGGTCAAAGGCTGGTCAAGCCAGATTTCTTTTTCGATTCCGTCCGCCTTTGTGTTGATGTAGGCAATCTGGTTGTAATAGCCTGCTCTCCACGGTGTGCGTCCTAAATATGTTTTTTGGCGAGAGTCTGTTATGAGCTTTGAATTGTAAATTACAAGGCCTTTGCCTGCTGCAGGCCCAATTTCCATGCGAGGCGCTCCAACATAGGCAATTTTTGTTGTGTGCTTTTCGTCGTAAATTGCGTTGATTTCACATTCTTCAAAAAGGGCGACTTTTCCTGTTGTTTCCATCCAGATAAAGTCGGTGTCGCCTTCGACATAGCAGTTGTAGAACCATGTTTTTCCGGTCGTGCGCAATGTGTCCTGATGAGAAAGGAACGAGCAGTTATAAGCTGCGACAAATCCGCTTCCGTCGTAGCCGAGGGTTTCCGCCTGTGTGTTTGAGCCTTTTACAGAGCCGCGTTCAAAAGTGTTCTGAACGGTAAGATTTTCGAGAATAAGGTTTCCAGTTCCTTCAAATTCAATAATGCAGCGTTTTTTTTGCGCGCTGTCTGCGCGTTTGTTAAGACAGATGTCGCCGTCATTTGATTCGGCAATGATTACGTCCTTTCCGTATTTTTCCGTTGTCTGGCCGGACAGTTTGATTGTTGCCGGTCCGTTGTAATAAAGAACTTCGTTGTAAGTTCCTTTTGGCAGGCTGATTGTGTATTCACCGTCGTCTTTTACAGAATCAATTGCCGCCTGAATTGTGTCGAAAGAAGCATTTGCTCCTTTTCCGGAAATTGTTACTTTAGGAGCGGCGTTTGCAGCAAAGAATGCTCCTGCAGTAAGCAATGCCATAGTCAATTTTTTTAACATGAATTCCTCCGTTTTCAAAAAAATTGTAATTCCACTTCTAATTTAAACATTTGCGCCGTTTGTGTCATCAGACTGAGAAGATTCAACTCGTTTTGCAATTTTTCTTTGGTTCAAAACCGCTGCAATAATTGAGAAAACTGCGAGCACAAAGAAAATAATACAGATTGGGCGGGTAAAAATCTTCATAAAGTTTCCATCGACAATCTGCATATAGCGCCTGATGTTTGATTCTGACATTGGTCCCAAAATAAGGGCAAGGAGAATCGGAGACAGGTTGAATTCATATTTTTGCATAAGGTAACCGATTACGCCCATTGCAATTGCAAAATAAACATCGAACATGCTCTGGTTGATTGAGTAAGAACCAACAAGAGAAAGAACGAGAATACAAGGGATTAAAATGTAACGCTGGATATTGATTACTTTAGAAAAGAGGTTTACACCCAGCATTCCGATTATAAGGAAGGCAACGTTTGCTGCTATCAAAGCACCAAAAACTGCATAAACGACATCGAGATGTTCAACATACATCATCGGTCCCGGCTGGAATCCGTGCATAATAAATGCGCCCATCAAAACTGCCGTATTCGAGTCTCCTGGAACACCGAGCGCAAGCATTGGAATCATTGCACCGCCAGAACAACCGTTGTTTGCAGATTCAGCAGCCGCGATTCCTTCAGGTGCTCCGTGTCCGAATTTTTCAGGATGTTTAGAACATCTTTTTGCTTCGCTGTACGAAACAAATGCCGAAATATCGCCGCCTGCGCCAGGAATTGCACCGATAAAAGTTCCGATTAAACCGCCTTTGAGCATGTGCGGCCAGATTACCTTAAAGTCTTCTTTGCTTGGAACTACATTTTTTATTACAGAACGCAGATAATTTCCGATTGCATTGCCGGTCTTGTAAGCGTTTATATTTTTGGGAGCCGGGTTGCCTTTTAGAAGATGCTCAAAATTGGCAAGAACTTCGCTGATTGCAAAAAGTCCGATTAAGGCAGGAATAAATGGAATTCCATCGTAGAATCCAGGAAGGTTTATAAAGCGAATGTAACCGCAAGTTTTGTCGATTCCAACGCAGCAGATTAAAAGTCCAAAAATTGCCGTAATCAAGCCTTTTAAAATCGATTTTCCAGAAATTGAAACAATAACGCTCAAACCAAAGACTGCCAATGCAAAGAATTCTGCCGGTCCAAACCTTAAGGCCATTTTAGAAATTGTCGGAGAAAGGAAAGTCATAATGACTGCGCCGATAATTCCACCGCAGAAAGAAGAAAAAAGCGAAAGCGTTAAAGCGCGTGCGCTCTGACCTTTTTGGCTCATTGGAAAGCCTTCGAGAACCGTTGCCGCGGCAGAAGGAGTTCCCGGAGTGTGAATCAAGATTGCCGAAATTGAACCGCCGTACATTCCGCCGCAGAAAATTCCCAAAAGCATTGCAACGCCAGGTATAAATTCAACTCCGTAAGTAAACGGAACAAGAAGCGCAATTCCCATAGTTGCGGTAAGACCCGGAATACAGCCGATTAAAATTCCGCCGGCCGCACCTAAAAAAGTATATAGTATAGTAGAAAGCGAGAAAACTTGTCCAAACGCCGAAGAAATTAAAGAAAAATCCATCTTTCCACCTCCTAGAATAATCCGTCAAGAAAGCCCATAGGCATTTCAATCTGAAGAAGAAATTTGAATGCGCAGAAAATCACAAGGTCTGCACAGACAGCGATAATCGCCATAGTAAGATAGTTTCTCTGCCCAAGAATCAGCATCATAGCAAAAAGTGCGAGCGGTGTGGCAAGCAAAAAGCCGATTACGTTCCAAAGCAGTGCATAAACTACAATTACTGCAAGCGCAAGAATACATTTTTGCATATCTTTGTTAAGCGGACTGATTGTAGGAGCTTTTTTGCCGTCATCTTTTTTCAGAATGTTTGTAATGAGAAGAATCAGACAGCAGATAAAAAGCGCAATGCAAAGAAAACGCGGAAAAAATTCCGGGCCGACAGGAACGTTAATAAATTTTTTGAATGTAAGAGTTTTGAGGAATGCGGCCAAAGAGAAGAGCATTCCAATTATTGCCGAAACAATGTTGGCTATTCTCATTTTTTTTGTCTCCAGTAAAAAAAAGGCTATCCAAAAGCAGTTGTCGCAACAAAATCTTCTGCCGCAAATATTTTGACAGAAAATCTTACTGCTTGTTCAAACTTTTTGGACAGCCCAAAATATTTAGTTAGAAGCTAGTTTGCAAGTCCAAGCTGCTTCATTGTGGCGCCAGTGCCTTCGTAGTTGTTTTTAAGATAAGTTGCAAAAACTTCAGAATCCATATAAGTAACGTTCTGGTTCAGGTTTTTAGCTGTTTTGATGAAGTTTTCATCTTTCATAGCCTTTGTGAAAGCGTCAAAAAGAACAGCTCTGATTTCTGCTGGAACTCCCTTTGGAAGTCCAATTCCACGCCAAGTACCAAATTCAACGTCATAACCACATTCTTTCATTGTTGGAATATTTGGATAAGCTTCTGGACGTTTTGAATCCATAATTGCAAGAACTTTTACGTTTCCAGCATCGAGCTGAGATTTTACTTCTGCAAGAGAAACAGAAACGGCTTCGATATGACCGCCGGCAACAGCTGTTACAGCACCAGCAGCGCCTTCAAAAGGAACGTGTTTTACGTCGATTCCTGCTTCAGAGGCAAAAAGTCCGGCAGCAATGTGCCATACAGAGCCTGGGGCAGAGTTTCCGATATTTACTTTTCCAGGATGAGCTTTGCAGTAGTCAACAAATTCTGCAAGAGTGTTGTATGGGGCATCAGCTTTTACAGTGATTGTTGCAGCATCAGTGTTTACCATAACGAGCGGATCATAAGCTTCGTAAGTAAAATCCTGAAGTCCCTGCCATGGGTTTGAATTCAATTCAAAAGTAATCATGCCGAGAGTGTAGCCGTCCGGTTTTGCATCTTTGATTGCGCGATAACCGATAGAGCCAGCGCCGCCAGTTTTATTTTCAACAGTTATTGTCGTTCCAAGATATTTTTCGGCAGTAGAACAAACAGCGCGAAGAATTGCGTCAGTTCCTCCACCAGCACCCCATGGACAAATCATAGTAATGCCTTTTTTGGGGTAAGCGGTGTTTTTTTCTTTACAACCTGTAGCGCCAAACAGAACCAATGCTGCTGTTGCAGCAAGCAAAATTTTTTTCATCTGCATATTCCTCCTCAAGAACAAATCAATATTTAGATGATTTTTAAATGATATATGAGGATTTTTTACAAGTCAAAATTTTAATCCGTAACTTTTAGTTATTGGAAAGTCTACTATAAATGCGGACGGAATTTTTTCGTCTAACCAGCTTTTCGCAGTTCCGCTTTTGCTCCATCCGCCAAAGGCGGACGCTTCGCGCTGCTTCAATCTGGCGTAGGATTTATGTTAAAATAAATAATAAAACGTTATATTTACACAAAAAAGTTCGGTTTTTTTATGTTTTTTTACGGATTAGTGCTAAAATATATTTATAAGAGTTAAAAAAGTTTTCGAGAGTGTTAACAAAAAATCAAAAGCGCGGGAGGAATCGCTCTTTATGGAACCTTTTGTAACGGTAGAAAACATTTCTGAATCGGATTTTTTAAAGCTGCAAAGCAGAGGTTGGGTTCTTGTCAGCGTAGACAATGCCCCGTCAGATAAATTGATTTACAGTTTTAAGAAGGAACGCTAACAAATAAAAAGTTTTAACATAAGCCTGATTTTGAGTTTTCAAAATCAGGCTTTTTTATGTGAGCACTGGAGAGGTTAAACAAAAACTTTATTTTAAAAATTTTTGCAAGAGATTTATTTTCTATTGGTAAAAATTTTTCATTGTGGTAAACTCAAGCCATGCTTAAAGGTCTAAGTTTAATTCAGCCAAATGATTTGACTGTTTCAGAAATTGACGAGATTTGTGCTCTCGCCGAACAGATTATTGTTGATCCATCTTCTTTTCAGGACGTGTGTCGCGGGAAAATTCTTGCGACACTTTTTTTTGAGCCAAGCACTAGAACGCGCTTGAGCTTTGAAGCGGCTATGCTTCATTTGGGCGGGACTGTCGAAGGTTTTAGCGACGCTTCCAATAGTTCAACTTCAAAAGGCGAAACTTTAGCGGACACAATTCGTGTTGTAAGCTCTTACGTTGATGTAATTGCAATGCGAAGCCCAAAAGAAGGCGCGGCTCTTCTGGCGAGCAAATTTTCAGAATGTCCGATTATCAATGCTGGCGACGGCGGCCATTATCATCCGACGCAAACTTTAACCGACCTTGTTACGATTCGTGCGTTAAAAGGCGGTTTTGAAGGCCACACAATCGGTTTTTGCGGAGACTTGAAATTTGGACGGACTGTTCATTCTCTGACAGAGGCAATGTGCCGTTACAAAAATGTAAGATTCGTTTTTATAAGCCCGGAAGAATTAAAAATTCCTGACTGGGTTTCTAATTTTTTGGACGAAGCTAATATTCCTTATTCGGCTGCAACCCGTCTGGAAGATGTAATCGGCGATCTTGATATTCTTTATATGACAAGGGTTCAAAAGGAGCGCTTTTTTAATGAGCAGGATTACCTGCGTTTGAAGGACAGTTATATTCTCGACAAGTCAAAAATGGAGCTTGCCCGAAAAGATATGATTGTTTTGCATCCGCTTCCTCGCGTAAACGAGATTTCTCCGGAAGTTGATTCTGATCCGCGCGCCGCCTACTTTAAGCAGGTAAAATATGGAATGTATGCGAGAATGGCTCTTATTGCAAAAATTCTGGGGGTTCTGTAATGCTTAATGTTGATACAATAAAAAACGGCCTTGTAATCGACCACATAAAGGCAGGCTGCGGCCCGCAAATTTTTCATTGGCTTGGACTTGATAAGGCAAGTTTTACAAGCGCGCTGATTATGAATGTTCCAAGCAAAAAAGCTGAGAGAAAGGACATAATTAAAATCGACAATATCATAAATATTGATTTTTCGGTTTTGGGTTTTGTAGATCCAAATATTTGCGTTAATATAATAAAAGACGAAAAAATAGTCCGCAAAATTAGAATGGAACTTCCAGACCGTGTAGAAAACGTTATAAAATGCAAAAATCCGCGCTGTATAACAATGACCGAGCATTATGTTCCTCAGGTTTTTATTCTTGCTGACAGAAAAAAGTCAACTTACCGCTGTGAATACTGCGATGCTTTCTATACTGCAGGAAAAATTGAATAAGTTTTAACAAGGAAAATAAAATGGACTCCAAAATACTGATTATTTACAATGCAATTTTAGTAGATTCTTCGATAGAAAATCCCGGACTTGTTGTTGTAAAAGACGGCAAAATCTGCGGAGTTTTTCTTGGCGAAATTAAAAATTCTGAAACGGCTCTTGTTATAGCTAGATCTGTTTTGCCGGAAGTTAAGGGAAATCCTGTTTTTTTTGATGCAAAAGGACTTGTTTTGATGCCGTCATTTGTTGATATGCACGTGCATTTTCGTTATCCAGGGCAGACTCAGAAAGAAGACCTTGATTCTGGTTTAAAGGCGGCGGCGGCAGGAGGCTTTGGAACAGTTGTTGCAATGCCGAATACTGCGCCTGTTGTTTCCAGCGCTAAGCTTGCCCGGCAGATAATGAGCGAGGCGTCAGAAAAAAAACTTGCGCGCGTTTTTCAGACTGTAAGCATTACAAAAAATTTTGAAGGCGAAGATGTTTCTGAAATTCAAAACCTTTCAGTTGAGGAATTTCCTGTAATCAGCGAGGACGGACACGAAGTTGCAAATTCTGCTGTTATGCTTGAAGGAATGAAATCTGCTGGAAAAAAAAGCATAATCGTTAGCTGCCATTGCGAAGATCCTTTTCTGGCCACTGCCGCAAGACCGTATCGTCAGCGTGCATTAAAGTTTATGGAAAATTACAATATCCCCGCCGGCAAAGTAAATGCAGTAACGCAGAATGTTCCAGATTCTGTAAATTTTGAAATTGACGGCTGTCTGACGGCGGCAAACCAGCTTTTGGCTCTTGCGGAAGATGCGGCGACAGAGCGGAATATCGAAATTGCAAAAACTGCCGGCTGCCATATTCATGTTTGCCATTGTTCTACAGCAATCAGCATGGACGCAGTGAGACGCGCAAAATTCCTCAAAAAAGAAGGAAAAACTTCAGCAGACTTTGAATGTACTGTCGAAGTAACGCCTCATCATATCGGACTGGTTGGCACTGATTCTCCATATCTTCGTGCGCTCGTAAATCCGCCTCTTAGAAGCGAAGAAGACCGTTCTGCCCTTATTGCCGCAATAAAAGATGGAACTGTTGATGTGATTTCGACAGACCATGCGCCTCATACTCAGCAGGACAAGGCCGCTGGAAGTCCAGGTTTTACCGGGCTTGAAACTTCGTTCGCTGTGTGCAATACGGTTCTTGTAAAACGAGAAGGCTTGAGCTTGTGCCGTCTGAGCCAGCTTATGTCCGAAAATCCTGCAAAACTTTTAAAGCTTAATTCAGGAAAACTCTCTCCAGGTTACGAAGCGAATCTTGTTCTCGTAGATCCAGATGAGCAGTGGACAGTCTGTTCAGAAAAATTCCAGAGCAAAGGAAAATCAACGCCGTTTGAAGGTCAAAGACTTACCGGACGTGTTCATAAGACTTTTTATCTGGGGAACCAGGTTTATTCACTGGACTAGAAAATTAGAAAAATTGGAGCATAGCTTTTTGTAAAAAAAAACAGTTTTTTGCTCCGTTTTTTTTGCATAAAAAAAGCCAGGGTGTCTATACACAAGACTGCAAAAAGTGTGCTGCTGGGTTCCCCCTCTGACACGGTGCTTAAAGCAGACTTTGCTAGATCCTGGCAATACAGAGAATCTATCATATCGGAATATAAAAATCAATACACAGTCTGTTTTATGTTTTATTCAATCTTGTATAGCAAAAGTTTTATGTCAAAAATTTGCTCTTAACGTTCGTATTTTTTTGTTTTTTTGTATATTTTCTTAAAATAGTGATATAATTTAATAATCTTAAAAGTATTAGGAGTACACGTATGAAGAAAACAATTCTTGCAGCTCTCATGGCTGGCTCGTTTATTGCAAGTGCTTTTTCTGCAACTGTAATAAAGCTAGGCTACTCGACAGGTTCATCTGATCCTCGCGCTGTAGCTTCAAAGTTGTTTAAGGAAGAAGTTGAAAAAAATTCAAAAGGGAGCATTACTGTTGAGCTTTATGACAGTTCAAAACTTGCATCAATTGGAATGAAAGCTTCGGACACAAACCTTATTGAAAGCATTATCAATAAGGGCCCTGTTGATATGACAGTATCAAGCGCTGGAAATTTTGGTATTTATGCTACAAACGTAGGCGTTTCGGCTTTGCCGTTTCTTTTTACAGATTTTGACAAGGCATGGAAATTCATGGACAGCGATATTGTAAAAGGCGTTAATAAAGAGCTCGAATCGTCTAACATTGTAGTTCTTGCTCATTATGACAATGGTTTCCGCTGTGTTACTACAACAAACCGCCCGGTAACAAAAGTTGCAGACATGAAAGGTCTTAAAATCAGAACCCCTGCAAACCAGATTGTAATGGAGACAATGACAGCTTTGGGCGCCCGTCCAGAACCTCTTGATTTTGGAAAATTGCCGGCCGCATTAAAAGCAGGACAGTTTGACTCTCAGGAAAATCCTATTCCTGTAATTTACAACAACAAGCTTTATCAGGTTCAGAAATATCTTGCAATTACAAACCATAGTTACGATGCAATGCCGCTCGTAATCAAAAAAGATGTTTGGAATAAACTTTCTGCTGCTGAAAAGAAAGTTGTTCAGGATGCGGCAATCAAAGCACAGAACCTTAACAGAAATCTTGTAAAAGAGCAGACAAACAGCCTTGTTGCAAGCCTTAAAAAAGAAGGAATGGTTGTAACAAGTCCAGATCTTGGAGAATTCAAAAAGGCTACACAGAGCGTATTTGAAATCTTCTCTGAAATTTACGGAAAAGACCTTATGGACAAGGTTATTGCATTTACGAAATAATAAATTGTAAAACTCGAAAATAAGGGTAAATAAAAAAAGAGCGGGCGTTGTTTTCAACGCCCGCTCTTTTTTTGCTGTTTATGATCTGCTTAAACTTTGAACTGTCCGAGCTGCCTGCTCATAGTGCCAATGTTGTCTTTTGTGCTTTCTGCAAGTGTAGAAACGTTTTGCGTAGCTTCGCCAATTTGCTGCATTCCAAGTGTCATTTCGTCCATGCTGCCGAGAATTGTCGCTGAGATTTGAGAAACATTGTTCATATCTCTTGAAACGTTTGCAATTCCTCCCTTCATATCGTCTGCTTTTTTATTTACTTCACCAGACTGATCTCTCATTCTTGCTAAAAATTCGAATATCTGTTTTGAAGCAGTCTGCTGTTCTCCCATTGCACCGTCAATTTCTTGAATTATCGAATCTGTTGAATTCAGTTTTGAAACAATTGCTTCAAAAGCTGTGCTGGATTCGTGGGAAAGTTCAACAACTTCCTGGATTGAAGTGGAAATTTCCTTTAATTCGGAAGAAATTGTCTTTGTTTGTGCGCTTGAAGTTTCTGCCAGTTTTCTGATTTCTTCTGCGACAACGCTAAAGCCTTTTCCTGCTTCTCCTGCGTGCGCAGCTTCAATTGCGGCGTTCATTGCAAGCAAGTTTGTTTCTGAGGCAATTTGAGAGATAATTCTGTTTGCCTGGATCAAAGTTTTTGACTGTTCTGCAATCTGTGTAACTTTTTTATCAACGCTTGCAAGCTTTGAGCTTCCATCGCCGACTGTCGTTGAGAGTTCTTCAAAACTGTCAGCCATTTTTCCTGCGGAAGTTGTTACTGTCGAAATGTTCCCGAGCATTTCTTCAATTGCGGCAGACGACTGTGCAATTCCAGCTGCCTGGCCTTCTATCAGTTCTGAAAGCTTGTCGACTGTTTCCGAAGAAGACTCCAAAACCGAAGATGTGTTTATAACAGAATCGGACTGATTTTTTGACTGTTTTCGTACGCTTTCAATATTTGCGAGAATTTCCGATGCGGCGGAAGCTGAACCCTGCGCGCTTTGTTCAAGACTTTCGCTTGCTTCGTTAAGCGCTTTTTGAGAAAGATTCAAATCCTGAATAATTTTTTGAAGCATTTCGACAAATTTGTTTACATCGGAAGCGAGTCCAGAGAATTCATCGTTTCCTTTAACAGGAATTCTTACTGTCAAATCGGCATCTCCAGAGGAAAGATTTCCGACTGCCTTTCTGACTTTTTCGAGAGGATTTATTATTTTTTTATAGATTGCAAATGAAAGAACTGCAAGAAGAAGCGCTGAGAATAAAACAATTGCTCCGATTAACGAGCGGAAAATTGAACTTGAAAGACTTTTTGCAATGTCCAAAGTTTTTCCGATAAAAAGTGTTGTTAAAAAGTTTCCATCATCGTCATAAAACGGAAAGTAATAAGAAACGTAGTGATGACCTTTAAAAACTGACTGCAAAATAACTGGTTTTCCGTTTTTTACAGATTCAAATAGCTCGTCGTCATCGAGAGTTGTTCCTGTCATATCGTTTAGCGAAGTTACGTAGCGAGTGTTTCCGTCAAAAATTGTAAAATCGCAGTCGCTGTATGAAGCTGCCTCTTTAACGACATCTTCGGTCGAAACTGGAGTCCTTATTTCAACAGCGCCAAAAATAGTATTTTCTGATTTTAGAGGAAGAATAACTGTTGCATAAATGTCTGCCCCGTCCTTTTCGAATTTTGCAACTTCTTTTCCAGTTAAAACTTCGCGGATAACGGCTGTTTTTGGTACGACACCATATTTTGGACTTGAAACCTGCATTCCAAAGCTGTTAAAAAATACAATATTTTTTGCGCCGTAATATTCTCTTGCGCCAATGGCAAAACTGTTCATGATTGTTCTGTCAAAGCCGTATTCTGGATATATTGTTGCGTATGCAAGCTGAATGTTTGCGGCTGTTGATTGCGCCTGCTCCAAAGTGTTGTTCATTTCTTTGGTAAGGATTTTTGATTGATCTTTGATTTCGCTGGCAAAATAAGAAACAATTCCGCTTGAAAGCCTGTTGTTTACGACAAAGACTACGATGGTTGCGTAAAGAACAACCCCGATTGCAAGTAGAATTGTGATAAATTTTGCAATAGATTTTTGTTTTGTAGCATTTTTCATAATAGAAGACCTCATTCGATCATTATAACTTGACTAGGCTTTATTCGCAAAGTCAAACAGAGTTCTTTTTTTTTATATTTGGTAAATAATATTGAAATTTATCGGTTTGCAATATTTAATTATTGATTTTTATTTTTTTGTAAAAAAATCTGTTTTTTTATGCTTCTATTTGCATTTATTCAATGTGCTGATATATAATTGTAGAATGTATTTTAGGCAAATGCTTGAACCGCCTCCCGCGCTTGTAAAAAACGGACACGCGCTTTTCGGAACTTTTGCGGGGCATGTTTCTCAGCTTGACATTCGTGGATTGCACTCGCCGTTCGGCGGAGTTCCTCTTCCTGTACTCATTTCAAATTTTCGTATAAAAAGTTCCATTCTTTTTAATTTTAATGCCGGACCTTACCAGGGATTAATCAGTTTTTTTGACAATAAAATGTTTGGGCTTGTAGAAATTGATTTATGGAATAAAGAAAACGGCCGCAAATATGTTTACAGAAATTTGATGGGACCAAGACATCGTTTTATTCCTCATAATCTTGAACAGGGATTTTGTGCAAGTTTTAATTCACGGCGTTATGTGCGAATCAGCTGGGATCACAAGCGTGATAGAATTTCGATAATTTTTAATCTAAAGGGAACTTCTGTAAGTCCTTCTGTCCAGGCGGCTTTAACTGGGCATTTTTCTGACCCTGCTTCTAACGAAGTTACGCAGTGCGTTCCTCTAAAATCAAGGCGGCGTTGCTGTGCGACTTATGTAACTTCGCAAAAATTGCGTGGAACACTTACGATCGGCAAAACAAAAAAATCTGCCGGACAGGTTATAGATGTGGAGAATGAAACATCTGTTTTTTCGATAAAACGTGCGTATTATGGTTACAGAACTCAGGAACAAAAAATTTTTGCTTCCGGGGATTTTAAAGGAAGAAGCATTTCTTTTGTGCTTAATAATTCTCTGGATTCTGTTTCTCTTCAAGAAGCTGTAAATCAGAATATTTTGATGGTCGATGGAAACTGCACGGCTCTTCCGCCTGTAAAGATGACGCAGCCTTTTGGCGTAAACAAAAAGTGGATAATTCAAGATACAGAAAACATGGTGGACTTGACTTTTGTTCCTGTTTCTAAAATTTACCGGGAACTGAGTCTTTTTGCTTTTAAAATCGTGGTATTAAACCTTTATGGAAAATTTGAAGGTGTTTTTAAGACAAAAGACGGAGAAGATATAACTGTAAGCGGTTTTGGCGGCGTTGCCAGAGAGCAGTTGTTGAGGGTTTGAAAATGAGCGATGAGTTTGGTCAAAAAAAAGTCGAACAGTCTTGGGAACCTGGGACTCTCGATGCAACAAGAAGAGCGATAGGTCCGATCGACAAGGAAGAAGCTATCAGAATGACAAAGCTTCTTGGCGGCGAAATTTTGCAGGAAAAATCGGCGCCGATTGATTATTCAGCATTCCCTCAAAAAGAAAGGCATTACTCGCACAGGGCAAATGGCCGTTCGGCGGCGGATGTTGCTTCTTTGTCGGAAAATGCAGCCCAGACAAAAAATTCAAATTCATCTTCAGAACAAAAAAAAGGCGACAAATACGGTTATGTTCCAAAAACGGCCCGAAAAAGAGAAGAAAACGGACTGCCAGAAATTTCTTCAAAAGAACGCAACTTAATGGACAAATTGATGATGAGCGAAGATTACAAAATCAAGCCGAATTTTGGAATTTTTAATTTTGTCCGCTATCTTAAAAAAAATGGAACTGAGCTTTTGCGTCCAAGCTACATTTCTTACGACTTGCAGAATCATCTTGAACACTACCAAAGTTTTTTAACGACAGTAAAATCTTTAATTCAAATAAGCCCGGAAACTTATAAATCAAAAATTGTCAGCAGCCAGGAGACAAAATTCAAGTTTTTGAGGACTGTCGGCGGCTGGACAATGAAAAATTTAAAGATTTTGATACTCGACGTTCAAGAGCATCCGGAAGAAGTTACAGTTGCAATGATGCAGCCGATTGTAAAGACTGTTTATAAGGATTTGCTTAAAATTTATTACATTGGCGAAAACACAATTCCGCGCTTTTTTAAGGAAATTTACAGCGATTTAATGAAATATCCAAATTCGGATCAAAAAAAGCTGATTATGCTTTCTAAGCAGGGAATTACCGACTGGCTTTATGTTTACACTCAGATTATAAAAGGAATGTATCCGCTTTTAATGCGGATGTGCAGTCCGAAATTTGAATATTTTCCGGCTTTTTTTACAGAAGAAACTGCAAATATTCTTTCTTTTCTCGGAATTTCTAAATTCGACATAATTCTTCCAGAAAAAAAAGAAGATGCAAAAGCGGCTCAGCAGAAGGCGGAGCAGGAACGCAGGCAAAAGGAAGAAGAACGCAAAAAAAACAATCCGGAACTTCAGCGCGGAAAGCATACAGAAATCGTGGACGCCGGAATAAAGCTTCTTGAAAGGCTTTTTCCAGATGCCGGCTTTTCGAGGCTTGATTCTATGCCGGACTTGTATCCGTATTTTCAGCCGATTTATGAATTCCGCGACGGTTATAATCTTTTGAATCCGCAAAACCCAATGCAGGTTGTTGTTACGCTTTTGAGAATTATCGAAGATTTGTTTCAAGGATGCCGAAATATTGTTTTTACGGAAGAAGATGATGGAACTCAATTCAAGTCAAAAAAAAAGACGGACAAGCTTTCAGTTGCCCTCAATGAATGGACAGTTTACCGCGAAGAGCTTTTTGAAAAAAAATACTGCGAGCAGCTTTGCGATTTTGTAAACCAGCAGTATTCTCAGGGCGATTTTAAAAATTCACTTTTTGGAAAAAAACTTTTAACTTCGATTTTGTGGCAGACAAAATATAATTTTTTGCCGCATTTTGAATTTGAACAGCTTTTGCTTGAAAAGCCTGCAAATGACGACAAATATATTCCGCTTTGTCTGCGCACTGATTTTCTGCGCCAGAATTTGACTTCACTTTCTAAAGAAATTGACAAACAGTCAGGAACGAAAGGGCTCGTTTTAGGAATTTCAAATCCTTGGGAAAAATACGAATTCGATATTCCAAACCCAGTTTCAAAAAGGCTTGATGTGCTTTTAGGCAGAAAATCTCAAGGCGAAAGCGCCGCGACAAATGCTAACCTGATAAAATATGCAATGTGCCTTGTGAGTGTTCTCGATTGGTGGATTAACAATGTTGAAAGTCCTGCATACTCTTGCAGTTCGGAAAACATCTACAGAATTTCTGAAAAAGACGGCGGTCCTGCTTTTAGCGTGCCTGTGCGTGATGACCAAAACAGGCTTTTTGCAGAAAGCATAAAAAATCTTCAAAAGGCAGCCAAAAACTGAGACAATTGAGCTAAAAAAATCAATTCAGTATATTATTTTTTATATGTGGATTTTATTTGCGGTTGGCTCGTCAGTTTTTGCAGCATTAACTTCGATTCTTGCAAAGGTTGGAATTGAAGGTGTAAATTCAAACCTTGCAACTGCCATAAGAACGTTTGTTGTGCTTTTGATGGCATGGGGAATGGTCTTTTTGACGCACTCTCAAAACGGCATTTTAAATATTGGAAGGCGCAGCTGGATTTTTTTGATTTTGTCTGGGCTTGCAACAGGAGCGTCTTGGCTTTGTTATTACAAGGCTTTGCAAATCGGAGAGGCATCGAAAGTTGTTCCAATCGATAAGATGAGCACGGTCTTGACTTTGATTCTCGCTTTTGTATTTTTACACGAACAGTTTACTTTAAAATCACTGCTTGGCTCGATTCTTCTTGCCGCCGGAACACTTGTAATGGTTTTGTAGATTTTTTCTTTTGTTTTATAAAGAATTGTGAACTGTAAAGATTTTTGAAAACAAAAAACAGTCCAAAGCGCCATTTTTTTTGTCAGCTCTGGACTGTTTTTTTTAGGGCTAGATATTTTTGTTGTTTTCGTTGGAATCGGTTTGTTCTGAATCGTCATGATTTTCGGTTACGACAGAATCAGGAACAACTGTAATTGGACGGTTTCTCCACTGCAAAATTGCGCTGAAAACGCCCGCAAAGATTAAGATTGCGCCGCAGATTCCCACGATTATGCCGCCTGCCGTTTTTGAAGGAATGATAAAAAGTGCGATTGCAAGAATTACAAGGACGATGGTTTCGATTAAAGACTGTTTTATCATAATGCCGTTGCGGTGAAGCTTTAAAATTCCATAAACTTCAAGTCCTGCAGAAACAAGCAGGTATCCGCCAAGCACGTAGGCCATAATTTTCCATATAACCGCCGCAGTTACAATAGGCAGAATAACAGCAACTGTTCCTACGGCAATGCTTAAAATTCCGCGTATAGTCATCATAAGGCGATAATCTGGATCTAAAACAAGGTTTCTGGTTGCAACCATTATAAAAACACCGTCAATAACAGAAGCAATTCCAAGCATAATTACTGCAAAGGCAATAAAGGTTTGCGGACTGAGCAACATTAAAAGTCCGATAACAGCAACTAAAACAGATAGTACAAATTTATTTTTATCCATATTTAAAATATAACCATACAGCCGGCTTTTAGTCTATAAAAAATCGGGTTAAACTAAAAATTGTTATTCTTATTTTGAAAAACAAGCTTTTGATTACAATTTTCTTTATTTTTGTCCAATATATCTCAACTTTTCTTAAAAAAACAAAAAAAAACACTTTTGTGTGCTTGACATAAATATTCAAAAAATATATCTTAATAGAGCATCAACTGGAGCGATGGCCGAGCGGTCGAAGGCGGCGGTCTTGAAAACCGTTATACAGCAATGTATCGGGGGTTCGAATCCCTCTCGCTCCGTTTTTTTTGATGACGCCTGGAGGTGTGGTAGAGCGGTAATACAACGGATTGCTAATCCGTCAGTTCCTTACGGGCTGGGCAGGTTCAACTCCTGTCGCCTCCGAGAAACGAACGCTTCCTTCAAAGTGTTGTTAAACTGTTTGAGATTGTAGCTCAGTTGGATTAGAGCGCCACCCTGCGGAGGTGGAGGTCGCACGTTCGAATCGTGTCAGTCTCACGAAAATTGCACCGGTCAAAAAGACCGGTTTTTTTATGCCCGTCATTGTTTTGTAATTTTTTTAATTTTTCCTTGAAAAACTCTTTTTATTTCGCTACTATTCCTGCATAAATTTATTTAATTTGGCAAAGAAGCCGTAAGAATCTTGTAATGAGCAGTTATTCTGCCTGTTACAACGTTTTTACGGCTTTTTTTATGGGTAAAAAAATGATGGTTGAAAAAATTTTAAATCAACTAAAAGGAACAAACGAAGCGGAAATTATTTTTCAGATGGAAAATGCTTATAATAAAATTTCTAATGAACAGAATAAATGGTACGAAAAATCTTGTTTTACCTGCGTAAGCGGCTGCGGTGAGTGCTGCCGGAATTTTGAGCCTGATTTGCTTGAATGTGAAGCTTTGTACATGGCGGCTTGGCTTATGGAAAATCAGCCGGAAACTGCAAATAAGATTGCAGAAGGAAAGTTTCCTTTTGAAAAAAACAAGGGCTGTCCGTTTTGGGATGAAAATGATTCATATCATTGCACAATTTACGGAGGCCGTTCCTGCATTTGCCGTCTGTTTGGCGGCTGTGGAAGCCGTTCTAAAAACGGCAAAGTTATGTTTAAACCATGCAAATTTTATCCGGCAGAAAAGTTGTCTCAGTTTAAAACTCCTCTTGCGCATAAAAATTATATGCAGGACGAAATTTTGGATATTTTTGGAACTGTTCCTCCTGTTATGAGTGATTTAATGGAAGAAGTTGAGAATTTAAATCCGCAGGTCAAACGGACAAAGCTGATTCGCGACAGTCTTCCTGAAACTGTCCGCCGTCTAAAATGGATTATTTCGATGAACGGGCAGGGGCAGTGACGTTTTTTTTGTTTCTTTGACTTTGAATTCAATTCATTTTTGTTTCTTCTCTTAATTATCCGTTTTAAGTTTGAGACAGGTTTGTTTTCTATTTCCAAAAACAGTTATTTTTAATATTCTGTAGGCAGTTGTTTAGAAAAAATATCTGGAGTTTTTTATGGAAAAAAAGGAAGGAATTCTGGTCTTTAACGAATTTGACGGAAAATTTGCAATTGCCAAGGATGAACAGAGTTTTCCTTTTACAAACATTGAATTCGGCGACAATTTTGAAGTAAAGATTGGCGATGAATGGATTCCGACAAGTTTGCAAATTTCAAACGATGAAAAAGGTAATCTGGTCTTTAAGTTTAAAGGAATAGATTACGAAGGCGACTTGACTGGTTTTGACGCCAGAATATAACATTCCGCTTTTTAGGTTTATTACATTTTTTAACTATGACACTTTTAAATTCTTCTAATTCTCTCAAAAAAAATCATCTTAAGGGCTTTTATAAAATTCTCTTTTCAATCGCAATTCCTATTATTTTGCAGAACCTTTTGCAGACTTTCGTCAATATGATGGATACTGTAATGGTCGGACGGCTTGGTTCTGTCGAAATTGCCGCTGTTGGACTTGGAAACCAAATTTTCTTTATTTTGAATATGGTTGTTTTTGGCGTTTCTTCCGGCTGTTCAATCTTTATTTCGCAGTTTTGGGGACAGGAAGATTTTAAAGGAATCCGCAAGACTTTTGGAATTATGCTGATTGTCTGCGTTTTTGTTTCGCTGGCTTTTACTGTTGCTGGAATTTTTAAGCCTGAATTTTTAATCGGACTTTATACAAAAGATTCTGTTGTTATCCAAAAAGCTTCTGAATATCTTAGAATTGTCGCTCTGAGTTATCCGCTCATGGCTGTTTCGTTTGCATGCCAAATGGCGTACCGCAGCACAGAGCATGTAATTCTTCCAATGACAACAACCGCAATTTCTTTTGTTTTGAACGTTGCCGGAAACGCAATTTTTATTTTTGGTGTTGAAAGCCTCGGAATTCCTCAGATGGGAGTTGCCGGCGCCGCTCTTGCAACTTTGATTTCCAGAACTGTTGAATTTTTTATTACGGTTTTTTACGGACGCATAAAGAAATTTGAGGCGATTGGTTCTTTTAAGGAGATGACTTCGTTCACAAAAGGTTTCCTGCTTAAACTTTTAAAAGTCGGTTTGCCTGTAATTTTTAGCGAAACTTTGTGGGGGCTTGGAATTTCAACTCAGAATTCAATTTTTGCCCATACTGGAACTGATTCTTTTGCGGCGTTCAGCATTACAAACACGATTAGCCAGTTAACCTGGGTTGTTTTTATTGGAATGGGAAATGCCGCGGCAATTATTCTTGGTAAAAAAATTGGCGCTGGCGAAAAAGAAAGCGTGCTTGCCTTTACGCACAGATTTTGCTGGTTTTTCCCGATTTTGGGCTTTGCAATCGGACTTTTTTTAATTCCGCTGAGTTATTTAATTCCTTTTATTTTTAACGTTGATGCGCATATTGTAAAAATTGCACAGTCCATGCTTTTTGCCCTCGTATTTTTGTATCCGTGGCGGGCGTTTAATATGCTTTTGATTGTCGGAATCTGCCGTTCGGGCGGAGATACGATTTTTGGAACTTTGATTGATAATGGCTGGATGTGGGCTTTTGCAATTCCTCTCGGTTACATTGCTTCGTTTAAACTTGGACTGCAGCCTTACCAGATTTTGCTTTGTCTGGAAACCGAACAGATTTTAAAAACTGTCTGCGGAATCTGGAGAATAAAATCCGGTAAGTGGCTGCATAAAATTACTGGCTAGTTTAGAAATTTCCGCCGTTCCATCCCCAGTTTTTGTAGCCGCTGTAGGTGATGTAGATTTTGTCGCCAGGAATTCCGAGCTCTTTTTCAAAAATTTCGCAAATTTTGCCGCTCATTTTTGAACTTGACTGAGAGTCTACATCGCCCAAAACTTCGACAGAAATAAATGCGCCTTTTTCGAGTTTTTTTCCGCCAAAATAAAGGTCATAATTGTCTTCAAAACCGAGCATAAGGTAGCTTTCTGGTTTTCCGAGAATTGCAACGGCTTTTCCGAGCTCTGCTTTTAAAATGTCGCGTTTTTCTTGCGGAAGAGAAACTGTCACTTTTGAATTTATCATTGGCATAAAATGCACCTCCAATTTTTTTGTTAGTACGCACATTGTATTTTAATTTTTGGCGAAAAATCAACTGAATATGTTATAATGTGAATGTTTATGCGGATTTTGCATGGCGATATTTATTTTTGAGAGGAAATTTTATGGTTGATTATGCTGAAGGTTCTGGAAAACAGTACCATACAGGCGTCGGACCTGAAGATATTGGAAAATATGTAATTTTGCCGGGCGACCCTAAGCGATGCGCAAAAATTGCCGCTCATTTTGACAATCCTCATCTTGTTGCAGATGTGCGTGAATTTACGACTTATACAGGAACACTTGAAGGTGTAAAGGTAAGTGTTACTTCGACGGGAATTGGGGGGCCTTCTGCCGCAATTGCAATTGAAGAGCTTTCAAAATGTGGAGCGTATACTTTTTTAAGAACAGGCACTTGCGGCGGAATGCAGGAAAATGTCTTGAGCGGCGATATTGTGATTGCAACTGGAGCAGTAAGAATGGAAGGCACAAGCCGCGAATTTGCTCCGATTGAGTACCCGGCAGTTCCGGACATTGAATGTGTAAATGCGCTGATTAAGGCTGCAAAGGACAAAAAAATTTCTTATCATGCAGGTGTTGTTCAGTGCAAGGATTCGTTTTTTGGACAGCATGAGCCGGAAGTTATGCCTGTAAGCTATGAACTTGAAAACAAATGGCAAGCCTGGCTTAGAATGGGCTGTCTTGCAAGCGAAATGGAAAGCGCCGCTCTCTTTATTGCAGGAAGTTTTTTGCATGTAAGAGTTGGCTCGTGCTTTCTTGTTGTAGCAAACCAGGAAAGGGCAAAAAAAGGTTTGCCAAATCCGCAGGTTCACGATACTGAGCTTTCTGTAAGCGTTGCTGTTGAAGGTTTACGGAATCTTATAAAGGAAGATTTGAAAAAAAACGGAAAATAAATGGCAGAGCGGCTGGATAAACTTCATTTGGACGGATATTCAATTTTTCAAAATAAAAAAAAGTTCTGTTATGGAATTGATGCTGTTCTTTTGGCGGATTTTGCCTTAAAAAATACAAAAAACAGAATTAAAAGTTTTGAGGCGGACAAGAATTTTTTGTTTATTGACCTTGGAACTGGAAACGGAATAATTCCAATTCTTCTTGCTGCAAAAACCGGACCGCATGTAAAAATTCAGGGAATTGAAATTCAGGCGGAAATTGCAGAAATGGCTCGCCGTTCTGTAAAAATAAATTCTCTTGAAGAGCGGATTGAAATTTCGGAAGATGATATAAAGAAAATTCCTCAAAATTTAAAAGGCGGTTTTGCGCAGGCTGTCGTTTCTAATCCGCCGTATATGGTTGTTTCTCAGGGGCGTCAGAGCGGCAATTTTGCAAAAATGGCTGCCCGCCAGGAAATTTTGTGCTGTCTTGAAGATGTTGTTCGTGCCGCAGAATTTTTGCTTGAAGGCGGCGGAAGTTTTTTTATGATTCATCGCGCTAAAAGACTGAAAGACGTTTTTTTTGCGCTTGAAAAATTCGGCTTTAAAAATATTTTTTGGCAGAACGTAAAATCTTTTAAGGAAAAAGACGCGGCAATGGTTTTGGTTATGGCAAAAAAAAGTCTGGCGAAAAAAAACAAAACTGAAATTTCTGATGATGATGAAAAAGTTCAGCTTGAAGATTTGATAATTTACGACGAAGACGGAAATTATACCCAAAAAATTTTAGAAATTTATGGCCGAAAACCTTAAAAACGCAATTAAAAATTGAAATTTATTGATTTTGGAGTTTTCCGTAAAAACTTTATAAAATTCTGTCAAAAAAAATACTAAAAAATAAACGCAAAATTAGCGAAAAAAAACAAATTATGATTTATAATAAATCTGTTATTTTTGGAGTCTTATTTTGGTTAAGAATTTTAAAGACATTTCATTCAGTTCTTTTGAAGCTCTTGTTGATATTTTGAGCGATTGCACGGATTCGTTTTTGTTTTTGCTTGATGTAAAAAATAATTCTGTTTTTATTTCTGAACAGGCCGGCGCAATCTTTGAGCTTCCCGGCAAAAAATTTCATCATGCGACCGATGTTTTGCTGAGGCTTGTCGCAGAAGAAGATCAAAGCCTTTTTTCTAAGGAACTGGATGATGTAATTTCCAGAAAAAAAGACAATTTTAATTTAAATTATCGCGCTTTAACAAAAAGCCATAATTCAACTTGGGTAAATTTGCGCGGAAAAATAGTTTGCTTTGGTGAAGAAAAAAAATCAATTTTGGTCGGAAGAATTGAAATTATCGACGATATTATTCAGCTTGACGATATTTCTAAACTTCCTACAGAAGTTCAGCTCAGAAAGGATTTTGACAAAGTCTACAAACAGGAAGAAAAGCTCAGCGGATTTATTATGAAAATCGATGTCGATAAAATGGGTGAGATAAATGAACGGCATGGAACTCGTGTCGGAGATTTTATTCTTTCTATGATTTCTGATTCTATTAAACGTAGCATAAAAAACTTTGGAGTTGCATACAAAATAAACAGCGATGAATTTATCTGCATGAACCTGAAAGGAGCTACTGCCGTTGATGCGGGCTTGTTCTATCAAGATTTAAAACGTTCCCTTGTAGAAGCTGAGCAGCGGATTGATTATGAAGAAGTTTTTACGGTTTCTGCTGGCGCAGTTGCGTTTTTTAAGGACAGTGTGCAGATTGACGATTTATTAAAAAAAGCGAATTTTACGGTTTCTGTGGCAAAAGAAAAGGGCGGAAACAACCTTGCCATGTTCAATGCTACAGATTATCTAAAACATCAGCGCAACTTAAAGCTTCAGGAAAAACTGCGTTTTGCAATTAAAAACAATTACGAAGGGTTTCAGATTTTTTATCAGCCTGTTGTGGACGCAAAGAACATTTATCTGGACAAAGACAAAACAATTACAAATGTGATTGGGGCTGAAGGGCTGATGCGCTATTCTTGTCCAGAATTCGGTGTTGTTTCTCCAGAAGAATTTATTCCGATTCTTGAAAAAACGGGGCTTATAATTCCTGTGAGCCGCTGGCTTTTTAAAACGGGATTTAAGCAGTGCTGCGAATGGAATAAAGTTCAAAAAGATTTTCATTTGAGCTTAAACCTTTCATATATTCAGGTAAAAAAAAGCGATGTTTTGACAGATGTTCAAATGGCTTTGCTGGATTCTGGCGTAAAACCGGAAAATATTACGCTTGAACTGACAGAAAGCGGTTACATGGACGATATTCATGGACTGGAAAATTTGGTTCACAGGTTCAATAAACTTGGATTAAGAGTTGACATCGATGATTTTGGAACTGGTTATTCAAATTTGCGCTATTTGCAGTATCTTAACGCTTATACCTTGAAACTTGACTATTCATTTGTACACAAGGCGACAGGAGGAGATCAGGGCGACAGCTACGTTATAAAGCACATTACGCAGATGGCGCATGAATTGAACCTGAAAGTTTGTATGGAAGGAATTGAAGTTGCCGAAGATATTGATAAATTGAAAGTTTACAATCCTGATAAGTTCCAGGGATTTTATTTTGGACGGCCTTGTACGGCTAATCAGTTCCGGGAAAAATATATTCGCTCGGATATTCGTTTTGACAGATAATAAAAAAAACTTGCGGAAAATGAAGTTTTGTGGGGAAAGACTTCATTTTCCGCAAAAATCGCATATTTTTTAGATAAAGTGCTTTAATTCTACGTGTTCAAACTGTCTTGTTTTTACAGCCACGACATAGCTTCCGAAAATCGCAGAAACTGCATCGAATGCTGCGGCAAAGCTGCAAAAAACAGGAGCGGCTGGACGCAAAAGAAGATAGGCAGATTCAAAACCACGGCTGTATATCGTGCAGAGAATTGTAAGCGCTACAAAAGTTCCTCCGGTTGGAAGAGAAGAAAGTGCAAAACTTATTGCAAGCGATGCGCCAAAAATCCACAGAATATCAAAAAAGGCGAATCCCAAACTTGAATATGAACGCAAAATCATAACAAAACAGATTGTTGTGACTAAAGACGAGCCTCCGCGCGCAAAAATTGAAAACAGCGGAATTGTAACGTCAGAAGACGGCTGGTGAACTCCCAGGCTTTCGCGGGCATGGCGAAGATTTACCTGAAGAGAAAGGTTTGAGTCGCCGGAAAAAAATGCTGTGATTATTGGAGTAATGCAGGCGTAAATTACGTGATACGGATGCTGGTCGTTGCACAAAAAATAAAGAATAAGCGGATAAATCAATCCAAGCACGAGAACAAAATCAGCCAAAAGCATTATAAAAAGAGGAGTGTATGTTCCAGAAGCAAAAACCTGGCGCGCAGAAACCATCCACCAGGCAGAAATTGCAATCATGCCGACAGAAAGCCATTCGATAAAAAATGACATAATTGAATAGCAGAGTTTTGCCGCAGAATCCAAAAATGAGATTACAGGTTTTGAAGCGCTTTGATCGGTCGTACAGCCAGCTCCTGCAAATCCTGCAAAAATAAAGCAAGGCAGGAGATATGCTCCGTGCAGCAGCGCTTCAAATCCGGAATACGGAAAAAGCTGCATTGTGAGCGTTTTAAGGTCGATCGTCGGAAGAGAAGCCATTTTTTCGCCAGTAATCGGAATTCTAGGAAGTTTTACAATTAAAATAGAAAGAAGACCGAGAAGCGCAAGAATCAGCGTTGTTCCAAAAACTGCAATTATTGTCCAAAGCGCTGTTTTTCCGAGAAGCTTTGTGCTCCTTAATTTAAAGACAGCAGTTGAAACTCCAAAAAAAAGCAGAGGAAGAAGTGTGTATCTTCCAAATCTGACAGAAAATTCACTCAGAGAAGCAACAACAGACGCTATTGCGGGGCTGTTTGTCGGAAGAATAAAAGCAGCTCCAAGTCCAAGAGCTATTGCAATCAAGTATTTTATCCAAAGTTTCATAATGAATAAAATTATATTAAAAAAATCCGCCCTTTGCCATATATAACCGGTAATGATATAATTTCTATCTATGGACAAGACAATTCTTATTGCTGGAAAAGAAGTTCCGGCCGGAAAAGATTTAGCTTCTTCTGCTGTTTTGCATGAAAGAACTGTTTTTATTACTGCCGAAAGCGATGCGGCGGATACTGGTTTGGCAGACGGTTCAAATCCTGTCGCATGGAATAAAGGTTCTGCGCTTTCTTCGCGTTCTCTTTTAATTTCTGCATCGAACAAAAACGGTCATCTTGACGAAGCGGTCTTGATTTTTGATGAAGAATATTTTGCTCCAAAATTTGGAGTTCCCGGTCCTGCCGAAAGCACACGTGCCTGCGACGAATTGGTTTTGGGCTATCAATATTTGGCTGCGGAACTTTTATTGCGCTTTAATCAGCGAAAAATTGCCGGCTTAGAAAAAAATCCCGGAAAAATTGTTTTTGTCTATAAGCCAAACGTGAATGAAGCGGATGCCGTAAAAAATCCAAATCTCCGTCTTGAAAACCGGATTCTTTCTAAAACTCTTGTTGCTTCGGCTTCGGCGGCATTTAGAGCGTTTGCTGAAAATTTTGCGGCTTCAGTTTGCGAATCGGACGACGTTATTCCAATTTTGGTTGAATGTGATTCTTCTAACGAGCTTTCAAAAAACGACAGTTCTTTTATGGCCTGGCTTTGCGAATATCTTTCTAAAATTGACGGCTTAAAAAAGGAACTTTCTGCAAAACAGAAAGTGAGCTGGATAAAGGCAGGAGCAAAAGTTCCCGGGGGATTTGGAATTTTTAAAAAATAGGGAAGTTCAAAAAAAATAACTGCCTGAGTTGCTTGGATTTTTTATGAGTGATTTTTTTATTTCTTGTGTGTTTAAAATTATTTTGTCGTTTATTGCAGGCTTTATTTTTGGCCTGGAACGAAAATTTCGCCAGCAGGTTGTTGGAATGCGCACTTTAATTTTAATCTGCTGTTCTTCGTCTATGCTTTCGATTTTGTCTGAATGGATTTCAATTCAAAGTGGAGCGGCGGACACTGCGCGTATTGCTGCCGGTGTAATCAGCGGAATTGGTTTTTTAGGCGCCGGCGTAATTATGAAAACCGGACTCAACGTAAAAGGTTTGACTTCGGCGGCTGTTATTTGGGCGGACTCGACAATCGGGCTTTGTATTGGAGAAGGTCTTTATATTCCTTCGTTTTTTCTTTTGGCTGTTTTTATTCTGTCGCTGGTCTTGCTCGAAAAGATTGAAAAAAGATGGTTTCCGGCAGGACGCTCAAAATCGCTTCATCTTACTTTTAATGTCGGAAAAATGGACATGGCGCATTTGCGGAAAGTTGTTGTTGAAACAGGTTTTGTGATTAACGATGTGAATATTACACAGCTGCTCGAAACAGAGCAGACAATTGTCCATTATTCTGTGAGCGCTCCAAAAATCAACGACTATTCAAAATTTATTGATGAATTGAATAAGGTTGCGCCTCTTTTGGAAGTTTCGATTACAGGTTGATAAATGCGAATTAAAGCAATTGCGAATGATTGAATAAACTTTTTTAATCGCCTAGAATAATCTGTTATGCAATTTGATAATCCGTTAATTGTTCAAAGTGACAGAACTCTGCTTCTTGATGTACATGCTCCGCGCGCAGCCGAATGCCGCAATGCGCTGATTCCCTTTGCCGAACTTGAACGGTCTCCCGAACATTTGCATACTTACCGTTTAACTGCGCTTTCTTTGTGGAATGCCTCCGGCGCAGGCTTTAAACCAGAACAGGCGATTGGTGTTCTTAAAGAATTTTCCCGTTACGATGTGCCGCAGTCTGTCGAGCAGTGGATTTTGGAAACTGCCGGCCGTTTTGGAAAACTTCGTCTTGTTCAAGGTCCGAAAATTGAAGTTCCTTTGACTGCGGCTAACCCTGAAGGCAAAAAAGACCCTAAACAGATTACGGAAGAATATTTGTATTTGGTGACGGAAAGTTCTCTTGTTTACCGCGAAATTGCCGCCTGCAGCGTTGGAAAAAAAATGCTGACTGAGTGTCAGTACGAAGAGCCTTCCGGAATAAGCGAAGATAAAAAAGTAAAGGTTTCCGAAAACGAAAAACACAACTGCTTTATGCTGCATTTGACCGACCGTGGAACTGTAAAACAGGACTTGCTGAGACTTGGCTGGCCTGTAAAAGACGACGTTCCTCTGGCAGAAGGCGAACCATTGGAAGTGAACCTTCGGAAAGTGACGAATTCTGGGCGCCCTTTCGAACTTCGCAATTACCAAAAAGAAGCGGCTGTGGCTCTTGTTGGCGACAAAGGTCCTGGAACCGGGTTTGGCACTATTGTTCTTCCTTGCGGGGCAGGAAAAACAGTTGTCGGCATGACGGTAATGGATTTATTAAAGACCAGCACGCTGATTATTACGACAAATATTTCTGCTGTGCACCAGTGGATTGAAGAACTTGTCGATAAAACCGACCTTCCGCGCGATATGATTGCAGAATATACTGGAGAAAACAAAGTTATAAAGCCTGTTACCGTTGCAACTTATCAAATTTTAACATGGCGGCCGGAAAAAGACGGACCTTATCCGCATTTTGCGCTTTTTAGGCAGCGCAATTGGGGGCTTATAATTTACGACGAAGTGCACATGCTTCCGGCTCCTGTTTTTCGCGTGACGGCAGAAATTCAGGCGATTCGTCGTGTAGGACTTACTGCGACTTTGGTGCGCGAAGACGGATGTGAAGGAAACGTTTTTAGCCTTGTTGGTCCAAAACGCTACGATGTTCCGTGGAAAGACCTTGAAGCTACGGGCTGGATTGCTTCTGCCGAATGTATTGAGTTGCGTCTGGATTTGAGCAGCGAAAAAGAGCTTGAATATGCAGTTTCTCCTCTAAGAAAAAAACATCGGATTGCAAGCGAAAATCCCGAAAAATATAAAATTGTTGAAAAACTCGTAAAAGAGAATCCCGAAGACAAAATTCTGATTATTGGGCAGTATCTGGAACAGCTTGGCGAAATTGCAAAAATGCTGAAAGTGCCTGTCATAACTGGAAAAACTCAAAATGAAGAGCGCGATCAGATTTATGCGAAATTCCGGTCTGGTGAAATTCGTGTTCTGGTTGTTTCAAAAGTTGCAAATTTTGCAATTGATTTGCCAGACGCAAGCATGGCAATTCAAGTGAGCGGAACTTTTGGAAGCCGTCAGGAAGAAGCGCAGCGTCTTGGCAGAATTCTGCGTCCGAAAGAGCGAAAAAGCCGTTTTTTTACGCTGATTACGCGGAATACGGTCGAGGAAGACTTTGGTTCTAATCGTCAGAAATTTCTGGCGGAACAAGGATATGCTTACCGCGTCGTGAGAGTTTCCAATTCAACAGAACTGGTGCTTTCAGATTGCTGTAATTAAAAAATGCGGTTGTTGAGCTGAACGGATTTATGCCGTCAGAAACATCAAAAAAAACATACTTTTTGAGGGGGAATAAAATGATAAAAGTTGATCCTAAGGTTCAGAGAATAATTGACTGGAGAGAAAGTTTTATTACTTTGCCGGATAATCACTTTTTTGAGCTTATTAGAATGTATTTGGGCGAAATTCATTCCCCGTTCAACAAACAAAAGCTTATTGAACAGCTCGGCGCATTTTTGAGAAAAGAAGAAAACCGCCGCACAATCATAAATTTGCTGTCTGAAAGCGATATTTTAATTCTTGCCGCTGTTTATTATATTCCAAATGCGACAACCGAAAAACTTTCCAATTTTTTTGACAAAACAATCAATTTTGCAAAACTTTATGAAAGGCTTTTGAATCTTGAAGAAAGGCTCTTGATTTACCGCCACGGCGACAAAAATACGCGCAAAACCCTGATTTCGTTAAATCCTATGCTCGAAGATGAAATTCTTCCGCTTCTCAGCAAAAAAATTCTCTTGCCATTGCCTGTTCTCGAAACTCGAAACGAAGAAGTTCCTCCATCGCTTACGCCGGAAAAGCTTGCTGCCTTTGTAAATTTTGTCTGCACAAATCCAGGACTTTGCAAGGCGGACGGAACTATAAAAAAACGCGATTGCGAAAAACTTGAAGAAATCTTCGGTTCTGGAACTGCGCCTGTTTTTCAGCATATTTTTACTGCTTTTATAAATCTTTCGCTCGTAAAAGAAGATTTGAACGGTTATGAAATCGACAGTGCAAGGCTAAAATCTTTTGCCGGGCTTGACGAAAAACTTCAGTACGCTTATTTATGCGTTGCTGGAATTGGACGCTTTAGCCGCACCTCTCTTATGAGCCAGGCAAAACTTCTTCTCGAAACCGCAAATTCTCTGCCGGCGACAGGTTTTGCGCGCACCAGCGTTTTAAGAACGGCATTTTTGCTTTTTGAAAAAGAACCTTCTGCATTTTCTTCGTCGGAACGTGCTTTTGGAGGAGGTCGTTTTAATTCGATTTTGGCACGCGCTCAGGGAGAAGATGAAAATTCCTCTTCAAATTCGATTTTGGAAAATCCGTCTGCGGTTATGGACAGACTCTGCGACAGCGCCGCAATGTTTGGAATTTTGCAGGAATACGGAAAGGACGAAAACGGCGAAACTGTTTTTGTAAAAGGCGGAATTCTTTTTAAGAAGACAGTTTCTGGCGCAGGAATTGGAGCTGAGCCTGAGCTTCCTAAAGTTTTGAATATTGATCCAGCCTTTAATGTTACGGTTTTTCCGGGGCTTCCTCTGAAAGAGCTTTTACCGCTTATGAGAATTATGGACTTAAAGCAGTTTGATACTGCCGCGGTTTTTGAAATTACCAGAAAATCCATAATGCGCGCTTTGGACAGCGGTTTTGGCGAAAAAGAAATTTTAGAAATTATAAAGAAATTCTGCGCTTATGAACTTCCGGAAAATCTTCTTGTGAGCATTGAGGACTGGAGCAATTCATATTCTTCTGCGAATTTGTACAAAGGCTATGTTCTAAAAGTTGATGAAAAAAGCACAGTCTTGGTTCAGAACAATCCTTCGATCTCTCCAAAAATTTCTAAAATTATTGCACCCGGCGCATTTTTGCTGAATGTTGCTTCGGACGAAGAAGCGCAAAACCTGATAAAAGAGAGCGGACTGGACTTTATCGGAAGCATTCAGACGCCAAAAAGCGAATTTTCCGGACCGGCTTTTCCTGTTTTTGAAATAAACAGAACAGCCGGCAGCGCGCTTTTGGGCGGCGGAACAGCACAGCTTAGGAGCGGAGCAATTTCTGAAAGCGATGGAAGCGACAGTTACGGAGTTATAACTACGGACGAGGAAAGAAAAGAGCATTTTGATATGCTCCGCGGACTTTTGGACAAAATGGCGATTACTCCGGAGCAGAGGGAAGGGCTTTTGCTCAGAATAAACAGAAAAATTATTTTGACTCCCCAGCAGCTCAATGCAGACAGCGTAAAACTCGAACAAATTGAAGCGAACGGAATGGATTATCAGGGAAAAGTTCATGTTGCGGAAAGCGCGATTACTCAGAATATGATGCTTGAACTTGAATACGACGACAAAAAAATGCCGGACGGACTGGCAGTAATTGTCGGAACTCCAGTTTCTGTAGAAAAAAATCCGGTGGACAGCGTTGTTCATCTTGTCGTTGAGCCTGAACACGAAGAAAGAGCTTTTTCTCTCGGACAGGCACGCAACGTAAAGCGGATCCGCGGTTCGGTTTTAAGATAAATTGAAAAATTGTCCGTACGGCAAAATAAAAAAATGTTTTTTTTGTGCGGAGATTTTTTGTTTGACCGGAAAACTTAGCCCGGATCGCCACGGAAAGACCGGACGAGCGGAGCGAAGGAGGACTTGCAGTAAGAGCCGGATAAGACGGAAAATTGCGCTCCAAAATAAAAACTGACAAAATTTCAAAAATCTGTTACTCTTTATAAGAACAAAATTTTACTGAAAACGGACACAAAAAATGATTTCTGGAATTTTAATCGAAGGTTTTATTTACGGCATTATGGTTTTGGGCGTTTTTATGACTTTTCGCGTCCTTAACTTTTGCGACATGACGGTTGACGGTTCTTTTCCGATGGGCGCGTGTATTCTTGCTGCATGCCTTACTCACGGGATTTCGCCTTCTTGCGCGCTTGTGATTGCTTTTTGTGGCGGCGCGGCTGCCGGTCTTTTTACCACTTTGATTTATTCAAAACTGCGGATTCCTGATCTTTTAGCCGGAATTCTGGTTATGACAATGCTTTATTCCGTGAACTTGCGGATTATGTCGAACCAGGCAAATGTTTCTTTGTTGCGGCTCAATACGATTTTTAAAAGTCTTTCCAGGGCTTTTCCTGCTGCCGGCGACTGGTCAATCGTGATTTTTGTTGCGGTTTTTGTCGCAATCCTTACTTTTTTGCTCAACACTTTTTTTTCTACAGATTTTGGCTTGACGATGGGCGCTTTAGGTTCTAATCCGCAGATGGTGATTAGCCAGGGAGTTGATCCGCGTTTTGTGCGTGCTGTTGGGATTTGCCTTGGAGACGCAATGGCCGCTCTTTCTGGAGCGATGTTTGCAATGTATCAGGGATTTGCCGATGTTGGAAGCGGAACTGGAGTTGTGGTTTCGGGGCTTGCTTCTCTTATGCTTGGTGAATTTTTGATTCGTTCAAACAAAATCGGCTGGCAGACTTTCCGCGTAATTCTCGGTTCAATTTTGTACCGCGCGCTTATGTACGTTGCCCGGCGTTATGGAAGCGCTGTTGGACTTGGTCCGAACGACTTAAAGCTTATTACCGGACTTTTAATAATAGTCTGCCTGATAATTTCAAAAACGAATATTAGCGCATATTTTAAAGAACACTTAAAAAGGCCTTCTGTAAGCTGAAAATTGGGAGAAACATTAAAGGCCAATAAAAACTTTGCCTAAACTTCATTATGGGAGAAAACGATGCTTGAATTAAAAGATATTGGAATTACATTTAATGCGCATTCGCCGGACGAAAACAAAGCTTTGTCGGGAATAAATTTAAAAATTAACCGCGGAGATTTTATAACTGTAATTGGTTCAAACGGAGCCGGAAAATCAACTCTTTACAATATAATTGCAGGAACTTTAAAGCCGACCACCGGGAAAATTTTTCTTGAACAGAACGGCGCTGTCCGTGATATAACCGGTGATCCTGAATACAAGCGCGCCCGCTACATTGGACGCATTTTTCAAAATCCTCTTTTGGGAACAGCCGGAAAAATGAAGCTTGAAGACAATATGGTGATTTCCAGCAAAAAAGGAAACAAAGGCTTAAAAATTTCGCTGAATAACCGTCTTCGCGAGCAGTTCCGCGAACAGCTTAAAGAGCTCAATATGGGACTCGAAAACCGCCTAAACGACAATGTTGAACAGTTTTCCGGCGGCCAGAGACAGGCTCTTACGCTTTTGATGGCGGTTATGAGCAAGCCGGATCTGCTTTTGCTTGATGAGCATACTGCCGCCCTCGACCCGGCAAATGCCGACCTTGTAATGCAGCTTACTCTCAAATTTACACGCGAAATGGGACTTACAACGATGATGGTTACTCATAATATGCAGCACGCGCTCGATTACGGAAACCGCCTCATCATGATGCACAAAGGGCAGATAATTCTGGACATAAACGGCGAGCAGAAAAAAAATCTTACAATGGAAGACTTAATCGCCCAGTTTAAAAAAATACAGGTTTCAAACGACGCATTGATGCTTCAGTAAAATTAAAAAAAACGCAAAAAAAAATTCTTCTTGACATAATGTTTCTATTTATAGTAACATTGTGGAGTAATCACTTTTTTGGAGGAATTTTATGAAACTCGTAAATAAGATTGTTTTTTCTGCAATTGCTGCGGCCTTGCTTTTTGGAACTCTTTCATGCTCAAAAAAATCAGCAAAGTCTGAGAAAAAAGTAAAGATTGGAATTGCAAAAATCGTTCAGCACGTTGCTTTGGATTCTGTTGAACAGGGCATTATCGATTATTTAAAAGATAACGGAGTTGATGCGGAATACGACTTGCAGAATGCAAACGGCGATGTAAACACAGCCGCACAGATTGCGCTCAAATACAAGGACGAAAATGTGGATGTTGCCGTAGGAATTGCAACTCCTGTAGCGCTCGCCCTTGCAAATTCAATAAAAGATATTCCTGTAGTATTTGGAACAATTACAGATCCTCTCGGCGCTGGACTTGTAACAACTCTTGACCACGGCGAAGGAAACGTTACCGGCATGAGCGACGCGATTCCGACAGAACAGCACATTGCGCTTTTTAAGGAAATTGCCGGAATCAAGACACTTGGCTACATCTACACATCGAGCGAGGCAAATTCCGTTTCTTCCCTCGAACTTGTAAAAAATGCCTGCCAGAAACTCGGACTTAACCTTGTGACTCAGTCAATTACAAATTCAAGCGAAGTAAAACAGGCGGCAGAAACAATCGTAGACCGCGTTGACGGAATTTATCTTACAACAGACAATACCGTTTTTAGCGCCCTTTCCAGCCTTATTCAGGTTTTTGAAAAGGCAAAAAAGCCGATTTTCTCCGGGGACGTGACTGGCGCAATGAACGGCGGATGTGTAATCGCTTCCGGATTTAACTATTACAAGGCTGGCCGTGCAACCGGCGAAATGGTTCTTCAGATTTTGAACGGCAAAAAACCGTCAGAACTTCCAGTCCGCTTTATGACAGAGCCAGAAGATTTTGACCTTTTGTTTGACCTGGATGCGGCAAAAAACTGCGGAATCGAAATTCCTAAAAAATATCTCGACACAGCAAGCATGATTTTTGAAAACGGAAAGCTTATCCAAAAGTAAAAAATCTGCAAAAAGCTAATTAGCCCAAATGTCGAGTTTTGATAAGAACAGTAATTTAAGTGTCATTCCCGTGCTACGACACTGCGATGTTTACACAGTAAACTCGGTCAGGAATCTGTTGGAAATTTTCAATTGATTATCGGATCAAGCCCGATAATGACATTAAATTATAAAACTCGAAATTAAGGGTAATTAAGAAGATTTTCTAAAGTCTGATTTACACCAAGTTCCTGTAAAATTTTGCAGGAACTTTTTTTTGCGCCGGCTTCCTCTTCAAAGCCGGATTTTTTTATTGCGCGGATCATAAGGTTTTTTGGAGTGCCTTCGTCGTCAATAAATTCAACCATCTGCACTTTGTATCCGGAATTTTCCAAAAGCTCGCCACGGACAGCATCCGTAACAAGCGCAGAAAAACGCTCTTTTATAAGCCCGTATCTTAAAAGAGGTTCAAAAATCGAATTTTCACCGGCTTTATTTTTTTTAAGCTGCAAATTTATTTCGTGCTGGCAGCAAGGCACAGAAAGAATCGCAGACGCGCCTTTTTTTATTGCGTAGCTTAAGGCGTAGTCGGTCGCAGTGTCGCAGGCGTGCAGGGTGATTATAATGTCCGGTTTTTTGTCCTCTCCAAATTCAGCAATGTCGCCGACCGCAAAGCTCAAATTTTTAAGGCCAAGCTCGTCCGAAAGTCTTGAGCAGTATTCAATTACGTCTTTTTTTAAATCCAGCCCGAAAATTTTGCACGGAACTTTTAAAATTTCAGTCAAAAAATACTGAACTGCAAACGTCAGATAGCTTTTTCCAGAGCCAAAATCAACGACGCTCAGTTCTCCGCCAGCTTTTTTTGCCAAAACTTCGAGAGCCGCGTCCTTAAAAATTTCCAAAAAACGGTTAATTTGCCGGAATTTGTCGTATTTTGCCGCAATAACCCTGCCTTCCGCCGTCATAATTCCGAGCCGCGCCAAAAACGGAACAGGTTTTCCCTCCGGAAGAATGTAATTTTTCTTTTTGTTAAAAGATTTTCCGGTTAAAAGATTTTTGTATGGAATTGGGCGTTCCCCTGCCGGGTCGGGTGTTCCACCGTTGTCATTGCCTTCGGCAACGCCTTGCGGCGCGGTTCCACCCCCTAACGCATTTTTGTCTTTTATTTTTTTTACAAGACGGGTAACTTCGCCTTTTTTGTTTGCAAGAAGCGTAATTTCTTCGGTTTCTGTGCGTTCAATGCAGTTTTTAAAATTTGCAGGAACGTTTTTTTTGATAAATTCTATAGCTTCCTCGGCGTTCATTTTTTTATGAAAAACCTGGGTTTTTGTGTAAAATTCGGCAAGATAGAGATTTTGCGCCAGTTTCGAAGAAACAGAAAGTTTAATTTTTACCCGGATATAAGAATTTTCCGGGTTGTCATTTGTTTTTTTTGCAGGTTTAGAAAGTGTCGCGGATAAAAGCATAGCTTGTATTTTATCCAAAAAGCGTCAGCGATGATAGCAGCGCGAAGCGTTCCTGAGGGCGTAGCGCTCAGGAATGGAGGCGAAAGCCGGAACTGCGGCCGTAGCGACCCGCAAGGCGGGGGACGCCCAAAACTGAGAAACAAAAAATGTTTCTCAAAGGACTGTATTTTTAATGTCGTTTTGCGGTATAGTATTTATATGGGAAAAATTATTGTTTTTGTTAATCAGAAGGGTGGCGTTGGCAAAACAACTTCTGCCATAAACATTGGAGCGTATATTGCAAAGGCAGGAAAAAAAGTTCTGCTTGTTGATTTTGACTCTCAGGGAAATATGTCCAGTGGCGTTGGCGCAAAAAAAGATAAACCTACGATTTATGAGCTTCTTGCCGGTCAATGTGCTTGTGAGCAGGCTGTAAAAAATACTCCGGTTGAAAATCTCGACGCAATCACCGCAGATACAGACCTTTCTGGCGCTGCAATCGAGCTTGTTGATGAAGAAAACCGTGAATTTTTCTTAAAAAAGGCGCTTGAGCCGCTTAGAGAAAAATATGACTTTATTCTTATCGACTGTCCTCCGTCGCTCGGAATTTTAACTCTTAACGGACTTGCCGCCGCAGATTCTGTAATTGTTCCTATGCAGTGCGAATATTTTGCTCTCGAAGGAATTACTCTTTTGCTTCAGACTGTAAAAAAAGTTCAAAAATCAATAAATCCAAAACTTGTTATCGGCGGAATTTTCTTTACTATGTATGACAGCCGTACCCGTCTTGCTCAGGATGTTGTGCGTCAGGTTCAGGCTTATTTTAAGGATTTGGTTTTTAATACGATTATTCCCCGCAATATCCGCCTTTCGGAAGCTCCTTCTCACGGAGTGCCAATCTGCCTTTATGATCCGAGTTGTGTCGGTGCAAAAAGTTATGAAAAACTCGCTGGGGAGGTGATCCGCCGTGGCTAAAAAATTTGGGCTTGGAAACGGCCTTGATTCTCTTCTGGGCTCTTCTGCAAAAGAGGACGAGCCGGCAAAAACAGAAAGTTCTTTTCAATCTGCAAAAACAAATCTGCCTGTCGGCATTGAACAGGACGAATTTGGAAAACTTTGGATTAACCCGGAACTTTTGCGCCCAAATCCTTATCAGCCGCGTCAGGAATTTGATTCTGAGCAGTTAAAAGAGCTTTCGGATTCGATTAAAGAAAACGGCGTAATTCAGCCAGTTACGATCGAAGATGCAAAAGACGGCACTTTTTATATAATTGCCGGCGAACGCCGAACCCGCGCTTCTCGTCTTGCCGGGCTTGAAAAAATTCCTGTTCAGCTTTCTGCATTTAGCGACCAGAAAAAACTCGAAGTTGCGCTTATCGAAAATATACAGCGTGCGGATTTAAATCCTGTCGAAGAAGCCCGGGCTTATTACAAGCTTATGGAACTTGGCGGACTTAAGCAGGAAGAGGTTGCCCAGAAAGTTGGAAAAAATCGTGCCACTGTTGCAAATGCAATCCGTCTTTTAAAACTTCCAGAAGATATTCAGAATGCGCTTGTGAGCGGACAAATTACCGCAGGACACGCCCGTGCTCTTTTAATGGTAAAGGACAAAATGAATATGCATATTTTGTTCGGAAAAATCGTAGGGCAGGGGCTTTCTGTTCATCAGACGGAAGTTATGGCATCGGAAATCAATAATCCTCAGCCAAAGGTTAAGAAAAACGAGAGCGCAAAAAGTGTGACCCGCGATCCGGATTTAATCGATGTTGAAACTCAGCTTATCCAGAAACTTGGAACTAAAGTTCAGATAAAAGGTTCGTACGAAAAAGGTTCAATCGAAATTTCGTATTTTAGCAAGGACGATTTTAACCGCTTGTTTGACTTTATAAACCGCTAGGTTTTAGCTTTGTTCTTTAAAATCTTAGACTGAAGATTATTTTTTTATTTTATTTGTTCAAAAACGCTTCCCAGTCCTTGATGAATGACTAGGTTTGCCATTTCGTCCGCTTGAGTTTGAGTTTTGTTTATCATTGCAAGATTTTTTCCGGTAAAATAGCGTATAAAGCCTGCTGCCGGGTAAACGACGAGGGAAGTTCCTCCGATTATGAGCATATCCGCATTTTTTATTGCCTGAATTGCTCCCTCGACAACATTGTCGTCCAATCCTTCTTCATAAAGAACAACGTCCGGTTTTACAAGACCGTTACATTCTGTGCAACGAGGAAGACTGTCCGGAGAATTTTTGCTTTCGAGAATAAAATTGTCGTCATAAAATTTGCCGCATTTCATGCAAAAGTTGCGCAAAGTGCTTCCGTGCAGTTCAAAAACTTTTTTGCTTCCTGCTTTTTGGTGCAAACCGTCTATGTTTTGCGTAACGATTGCGGAAAGTTTTCCTTTTTGTTCAAGCTCTGCAAGCTTAAAATGCGTAATATTTGGTTTTGCGTTTTTTATAATCAGTTTTTCGCGATAAAATCTGTAAAATTCTTTCGGATTGGCGTCAAAAAAACTTCTTGAAATTATTGTTTCCGGCGGATACTTCCATTTTTGCTGATAAAGACCGTCCTGGCTTCTAAAATCCGGAATTCCGCTCTCTGTGCTTACGCCAGCGCCTCCAAAAAATACAATTCGGGAACTTTCATCAATCATTTTTTGAAGCTTTTTAATTTTTTCGTCCATGCTTGTGCCTCTTTTTGTTTGTGTTTTTGACTGTCGGTTTTAATCAGCCGAAAGTGAATGAATTGTTTTATCAATTATATATTTATATAGCCCGAATTTCGAGTTTTATTGTTTTATATTATTATGGGCTTGACTCTTTGTCATTATCTGGGCTCCCTGTCATTATCGGGCTTGACCCGATAATCTATTGAAATTTTACAGCAGATTCCTGTCCAAGTTTAATGCGTAAAAATCTCAGCTCGCACGGAAATGACACATAAATAACTGTTCTTTTTAAATTACAATTTTTAGAATTTATTAAGCTAATATTTTGGGTAAAAACAAACAAGGAATTTAAAAATTGTAAAAAAATATCTGAGAATTGAACAAAATGTCAAATTTCTCCATAATTGTTATAATATTTTATAATATGCCGATAAATATAATTGAAAAAATATTTGTTTCTAGAAATTTGCACTTATAGATTTTTCGTTGTACTATAAAAAAATGATAAAAAAGTGTTATATAAGGGGACGAGCATGAAAAAAAGTGTGTTTTTCTTTTCTGTTTTGATTGTCTGTGGATTATCTGTTTTTGCACGCGGCAAGCGCGATATTGACGAGCGCGATGTTGCCCAGATGGACAGCTGGCAGGAAGAATTTGATATTGGCGGAAAAAAAGAAGGCAAATACAATGCCATGGTTACCGTAAAGGATAAAGGCGGCAACGAAACTGTCGGCGGACCTTATAATATTTTTATTGATCCTGATTCGGATTATCCTGTTTCTGGTATAACAAACCCGATTAAAAATATGCGTGTTCCGGGAAACTTGAATATTGTCGGAACTTGTATTGATGATGACGGAGTTGACGAAGTTTGGATTAGCCTCGACGGGGCAGAACCTGTAAAAGCTAAAGGTAAGGAATTTTGGTCGTATTATCTTGATACTACGGAGCTTTCGGAAGGTCCTCATACAATCGAAGTTTATGGAATTGATATAAACGGACTTTCTTCTGCGGCAAAATCTTCAAAAAATGCAAAAATAACATGGAACCTTGACCGCAGGCTTCCTGTTACAGAAGTTACAAATCTTGCGCTCGGAACTCTTGTTTCTGGAAAAATCATTCTAAAAGGAACAGTTTCTGATGGAAACGGAATAAAAGCCCTTTCATATTCACTTGACGGAAGAAAAACTTTTAGCGAAGTAAAAATCAAGGAAGACAAAAAAACAGGAATTTGCACTTTTGAGCTTCCAGTCAACACAAAAGAATCTCCAGATGGAGCGGCCGTTTGCTGGTTTAAGGCAACGGACAAAATGGGGTCTGTCGGATACAATTCATTTCTTTATTTTATCGACAACACAAAACCAGACGTAAACATTATTTCTCCTGCTGATGATGAAGTTGTGAACGGTCGTTTTGGAGTTGCAGGTTATGCAAAAGACACAATCGGCGTTCAAAAACTTACATGGGCTTGCGGCGAAAAATCCGGTGAATTTGAACTTACTCCAGGAAATCCGTATTGGTACCAGGAAATCGACACAATCGGCCTTAACACAAAAAAAGTTGAATTTTCGGTAACGGCTTTGGACACCGCTGGAAACGAAGTGACTGTTAAAAAGACAATTCCAATCGATCAGGAACTTGATAAACCTGTCGTAACGATTGAATTCCCTTCTAAAGACGGAATTGTCGAGGGTGATGCCGGAACTTTGTTCTTGCGCGGAATTGCAACGGATGATGACGGAGTTGCCTCTGTCGAATACAGGCTTGACGACGGAGAAACAAAAAGTCTCGAAACTCATGGTGTTTTCTATGTTCCGCTCAGCGAAGAAAATGACCTTTCGGCAGGAAAACACAGCGTAACGGTAATTGCGACCGACATTCACGGTGTGTGCGGAAATCCTGTAACTTCGGCTTTTGTTTCTATGGGAAAAGCTCCAGCGATTGAAGATGGAAAAATCAATTCAAGCCTCGGAACTGAGTCTGTGTTCACAGGAATAACAATTCATCCAGAATCTAATCCGAAATACGAAACTACAGTTTTGAGCGCCTGCGGAATTTCTTCGGTTGCATGGCAGTTAAACTGGGGCGACAACGGAAGCAAGACCGGAGAAGTTGCTCTCAAAGGCGGAGAAAAATCAGTTCCTGTAAGTATTGCGCTTGGCGATGCGGATATTGCTTATGGAGCGGTAAATCTTACAATTACGGCGATTGATATTTATAATCGGGCATCTCAGAAAATTGAGCTTGTAAATCTTTTGGATCTTACTCAGATAAATGTTGAAAAACCGGCAGTTGTTTTTGAAGACAGCCGCATAAGCGAAAATGGCGACATTACAAACGACATTGAGCATCCTGTTTCTGGATATTTTGCCGGCGGAAAAATAAAAAGCGCTTCAATCGTTCCTTCAACTCCTTTTGCAAAAATTGAATACGATGAATTTACGATAAAATTGACTGCGACTGACGCTCTCGGAACTTCATCTCCTGTAAAAGTACGCGTAATTTCTCAGGACAATGTTGCTTACGAAAGCCGCGAATTGATTTTCCATTCGGATTCTCCAGCGCCAAAAGTTGCCGTTGACAAATCTGAAGAAAATCTTGAGCAGCGGTTTGACGAAGACGGAAACCCGGTAGAAGAACTTTCAAAGATAAAAATTTCTGGAGCGGTTTCTTCTGAAACTCCGCTTACTTCTTTAAAATACCGGATTATAACAGTTCCTGCTGTTTTTGACTTAAAAACGCCTTCGCTGGTAACAGGAGCAAATTCTCCTTCGTTCGGACAATTTGCAGAACTTCCTGCAAAAACAGGCAGATTTGAGTTTGAAATTGATGCTGCTGCGCTCAGAAAGGGAATTTCTGTAGTCGAAGTTGTGGCAAACAACGGAAAAACGGCGGCAGATTCTGTAAAAATCAGAAATCTTCCTGAACTGCCTTTAAAAACAGCCGACGGCAAAAAAATCACTCCGGCAAAACCTGTTTATTCGTGGATTGATGCGGAAGATGTTTACTATGTAATTACTTCTCAGACTTCTTCTTCAAATTTTAGCGGAACATTTTTCCGTTCAGAAATGGCTGCCGGTTCTCCAGAACTCTCGGTAAAAGCCAGCGATGGAAAAGTGATTTCAAAATACACGGCAAAAAAAGCAGGCTCTGCAAAAGTATTTATTTCGGAAATTGACGGGAAAACTTACGCAAGCGGAATGAGAATTGCAGTTCCTCGCGGAAATTCTAATTCTCCAAAAAACGCATGTGTGAGCATTGTTTCCGACTTCCCGGTAACTTCCGTAAACTGGGCTCTTTCTGGAGAAAAAATTCCTGGCGGGGACGAAAAACAAAGCGGGAAAGTTGATGCAAAACAAATCCGCCAAATTGATTCAACTCATTACGAGGCAAATATTCCTTTGAATAATCTTCCTTCAAGGCTTACTTCTCTTGAGATAACGGCAGAAACTGCGGGCGGAAATGCTTCTTATAAAGGAACTGTCGGAATTGTGCGCGAAAGAGATTCTTCTCTTGTAGACAACGAAAAAAGGATTTATTGGGCGCCGACAGAAAAAACTCCGTTTGACACTGCAAATTCCCGCTATGTATTAAAAACCGGCGAAAAATTTGGAGCATTTGCAAACGTTTTGGGACCTGTAACGGCAGCTCTTTCAACTTCTCAAAACGGACTTATTGTTCAAGCGGATGGAAATTTTGCATACATTATTGCAGAAAAAGAAGGAATTTATAAAAATGTCGGTCTTAAAGTGACTGACAGCCAGGGCGTAACATACAATTCGACTTTGATTGAACTTTTAGTTGACGATTCTGCTCCAACCGTAGAAATTGTTGCTCCTGAACTGCAAAAGTGGATTCAGAAAAATACAATGCTTACTGTAAAAGCTGGCGATTTAAATGGAATTGAAAGCGTTGAATATTCGGTAGACGGCGGCAGAAACTGGAATCCTTGCAAAGGAAACGGAACTGGAACTTACGTTGCCGCGCTCAATCTTGAATCATTTGAAGACGGAATTATTCCTGTTGACGTGTTTGCAAAAGACATTGCAGGAAGAATTTCTTATGCGCGGACAGTAATTCAAAAAGATACTCAGGCTCCGCAGGTTCAGGTTGTTGTTCCTTGCGAAGATGATGTTGTAAACGGCGAGAATCTTATCGCATTCATTGCAAAGGACAACGGACATTTTAGCCGTGCAGAATATGTTGCGCCAAAAAACGGAAATGCCGCTTCTGCGCCAGTTGAAATTCCTCTTGGACCTATGGTTGTTACTCATATTGGAACAGCGGATAAGCAGATTAGCGATTTGATGTCATTCAATTTTTATGATGAAACAGGAAATGTCGAAACAATCCGCCGCTGGGACTTTATAATTGACCAGAAATCAGACCTTCCAATAGCAGAAGTTCATATGCCGGAAGAAGATGCCGTAATAACGACAGACTTTGTTGTTTCGGGCGTTGTCGTTGATGACGATGGACTTTCAAAAGTTTATTACAAAATCGACAACGGTGAATACAAGCTTGTTTCAGAAGACTATGGCACAAGTTTTTCAATTGATGTTCCTCTTTCGACGATGAAAGACAACGAACACTCGGTTACTGTTTATGCAGAAGACTTGAATGGTGTAAAAGGACCGGAATTTGTCCGCAATTTTAAAATTTCTCTTGAAGAGCCAAAGGGCGCAGTTATAACTCCTCCGATTGACAATACAGTCCGCGGCTGGGTAAAGCTTACAGGAAAAGCAACTGATAAAAACGGTATAGGCAAGGTTTATATTTCTGTAGACAACGGAAATACTTATAACGAGGCGACCGGAAATTTTGCCCACGAAAATGAAGTTTCTGACTGGTCTTACGAATTCGACACAAGAGTTGTAGAAGACGGAACTCATGTTGTATTTATGAAAGTTGTTGACTGGTTTGGAATCGAAGGCCTTTATTCATCTTTGATAAACATTGACAACACCGCTCCGAGCATTGACCTTGAATTGCCGCTTGACGATTCAAAAACAACAAAAATGCTGTTCTTCTCTGGTCAGACAACGGATAATATTGGACTAAAAAAACTTTATATTACGATTCGTTCTCTTGAAGGCAAAACTGTAAGCCAAAAACTTGCAAACATCAACTTGACTCCTGGAGAAATCATTACAGAATCAATAGATCTGTCTTCTCTCGACAACGGTTTTTACAATGTTGAATTGACAGGAATGGACGCGGCAGACAATATTACCCGTGTTTCAAGAAACGTTCAGCTGGACAAACGCGCCGCAATGGCAAAGGTTGATCTTTTGTATCCGCTCAATGGAGAATTTGTAAAAGGCGTATTCAATATTTATGGAACGGCAGTAAGCGAAATCAACATCGAAAGCCTTGAACTTTTGGTTGACGGAGAAAAAACGGCAGAAACAACACTGAGCGAAAGCGGATATTACAAATTTAACCTTTCGCCGGAAATGCTCACTGACGGACAACACAAAATTCAGGTTAAGGCAAATCTTGCAAATGTAAGCACGATTATGTCTAACGAGCAGTTTATAAATTACAGTTCTGTTGGTCCTTGGGTTACAATCGACAATTTTACTTACGGAGATTTTGCAATCGAAAGACCGTACATTGTTGGCGATGCTGGATATGCAATTTCTGAAACGGAACTTGTTGCTGCAAAGGCAAAGGGCGCTCAAAAAGAAATGAAAGATGCCGCCTTGGCAAAAACTGTAGAAAAAGTTGAAATTTCTTTCAACAATGGAAAATCATTTGAAGAAATTTCAAAAACTGGAAAATGGCGCTACCGCATTGAAAACGAAGATATTACCGAAGGCTATCACTTTATGCTCGTGCGGGCAACTATGAAAAACGGCGAGACAGCAGTTACAAGAACTATTGTTCAGGTTGATAAGACTAAACCGACTGTTAAGCTAATAAGCCCTGGCGAAGGCGGACGCTTTAACCAAAGCATTGAATTTAGCGGTCTTGCGCACGACGATGTTGCTCTTAAGAGCGTTTCTCTTGCTTTGCGAAAAGGCGACAAGTCAAGTTATGAAGTTCCAGCGTTTATTCAGGGATTGTATTTTGACTGGCATTTCTGGGGCGCAACTTTGTTCGATATTGGTGCCGGACTTTCGTTCTTTGATGACAACGTTCGTCTTCAGGTGCAGTGGGGACAGTTTACGCAGACACAGCGCGAAATGTTTACAAAAACAAGCCAGCGTTATGGCGGTGACAGCGTATTTGGAGCAAAAATTCTTGCAAACGTTGCATATATTCCATTTATGTACTTCCTTGGACGCGATTACGAATGGCTTTCTGCAAACGTGACTGTCGGCGCAAACTTTACGAGATTTAATCAAGGTCAGTCTGGTAAGCCGCAGGTTCTTTCTGCCTTGCTTGCCCAGATTGAATTCCCTAGGGTGACTTTTGCAAAGCAGAAGATGTTCAGGACGTTCTCAATTTATACAGAAGGCCAGTTGTGGTTTATTCCAACAGATGTAAGTTCGGACGTTGATATTGATAACTTAGTTCCGCAAATCTCTGTAGGTTTGCGTGTAAATGTATTCTAGAAATTTTTTCTAGAATTAGCACATGTAGATTGATTTTGTTTTAGAATGGAGATTTTTATGAAAAAAAGTGGCTTTGAAATTTTTTATAGAGAAAAACCTCGCAAAATAATACGGGGGGGGGTATTTGCGGTAATGCTGGGCGCCCTCGTTTGCGCAATGGGGTCTTGCAAGGTAGGACTTGGAGACTCTGTAGACACCGAGGCTCCTTCTGTAAAAATCGTCTATCCTGATCCGAACACAAACGCCATAATCCGCGGCACTTTCATGCTATACGGCGACTGCGGCGACGACAAGCAGATTACGGCTGTAAAAGTTACTCTTGTAAACACAGACACAGGCGAGACTGTCCTCAAGGACGCGCCTGCGACCGTCGACAGCTCGTCAAAGCACTGGAGCATAGACCTGAATAAATATTCCCCAGAAAACAGGTATGCCGGCTGGCAGCTCGCCGATGGAAAATACACCGCGACAGCACGCGCATACGACGGCTCCCACGACAGCAGCTCGGACGAGAAGAGCAGCTTTTCATCATCTTTCGAGATTGACAACACGCCTCCTGTATTCGTGATCAAAAACCCTGGCGTAGTAAAAAGCGGCTCAAGCTCGCCTTCGGCCTACGGCTCCATCTTTACAGTCGAGGGAACAATAGCGGAGCTGCATTCAGTAAGCTCAATGGACGTCACAATCTACGACGAGAGCGGAAATATAGTCTCAAAGGAAAACTACAACGGCGAGGAGATAAGCTCATTCCGCGAGGAAAATATCGAGACCGCGGGCGGCACAAGCGTAATAATCGCTCAGGCCGGAAGCCAAAGGTACGACGGAATCTACGGAGACTCAAGCGGAACACAGAAATACACCTGCTCAATAAGGCTCACGGACAACGCGAAAAAATACACAACGCCTCCGGACAGCTCAGACCAGAGGACAGCGGAAGAAGCCGCGGCCGACGAAAAAGGAAATTCAACAAGCGCGCTATACCTCTACGACGATGTCTACGACAGTCTTTTAAGCCAGAAAAAGGAGACCAGCAAAAAGCTCCAGCCGACGGATTTAATGAACATACTCAACGGAACAAAGAGCGACGACGAGGCCAAGCAAATTCTTGCCACAGCGGAAAAGGACACCTCATCGGCGGAAGAGAGCGGACGGCTTTATTTTTCGCTTAACCCGAACGCGAACCCGACATACCAGGTCAACGGATTTGAATACAAATTCGGAGCGAACGCAGCGAACCAGCAGGCGTCAAGCGGAAACGCGGTTTCCGTGACAGTAACGCAGGGGCTTGACCAGACACAGATAGACCTTGACGGAAACGAGAAATCGAACGCGACAGTAAAGGTCTGGATGAAGGAATACACGGCGGCCCCGGAGTCAAAGGAAGAGCTTGCCGCGGAGCTCAGCGAGACTCTTGCGGCGAAGGTGAAGGCTCTTGAAGACGATGAGGACGGATACTCGGAGGCGACATTCACAGAATACTCAAAGGCGACAGAGGAGCTTCCGGCGACAGAAATCGGGGGCTGGAAACTTATATACGACTACGGAAAGAACAATTCCGGAGGAGCGTCGGTCTCGACAAAGACATTCTCGGTAACACTTCCGGAAGGCGCGATAGTCCTCAACAAGTATTATATTCTTGCGGTGACAGGACGCGACATAGACGGAGTGGAATTCTCGCAGAGCACGATATACGGCTTTGAGGGAAACGAGGCAGGAGTTCCGCCGACTCTCAAGATTCTCTCGCCGGGAGGCTCTCTCCAGGCGGAAACAGGCTTCAGCTTCAGCGGAAGCGCGGCTTTGAAGGGAGGGTCTCTCTACACTTCATATCTGCGGGCGGCTCTCACCGTGACAGACCAGGACTCAAATACGGAGCTCGGAACATACACAGAGGAGATAAGCCGGGCAGGAGCGGACAAGAGCTGGACTTCCACTTCGGCGTTCACATGCGGCGAGGACGGAATCTGGACATTCAGTCCATCAGGGCTGGAAGGCTACGAGAAGATAAAGGCGGAGAAAGGTTCCGGAAAATCATATCTTTACACGCTTGAGCTCTACGGAAAATCTTCCTCCGGCCACGACGCAACGGTCTCGTCAAATGTCCAGATTGACTCCGTTCTGCCAAAAATCGAAATCTCTTCTATTACGCCTACGGTTGATGAATATGATGGAAAAACAGGGCCGTTTGTGAACGGAACAGTCACGGTAAAGGGAACTGTCGAGGAGACAAACCTTGAAAGCGTAGCAATGCAAATCTATGCTGGAGACGAGCTGAAGGAGACAAGAGACCTCGGAAAAGTCTACTCGTTCACCCAGACGATTGACACGACAGAGCTTCCGGACGAAGTTTTGCTCGATGTAAAAGTTACAGCGACCGACAAGGTTGGAAACCAGACAACGTATTCATCTCGAAGCGCGGCAGATTCAGAATATACAAGTCTCAAAATTTCACAGAAGACGGACAATCCTGTAATCACTCTGAACAACGCGAGCAATTCAGATGAATTTAAAACAGATTCAAAAAACATCAATGCGAACAAGGGCAACCTGTTCGGAACGATTTCGAATAATAAGATTTCTGTTTCTGTTTCTGACGACGACCTAATAAAAAGCGTTGCGATGAAAGTTTATAAGGCTGATAAGACAACCTTAGTTGATTCGACAACAAAAGACGATATTGGAAAATCGACTTGCAGCAATTCGTTCACGCTTCCTTCTGACGAGGGCGTTTATGCTGTGGAGATTATTGCGACAGATGATGTTTTGTCCACCGAGCTTTCTGGAAGAACACCTGTAACTGCAACCACAGGAAAATTCTTCATCGCGGTTTCCGCAGGAGCGCCGGTAATCACACTGGATTCGATAAAAGAATATCAGCCGAAAAATCCTACAATTTCAGGTTCTGTAAGTTCTAGCGAAGCAACTGTTTCAGCCCTCTTTATTGATGTTAGCTCAAATGCGGTGCTTGACCCTCAACCTGCGGTTATTAATGTTGATAATAGTTCTATTTCTTCAAGCAAAACTTGGACTTCTCTTGTCAAAGAACTTCCAAACGACAATTACAAAATTCTCCTTACAGCTAAAAATGCTTACGACGAATCATCAACTGCGACTGCAAAATTTACGGTTGATGATGTTGCTCCGACCTTAACAATTACTCAGTACGGCTCAAATGCTCCTAGCGGCGGCGTTACCGCAAAATCTGATTTTTATGTGATTCCATCGAACGAATACACAATAAAAGGAACTGCGACTGACGGTGTTAGCGGCGTTGAGTCTGTTCTTTTTAAGCTTGGAGAACTTTCTGAAAATGAAGAGCCTTCTACAGCTAACGGCTGGAACACGGCTTCAATTTCTTCATCGGGGAGCTGGACTGCGGTTGTTTCAAGCGATATGCTTTCAGCCCTTGATGAAAAAGACGGCTCAGCCGCGTATGTTTTCCATGTTGTTGCAGTGGATAATGCTGGAAACAAAACCGGCAATTCTGCTCTTGATTACATTTTAATTTATCCTGATTCTGAAAAGCCTGTTGTTGGCGATTTAGACGCAACTTTGGGCGGCGGCGCAATTTCAAGTTTTAATATTGCAAGCCTAGGCAACGAAGGCAATTTTGTAATTTCTTCCAATATTTCTGACAACGGCGGAATTGCTTCTGTTTCTATCCAAAACAACAACGAGGAAATTTCTTCAGACAAAGTTTCAGTATCAAATTCTGCCGGAAAATACAGTTTTACAATCGACAAGTCTGTTGTTCAGGAAGGCTCGAATACTTTCACCGTAAAGGCAAAAGACAAGGCCGGAAATGAGAATTCTGCAAAACTCACGATTACATCTGACAAGACTGCTCCGAATGTTGTGATAAGCGGACTTAGCCCGACTGTAACAAAAGAAAATGCTGAGTATGTAAACGGAAAAATCACAGTTATGGGCGTTGCTTCCGATACAATGGCTCTTGCTGAAAAATCTCTTTCAATAAAGATTTTGGACTCAAACAGCAACGAGCAGACGGCTGAAAACCTTATTGCTTCCGGTGATTATTCTTTGGGCGGAACTTATAAGAGCTGGAATTTTGTTCTTGATACAACAAAGCTGGCGGACAATTCATCTTATACGATTAAAGTTTCTGCTGAGGACGCCGCAGGAAATGTTTCTTCCTTGGCTGAAAGAACTATAAATGTTGACCAAAGCACTGATTCTCCTGTCTTGACTCTCTCAAATGCTGATTCTTCTGTAAAAACTTTTGACGCAATCAAAGACGGAGAAACAAACATCTTCGGAATAAGCTCAAACAACGTTTTAAAAGGCACGATTACAGATGACGACGGAATAAAGACTGTAAAAATTACGCTTACTTCTGAAAATGGAACTGTAACAACGGAAGAGCTTTTAACAGGCGGAACTTCAACCTCTTATAGCCTGAATTATAATTTGCCTTCGGACGAGGGCGGATATACTGTCGAAATCGCCATTGAGGATACAAAAGTTGAAACTACGGTTTCTTCTATAAGCAGCAGTTTTGCACTTGCGGTTGATTCGGGCGCGCCTTCTATAAAGATTGAGACTTCTAACGGCGGATATTATAACGGAACTTCAACTCCAGTAAATGTTGAGGGAACTGTAAGCGATGGTAGCGGAAAAATTACTTTGAGCGCAGCTTACAGCAATGACGGCGCAAATTCCGCAGGCGGAAATTATTCTTCTGAAAAAGAAGTTACTATTTCGGACGGAAACGCTTCAATAAGCGACACAATAAATATCTCTTCGCTTTTGGACAACACAAGCGGCGGCTACACGGCGACATACACAGCAAAAGACCGCTGGGGACAGACTTCTTCGGCAACGTTCAAATATTACAAAGATTCTGTATCTCCAATTTTTGATGATGAAAACTCAAGCGTTGCGGGAACATCTACAATAGAAAAAGTTCTTGAATCTTGGTTCAAGGATGAAACTCTTTCTGTTACGGCAGCGTTTGACGAAAGCGGAAGCGGCGTTGACACAGTTTATTTCTGGCTTGACCCGTCAAGTTCTGCCGGTTCAGATGTTGTTTCCGGCGACATCACAAAAATTTCTGCGAGCGCGACTGCAAGCAATTCAAATGGCAAGGCGACTGTAAAAACTTCAATCAGCGGATTTACGGAAAGCAGCACGGCTCATACTCTTGAGGTTGTCGCAGTTGACAAGGCTGGAAACAAGAGCGCGACACAGAGCTATGCGATTAGAATTGACTCTACTGCGCCTGAATTTGCAAGTGCTTATTATACTTTTGACGGCACAACATTTGCAGATGCAAGCGGAAGTGTTCTTTCTAACAAAAAGAAGGATATTACGGTTTACGGAACTGTAAGCGATACTGCTTCCGGTGTCGGCGAATTTGATTCAATAACCGTTGCCGGCACAAAAATAACCAATGCGTCTTTTGCATTCTCTACAAGCGGGCTTCCGGCTTCTGCAAGCGAGTCTGAAATTTCTTCTTTGAGCTTTGTTTCTTACTCAGAAATAAGCGAAAAAACAGAAATAAAATCATGGAAACTCATTATTCCTGCTTCAAGCATAAAAGACGGCTCTGTGGCTTTGTCTCCGACAGACACGGCAGGCAATGGAAAAGGAAGTTTTCAGAAAATATTCACATTTGAAGTTGACACGACTGCTCCAGCTGTTGGATTTACAAGCCCTTCTGTTTCGGACAAAGTCGCGCTTTCTTCTGTGAATGGAACATCTGTGATTACAGGAAAAATCACCGAGGCGAAAACTCCAAAATCTCTTGAATTTTATTATTCAACAAAAAAATCTGATAATTTAAGCGATTACACAAAGCTTGGCGAGACAATTACAGACGCTTCCGCAATTTATACTTGGTCAAAAGAATTTGACTTTAATGATCTTTCTGATGCTGAAAATGCTGTTGATTCAAGCGGAAATTACACAGGAAAGGCAAGCCTTTATGTTCTTGTTGCCGCAACCGATATGGCGGAAAATGCGAATTATGAGGACGGCAAGATTACAAATTCTGACGGATTTGTTGAAATCCCTGTTGATTTGAACGGAGATGTTCCGACTGTAAGAATCACAAATCTTACTGCAAAATCTGACGGCTCATATTGGCTTGTAAACGGTGAAGACGCAAAAATTGAAGGAACTCTTTCTGATGATGACGGAAGCATTGCCGAATTCAAAATTTTTGAGACTGAAATAACTGTAGACGCCGATGAAAATCCTACAGTAGCAGTGGCAGAAAATGCAAAACTTACTTGGACAAAAGGCGAAAGTGACTTTACTTATCAGCCTTCAACAACAACAGACGGCGAAAAGAAGCTTTACTTCTATATAAAAGACGCTGCCGGCGGAATTTTCTACACTGGAAAAGACACGGGCAAGCAGTTCACCGAGCCGAAAGTTCAGGTTAGAAGCGGAACTGCGCTTCCAAGCGACAGCGCTTTTGTTTACATGTCAGACGGAACGGCTCCAAAAGTTTCTTCTGTAAAAATTGCCTATTCAAATTCGGAGAATGGAACTTATTCTGATTTTGAGACATTCACTGCTGGAACTGTTCTCGGCGGAACAGAAAAAAGATATGCGAAGTTCCAGATTGAAGCGAGCGATTATACGAACGATTCTATTGTAATTGAAAGCGGAACTTTGTCGGTTGGCGATGCTACAAGCGAAATTTTGACATTTAAAACTGCAGATTCAAATTCAGCTGAAGCCACAAATAAAATTGTTACTGCGACATCAAAAGTTTACGACTTGTCTGCTTTATTAGACGGTAAACTAGGATATGTTAATGTTTCTGTTGTTGTAATAGACCAGAGCGGCCAGAGCGGAAACGCAAGCTCTGTGTTCACGCTCGACAACGAAGGTCCTGCCTCATTCAATGTTACAACACCTGCTTTAGACACAATAAGCACTTCAGACGTTACAATTTCGGGAATTGCCCAGGACGGAAGCGGCTCTGGAATTATGAGCGTTGAGTTTGCCATTCCAACTGCTGCTCAGAAATCAAAAGCAACAATTGGCACTGCAAATGAAGCCGGAATTTCATCTGTTTCAAATTATTCTGATACGGCTTTTGCAGGAGACTTGAAAGAAGGGGCGACAGCCGGATTGTGGAGCTTTGTATTCTCTTCAAGCGGCGACAACGGCGGACAGCTTACTCAATACACAGAAGCATATGAGAAAGACAATTCTGCTTATGCTCTTTCAAAAGCAGGGTACATTTATTCTATTCCTATTTGGTTCAAACTGACTGACAGTCTTGGAAACGTCTCTGTTTGTCAGTATGAATTTTCTTATAATCCGAACGCAAACTGGCCTTCTGCAACTGTTACAACGCCAAAAACAGGAACAATTCTTGGCACAAGCGCGGATTTTGCAGGAACGGCAACAGACAACAACAATGTTACTGCGGTTTACATTCAGTTTGACTTGAACGGTGACGGCAAATTTGACGCTGCCGACAAGGCTCTTTTTGCTGAGAAAAATTCAAAAGAAACGATTTATTCTGCTTCTGACTTGAATTTTACTTCTGGCGGAGCGATTTCTTCTTCTGATTCTGACTGGTGGGGCGTAAAATTGAGCGGAACTACAAGCTGGAACGGCTCATTCACCTTGCCTCAGACGGAATCTGAATCAACTTCTTGGCAAGTCCGTGCCTGCGCGGTTGACAATGAAAACATTGCAGGACTCTGGTCTGACGGAAGCGCGACAAGCTCTGCCGGTTCAAATGGCGTTGTAAAATTCCGCGTTGATGATGATGCTCCAAAAATCGGTTTGTCAACTCTTTATGTTTCAAATGACAAAGGAAACCGCTCATATTCTTCTGATATGTATGTTTCAAAATCTGTAAGCGAAAGCTGGTTTTTGAATATTTCTCTTGAAGATACAGATTCAGGAATCAATATCGGACAAACTACAGTTACAGCAAAGGCGAGCAGCGGCTCAACAACAACTTTAAGCGGCTGGGAACACACTAAGGAAGGCAATTTAATAAAATATGAGGGGAACGACTATTATAATTACAGTATAAAAATTCCTCTCGATTTAAGCACTGAAGGCACTGTAACTTATACAGTCCGCACTGTTGACAACTCAAAGGCGGCTCTTTCCACATCGGCGACTTACTCATTCACCGTTGACAACACGGCTCCGACTGTAAATGCTGTGCAGTTCCGCGGCGAAAATCTTGATATGAGAAAACTCTACAACACGAACTACGAGGCGGAAATTTCTTCGGTTGTTCAAGATGATATTTCGGGCATGGCAAGCCTTAATTTCTTCTTTGAGCGCGGCGGAAAATATTACGTTCCGTTTGCGGATGTTTCTGTAGATTCTTCGGAGAATTCTTCTAAAATCTGGAAAAAGGTTGATTCCATAGGGAAAGATTTTGTTTTGACCGACGGAATTCCTGGAGTTAGCGTTGCTGGAAGCGGAAGCGCAAAATCTGGCACATTCGAAATTTCTGATTCTTCTGCGGACATTTCATTTATCCGAGCAGGCGGAATCATAAAAATTGACGGAAGCTATTACAACATCAAGAGTGTTTCCGGCTCAACTGTTACATTCGATGGAACTTTGGCTCAAGATGTAACAAGCGCAATATTCCCTTACGCGCTTTCTGTAAACTACACGACAACAACAACTGAAAGCTCAACTTGGGCAAGCGGAACTTATTCTGTAGGAAATGATGACGGTGACGGACTTGTTGAGACTGTCGCAAAATCAGGAGCAAAGTGGACTTGCACGGCAAGTTTATTAAGCGACTCAATTGCAGACGGAACTGTTGTTCTTCATGCGGTTGCGATTGACGCGGCAGGGAATGTAAGCAGCGACGTAACAACACGCACGATGATTTCAAACCATGCTCCGCGCCTTGCAAAAGTTCATCTTGCAACAGACTTGAACGGCGACGGCTCTTATGCTTCAGACGAGATTGAAGAATTCAGCGCATTGGACGACAAGGGAAAAACACAGGAAGTTGTAACTCTTGCAACAGATATTTACGACTTGAATTCTAAGATTCCTGATAATACAAACGGCAAGACAGATGCAAAGGCTTACTTTAAGGTTACAGGAGACCTTGTTGTTGCTCCGGAATTTGTCGGCGGACACGAAGGACAGGGAAGTGTTTATTATGATGCTGTCATAGGTTCAAAATCAGAGCCGACTTGGAATTCTACAGAAAATCTGCACGGCAAGCTTGCGGATTCAGACACCAAAGTTGCTGACATAACTGCTGGCATAACTGAGGACCGTAAAAATGTCTTGAAGTATCTGACTCTTTCAGCTTCTGATATGGCTGGCTTTAACAAGGAAGACAATACAGGCACAATCGCTCTTTCTTTGTGGGATTCTTCTGAAGTCTACGGATTTACAGGCGATGAAAGCTCTGGATATAAGACAGACAGCGAAAAAATAGCCGAGGGAACAGCTTCTAAGCTAGCAGATTCAAGCAGCACGCTTTACTCAAATTTCGGCTATCAGTGGACAGTTGCAAATATTCCTGTTTATTTTGATATAACCGACGATGTGGCCCCGACAGGAACAATTACACCGTTCTATTGGAATTCACTTTCTGACAATTCTTTGTATCAAAACAGCAAGGATAAAGGTCATATCGAATTTGAAGAAACTCCTTCAGTTTCAGGAACTGTTGTATTTAGAGGAAATGCAACTGATGATCAGCTGTTAAAATCTTTGACTTTTGCTTTTGACAATGGAAAGACAGCTACTTCGGAATATACGGCTGCAACAGCTAGTTGGACTTCTGTTGGAACATTGGCGACAGACGGCTACAAATTTAATGTAGAAAATACAATGCTTGCTCAAAGCGGACATTCTGTCGCATGGACTTTGACAGTGGATTCTGCAAAACTGCTTGCAAACGGCTCAAACAGTCTTTCTGTAACGGCAAAACAGGAAAAATCTGCAACTGATGATTCTAATAATAAGTCTACAGCTGGAAGCGTTCAGACATTGGCAAATGCAGAAACTGGCTATTATTCAATGAATGTTGTGCCGTACATCACGGAAATTGTGAGAGTAAAAAACACTGACTCAAAAAGCAACACGACAATGAACCGCTCAACTTACGGAGAATATCCAGTTGCAGTTGGCGACAGCTTGACTGTTTCAGGATTTAACTTTGGAACTTCACCGACCGTAAAAGTTGGTTCAACAACGTTTAATCCAGAGGCAAATGGAACTTCATTCACGATTGACGCGCCAGCAAATTCCGGCGAGCTTACCGTAACAGTAAACGGAATTGTTTCTCTGAACGACAAGAACAACAATGCCACAGAATCAAACCTCGACTCAGACGGCAAGTTTGACAACAGATATATCCGTGTTTGGGATGTGGGACATTATTTTATTTCTAGTGTTGATGGAAACAAACCTACATTGGCGACAGATAATGCTGGAAATTTGTTTAGTACTTGGACGTTGATGGGATCTTCTACAGTTCAGATTGAAAGAGGACTTTCTACTACTAGTGTGCCTTTATATGTAAACTATGACCAAACAGATGAAGAAACATGGTTAGGAATTGATAAGACTGTTAAAACCTTGAATGGGGATATTAGCGTTATGTATTTCCCTGCGAATGTTGGCTGGTCAGGAACTCCTGATACAACAGGTTATGCTCAAGCAGAGGCTATAGGTGGAGCCTGGGGAACTGGAATCGATAATAATTTAAATATCTATACTGCGAATTTGTCTGGTGGGTCTAATGGAGATGGAAAAAGAAAGTCAGTCTATATTCCATACAATCCTTATACAAAAATAGATAGCAAAATAGAGGTTTCTGGTTGGCAACTTTCTAGTTATTCTATGAGACGAGATGTAAGTCTATTTAAGAATGGAAGAACTGTTAGAAAAGGTAATGCAATGCATTATGTCTATTACGATAAGAAAAATAAAGCAATTCGCTATACTTATCAGCCTGTTGATAAAAATTTGAATGCTTCAACAAAGCCACCGTATGGAAATACAGATTATGTGAAATCTATATCTGGGTGGACTTTGATTGATGGTACTGATGATGGCCAAGATAGAGTTCATATGTCTGGTACTTATGATATAATAAATGGAAGTGATAGCAGTAATAGTATATTCAGCGCTCTTTCTACTGATTCAGTTACACTGACTACTACAAACGGAAATAAATTATCCAATGGTCAGCAATGTACTGTAGGTATTGCATATACAGATTCTACTGGAAAATTTTGTTTTATTTTGCATGACGCAATTGCTGGTGGTACGGATAATAGAATTTTGACTTTTACAGATGGAACTACGAATCTATCAACTATTGATGGCAATTATAAATGTATGGGCGGTGCTGTTTATTATGGCTCTTCAAATGTTGTAACAAAAGGAGTTTCAAAATCAACTTCTGCTGGCTCATATCTTGCTCTTGATGTAACTAAAGAAGGTAAACCTGTTATCGTTTATTACGATGCAGCTTCTGAGGGCTTGCGTATTGCTTATTCAACTTCTGCAACACCGAGCATGACTGATGTTTCTAGCGGCCGCGACACTTGGACTCGTCAGGCAATCTCCGGCGTTTCAGGCGGAACTTACGTTCAGGCAAAGATTGACGGCGACAACTATCTGCACATAATGTACCGTGATTCAAATGGAAAGCTCTGCTACTTGAAGTCAACAAATGCTCCTGACGGAGGTGCTTACACATTTGATAAGCCTATGACAATTGATTCAAGCGGAACTTACGGAACACTTTCTGTTATGAAAACTGATTCGGGATATGTTCCTTGTGTTTCTTGGCTCAACAGCGAAGGCACTGCAAACGGTGTAAAATACGCGCTTCTCCGCAATGTTGACATTGGCGGTGGAAACAAAGAAAGCCTTTGGGACGTTCAGATTGTTCCTGCAGTTGTTGATAAAGGAAATCAAAATCATTATGTAAGTGGCGGCGAGCTTGTCTATGTTGAAGGAAAGGCAGCTGGTTGGAAAGAAGGTGAAATTGTAAAAGAAGACGGAGTTTCAATGGCCGAATGTGACGCTGTAGTCGGCTTTAACACTGGCCGCATGGACGTTGTGTTCTTAAAGAGCGAGAAATAATTTTCGCTAAAATTTATTTTCTAATACCGGCTTTCTGCAAAAATGGAGGCCGGTATTTTTTTGTAAGGAATTGCGCGCCGGATAGTAGAGGCCGCTTTGCGGGTGCTTGCACCGTAGGCGCTTTGACGCCGGAGCCTCGGATAGCCGTTTGTGCGTAATTTGTGCGCATCATTTTTATTCTTTTTTTTTACGTTTTAAAGAATTTGAAAATAGGTTAACCAGGCTTTAATTTTTGTCGAATTTTAAATATATTGTTTTATAGGCTTGTCAGATAAAATATTGAAATTTAAATATTTTGTCTGGCGGCAAGATTGGTCAGGGGTTAAGAATGAAAAAAGTTTCTGAAATTTTAAAAAAATATAAAATGGCTGTAATTTTTGCAGGCCTCGCTGTTGTTTTTGCTTTGATTTGCATTTTTTGTGCGGTAAATCTTTTTTCAAAACCTGTGATTGGCTTTTATGGAATTGAGCCAGCTGTTCAAAAATCAATTTGCAGCGTTATCGAGAACTGGAACAAAAAGGCCGGGCAGCAATTTGAGTTTAAAACCTTTGATTCTTCAAAAACTCTCGAAAGTCACTTTTTTCTTGGAAAAAAGCCGGAATTGCTTTTTACTGTCAGCGGAAATTCTGTAAAAACAGCGGCAGAGGAGGCTTCTAAAAAAGCGGCTGTTTCTGAAAATTCCTTGCAAAAAATGACTTCCTCTATAAAAATGTCCGCAATTATGGGAGAAAATCCTGGAACTGTGAGCGCTCTTCCTTTGCTTACTGGAAATTTTGAAATTTCAATTAATACTTCTTCTTTTAAAACCTCTGGAATGAACGCGATTGCAACTTGGAGCGATATTGATAAATTCCTAAAAATTCAGAAAAAAAAACTTGATTATCCGGTTGTTTTTGCCGGAAAAGATTCTGATGTAATGCTCGACTTTTTAGGCGCCTTGACCGAGGCTTTTGACGGCGCAGGAGAATATAAAAAGGCGGTTGAAATTATTGAACATGCAAAAAACAAAGGATGGAAGGTTTCGGAAGTTGCAGAGCAGTTGTGCGGAAGTTACAATGCTCCTCTCTATGCTTCCGCAAAGCAGCTCTCAAAATGGTACAATGCCGGACTTTTAAACCGCGATGTTTTTAATCTTTCTCAAAAAGATGTCAATGCATTTTTGCAGGCAAGGCTTGCCGCAATGGTTTTTATGCCGCTCAGCCAGCACAGGACTGTCGAAAACCGCACAATTGAACGTTTTTCTACGATTTACTTTCCGTCGGAAAAGGCTCCGGGCGAACGCAGTTTTACGGCAGAAATAATTTATGCGGTTCCGCAGAAAAAAAACAAACTGAATACGCTTTTAATAGAATATCTTAATTCGGATTCTGGACAGGAAGAATTGAGCCGTGCGACCGGACTTGCTCCAGTTTTTGCCCAGTGCAGGACTCCTGACCGCCAGGCGGACGACGTTCGTTATTGGGTTGCCGCGACAAATGCGCCTCTTGCCGGCTTGAGCCGCGAAGTTGCTCTTTCAAAAAAGCAAAAAGATGAGCTTGCTCAGGAATTAGCCGCAAAAATAAAATTCGGGCAGTTTGAATAATCTGAATAAATTTTATTGTAAACCGGAAGTTTTGCCTGAAAAATTTATGCGTCAGCGATGATAGCAGCGGCGCAGCCGTTCGCTTGCGAATGGAGGCGAAAGCCGGAACTGCGGTCGTAGCGACCCGCGAAGCGGGGGACGCCCAAAAAATTCTAAATTCAACTTTTAAGGTTTTGTGCCGATACTCAAGATATGCGCGTATATTCATTACTGATTAGTTCTATTATTTTATTTTCGTCGTGTGTGGCTTCTTCTCAATCGTCTAAAGATATTTACAAATTGCCGGAAACTTCGGCTCAGACTGTTGAAACTGCAAAGGCTGGCGGCGTGATTGCTGGCGCTGCGAGCGGTCTTTACAGAATTACTTCGACTAAAACGGCGATTCCGATTTGGAACGAAGGAAAAGTTTTAAAAATTATCCGCACGCGGCAAACTGAACAGAATTTGGCGGAACAAAATGATTTAGCTGAAAAAAATATTTTGACGGAACAAAATTCGGATTCTGGCCTTTTAAAAAACGAGGCTGAAAAAAACGGCCCGCGCTGGTATTTTTTGACAAGCCGTGGAATTTTGACTTCTTCTGATTTGCAGAATTTTGAATATCGCAATAATGGACTTCCGTTTTTGAAAATGAAGGAAGTGAATTTGGATCAGGTTTCTTTTGTGGACAGGCCTGCGCAGCTAAAGGATTTGGAAGTTCATCCTGAAAACTCTCAGATTCTCGTGACTGCAACGAAAGACCGCGTTTATATAACTTATGACGGCGGATTAAACTGGAAAAGCCTTGGGTCGATGAGCAGCGCGACTTCTGGAATTAAGGCTGTTGCGGTTTGTACGGTTGGCGGCGTTCTTACGGTTTTTGAATCTCATCCGATTTTTGGTTTTTCGTATATTCAGCCGCAGAGCGCAAAACCTGTCTGGAAAGATTGCAATGGCGGTTTTGACAATATGAAGGGGCAGACTTATCCTGACGAAATTGCTGATATTTGTCCGGTTGTTTTAAAAAATTCTGATGGAACTTCGTCTACTGAGATTTATGTGAGCCAGACTTTTTTGCCAAGGCTTTATAGATTCAATTGGCAGACAAAACGGGCGGAACTTCTTTATAGCGGAAAAGAGCCGGCTGACACGATTGACGGTCTTTTTTGGGACGGAAATGAACTTTTGTATACCCGTCCGGGCGAAGTGGCTTCGTATTCTCCGCAAAACCAAGGACTTGGTTCTATTCCTCAGAGTTATTATACGTGGAAAAAAACATTTTCTGCGATTGCGCCGAACGACACTCTTTATTCAGCATGGATTCCTGACGAAAAAAATCTTTCCGAAGGAATTTCTTTGAGCGAGCTCTGGCTTTTAAAACCTGAACTTTGCACAAACCAGTATGCGCAGAAAGCGTTGAACCGCCGCTCAATTTACTGTCCGGCAAACCATGTGACAACTCAGGCTGGAATCGACAAATACAAAAAAATTATCCTTGGCAATAAGCTTGACAGTCTTGTAATCGACATGAAAGATGACTATGGACTTTTGCGTTACGATGCGAAAGATCCTGTTGTAATCGAAAAAGGTTATATTTCGAGATACCATATAGATTTAGAGCATTTTGTCTCGGAAATGAAAAAAGACGGAATTTATCTGATTGCGCGAATTGTTGTTTTTAAGGACAAAAATCTAAGTCAGTATGCAGGTGGAAAATATGCGGTTTGGGACAAAACTTTAAACAAGGCGTGGGTTGGAACTCGTGGTTTTGAAGATATAACCGATGAAGACGGAAATGTTATTGGTCAGAAAACGGCATATTATGACGAGAATTGGGTCGATCCGTATTCTCCTGAAGTTTGGGATTACAATGTGCGGATTGCGCGTGAACTGATTGCCGGCGGATTTGATGAAATTCAGTTTGACTATATCCGTTTTCCGACAGACGGACGCAATATGGCAAATGCGGTTTTCCGCTGGAAGGAGAAAGGCATGGACAAGGAATCGGCCCTTCTTTCTTATCTTGCTTATGCCAGAAAAAATATTGACGCTCCGATTGGAATTGATATTTACGGCGCAAACGGCTGGTATCGTTCAGGAACTAGAACTGGGCAGGACGTTGAGCAGCTTTCGGAATATGTGGATATAATCTGTCCTATGTTCTATCCGAGTCATTTTGAGCAAAACTTTTTGGATTACGCTCCTTATTCTGAACGGCCTTACAGAATTTATTATTACGGAACTTACCGAAACACTGTAATCGGCAGAAACAGAATTATTATAAGACCGTGGGTTCAGGCTTTTTATCTGAATGTGCGGTATGACCGTCAGTGGTATGGCCAGGAATATGTTCAAAAACAAATTTTTGGCGTGCGCGACAGTGTTGACCGTGGATATATGTACTGGAACAATATTGGCCGCTACGACGATATTTTGCCGGATGTTGGAAATTCTGCTTATAACGGAACTGCAGCCGAAGCCTCAAAAGAATACAGGAAACCGGCTCTTGGAAACAAAAATCTGCTTTATCCAGAAAATATAGAAACTTTTGAAAATATAGAAAAATTGCAAAACAAGGCTGTAAGCGAATTTATTATGGACAGCGGAAAAAATGAACTTGCAGGAAAAGAAGGAAAAAAAGGAGGAGGATTTCCTTCGATTGGCGACATAAAAAAACTCTGGCAGGCATACGAAATTGACAAACGCGAGATATAATTTAGATGAACCGGTTGCGGCAATTGCGACAGCTCTTGCTCCTGCTGCTCTCGGCATTGTCCGTGCAAGCGGAAAAAACTGTATCGAAAAAATTGCAGAAATTTTCTCAAGACCAAAGGCCTTAAAAGAAGCCGGTGGAAATTCCATCGTCTACGGCTGGATTTTGGACAAAAATACAGAATCTGAGGAAGAAAATGCAGAAAAAATTGACGAGGTTTTGATTTCTGTTTTTCGCGCTCCAAAAAGTTTTACTGGCGAAGATATGTGCGAAATTTCCTGTCATGGCGGAGTTTCTGTTGTAAATGCAGTTTTTGAAACGCTCTTAAAAAATGGTTTTCGTCAGGCAGAAAAAGGCGAATTTACTTTTAGGGCTTATATAAACGGCAAGTCGGATCTTACAAAAGCGGAAGCGGTTCGCGAAATAATTGATTCTAAAACCAGCGACAGCCGTTCCCGTGCCGCTGGAAGACTGAGCGGTTCGCTTTTTGAAGAAATTGATTCAATAAAAACTCTTGTGACGGACACCCTTGCCGCAATCGAAGTTGATATTGAATATCCGGAAGACGAAGAAACTATTGCCGACAGTTTTGACCCGAAAATGCTCGAAAATGCCCGCGACCGTCTTTGCGAGCTTGCTTCTTCATGGAAAAGCGAAAAAATTTACCAGGACGGGGCAAGAATTGTTCTAGCTGGAAAAACAAATGCCGGAAAATCTTCACTTTTTAACGCGCTTTTGAAGGAAGATCGTTCGATTGTAAGCGACATTGAAGGCACAACCCGCGACTGGATTGAAAGCTGGGTAAGTTTTGACGGAATTCCTGCCAGGCTTTTTGACACTGCCGGACTTAGAAAGACAGATGATATAATAGAAGCAAAAGGCGTAGAACTGACCGAAGATTTGGCTTCAAATGCGGATTTAGTTCTTTATCTTGTGGATTCTTCCAAAGGCGTTCTGGACGATGATAAAAAATTTTTAGAAAAAAACAAAAATATTCCGGTGATTGTCGTATTCAATAAAATGGATTTGACAGGCGGAAATGAAAAATCTTTTGAAGAAGTTTTGGCTTCTGAAGGAATAAAAGGCTCTGTAAAAATTTCTGCAAAAAAAGGAATTGGAATTGGAGAACTTACAAATCTTGTAAAAAAGACGATTCTGAATGATTCGACTGTAAAAAGTGAAAAAACTGGACTTGGTTCGGAACGGCAGAAAAAGAGCGTGGAGCAGGCTCTTGAAAGGATTGAACATGCTCTGGAAATTGCCAAGGACGAAACTTATGGTCTTGACGCTGTAGTTCAGGATTTGGAAGATTCTTTGGACAGTCTTGGCGAGGTAACGGGCGAAGTTACGCCGGACGATGTTTTGGGTTCGATTTTTAGCCATTTTTGTGTCGGAAAATGATTTTTTGCAGGCAAATGCGGTGGATTTTGACAAGATTATCTGGGCGAATGTGATTAAAACCCAACCTATTATTTGACGCTAACGCAATCTGAGTGTTAAAATTGAATAATCTATCAGAGAGGATTTTTACATGAAAAAATCTGTAAAAAAAATATTCAAATTTTGCGCCTTTGCCGGCATTTTTATTTTTGGATCGGAATTTTTATTTTCGCAGGAATCGCTTGATTCTGTTTATGCTCAGATTGATTTAGCATTTGTTGAACAGTCGCCGGAAAATATTTCAAAAGTTCTTGAAAAATATTCATCTTCAAAAGACTATTACCTTTACGAGGCTTACACTTTAAAAAAGACAAGACAATATGTTGTTGAAAATAACCTTGAGTTTGCGCGCGATGCTACTCTTGCCGTAATTGACAATAATCTCGAAAATTTTGATGCCGTTGACTTATATTCGTATATTGACCGCGCAATTTTGAGCGAAGAAGCGGCTCGCCGCGCAGAAGAAAACCGCCTTCGGATGGAAGCAGAAAGACTTGCCGTTTTGAACGAACGTACGAAAGCAAAAATTGCAAAATCTGACACTTATTCTAGTGTAAATACAGCGTCAGGAACTTCAATTTACATAAATCAGGAAAAAGCTTTTTCATCGATTGACTGGAACGTGAGCATTGGAATTGCCGATGTGCTTTTCCAGAGCGTAACAAAACCTGACAGTTATTCAAGCCTAAAATACGGACTTTCTTTTGGAGCAAATCTTTTCTATAAAACTGAAGAGTATATTGCCGGCGGTGAAGTTTTTGCAGATTTTGAAATGCTTACGCTCGGCGCTGGAGAGCAGGAAATAATCAGCACAGGAAAATTTGTCCCGATGATTTCTTTCCCGTCGTTTAACAAAAATTTCTTCCTTCGCGTTGGAGCGGCTGTTCAAGGGCTTGGCGCCCAGACAGAGGTCGAAACAGGTTCTGTAGAAACATTTTTCTCTCCAGTTTTTGGAATTGGCCTTTTCAATATGATGCTTGGTTCGACCGCAGTTGATATGTATTATGACTATTATTTAGGTCATTTTGCGTACGATGATTTAAAATCCAGTATGGAAGCAGGTTTTTCTGTAATGCTCCCGCTTACTGAAAACGAAAGAACAAGAATCGGTTTAAAACTCGGACTTGTTGATACGCTTTTTATAAAGGATGAAGGAATCGATAACCGTGCAAAAGGAATTATTTCGATTGGAGTAGGAAATGTTAAAAATTAAAAAAGTTTGTTCATTTGTTGCGTTGATTTTTACAGCAGTTTCGGTTTTTGCCCAGTCGGGAACAGCTGAACTTACAAAACGTTATCTTGAAAGGGCAAATACTCAGTATGAAAATGCTCAGTACAACGATGCTTATAAAACAATAAATGCGGTTTTAAAATTGAATGAATCTTCCGGAATTCCGGCAAATGCCGCTCTTATTGCGACACAGATATATTCAAAGGTTTTGGACGGCATAAAATCGTCAGGAGATTATTCAAAATTTGGCGATGTGACTGCAAATCTTGAAAAATATCCTGTAATTGCAGACAGCGCAACCCAGCAAAAAGTAAAGGCGATTTATGCTCAGCAGGAAGCGGAGCTTCAGGCAAAAAAAGAAGCCGCGCAAAAAGCCGAACGTGAAGAGCAGCTTAAAATGTATCAAAATCAGCTTGAAGAACATAGAAAAAGCCAGTCTTCTTTTATGGACGCAATGCAGAAAAGCCAGGAATCCGTAATGAACTCAATCGTAGAGCTCGGTGAAAATATGTCCGAAGCTTCAAAACAGAGTGCAAAATCAAATCATATGGTTTTAATTGCTGTTTTGATTATCTGCATTGTCCTTGTTTTTGTATTTATAGTTGTAGTTCTCGCAATTCGCGCTGCAGCAAAAGCAAGTGCCCGTCAGTCAATGCAGTTTACGGAAACTTTAAAGCTTGTTCAGGGAATGACGCAGCAAAACAGCCAGCTGCTTCTCGGAAATGTTACGGATTTGCAGAGGCTTGGAGGTCCGGGACTTCGTTCTGCAGGAAGCAGCCGATGGGGAGTTGACGCGCTTCCGGCTCCAGAAATGAGCGAAGAAGACAAGGAAGAATTAAAAATTCTTGCTATAAAGTGCGAAGAGCTCGGTTCTAAAATTGACAGCGTAAGCCGCCGAAAAAACAACTCAAAGAACGTAAGCGAATTGGTTTACAAACTTTCTATTGCCCTCGGCTTAAACCAAAATACTGCGATGGTTTATTTCTGCGCGTCTATGGTTTACGATGCAGGTTTTTTGTCTGTTCCAGAAGAAGTTCTTTCTAGTGCAAATTTGACTGAAGAACAGAAAGATGAGCTTAAAACCCACGTTTCAAATTCTGCTGAATATTTTGACTTTGTTCCAAAAAAATATATGCAGATTTTTGAAGATGCGGCCAGCAGCCATCACGAAAATGAAGACGGTTCAGGTTATCCAAACGGCTTAAAGGAAGATGAAATTCCACAGATTGCAAAAATCATTCACGTTGTGGAAAGTTACAATTCCCTCATAAGCCGGCGCAATTACCGTCAGATAAAAGACAAGGAAACTGCTATCGAAGAGTTGCTTGCAAAGACGAATTTGTATGATGAAACCGTTGTAAAAGCATTGGATTCCATTGTTTAAATTACATATTTTCGATATTATTGAACCGCTATTTTTATAGCGGTTTTTTTTACGGGGGATTGTTATGTGTGGAATTGTTGGTTATGTTGGAGAAAAAAATGCGACTCCGATTCTTATAAATGCTTTAAAAAAACTTGAGTATCGTGGATACGATTCTGCAGGAATTGCTGTTTTGGGAAACGATGACATAATCGTTCGCAAGGCAAAAGGCGCAATCAAGTATCTTGTTGAAAAAATTACAGGCGAAGTTGTAAAAGATTCTAAAAATTTGTCAAAGGAAGAATGTGAAAAAGCCGAAGCTGAATATGAGCGTCAAATTGAAAAAACAGCTGATTTTGTAAAAGGAAATATCGGAATTGGACACACTCGCTGGGCAACTCACGGAGAGCCAAGTGATTTAAACGCTCATCCGCACACAAACGTAAGCGGAACAATTGCCGTAGTTCACAATGGAATTATCGAAAATTATGCAAAAATCAAGAACTGGCTTCAGAGTCAGGGCGTTGTATTTAAAAGCCAGACAGATACAGAAGTTGTCGCACATCTTATAAATTATTATTACGAACAAAAAAAGGACATTTTTTATGCAGTTTTGCAGGCTCTTAAAAAACTTGAAGGAAGTTATGCGCTCGGTGTTGTGTGCAAGGATTTTCCAGACAGAGTTATTGCCGCGCGAAAAGATTGTCCTCTGATTGTCGGTGTTGGCAATGGTGAAAATTTTATAGCGAGCGATGTTCCTGCAATTCTTGAATATACCCGCGAAGTTTATTATCTTGAGCAAAAAGAAGTTGCCGTTCTTTATGCAGACCATGTTGATTTATTCAACGAAGACGGCGAAAAAATCATAAGAAAACCTTCGCATGTTGAATGGGATTTGTCTGCCGCAAAAAAAGACGGTTATGCTCACTTTATGCTTAAAGAAATTCACGAGCAGCCAAAAGCCCTGACAGACACTTTGCGTCCGCGCCTTGTAATCGAGAATAATGTTCCTGTGGATATAAAGTTTGATGAATTCGATTTTGATGAAAACTGGAAAAATGCCGGACGAATCGTAATCACTGCCTGCGGAACTGCTTCTTATGCAGGAATGGTTGGCCGTTACGCATTTGAAAAATTTGCAAGAATTCCTGTTGTTGTGGACGCCGCTTCAGAATTCCGCTACAGAAACCCGATTTTAAAAAAGGACGATATTTTTATTGTAATAAGCCAGTCTGGCGAAACAGCCGACACTCTCGAAGCTTTGAGAATTGCTAAAAAATGCGGCGCAAAAGTTATTGCAATTACAAATACTGTCGGTTCGAGCGTAAGCCGCGAAGCAGACCGTGTTATTTACACATGGGCAGGTCCGGAAATCGCAGTTGCTTCGACAAAAGCTTATACGACACAGTTGATGTGCCTTTACTTGCTTGCAATCAAAATGGGCGAAGTCCGGGGAACGATTGCAAAAGACGATTATTTAAAGCTTTTAAAACAGCTTGAAGAAATTCCTGAAAAAGCAAAGCAGATTGTAGAAAATCAGCCGGTAATCCAAAAATTTGCGTCCGAACAGTTCAATAAAGAAAAAATATTTTATATTGGACGACTGTTCGACAGCGCTTCTTCAATGGAATGCGCGCTCAAATTAAAAGAAGTAAGCTACATGCACAGCGAAGCATTCGCAGCCGGAGAACTAAAGCATGGGCCGATCGCTCTTGTTGATAATTCTACTTTGGTTGTTGCGCTTGCGACGGAACCTGCTCTTTATGAAAAAATTGCATCTAATATTCTCGAAGTAAAAGCCCGTGGAGCCGCAACTCTTGTAATTACTCAGGATTGCAGCGGAGCTTTTAAAAACTGTGCTGATACGACAATTCAGATCCCAGAATGTGAAAACGACTTGGCTTCGATAATTTCTGTAATTCCAGCTCAGCTTTTTGCTTATTATTGCGCTGTTCAAAAAGGTCTTAACCCTGATATGCCGCGCAATCTTGCAAAGAGCGTTACGGTAGAATAAAATGCGGATTTTGTGTTTGGGCGACAGCATAATGCAGTACAACGACTGGACTTCTTATCCTCAGACAGGCTGGGTTCAGTTGTTGGACAGATTTTTTGAAACCGGAACTCAAATTTTGAATTTTGCGCGCAACGGAAGAAGTTCAAAGAGTTTTATTGCCGAAGGCCGGTTCAAAAAAGTTTTGGAGCAGGCGCAGCCAGGCGATTTTGCTTTAATTCAGTTTGCCCATAATGACGAAAAATCAAATGATCCGGAGCGCTATGCTTCTCCAGAAAAAGGCGGGGAATTTAGAAAAAACTTAAGTTTTATGGCTAAAGAACTAGAAAAAAAAGGTGTAAAGCCAATTTTTTTGACGCCTGTAGCAAGACGAAAATTTGTTTCTGAAAATAAAATAGAAAACAGCCACGGACTTTATCCGACTGCGATTTTAGAAACCGCCGCCGAATTAAAAATTCCCTGCATTGACCTTACGGCTCTTTCGACAGAATATTTTGAAAAATGCGGAAAAGAAAATAGCCGCCGTTTTTTTATGAATTTTGACGCCGGAATTTTTGAGAACTATCCTGACGGAAAAAGCGACGACAGCCATTTGCGCTGCGACGGAGCATACTGTGTTTGCCGGCTTTTTGTTATGGCACTTTTAAAAATAAAGGACAGCTGGAGCGAATACAAAGTTTTGGCAGAAAAAGTCTGCATAAAAGGAATTTATTCCGACCGGGAAATTGATGACGAAAAACTCTTCTGGTAAATTTTTGCGAGTTTTGGGCTTGCTTAATTGACGGCAACCGCTGTTTTTTGATATAATCAAAAAAGTATCAGGTCATAAGCCTCTACAACCAGGGCCATTAGCTAAGCTGGTTGTAGCGCCGGCCTTATAAGCCGGGTCTTACCCAAGTTCAAGTCTTGGATGGCCCAAAAATTGCCCGACTTGTCGGGCAATTTTTTTTGTAAGCACAGCATCTTTTTTATAAAAAAATAAAAGCCAATGTACGCCGGATGCGGCGGACTTTAGTTCAGGACGGCATTTGTGAAAATGCCGTCCTGAATGTAGCGGAAGCGGAATCCATAGCAGCCGGTTTTTGAGTTGATAAATGTTAAAAACAGGCGGATGAGACTTTTTTCTAAAATGCCGTCCAAAATAAAAAAAAATCTAAATTTAACTTTTATTTAATTTTTGCTAAACTTAAAATCAATATAATTTGTAAGGATTTTGTATGAAAAGTTCAAAATTTGTTTTTGGAGCTTGTCTTTTTTTTGTTATGGCTTCTCTTTTGCCGGCTCAAAATGCAGAAAATGCGGTTTATGATGGAGAAATTGTTTTTAGCGCTTCTGTTTTGAGTGATGAGGAAACTCCGTTTTTTGGCGGCTGGACTGGTGAATGGAATGAAAGAAAACATCCTTTTGTTGCCTTGACTGGCGCGCTCGGATTTAACGTTCTGCTTGCAACATGGAACCGTTATATGATTGGTTCAAACTGGGCAAAAACAGGCTGGGACGAATGGAATCACTTTTGGGAGCGGGAGATGTCCTGGGACCGCGACTGGTATTGGACAAACTTTTTTCTGCATCCTTATCAGGGTTCTATGTATTATATGGCTTCCCGCGGTTCAAATTTAAATCAGCTTGAGTCGTTTTTGATTACGGCTCTTGGTTCTTATACTTGGGAGTATCTTTGCGAAACAAATGCGCCTTCAAAAAACGACATGGTTTTTACGAGCGTTGGTTCGTTTGCTGTCGGTGAAATGTTCTACCGTCTGAGCATTGAGGCGGAAGAAATCAATTCGCTTTTAAAAATCGCGATAAACCCTCAGCGGCTTTGGACTGAATATCTTTGGGGAATCAAGCCAAAAAAGACTGGAGGACATATTCACAGTTTGTCGCTCGGCGTTGATATTGGAAACGTAAATGCAGGAGTTCACCTTAAAGACAAAAAATATGAATATCCTGAGCACGAAGCATTTCCTCTTTTTGGAATGGTTGAGTTTAAGGTTGAGTACAACGATCCGTACCGCCACGATTCAAACCGTCCTTATGACCAGTTTACGCTGGAAGTTCAAGGCGGAATCGGAAAAGGCTCTGGAAAAGGCTCATACTGCGCTTACGAAGATGTTGACGAAAAATTATTCTACGACATCCGCATTCTTTCGGACGGAATGTTCTTTGCGCGCGAGCTGGACTTAGGTCAAAATGTCGATACTTCTGTCGGCGCCGTAATGCTCTACGATTTTGACTGGCAGTCGTTGTATGTTTTTTCTTCGCTTGCTCCGGGTTTTGCGTTTAAGCAGCGTTTTAACGGCGAGGACAGAGCTTTTGAGTGGCAGGCAATGCTTGCAGGAATTTTGCTTGGAAATACAGATTTTTATTATTATCAGCGCAAGGTTATTCCTGAGCCGGATGGAGTTTCTTGCGGATACAACGATACTGTAGGTTTTGAATCTGTTTTAAAATTAAAATATGCGGCGGAAAATGGATTTGCCTGCGGTCTTGATTTTAGAGGTTACGCAATGTACGACTTTAAAAATCAGCTTCAGAGTTTTTGCAGCACAGGCTGGGAATTTTTCGGGCTTTTGTCTGCAAGCGTAGAAGTTCCTGTTTCAAAAAAAGTGCGGATTGGACTTCGCGACGAGCTTTTTGGAAAATTTACGCGTTATAACGATACTGATACTGCCGGCGATTTGCGTTATATTGTGAATACAGCAAGGGTTTTTGCAAAACTTCAGTTAAAGTAGCTTTTTTTTTGTGTGGCTTTTTGCTGCGCAAAAATCAGGCTTTTCTGGGTTCCGGCTTTCGCCTGCATTACCGGTTGCAAGCAGCCGACAACGGCTTCGCCGCCCATACAATCCTTGCCACATTTGTAAATTTTTGGGAGAAAAAATGAAATTTGTCAGCACTAGAAATTCAAAGAATTCTGCCGATTTTGAAAAAGCTGTATTGGACTGCCTGCCTTCTGACGGCGGACTTTATGTTCCTGAAATTACGGCGGATTTAAGACGGTGGATTTTATATGCGGATTCTAACACTTCGTTTGCAAATATTGCAGGAACTTTGACTTCTGCCTGCATAAATGACGAATTCTCTCCGATTATTTGCGAAACGATAGCCTCAAAAGCGTTTACTTTTACGCCGGAAGTAAAAAAAATAGACGAAAGATTTTATTCGTTAAAACTTTACAATACTCCGACTGGAAGCCATAAGGACTTTGGAATTTCGTTTCTTGTAAACTGCATCGAAACAATCCACGCATTGAACGGCGGTTTTTCGACTTTTCTGGATGCGACTGTCGGCGAGCTTGGAGCAAGCCTTGCTCAGTTTTTGCGCGGAAAAAAGCATGTAAAAGCGGTTTTGGTTTATCCAAAAGGCATGGTCCGCGGTCTTGAAGAAAGCGATTTTGTCTGGAACGGAGGCAATATTCTTCCTGTCGAAGTTGACGGAACAGAAGCCGACTGCCACAAAATTGTAAGGGAGATTTTCGACGACAGACAGCTGGTCGAAAACTTTCATCTTACCGTTGCAAACACAGCAAATATCGGCCGCCTTATGCCACAGCTGTTTTTTTATCCGTACGCTTTTACCCGGTTAAAAAAAGAAGTTTATTCCGACATTTATTATGCAATGCCTTGCGGAAATTACAGCAACCTTGTTGCAGGGCTTTACAGCTGGCGCTTGAGTTTGCCTGTGAATGGATTTATCTGCCCGACAACTGCAAGTCTTGTGCTCGATCCTACAGGGCTTTGTTCCGTGCCTGACGATATGGTTCCTTTTGAAAAGCGTTCCCGCTCAGATCCTGCAAGCCCTTCCAATCTTGAACGGCTTGAAGATATTTTTAGCCGCAACAGCCTCATGCTCAAAAATTTTGTTTATCCTGCAGATGTAAGCGATTTTGAAACCGACGAAGCCTGCCGTGAACTTTTTATGAAATATTCAATTTTTGCGGACAAAAACACTTCTGGAGCGTATGCCGCGATAAAAAAACGCCGTGAGTTTTTGGAAGAAGATGATTCGACTGTTGTGCTTATAGAACGCGATGATCCGTCTTTAAGCACAGAATATGTCCGCCATACGACAGGAATTGCTCCTCAAATGGGCAAAAATGTTGAAAAGGCTTTGAGCGAAGTAAAATTGAACCAAAAAACTGTCAAAGAAACAAAAGAAATTGTGGACTTGATGAAGATGTTTTGCGGTTTTGACAGCGGGCATAACTAAAAATTGCATAAAAATTTTGTGCACTTGCCAAAAAATATTCAATTTTGTAATATAAAACTGCTAAGGCAAAGAGGCCGTAGATAATTTTCTAGTTTTTAGAAAAATGTCTACGGCCTTTTTATTTTTAACCAGAAAAACAAAAGTCATTTTTTTTGAAAGGCGGCTTTTACTGGAGGTGTCTATGTGTGGATTTGTAGGTGCATTTGATTTAAATTCCGGCTCTCAGCCGATTGATGAAGGTCTTAAGGAACAGCTTAGAAAACAGGTCCTTGATATGTCGAGAACGATTCGGCATCGTGGACCGGATTGGACTGGCGTTTACACTGGGGACAATGCGATTTTGAGCCACGAAAGGCTTGCAATTGTAGACCCTTTTTCTGGAAAACAGCCGCTTGTAAGCGATGATGGAAAAATTATTCTTGCTGTAAACGGCGAAATTTACAACCATCAAGAAATTCGCGAAGAATTCAAGGGAAAGTATAATTTTAAAACAATGTCGGACTGCGAAGTTATAATCCCTCTTTACAAGGAATGTGTTGCGAACGGAAAAAATTTTTCTGAGATGATAGAAAGACTTTCTGGAATTTTTGCTTTTGCGCTTTATGATTCTGAAAAGGATGTCTATTTGGTTTCTCGTGACGAAATTGGTGTAATTCCTTTGTATCAGGGCTGGGACAAGCAGGGAAGATATTTTGTTGCGTCCGAACTAAAGGCTTTGGAAGGCGAATGTCAGACAATCGAAGAATTTCCGAACGGATGCTATTTGTATTCGCCAGACAAAAAAATTGTGCGCTGGTATAAACGCGACTGGGAAAGTTTTGACAATGTAAAGGACAATCCTAAGGCTACGAACGAAAAGGGCGAAGTTATAAATCCTGCAATTATTGAAAATTTGCGTAACGGACTTGAAGCAGCAGTAAAAAAACAGCTTATGTCTGACGTTCCTTATGGAGTTTTGCTTTCTGGCGGTTTGGACTCATCTATTATTGCCGCAATTACTCAAAAATATTCAAAAAAACGCATAGAAACTGGCTCGAAGGAAGAAGCTTGGTGGCCGCAGCTGCATTCTTTTGCGATTGGGCTTGAAGGTTCTCCGGATTTGATTGCTGCAAAAAAAGCGGCTGATTACATTGGAACGATTCATCACGAAATTCACTTTACGATTCAGGAAGCTTTGGATGCTTTGGAAGATGTGATTTACCACATTGAAACTTATGACATTACGACTGTCCGTGCTTCGACTCCAATGTATCTGCTTGCCCGCGCAATAAAGGCTATGGGAATAAAAATGGTTTTGAGCGGCGAAGGAAGCGATGAGCTTTTTGGCGGATACTTGTATTTTCATAAGGCGCCGAACGCCAAAGAGTTTCATGAAGAACTCGTACGCAAAATGAGCAAACTGCACCTTTATGACTGTTTGCGCGCGAATAAATCGCTTATGGCCTGGGGAGTTGAAGGCCGTGTCCCGTTTTTGGACAAGGAATTTATTGATATTGCAATGCGCTTAAATCCGGCTGACAAAATGAATATCCGCCTTTTGGACGGAAAACAGAGAATGGAAAAATGGATTTTGCGAAAGGCTTTTGAAGATATGCTTCCTGCAGAAATTTGCTGGCGTCAGAAAGAACAGTTTTCTGACGGTGTTGGATATAACTGGATTGACACCCTTAAAAAACTGACAGAAGAAAAGATAAGCGATGCTGAATTTGAACGCCGTGAAAATCGTTTTCCGGTTAATACGCCTAAGACAAAGGAAGAATATTATTACCGCGAAATTTACAGCAAGCTTTTTCCGAGCGACAGTGCCGCTAAAGTTGTTCCGCATGAAGCCGGAGTCGCATGTTCGACAGCAAAGGCTCTTGAATGGGACGAAGCTTGGAAAAATATGGACGAACCTAGCGGACGCGCAATTGCCGGAGTTCATGACAAGGCATATTGATTTTTTTTGAATACACTTGCGTCAGGGATTGGAGGGGCGGCGGAGCCGTTGCGTTTAGCAATGGAGCGGCTTTGCCGCGGAACCCCGGAAAGCCCGACGGCACGCAGTGCCGGGACGCCCGAAAATTTGGAGAATTTATTCTGGAGAATATTAGATGAATACACTTTATGAACCTTCTTTTGAACACGATAACTGTGGAATTGGCGCTGTTGTTAGCATTGAGGGAATAAAAAGCCGGAAAGTCGTTGACAGGGCACTTTCTATTGTCGAAAAACTTGAACACAGGGCTGGAAAGGACGCTTCCGGAAAAACCGGCGACGGTGTTGGAATTTTGCTTCAGATTTGCCATGATTTTTTTAAGGAAACTGCCGGCGAAGCAGGAATTGTGCTTGGTGATGAAGGCGAATACGGAATAGGACAATTTTTCTTTCCTCAGGACGAGGTAGAGGTTGAAGCGGAACAGTCGCGTTTTGAAGCGGAATGTTCGGCTTTTGGACTGAAATTTTTGGGCTGGAGAAAAGTTCCTGTTTTGAGCGATGTTTTGGGCGAAAAAGCGCTTGAGTGTATGCCGACGATTATTCAGGGATTTGTTGAAAAGCCTGCCGAGTGTAAAAAAGGGCTTGATTTTGACAAGCTTTTATACGGTTTGAGAAGATCTTTTGAAAAAAATGATTCAAAACCTGCAAAAACGTACATTTGTTCGCTTTCGAGCAGGACGATTGTTTATAAAGGGATGTTTTTGGTTCAGCAGTTGAGGACTTTTTACAGAGATCTTCTGTCTGACGATTATGTTTCTGCCGTGGGAATTGTCCATTCGCGTTTTTCGACAAACACTAATCCTAGCTGGCAGCGTGCTCATCCTAACAGATTTATTGCGCACAACGGTGAAATCAACACAATCCGCGGAAATGCAGACCGCATGCTTGCCCGCAATGGCGAAATTGACCTGAGCGGTTCGGATTCTGCAATGCTCGACAATACTCTCGAATATTATGTAATGAACGGAATGGAGTTTCCGCAGGCGGTTTTGATGTGTATTCCTCAGGCGTGGAAACATGACAATTCGCTGAGCCAGGAACGCAAAGATTTTTATCATTATTGGGCGACGATGATGGAGCCTTGGGACGGACCTGCCGCGATTTTGTTTAGTGATGGTGAAATTTTTGGCGCAACCCTTGATCGAAACGGACTGCGCCCGAGCCGGTATTATATTACAAAGGACAACATGCTGATTCTTTCTTCAGAAGTCGGCGTTTTGAATATTCCGGAAAGCAATATCGTGACTAAAAGCCGCCTTGAACCTGGAAAAATTCTTCTTGTTGATATGAAGAAAAAGCGACTGATTTCTAATGACGAAATTAAAGATTTGTATGCCTCTAAATTTCCTTATGGCGAATGGCTTAGTCAAAATCTTATTCCTCTTCATTCTCTTAAAATTCCGAACAAAAAAATTCCTGTAAGCACTCAGGATGAGCGCGACAAGCTTTACAAGGCTTTTGGCTGGTGTTTGGAAGATGTCAATGAAATGATTCTTCCAATGGCAAAAAACGGTGTAGAACCGACTGGCGCTATGGGAATCGATACTCCGCTTGCTGTCATGTCGGAAAAACATCCGCCGCTGTTCAATTATTTTAAGCAGCTTTTTGCTCAGGTTACAAATCCGCCGATTGACTCTTTGCGCGAAAAAATCGTGACGGATACGACGGTTTATGTTGGTTCTGACGGAGATATTCTTCATCCTGCTGGAAAAAATTGCCATGTTCTCGAAATAAACAACCCGATTTTGACAGGAGTTGACCTTTTAAAAATCAGCGCGCTCAATCAAAAAGGTTTGCGCGCGACAAAAGTAAGCCTGCTTTATGATTTTCCAAAAGATGTGGAAAGTCATCTTGCAGACGGAAAAATTCTTGAAAAAGCGGTTGAAAATCTTTGCGGACAAATTGATAAAGTTTACGGCGAAGGTTTTAACATTGTAATTTTGAGCGACCGCGGTGTTGACGAAAGCCATGCCGCAATTCCGTCTTTGCTGGCAGTTAGCGCAGTTGAGCAGCATTTAATCCGTACAAAAAGGCGGACTCTTTGTTCTGTAATTTTGGAATCTGGCGAAATTCGCGATGTGCATCAGGCGGCAATGTGTCTTGGTTACGGCGCCCGTGCTATAAATCCTTATCTTGCGCACGAATGTATTTCTGAACTCATTGATAAAAAACTTTTGGACAAGGATTATCATACTGCGATTGACGACTACAACAAGGCGATTATGAACGGAATTGTAAAAATTGCCGCAAAAATGGGAATTTCGACCTTGCAGTCGTATCAGTCGGCTCAAATTTTTGAAGCAGTTGGTATTTCTAAAGAACTTACCGAAAAATATTTTACAAACACTGTAAGCCGAATTGGCGGAATCGGTTTAAAAGAAATCGAAGAGGACATAAATTTCCGTCATTCTTCTGCTTACGTAGAAAAACTTGAAGACCTGCTGACTGTAAACAACCGTCTTATGAAACTTGATATGCTCGGCGAGCACAAATACAAGGCTGGAGAAACTTGCGAAGACCACTTGATTACGCCACAGTTGATAAAAGTTTTGCAGGAAAGCTGCCAGTCTGGCGATTATGAAAAATTTAAGGCCTATTCGGCAATGGTTGATGACAGTTCGCATCCTCACACTTTGCGCGCTTTGGTTCAGTTTGATTTTGAAAATGCTGTGCCAGTTGACATAAGCGAAGTTGAAAGCGTTGAGGAAATTGTAAAGCGTTTTAAGACTGGGGCAATGAGTTACGGTTCAATTTCGGAAGAAGCGCATAAATGTCTTGCTGTTGCAATGAACCGCTTGCACGGAAAATCAAATTCTGGTGAGGGCGGAGAAAATCCTGACCGTTTTGGAACAGAATATTCTTCGGCAATAAAACAGGTTGCTTCTGGACGTTTTGGCGTTACTGAGGAATATTTGCTTTCTGCAAAAGAAATTCAAATAAAATGTGCTCAGGGCGCAAAACCGGGAGAAGGCGGACATTTGCCGGGCAAAAAAGTTTATCCGTGGATTGCCCGTACCCGCTACGCAACTCCTGGAGTTTCTTTGATTTCGCCTCCTCCTCATCACGATATTTATTCGATTGAAGATTTGGCTCAGCTTATTTACGACTTGAAAAATGCAAACAGAAAAGCTGATATTTCTGTAAAACTTGTAAGCGAAGCCGGGGTTGGAACTATTGCGGCTGGCGTTGCAAAGGCCGGCGCTCAGATTATTTTGATTTCTGGTCATGACGGCGGAACTGGAGCTGCTCCGATAAGCTCTATTCATCATGCAGGACTTCCGTGGGAAATGGGACTTGCAGAGACTCATCAGACTTTGATCCAGAACAATTTGCGCGGTCTTGTCCGGCTCGAAACTGACGGAAAACTTATGGACGGCCGCGATGTTGCAATTGCTGCAATTTTGGGCGCGGAAGAATTTGGTTTTGCGACTGCGCCTCTTATTGTAATGGGCTGTAAAATGCTCAGAGTCTGCAATCTCGACACCTGTCCGTTTGGAGTTGCGACTCAGAACGAGAAACTTCGCGCAAAATTTCCTGGAAAACCTGAGTATGTCGAAAACTTTATGCGCTATGTTGCCCAGGAAATTCGCGAAATTATGGCAAAACTTGGAATTCGCTCAGTCGAAGAGCTTGTCGGAAGAACAGATTTGCTCAAATTGAAGAAAAAACAGGGATTTAGCAGGGCAAATCTTTTGGATATAAGCCGGATTCTTTCTCCCACGGACGATACCTGGAAAACACATTTTGAAAACGGAAAACTCAAGGATGAAAAAGAATCTCTTGAATTTAGCATTGATGCGCTCAGACTTTTGCCGGTAATGGACAATTCGCGGCTTACGACCCTCAAATACGATGTTCAGTGCACGGACAGAACCGCAGGAACTATTTTAGGTTCTGTAATTCAGGAAAAATACGGAAATTCTTTGGAAGAAGACAGATATGTTGTTCATTTTACGGGCGGAGCCGGACAGTCGTTCGGAGCATTTATTCCAAAAGGACTGACACTTCGTCTTTCTGGAGATGCAAACGACGCTGTCGGAAAAGGTCTTAGCGGCGGAAAAATTGCCGTGCAGCCGTCGGAAGATTTTGAAGGCGAGGCGGATGAAAACGTTATTGTCGGAAATGTCGCATTTTTTGGAGCAACGAGCGGAAAAGGTTTTATAAACGGAGTCGCCGGGGAAAGGTTTTGCGTGCGGAATTCCGGGGCAACTGTTGTTTCTGAAGGCTGCGGCGACCACGGACTTGAATATATGACTGGAGGAATGGCAGTGATTCTCGGAAAAACCGGCAAAAACCTTTGCGCAGGAATGTCGGGCGGAGTCGCCTATATTCTTGATGAAAAACACGACCTTTACAAACGGTTGAACAAAGAAATGGTAACGATGTATGATCTGGACGATGAGACAACTGTTGCCAGAAATACAACTGATTGTGAAATTTTAAAAGATTTGATTGAGCAGCATTACGAAGAAACTGATTCTAAAAAGGCAAAGAAAATTCTTGAAGAATGGGAAAATTATATTCCGAAGTTCAAGAAAATTATTCCAAACGACTATTTGAGAATGATGACGGAAATTCGGCTGGCTGAAGAATCTGGAGAAAATTACGAAGACGCTGTGATGAGCGCTTTTAAGAAAGTTACTGCGTAAGAAAATGCGGCAGGGGGCGGAAGGGCGCGAAAGCGATGTTTTTGCGGCGGTTGAGCTTTGCGAAACCAGAGCAAAAATATTGGAGGCGAAAAGCCGGAACCCTGAAGCACCCGATTTTGTGCAGCAAAGCGAAACAAAAGCCGCCCAAAAACTGGAGTTTTAAAATGGGATTAAAAGATGAATGTGGCGTCTGTGGAATATTCAGGCCGGAAAATCTCGAAAGTGACTCGACTGCTTCTTCGATGGCGTATTTTGCGCTTGTAAGTTTGCAGCATAGAGGTCAGGAAAGCGCAGGAATTGTCGCTAGCGACGGGCAGACTTTAAAATTGAAAAAAGAAATGGGGCTTGTCGGCGACGTTTTTCATAAAGAAGATTTTGAAGAATTGAAGGGAAGAATTGCGATTGGACATGTGCGCTATGCAACGGCTGGCGGACGGACGATTGAAAATGCCCAGCCGATGCTGAACAGCTTTAAGCTTGGTTCGATTGCCTTGGCCCACAACGGTCAGCTCGTAAATTATGAGCCCTTGCGCGAAATGCTCGAAGATTCGGGAAGCACTTTTAATTCGACAAGCGACACTGAAGTTATTTTAAAATTGATTGCGCGTTCGTACAAAAAAGGAATCGAAAATGCGATTCACGGAACGATGCAGCTTATAAAAGGTTCGTATGCCTTGTGCATTTTGACCCAGGATTCTTTAATTGGCGTGCGCGACCCGAACGGAATTCGCCCTTTGTGCCTTGGAAAATTGCCTGAAGTTGACGGCAAGCCGGGCGGTTATATTCTTGCAAGCGAAAGCTGCGCGATTGATTCGGTGAATGGAGAACTTATCCGCGACATTAAGCCTGGAGAAATTATTATTATCAATAAAGACGGAATTCATTCCTCCTCAATTGATGTAAAAAACCGTAAGCAAACATGCGTTTTTGAATATGTTTATTTTTCAAGACCGGACAGCGTTATTGACGGAATTCCTGTCCAGGAAGCGCGGTACAGAATGGGACAGGCTCTTGCCCTTGAAAGTTTTGTCGAGGCTGATGTTGTCGTTGGAGTTCCAGACAGCGGAATTGGCGCCGCGATGGGATATTCAAAAGCGAGCGGAATTCCTTATGTGACTGGAATTGTCAAGAATAAATATATTGGACGCACCTTTATTGCGCCGACGCAAAAAGAACGCGAAAATATGGTTTTTGTAAAGCTGAATGCGATTTCGAGCGATTTGCGCGGAAAAAAAGTCGTTGTAATTGATGATTCTATTGTCCGCGGAACCACAAGCAGGCGGCTTGTTCAGATTTTGAGAAGGGCTGGCGCAAAGGAAGTGCATTTTAGGGTAAGCTCGCCGCCAGTAAAATTTCCGTGCCATTTGGGAATCGACACTCCAAGCAAAAACGAGCTGATTTCGAGCATGCATGAGGTCGATGAAATTTGCAAGGAAATTGGAGCGGATACTCTTGCGTTTATAAGTCTGGACGGAATGATAAAGGCTTTGGGCGGAGACAGTTTTTGCAAGGGCTGCTTTAACGGCGAATATCCGGTTTAATATAAGTTTTGTTCAAAAAGTTAAAAAATTTGCCTGCCCTAAAAGAAAACAAACTTTTGCAAGAGGCGGCATTTTTTTATTTTTTGATAGAAAAAAGGCGGAATCCTGTTATCGGGATTCCGCCTTTTCTGTTTGAGTTATATTTTATTTTTTTCTGCCGGTTACAGCGGCGTTAGCCTTGTCTATTTCCGCGCCGCATTTTAGGGCGAATTCCTTGTAGCCGCCAGATAAAGCGACAGCTGAAAGATATGGAACAAGCCTTGTGTTCAAGACTTCAAGAAGCGGCTTTTTCACGCTGCTCGCGCTTTGCCCTTTTGTCACGCTTGCGTGGGTAAATTCATCGTTCGCTTTGTTGAAGTTGTCCTGCGCGCTTCTAAGGTTTTTTATAATCTCGCCGACGCCTTCAAGAGTTTCGACATTCGCTTTTGCATCCGCTGCGCTGAGGTCTTCAAGAAGGCTTTCAATCAAAGATGATTCTTCCGCGTAGTTCTTTGTGGTTATTGACTTTCCGTATTTTTGGAAAATTGCGAGAAGGTTCTGCGCCGCGGCCTTTTTCTCAGGAATAGGAAGAGCCGCGTAGCCGTTCAGCGCGTCAGAAAGGCTTCTGACAGCCTCGTCCCTTGCGATGTCTGCCTCGTCAAGGCTGCTTGTAACCTTGTCGCTTTTGATTGCCGTTGTCAGGGACGCCGAAAGGCTTTCAACGTCTGCCATCACAGCCTTTAGATTTGCGTCTTCCGCCACAGTTCCGTTGGCGTCAGAAGAATAGTCCTTGTAAAGGCGCACAAGAACGTCAGAAAGTGTGTCGAGCTCTGCGACGCGAAGTGAGGTTTTTGCTTTGTTCATTTTTCCTCCGTATGAATAAAAACAAAAATATTGCCGTTTTTTTGCGGCAATGCAGGGGCTAAAAAATAAACAAGACAAACTCCGAACTTTTGTAAGAATAAATCTCCGGTTTTCCGCAAAATCGCGCTGTTCTGATTCTTGAACGGTGAATTTTGTTTATTTTTCTCTTCGATATGATATGAATCTAATGAATTTCTTATCCATAAGGCAATAAAAAAAATGACGAAGCAAGAAAAAGCGCTTGAACAGCATTCGTCACCATGACGAAGTGTGAAAAAGCGTTTTGACGGCGTTCGTCACCATGACGAAGTGTGAAAAAGCGTTTGGACAGCAATCGTTACTATGACGAAACGAGAAAAAGTGTTTGGGCAGCGTTCGTCACCATGACGAGGCAAGAAAAAGCGCTTGGACAGCGTTCGTCACCATGACGAAACGAGAAAAAGCGCTTGGACGGCGTTCGTCACCATGACGAAACAAGAAAAAACGCTTAAACGGCGTTCGTCACCATGACGAAGCAAGAAAAAACGTTTGGACAGCAATCGTCACCATGACGAAGTGTGAAAAAGTGTTTGGACGGCAATCGTCACCATGACGAAACAAGAAAAAGTGCTTGAACAGCGTTCGTCACCATGACGAATCAAGAAAAAGTGTTTTGACGGCAATCGTCACTGCGACGAATCAGGAAAAATCTTTTTCCTTATAGATTTGGTTTTGTGAAATCTGCGAATTTTCGTGAGTTCAGCGTTGTTGACAGCGTCAATATTCTATTTTAGAATATTGACATGTTTTCAAAACCTAGTCCTAGCACGGTCAGCAGGGCAAGAAACTTTTCTTTGTCGGATATGAAATCAAACACTTCCGCGTTTCATTCTGAGCATGCTGATTTGTTCTGCGGTAATTCTCTTGATTTTTATAAGAACTGGGATTCTCCGACTGTAATTGTTTCTGACGGCGGATATGGAATTTTGGGCTTTGACGGCGACACTGCAAGCTATTCGGAGCTTGGAGAATGGTATGAGCCGCACATAAAGGAATGGAGCCGCTATGCGCTTCCGTCCACAACGCTTTGGTTCTGGAACACTGAGGTCGGCTGGGCTACAGTTCATCCGTTGCTTGAAAGATACGGCTGGAAATACGTTAACTGCAATGTCTGGAACAAGGGAATGAGCCATGTTGCCGGAAACGTGAACACTGAAAAAATCAGAAGGTTTCCCGTTGTTACTGAGCTTTGTGTCCAATATTCTTTTACTCCGAAAATAAACGGCATGACTTTGCAGGAATGGCTTATCTCTGAATGGAAACGGACCGGGCTTGCCATGAACGAAGCGAATGTTGCCTGCGGTGTTAAAGCGGCCGCCACAAGAAAATATCTCACAAAAGACCATCTCTGGTATTTTCCTCCTGCCGATATGTTTGAGAAGCTTTCTGACTATGCAAATTCTCATGGGAAGGAAGAAGGCAAGCCTTATTTCACTTTAGACGGAAAAAATCTTGTAAAGGCTGATGAATGGGCAAAGATGAGATATAAATTTCATTGCCCTCTTGGTTACACGAATGTCTGGGACAGGGCTGCGCTGTCTGGAAAGGAGCGGATAAAGTCTCCGAAAGACAACTCTCATTCAGCCCATCTTAACCAGAAGCCTTTGGACTTGATGAAGCTGATAATCGAGACTTCGAGCGACAAGGGAGATGTTGTGTGGGAGCCGTTCGGAGGGCTTTTTTCTGCGTCGCTTGCGGCTTCTCTTCTTGGAAGAAAATCTTTTGGAGCTGAAATTGACGAGGCGTATTTTTCGCTTGGCGTTTCAAGATTCAGGGAACTTTCGCTTTTATATGTCTAGCTTCTCTCTTATCAGCTTTTGATTTTCCTTGCTGTCTGGATTTGCGATTATCTTGCTCCATTTTGAGATTGGAAGCCCGCAAAATTCTGTGCCCATAATTGAAGACTTGAAGTCTTCAATCGCCGGATGCTGAATTCGGTCAATCTTTGCGTAGTTTGTGTCGAGCCTGTAGTTGAATTTGCTGAACAGTCCGCGAATTTTTATCTGAAAATCTTTTTCAAGCGAGTATTCCTGATTTAGCAGCTTGTTTTCTTGTGCGAGCTGCATTGCTTTTTTTATCTCGTTTTCCTGAATTTTGTAGCCGTTGGTGTTTGTCTGCTGCAAATTTGAGGTTCTGCTTTCAGTATTTTCAGGCTCAAGCACAAGATAGTCAGGCGGATTGAAATAATGGCTGTCTCTTGCTTTGGCTATTGATTTTCCTGAGATGAAGCTGGTTCCGACAACAACAGGTTTTCCGTAGATTATGTGTTCTGGAAGCCAGCAGACAATAAGAACAAAGGTTTGATTGTCTGAAAAGAATTTTTGGCTGTCCTTGAATCTTGCAGTCATCTCTGTTGCAAGCGGAAACCAGGCTTTTATTTCAATTCCAGGCGCAGGAGAGATTGAAGAGTCAAAAATCGCATCTGGAAATCCAGGGTCTTGTCTTTTCCATTTGCCGATTTTTGAAAGTCCTGGAATTTCATTGAAAAAGTCTACAGCGCGGAATTCTATGAGATTTCCGACAATCGGAGAAAGTTTTGATATTATTTTGCAAAGATGTGCGGCTTCAGTTGCCGTTTTTGGCTTTGCGATATTCAAAACATCGAGATTAAATTTGTTGAAGTTTTTTAACGATTCGCTTGCTAGAAGAAGAACGTCATCTGTTTTCATTTATTGTGCTCCTTATTGCATCAGACGGGTCGGCTTTTAAGGTTCTGCAGATTTCGATGAATTCGTTAAGCGTAAGGCGTTTTTGCATGGTTTCATATTTAGAGATGAATGATTGGGGGCGTTTCAGCTTTTCGGACAGCTGCTTTTGGGTTATTCCCGAAAGATTCCGCTGCGCTATGAGCCAGTTTATGATTTTTTCATCTGATGACATATTTTTTTATCGGTGATTTTTTGAAATGTTTTTAATGGCAAATACTGTGTTGCTAATTTCTTATCCATAAGGCAAGAAGAAAAATGACGAAACGAGAAAAAGTGTTTGGGCAGCGTTCGTCACCGTGACGAAACAAGAAAAAGCGTTTGGGCAGCGTTCGTCACCATGACGAAGTGTGAAAAAGTGTTTTGTTTGTAATCGTCACCGTGACGAAACGAGAAAAAGTGTTTGGGCAGCGTTCGTCACCATGACGAAGTGTGAAAAAGTGTTTTGTTTGTAATCGTCACCATGACGAAACGAGAAAAAGTGTTTTGTTTGTAATCGTCACCATGACGAAACAAGAAAAAGCATTTGGACGGCAATCGTCATTTTGAGGGATTAATAAAAGTCCTTTCCTTTTTCAAAAATGTAATGCAAATTCACATTTTTATTTTCTTTGTTGCTATTGACAGTAACGTTTTATAGTTGTATGTTTCTGTATATAGAAACAAAAGTTGAGCGGGCGTTGCGGGCTGGCGTTTGAAGCCCGCTGGAAGGGGTAGCGTAAGACGCGTATGCGGCTGGCGCGCAGGGGAAGTCTTTCCCCTCCTTTGTTTTGAGTCCGTTTTGCGTTTGTTTTTTTAATTGTTTTTTACAGGAGAAGAAGATGATTCTTGTTATAGATAATTACGACAGCTTTACTTTTAATGTGGTTCAGAGCCTGCAGATGTACACTTCGGAAGAGGTGCGGGTTGTGAGGAACGATGAGCGCTCGGTTGAGGAAGTCGCGGCGATGAAGCCTGACTATCTTGTTGTTTCTCCGGGGCCTGGAAATCCGTCTCAGGCTGGAATCAGCGTTGAGGCAATCAGGTATTTTGCAGGAAAGATTCCGATTCTTGGAATTTGTCTTGGTCATCAGTCGATTGGCGAGGCTTTCGGGGCGAAAATTGTGCATGCGAAGAATGTCTGCCACGGAATTATTCAGGACATTGACCTTGACGGAAAGGGGCTTTTCCGAACGATTGGAAAAAGCTGTAAATTTACGCGCTATCATTCGCTTGTGATTGACGAGGCGACTTTGAGCGGCGATTTTGAGGTTACGGCGAGGGCTAAGGACGGCGACATCATGGGAATCCGCCACAAGACGCTTCCGATTGAGGGCGTTCAGTTTCACCCGGAGTCGATTGCGAGCGAGCACTGCAAGGACATTTTCCTGAATTTTGTAAACTACAGGCGCGAGAATCTTCCGGTCGCTTCATATTTGAACCAGCTTCTTGACAGGAAAGATTTGACCGAGGAGCAGGCTTCGTTCTTTATGGAGAATGTTACGGACGGAACGATGGATGAGCGCGCAATGGCGGCGATTTTGATTGCGATGCAGGCGAAAGGTGTCGCTGTGAGCGAGATGATTGGCTGCGCGAAGGCTCTTCTGAAGAAAAAGACTTTGTTTCCGTGCGCAAGAAAAGGGCTTGCGGAGATTGTGGGAACTGGAGGCGACAGCAAGGGAAGCTTCAATATTTCTTCGCTTTCTGCGGTGATTGCGGCAAGCTGCGGCCAGCCGATGGCAAAGCATGGAAACCGCGCGGTGTCGTCTAAGTCGGGCGCGGCGGATTTTTTTGAGAATCTTGGAATCAACATCATGGCGGAGCCTGAAAAAACTGCGGCTTTGCTTGAAAAAACAGGATTCGGCTTTTTGATGGCTCCTGTCTATCATGCGGCGATGCGTTTTGCGGCTCCAGTGCGCAAGGCTTTGGGCGTAAAGACGATTATGAATATTCTTGGACCGCTTTTGAATCCGGCCGGAGCTGAGTACGAGGTTTTGGGCGTTTATTCAAAGTCTCTTCTGAAAGACTATGCGAAGGCGGCGAAGTCTCTTGGCGCGAAGCGCGTTCTCGTTGTTGCGTCTGATGACGGATACGACGAGATTTCTCCATGCGCGAAAACGCACGCTTATTTAATCGACGAGAAGGGACACGAGACCGCTTTTGTGATTGACCCGGCAAAGTTCGGAATAACTGACGCTTTGGAAGACGAGCTTGTGGGCGGAAGCGGAAAGGAAAACGCGGCTTTGGGAATGGAAATTCTGAACGGAAAAGGGAGAAAAACAATCCGTTACGCGGTCGGCTTGAACACGGCTGCGGTTCTTTATCTTTGCGGAAAGGCGAAAAATCTTAAGGAAGGATATGACGCGGCTCTTGAGGCGATTGACAGCGGAAAAGCCCTCTCAAAGCTCAATGAGATTGTGAATGTGAGCAACGCTCTGTAAAATGGAAAATATGAAAAACGTAATTGCACAGATTGTCGAGCAGCGGAAAAAGGACATTGCCTCGCGCGGATATAATTTCGGCTTTGAGATTCCAAAAGTGCGGACTCGGCCGGTGAATCCTTTTATGGCGGAGCGCGGCGTTATTCTTGAGGTCAAGCGCGCAAGCCCGAGCAAGGGAGACATCGCGCCTGACTTGAATCCGGCTGAAACGGCTCTTAAATACCGCGCGAACGGCGCGAAGGCAATCAGCTGCCTTACGGAAGAGAATTATTTTAAGGGAAGCCTTGCCGACTTGATGGCGGTCTGTGCGGCGGTTCCTGACGTTGCGGTTCTGCGCAAGGATTTTTTGATTGACGAGCGCGAGATTGAAATCGCTTATCTTTGCGGCGCGGACGCGGTTCTTCTGATTTCCGGGATTTTGTCTCTCGAAAAGATGAAGTCGATGACGGCAAAGTGCGCGGAGCTTGGAATCCGTGCTTTTGTTGAGGTCCGCACGGAAGATGATTCTGAGAAAGTTCTTGAGGCTAAGAAAAATTATCCGAATACGATTGTCTGCGGCGTGAATTCAAGAAATTTGAAAGATTTTTCGATTGACTTGCTTGTTCCGGCCCAGCTGAAAAAAAAGCTTGGCGGCGACGTTATCTTTGAAAGCGGAATCACGACTCCTGACGCGGCTGAAAAAATCGGCTCGATGGGATTTTCAGGAATTTTGCTCGGAGAATTTGCTGCGCGGAATCCTGAGAAAGCGGGCGAATTTGTGCGCGCGTTTGAGTCATCAAAAGAAAATCTTTACGGAAGAAAAATGATTTCGCTTGCCGAGAAAGTTTATGAGAGGCGAGCTTCTGTTTCGGGGGCGGCTGTCTCGCAGAACGCGAAAAATGCCAGTGGAGCGGGCGGCGGAATTGGAAAAATCTCTTCAGCGCTTGCTTCCGCTCTGAAAAATGAAAAAAATTGTATCCGTCCTCTCGTGAAAATCTGCGGGCTTACGCGCGTGAAAGATGTGCTTTTTGCGGATTCCCTTGGCGCGGATTTTGTGGGATTTATTTTTGCCTCCGAATTCGGACGTAATGTATACGGAAAGAAATTCGCTGAAATCGGCCGCGCGCTTGCCTCGGTAAAGGCTTTTAAAGTCGGTGTGATTACAAATCCTGAAAGCGAGGAGGCTTTTGCCGCTGCGGAATTTGTGAAAATCGGCGTGCTGGACTTTATCCAGATTCACGGAGCTCGCTATGAAAACGTGCCTGATTATCTAAAGGAAGTGCCGCATTATTTTGCCATCACAGAAAAAATGGGCGATTTTGCCAAAAATGCTGAGGAGCTGGCTTCGCGGGGTGAGCCGCGGTTCTTGCAGGACTCAAAATCACATTCTTATTCTATGGGCGAAAACGTTCATCTTTGGCTTGCCGGCGGAGTTACGGCGGAAAATGTGCGCTCTCTTTGCAAAAAATACAAGCCTGAGCTGATTGATGTTTCAGGCGGAATCGAAGGCGAAATTTTGGGCGAGAAAGACGAGTCTAAGATGGCAAGGTTTTTTGAGAATTTAGGCAGCGTCTGACGGCGTTGCGCGAGACTCCCACAAAGCGCGCGATGTGGTTCATGCTCATTCCCCAGCTGTGCATTGTTTTTATCTGGCTTTCAATGCCGTCAAGAAAATGCTTTTTGTTCGGCGAGCCTTTCGGTCGGCCAAGCCTTACGTTTTGTGTGCGCTTCAAGGCGAGCGCTTCGCGCGTGCGCTGGCTTATTAAATTCCGCTCGATTTCCGCGCTCAAGCCGAACGCGAACGCAAGGACTTTCGACTGAATGTCGTCTCCGAGGCGGTAGTTGTCTTTTACAGTCCAGACTTTCGCGTTTTTTTCCATTATCAGATTCAAGATTGACATAATCATAAAAAGCGAGCGGCCAAGACGCGAAAGCTCTGAGCAGATTATCAGGTCGTTTTCCCTGATTTTCGAGAGAAGCGATCCCAGCTCCCTTTTTTCGGGGCGGAGCGTGCCGCTTGCGGTTTCTTCAATCCAGCCGTCGATTTTAAGGTTTTCGCGCCGGCAGAATTTTTCAATTTCAAAACGCTGGTTCTCGACGGTCTGCTTGTCGGTTGAAACGCGGATATATCCGTAGGTCATTCATAAAAGATAATAAAATAAGAACGGTTCAGGCAAGAAAATTTGATTTAAGCAAGCTGGGGTTTTAGGGGCGAAGCCCCTAGGAGAATGGGGTGTCACTGCAACGAAGTGCAGCGCAGGGGAAAGGCTTTTCCCCTTTTGCGCTTAGAATCCCAAGATGTCGTTCACGAGAATCACGTGGATTCTGCCGGCGTGCCTAGAAAATCGCGTGATTAAAAACTGGCAGCAGATTGTGTCGGGGCTTTTGCAGTCGAAGCATTTTCCGGCCTTTTTGCACGGCGTGTCGATGTTGAAACGCTGGGCGTTTGCCGGAGCCGCGATGTTTCTTGCGCGTTTCATTGCGCTGTCCAAGTCCGGGCAGATTTTGTTGATTCCGATGATGAAAATCACTTTGCGAGGGCCTTGCGCGATGCATGAGACACGGTTTGCGTTTCCGTCGATGTTCACAAGAATTCCGTCGCTTGTTACGGCGTTCGCGCTTGAAATGAAGATGTCCGCGTCATATGAGGCCAGAAGAGCCTCTCGCGGATTCATTTTGTCGCGGTCGATGAAATTGTATTTTTCGCCTTGAAGCGACTCGACAAGCCCGATTTCGTGCGCGGTTGTGCAGCCGCCCATTGCGACAGAGCTGTTTTCTGGAATCAGAGAAAGAGCGGTTTTTAGAGCTTCTTCCTTTGTTGCGGCGAAGTAGCCGGTCATATTCCGCGACTCAAGCCCTTTGATTACAGTCTGTGCCAAAGCCTCGTTCCGTTTTGCGATATTTTCGTTCATAGCGTGTACCTCGAATTATTCTATTATATCATAAAAAATGCAGAAAAAGGCAGAATAAAATAATCCGGGTGGCTTTTTGTTCCGCAAGGCTGCACAAAAAGCCTGCGGAAGCACTTGATAAATTCCTGGGGGGGGTAAAATAGACAATGCTGATTTTTTTTCA
>ERZ808277.33-NODE-33-length-107427-cov-25.780287_pt1 | contig 107427 bp, 93 predicted proteins | sample MGYA00521240_ERZ808277 | MGnify/ENA primary metagenome ERZ808277 (study PRJEB31516, sample SAMN03275599) | gut metagenome | biome: mammalia-associated habitat; material: feces | host: Papio cynocephalus | place: Kenya | collected 2012-07-17 ... | reverse complement strand
CTTCATTTCCCAAAAGCGGGTGCAAAAGTACAACCTTTTTCCTTACACTCCAAATTTCCAAACAACTTTTTTGCGAGAATTTTATCACAAAACCGGCAAGACGCTGACTGTGAGACAAGTATGGAATAGAGAATAGGGAATAGGGAATAGAGAATAGGGAATAGGGAATAGAGAATAGGGAATAGGGAATAGAGAATAGAGAATAGGGAATAGAGAATAGGGAATAGAGAATAGAGAATAAGAGTAAAGAATAGCAGGTCGATGATATCGCCCTGCTAAGAAACAATACTATTTAGATTAGGGATTAGGGAAAAGCCCTATACGACATATTGGGCGGCAAGAGAGAAAAAAGCAAAGGCGGGACATCGTGGCATTGATTGTGAACATAAGGGGAGAAACGCTTGTCAGGAAATCACTTGCATATATGCCTCGTGTTCGCGGGCAAAGGCGGCTTTGAGGCGGGCAATACATTGTTTCTCCATTGCCCGAACAGCCGTCTCCATAAAAGCATAGTCTATGACTCCGTCGGCAGTAACAGGGAGGGAAATGTCTGTATTGTAAAAAGTCTTTTCAAAATCACGCACCAACACATCTTTATATGTTCTGCTTGATTTATTGAGCCATGTAATGAACCAAAGTGCCAGTGTTTCATTGAAACAAGAAAACTTAGGAAAAGCCGTTTTGGTAAATTGTCCTGCATAGAAATCATGTTCCATATAGAAGAACTGCATACCCATCATTCCCACAGCGAGGGAGTTGCCTTTTACTAAATGCTCATCATCCAAATAATCTACATACCCGAGTATGCCGTTGTTAAACACCGTGCGAGTAAAATAGGGATATACAGAATCTTTACCAAACCTAAAACTGTCTTTGTTTAATTGCGGATTCCCGTGCAATTCAAACAACTCACTAATTTTGAACTCTTTGGTGTGTATTTCTCCTGAAAAATTAGATAGTGCTTCGCATTCTGCGGCGTTCAGTGTGCAGTCCTCGAAACCTGCCGCTTTGAGATAGGCCTCAAGTTCGCGCACACGTTCCTCTTCAAGTTCGCGCACACGTTCCTCAATAAAGGCAAAATCTATGTCGCCTGTGGCTGTAGTGGGGAGAGTTACCTCTAAATGTCTTATTTTCTCCCAACCTGCTTTATTAGACCAATCATAGAATCCTCGTACACTTTTTTGTAGGCAAGCAATTAAATACAGATATACCTTCTCGCCTATATTATTAGAACCTTTCAATCTTATCGCATAACTATCTTGCAAAACAGTAAACTCATGAGGCTGATAAAACATTGCGCCGGTATTGGCTCCATTGGCAGAAACACTAATTACATTTTTAAGTATAGTAGCATTTTGGCGTGAAACAAAGCCTACTAAACCTTGATTGATAATACCTGCAGTCAGTGCCGGTAAATCTTGCTCATCTGTTTTGTTTTTGCTAACATCTGCGACTTTTATGCCTAATCGCTTAGTTGTAATCTTTTCAAACAACTCGCCTATTTTGAATGGCTTGTATCCGCCCTCGCAGGTCGGCAGCGTGCGAGGGCGGGCTATTTTCCCAAGCCGTCCTCCTGCTTGATGATTTCGCTCACACGCCAAGCCAAATAGTCTTTGACGGTATTGGCAAAGTCCTCGTACGTGGGTACGGTATTCACTTTGCGGTGCTGCCCGTACGTCCAGTCGTTGCCTTTGAGCGTGATAGTGTCCTCCACATACGCATCCTTGTAATAATGCAGGTATTCGTCGTCCACTCCGCGCCCGTAGCGCACTATGTTCGCTATCTCCTCATAGCGTTCTTTGGCGTGGTCGGTATCGCGCAGGTTCACCGACTGGCTCGATTTCTTGCGGTTTTGTCGGGTATAGCCGTCCTCGCTGAAATCGATAAACCGCACCACGCTCTTCATATCGTGCGGAACACCCACACGGAATACATAGACAGCCGTTTGCACACTGGCTTTCCCACAGAAGATGTCGCTCATCTTGACGGATGCCAGCAGGGTGTTGCGTTCGAGAATACGTGCCGTGTACGGCAGTCCGTTGCCGCTGCCTGCATTCTCCTGTATCAGTATCGCCGCATAGCCGCCGTGGTTCATCATTCCGAGTGCCTTTTCTACGAACACAAACCCTTTTCCGTCCGCCGAATAGGGCGGGTTGAGCAGGAACACATTGGCGGGGAAAGGCTCGCCGCGGTGCTCTCCCTGCTCGTATTTGCCGTCAAACTCGGTCAGAGAGTTGCCGTGAATGATATTGGCACTGCCGTCTTTCATCAATATCATATTCAGCACCGCCAGCATATACACATCGGGCAGTTTCTCGATACCCAGCAACTGCTCCATCTTGATATGGTTGATTTTCTCCTGCAGTTCGCCGGCACTCTGTATCGTGGCTTTGGCATCATCAATCATTTGGTGCATAGCCGAGATGAGGAAGCCCGCCGAACCGGTGGCAAAGTCCCATACATAACTGTCTTTGTTTACTCGGCAGAGTCGTGCCATCAGTTCGGTTACATAGCGCGGCGTCAGCACCACATCATTCTTTGCGCCGTCGGGTACATCCACCCATTCGTTCAGCACATTGAAGAGCCGCCCCGTAAAGTCGATATTGTGCAATTCGCCTGACACAAAGGGGATTATGTCGCGTTTGATGTCCGCATAGAGCGTATGCAGGTCGGTTTCCCCGTTGTGCGGTTCGTTCAGTTTGGCGTGCAAGAATACCACACTCAGCACACTGACAATCATCTGTATCTTCTCCTGCGGCAGGTGCTTGGTTTGTAGGTAGTTCTTTATCTTGCGCATGATAATCTGCCCGTCGTTGTCCTCGGTGTTGTTCTCCCCGCGCAGGTCTTCTATGCGCAGAGGCGATACGGAGCCCGCCACGCCCAGTCCTGCCATAATCAGTCCCGCTACCAGTTGTACACGCTGCCCGACAACGATTTTCATCTCGTCGTGCATCTTCTGGTTGAGGGCTTTCAGTTTGCGCTCAATGTCGTCCTCCAACTGTTGTTTTTGCTGTTCTATCTCGGTGGCGGACAAAGAGAGTGCGTCTATCTGCCGGATAAAAGCGGATTGGTGTTCGGCTTGCAGAAACGATAAATCGCTGAAATCTCCCACCCGTTTCGGCACAAACAGGTTGTCTTTCGACACATAGTAAACGCCTACCTCGTAGTGCAGTTGCCCGTCTGCCTCTTCGTAGCCGTTCACGCCTATTGCCACTACCTCTCTGTACGAATCGGCGTTGCGGAGAATGGCATCCGCATAATGAACGGCACCATTGACCGCATATTTGGCAATGTTCTGGTAGTGGGCGGTGCTGTCTTTCTTGGTATTCTCGATATTGCCTTGTGCGTCCAGCCGCTGCAACGCGCCGCGTGTGCCTTTCACCTCTATCATCACGGGTATATGGCGCAGGTCGGGTGTCTCTATCAGACATTTGATATCGGGGTAGTTGGCACCAGTCCCGCCCTGTTTGCTCGGGGCTTCGCGCAGAGCCTTCTCTATCTCGGGGTTGATAGCCTGGGTCTTGGTGTAGTAGTTGCCTTTCAGTTGGCGTTTGCACCAGTCTTCCACTTGTTCTTCTATACTTCGTGCCATAGGGCGGATGTGTTGGTTTTTATGCAGTTTGCTGCACCTGCATAAAAAATGCGGGCTTGACGTTTGTCAATTCCGCAATCTGGGGCTCTCGCATTGCCTTTATCCTACAAAACTGACAACGCGAAGTCCGCAACGATATAAGCGTATATACATACATCACACCCGATGGATAATCAGGTGCTATATATAACTCATACCACGCAGACGTTCATCGTTGCTAAGTCCGACAGGATAAATGAAACTTGCGAGATTTCAGATTGTCAGAACAGAGCGTCAATAAACGCTGTTAATAAATACATTTGAAAGGTCGTCTGCCGAACAGACGCAGCCTTTCGGGTGCAAAGATACTGCTTTTAAGCGGATTGCGCAAATAGTTAGAGAATAGGGATTAGGGGCGGGCGAATAGGACAAATAGGGCAAATGAGACTAACAAAGAATACAAGAGTGATTTATTACAGGCGTCCTAGCGGTTCGGGAACTTATAGGGAAAGAGACTTTTGGGTATAGAAGAATGGAGCGAATTGGACAGGTAGTACGAATGAGACAAATAAGGTTATCTCTCGTGGAGGGGTGCTTTAGGTCGGCTTGAGGGGTCGTAAAAGAGACGATACGATTTAGAAACCACGGAATAGGTTTCCCCTTAACGGCACAGACTTGGAAGAAAAGACAAAGAAAGAGTATATACCGAAGAACATAAAAGCCGGCATAAGAAACACCTCATTGTCTGCTGATATTCTACAACACGACAAAAAGGAATTGCCTAAAAAGCGAACACGCCGTCGAACGATATACTTTCTTTATTCGCACCTTATTATATAAGCATATCTATACAGACAAACAAAAGAGAGAAAACACAGTCTGCAAAACTGCACTTTCTCTCCTTACGGGAAACGGGATTCAAATGTTCCTGTTACTTATTATCCCAATCAAAGCATAGATTGGATCAGTTGCTGCAATTCAGGTTTGCGACAGGCTCCAACGTGACGATTGACAAGTTCTCCATTCTTAAAGAAAAGCATGGTAGGTATATTCATGATACCATACTGTGCGCACAATGCATCATTTTCATCCACATTGAGTTTGCCCACGATAACTTTTCCGTCGAATTCGTTGGAGAGTTCCTCCACAACAGGCAACATCATCTTGCAGGGTCCGCACCATGGTGCCCAAAAATCGACCACAACAGGTTTCCCTTCTGCCAAAACCTCAGCAAAGTTTGCATCTGTAATTTCTCTTACCATACGTATATATATTTAATGTGTTAATGATTTATTCCGAATCCTTCTCTTCACGGATAGCGACCTTACCGTTTTCCAACGACAGGAACAACGTTTTGTCCATTCTCCGTGCGTCTCCTTCAAGTGCCAGACCGTCTTGCGCCAGCAGATAGTCGGTGAGGGGTTCTTCTATTTCCTGCATAATGACGCGCTTGAGAGGTCGCGCACCGAACTGCGGGTCATATCCTTTAGTGACAAGCATATCTTCCACTTCCTGAGCCAGTTGGAGCCGATAGCCCATACGTTGCAAGCGGAGACTCAAATGCTGCAATTCCAACTTAAGTATGTTGCGCAACGAGTCGGAAGACAAACCCTCGAAACTGACCACGCTGTCAATACGGTTGAGGAATTCGGGTGAGAAAGTCTTATTAAGCGCTTTCTGCAGGACGGATTTGGTTTCCTCCGCGGAAGGTGTGCCACTCATAGAGAAACCTATTCCGCGTCCGAAATCTTTGAGTTGGCGACTGCCGACATTCGAGGTCATAATGATGATAGTGTTTTTGAAATCGACGACCCTACCCTGCCGGTCGGTAAGCCGTCCCTCGTCCAGGAGTTGAAGAAGCAGATTGAAGACATCAGGATGTGCTTTCTCAATTTCATCGAAGAGAACTATGGAATACGGTTTGCGGCGCACGGCTTCCGTGAGTTTACCTGCATCTTCGTGTCCGACATATCCCGGAGGCGCACCCACGAGCAGAGAGACCGTATGCTTCTCCATATACTCAGACATATCAATACGTATGAGTGCATCTTTCTGCCCGAAGACTTCTTCGGCAAGACATTGTGCGAGATAGGTTTTTCCGACGCCCGTTGGTCCGAGAAAGAGAAAAGTGCCAATAGGATGATTAGGATCCTTCAATCCTACCCGACTACGCTGAATGGAGCGTACAACCGTCCTGACAGCCTCGTCCTGCCCGATAACTTTTGCCATGAGCACATCCGCCAGCGAACGCAAACGGATATTCTCCGCCTTTGCTATCCGCTGCAGCGGTACTCCCGACATAAGAGACATGACTGCCGCCACATCATCCGGCTGTACCTGGTAGGGGCTATCCTGCTGCAATGATTTCCAACGTCGGATTTCTTCATCTCGCTGTGCGGAAAGTTGCTTCTCCTGATCACGAAGTGCGACAGCCATCTCATAGTTCTGTTCACTCAACACTTTATCCTTTTGCTCGGATATTTCGGAGAGTTGTCGTTCCAACTGCTTGAGAGACTGCGGTTGTTCGGGCGCATGAATTTGTCCCTTAGCCCCCACTTCGTCCATCACATCGATAGCCTTATCGGGGAAGACGCGGTCGGATATATACCTTTGCGAGAGATTGACGCACATACGAAGCACCTCATCGGAATAGGAGACGTGATGGTGCTTCTCATAGGAAGGCGCCAACTGCTGCAAAATAAGGAAGGTATCGTCGGGAGAGGTCGGTTCCACCAGAATCTTCTGGAAACGCCGTTCCAATGCGCCGTCTTTCTCAATGGATGTGCGATATTCGTTCAATGTTGTTGCCCCGATACACTGCACTTCGCCCCGAGCGAGTGCAGGTTTGAGCATACCTGCCACATCCAACTGTCCTGCCTGATTGCCGGCACCGATGATTGTATGTATCTCATCGATAAAGAGAATGATCTCAGGATGGGCTTGCAATTCAGATATAACAGTTTTCATGCGTTCCTCGAACTGCCCGCGGTATTTGGTGCCTGCGACCATGGCTCCCAAATCCAATGTATAGATCCGTTTGCCAAGCAAGACGGGAGCGACCTTTCCTGACACAATGCGCTGTGCAAGTCCTTCTACAATCGCCGACTTGCCCACCCCCGGTTCACCAATAAGGATCGGATTGTTTTTCTTTCGCCGAGAGAGAATCTGTACAATACGTTCTATTTCATTTTCTCTTCCAATCACAGGGTCCAGGTTTCCTTCGGAAGCTGATTCAGTCAAGTCATTTCCGAAACTATCCAATGCGGGCGTATCGGAAGGTTTTCCTGCATTTTGCGTTTTTGCGGTGGTGGCACGTCCATTCGAGACAGGTCCGTCATCGTCTTCATCCGCTGCGAATCCCAATCCCATCTTCGGCTGCGAGGTACGAACATACCATTGCGCCATGGTGTCGTAAGATACATGGTAGTCACGTACAAGAACAGATGCCGCCAGATTGGTTTTCTCCCTCAGAATAGCCAAGAGCAAGTGGGCGGTTCCGGCACGCTCCGCCTTTGTTGCCATCGCCTCCAGATCAAGGAGACGGAGAACACGCTGTGCCTGCGGATTATAGGAAAGGTTCTCTTCGGCGGTTGTCGTGTCCGACAGGAGCGAATTTTCTATCCGTTTCCGAAGATCCACGAAATCTCCTATTGTTTCCTTTAGCATTTCGCAAGCCCGTCCTTCACCCAGACGCAGAATCCCCAAGAAAAGATGTTCTGAGGATATATTGGCACTACCCAAGCGTTCCGCCTCCTGGCGGCTGAACTGCAGTACCTTATAAAGATTTGAAGTATAGTTCATAGTCGGTTTTACATATTATCTATAGAAATGCCACGCCAAACCCGCACGGAAGACGGGCGGATTGAGCGGATAGCCAGGCATCGTATAGTAGTTTTTCTCTTTCATAAAATACTGGTTGAAGTGCGTAAAGTGCGCAAACAACTTCAACCGTATGGACCGCACGTAGAAATTGGCATACACATTCAGCACGGGGTAGTTTCCCACCTTTGTTTTGCTCTGCGTCATAAACTGCCCCGTGGCCGGATTGAGTAGCGGTGCATAATAGGCCGTATTATACCGCATATCCACTCCCATTTGCACGTCCAATGCTCTGAACCAGCATCCATAGTAATAGAGGTTATGATAGAGACAAACGGCAGGCAGGGGGAGTGCAACAGAAGAGGACATCTGCCAAACTACGTTGTTATCCATCGCTACATATTTAGTACGCAAATTTAGTGCCACATCTGCCGACAATATCTGAATATGTCCTTGATGTTGCACGGGAAGCCCGGTTTCATCGAACCAGATATAGCGCATCACGTCCTCAAAGCCAAAGTTGACAGCAGGCTGCACATATTTCGTCGGATATGCCACTCTGCCACCGATGTACATACGATAGACCTTTTGAAAGTCGTTGTCCCAGCAGAAATGGTTGGAACGATAATGCTGTAAGAACCAAGATGGCTGCTGATTTCTGATATATGCATCCGCTTCAATCCGCATGGTATCTTTCCCGAGCCGGAAAGAGCCATCCACATTTCCTTGGACACGAAACTCGCCCAACTTATAGCCCGCCAGGCAGACATCGCCGAGAAAAGCATAATGCACATATTTTCCCCGTTTCTTATAGAGCGAACCACCTATCCATGTATTGTTAAACCAACAGTGGGACATGTTCGTATCGGTTTGCAAGCGGAGCGGATCGGAGGAAAGATCGGCAACAGAAAGATTGTAATCTCCAACGAAAGGTGCTTTCACCGCAGGGACGGTGTAGCCATAGCGCTGGCACTCATTGACAGCATAGACCGTTGCACCAAAGCGAAGCCATTTATTGAATTCTTCTTCAAACGTAACAGAAAGCGTATTGCGTATATTGAGGATGTCGGCGGTATCGCGCGTATGCTGACGGTTGAAATACGTATTGGCATAGAAATCCTGCAACGCGCTCTCCTCGATATAGCGTTTGGTCGTTTGGTTAACCTCTACGGTATGCAAAAAAGTGGTGACGGGAATATAGTCGATCGCCACAGAATCGTCGGAGACTTTCCGTTCGCGCTCCACGCAGATGCTATAACGCTGGTTGAAGAAACCTGAAATATGCCGAAGTCCGGACATGGCATTGATGTTCACGGGCTGATCTTCCGGCTCCAGATTTCCGCTCAGGTTAGCCCCCGATGCCAAGCCGCCATTCTCGAAGTTGCTGAGAGAATTGAACATAACAGCACCTTGGCACGAATAGTGTGTGCCTGTGTAAGAAGCAAAAGCAGAACCATTGAAGCGTTTGCCTGCCTGCGACTCATAGTGTCCGACGGCATTGAGGTAATTAAGCGTAATTCCCAAGTTGAACCGAGGTGTTACATTGCCCGTAAACATAAAGTCAAGATCGTTTTCTTCGCGGTAGGTCTTAAAGCCTTTCTTGTAGGCGACACGGCTATAAGGCGTTGTGGAATTGTAAAACTGTATGTCTTGCGAAGTCAGCAGATAGGGTTGATAAGCCCTTGCAAAGAGGAGATCGGTTTTCTCCTGCCGCTTGAAATAAATTTTGGACTCTATCGGCGAGACCAGATTGCCATTGTAGGTATTGGCAATGGAATAGTCGTTGACGGCATCATGCATTGGATAGTTGATATAAGAAGTGTCCACAGAGGCGGAATCGGTGATAAAGCCATCCACCAGACGCCAACTATGCATGACCGTGGGAACCGCTTTTTCTTTGGCATTCGCCACTATGGTAAGCACAAAGCAGCACCCCAATATCCCTATATATTTTCGCAAAGACATTTGGCACAAAGGTACGATATTTTTTCGGAAGATGAAAAAGGAAAGCAGGAAGTGTCCCAAAGTCCGGTCTGTCCGGCGCACAATCGGGAATCACGGATTGCGTCAATCGGGCATCAATTGGCTTTAAGGGCGAGAGTAAGGATTTGTTCGAGTTCGTCCACCTTGACACGACGGATCTTGTCTCCCATGGCGACCGCGAGATGCCCTGTTTCTTCGGAAACCACGACAGCCACCGTGTCCGTTTTTTCGGTCAAGCCCAAAGCGGCTCTATGGCGGAGTCCATACTGCGTGGGCAACTGGCTATTGTTCGACACAGGCAGAATGCAGGCAGCACTATCAATTTTGCCATGCGTGATGAAAAGCGCACCATCGTGAAGGGGAGAGTTCTTGAAAAAGATGTTTTCTATCATCCGCGCACTGATACGGGCATCTATTTTTTCCCCTGTCGATGTGTATTCAATCATATCCTGACTTCGGGTGATGACCAGCAAAGCACCTGTTTTTGTCTGCGACATACTCTTGCAGGCTTCCATTATCTGGCTTACGTTCTCCTGCAGTTGCGCCTGATCACGTCCTGTGTGCAATGTTTTGTGGAATGTGCGTGCATTGAAACGGGCACCGATGTGCGAGAAGAAAGAACGGATCTCGTCCTGGAAAATCACTATAAGAGCCAACGCCCCTACGTTGATGATACGATCGAAGATAGCCCCCGTGAGTTCCAGCGCAAAGACATAGGAAGTAATAAACCACACCACGACGAAAGCAAGTATTCCCCAAAAAAGGTTGACCGCCCCTGAACGTTTCAGAATGCGGAACGCCTCGTAGAAGATAACCGCCACGAAGAAGATGTCCACAATATCTTTGAATCCTATCTGAAATCCCATATTCTATTTCTTTAATCCTTTTGTTGTCCCTTGTACAACTGATAGAGACGTATTGCCTCCATGGCTGGTTGCACGTCATGCACACGCAGGAAAGCAGCCCCCTGCTCCAAAGCCAGCATATTGAGTGCCGTGGTTCCGTTGAGTGCTTCGGCAGGCGTGCAGCCAAGCGGTTTATATATCATTGATTTACGTGACAATCCAGCCAACAAAGGAAGTTCAAAAAGCCTGAGCGAGGACATCTTGCGCAGGAGTTCGTAGTTTTGTTCCACCGTCTTGGCAAAGCCAAAACCCGGGTCGAGAATGATGTCGGAGACTCCGAGAGCGTGCAGTCTGTTGATGCGTTGTTCGAAATAGTGTACCATTTCGGAAAAGAGATTGTCGTAACGAGCAAGGCTTTGCATCGTTTTCGGTGTGCCTTGCATGTGCATAAGCACATAAGCAGCATGAACATCCGCCACCGTCCGAAACATATCCATGTCCAATTCCCCACCCGATATATCGTTGATTATCTGCACCCCATACTCTTCAACAGCCCTCCGAGCCACCGAGGCGCGGAACGTATCAACCGACAGGATGGCTTGCGGGAACTCGCGCCGGATACAAGCGAGGGCTTTTTGCAACCGTTGCCACTCTTCTTCTTCGGGAACATCGGCAGCATCGGGGCGGGACGAACAGCCTCCTATGTCAAGAATAGCAGCCCCTTGTTCCAAGGCGCAAACAGCACGCGAGAGGAACTGCGACTCTTCGGAAAGGCGGGAGGAGGCGTAGAAACTGTCGGGTGTGCTATTGATGATTGCCATTACGGCAGGTTCATTGAATGTCACCGCTTTACCTTGCAAGTTAAAGACAAACATATCAGCATCATCTCATATTGGAGTATGCAAAGGTAGTATTTTTCACTGAAACGCCCCCAAAAATGTGTAAAAAACAACGGAAAGTATGGGAATAAACCTGCAAAAAGGTTCTTTTTTGGAAGTTTTTCGTCTCATTATGTTGGTGCAGTGGAGAAAATAACGTAACTTTGCGGACTGAATAGTATTACAATGGAAGTATATATGAAGAATCGGACGAAGTTTGCATTGCTTTCTGTGCTGGGGATAGTTCTGAAAGCAGCGTCGCTCTCAGCAGTGGTATTTTTCGCCTGCTGCTCGAATAATCGTGATTTGAACACCAAGGTCTCGAATACCACAGGATGGAATTACTATGACAAAAACACTACCAATTTCGAGGCATTGGCAGGAGTAACGAATCTCACCCCGACGGGAATGGTACCCATTCAGGGTGGTACGTTTATGTTGGGCGAAAAAGATGAGTTCGTTACCGCCCCGCGTAACAACCAACAGCGTAGCATAACCGTTACATCATTCTATATGGACAAGTATGAGGTGACCAACCTGAACTGGCGTGAATATGAACATTGGATGAAGATGGTGTTCGGTGCCGTTTCGCCCACATTGGTAAAAAAAGTATTGCCGGATACCACTGTATGGCGCGAAGAGATGGCTTACAATGAACCCTACTTGGACAACTATTATCGCCATCCCGCTTTCAGTTTCTACCCTGTGGTAGGTGTTTCGTGGGAGCAGGCTATGGCGTACAGCCAATGGCGTACGGATCGTGTAAACGAGTTGGCTTTGATACAAGCAGGTGCTATCGTGCCTCCTCCATTTGCAGACTTGCAACCCACCGACGACGAAGCGTACAAGGATGAGTGGGAGATGATGACGGGTTATGAGATGGAAGCGTATGACATACCCGATCCGGATGATCCAGAGAACGTTATCACGATGTACCGTCCTTCTTATGAATATATCCGCGACAAGTTTGTATTCAACACACAGAAATACCTGACCATAGCCGACTATTCACCGGAAATGGGCAAGAAACCGAAATTAGACAGTTACGGTAACGAGAGGAAAGTCAACCGTGCCGATGGTATATTGGTGGTAGGCTATCGTCTTCCGACCGAGGCAGAATGGGAGTTTGCCGCTTATGCACCGATTGCCGGCGAAGACGGTTTGACAGTGGAGGGCAAGATTTACCCATGGTCTGGCTATCATCCGAGGAACCTGACAAACAAGCAACGCGGTCAGTTGCAAGCCAATTTCGTGAGAGGACGAGGCGACATGATGGGTGTAAGCGGTGCATTGAACGACCGCTATGTAATCACCGCACCAGTGGATGAGTTTATGCCCAATGATTTCGGCTTGTATAATATGGCAGGAAACGTGAACGAATGGGTAATGGACGTATATCGCGAGACCACGAACCAGGAGACGAGCGAGTATAACTCTTTCCGCGGAAACATCTACACACGTCCGAAGAAGACCCAAATTGTGATGGAAGACGGAAGCATACGCAACGAGTATGTGATAGACTCCGTGGGTGCGGTAGCGACCGAATACGCAGGGACTGATGACAAGCGTGACTACAAGGACGGAGATTTCGCTTCGTTGCTCAACACTGACTATCCGTTGGATACAACAGCCGTGGAGAACCTGACCGAGATCAAGCATGATCCGACCGATGTTTTGGCACCAAAGATCACAAAGAATACGCGCGTTTACAAAGGCGGTTCGTGGAGAGACCGAATCTATTGGCTGAATCCATCAACCCGCCGCTATATGGATCAGGACAAATCGTCAAGTACTATTGGTTTCCGTTGTGCGATGTCAACGGTTGGTAACCAGATTGATCCGTACATAGAAAGCAAATAACTCCAGTACGAGATAAGTTTTGTATGAGAGGAGTCGGGCAGAAGATGCCCGGCTCTTCTTGTTTTTTATGCGGGTATCCATAGGATACGCCATTCTATCCCATTCACAGATTCTGTGAATCACCGCCTTGACAATTTCTCCGGTTTTTCCGTTAATGACCATAAAACCAAGCAAGACATACCATTCACTGAATGGAAAAGACCCCGTCAAACGCCGTTATCAGAGACCTGTGGACTCCGTTAATCACTCCTTGTTCTCCGTTAATTACCGTATAATTGACCATTAATTTCCTACGCCAGGAACTTCTTTTATCTCCATTAAAGTCCATGAAAGAGCCATAAAAAAACGCAGGTGAGGCGTCCGCATCCCCGGAGGACTCCACCCATTGTCGCCAATGAGCCGTTGATTTCTTCAGCGGATAAATTATGATAGACGTTCTATTTTATCGAGACGTTCTATAGAAGGGGAACCCTATGCTATAAGAGGGTTTTGGCAGATTGGAGTTATAAGACTGATTGTACGAATTGGACAGATTAGTCGAATGAGACAAATAAGGTCATCTCTCGTTGAGGGCGGCTTCAGGTCTCGTTGAGGGGTCGTGGACATTTACTATTTGGCGATTGACGATTTGGCAATTGCAGGGGAGATGACAAAGAGGGCAAAGAATCCGCCAACGAGATGATAATAGACGTTCTATTTGATCGAGAAGTTCGAGGAAGGTGGGACAAATTAGGCGAATGGGACGGATAAGACGGATAGGATTAATGGAATGAACCGGATATGAATGCCGACGGAACTGACACGCATAGTTTATTAATTTGCTCTTTACATAGTTTTTGTATAAGAAAACTACAACCACTCAGTAGACTCATTTTGATGCGGTTGTCCTGCATTAAGTACGCGTCATTTTGATGTGACAACCCTGATTTTGGCTCAAAACTTTTGTCTGTCTGCAAAAGAATTCATACATTTGCAGACGTGAAGTCCGCGCTGAGGTAAGCGGGTGGGTATTATGGATTTACATTCGGCTGCCTGCGTCCCTTGCAACAAGGGGAAATGCGGTAGATATGAATAGCAATGGAATCACCGGACACTGATGTTTCGGACTCCACAGACATACATAATAAAAGGCGTTATTTGCGCTTCGTTCTGATGTTTTGAAACTTCGCAACTTTCAATTGAATGAGTCAGGGCTTAGCAACGATGGACGCTTACGGAATATGAGTATATGGCACTCTTTGGCATGATGTGTTTTGCATCGTGGCAAACAGGGATTCGGACACTTGTTTTTGCAAGTGCAATGTTTCTATCACGAAGGGTGTATTCTTGTATTGGCGTGGGCTTCGCGTTGTCTGTTCTATTCATTCAGGGCAATGCGAAGGCCTCAAAACGTGGAACGACGACGGTCGAACTCCACGTTTTTTGTTATATACCTGTCTAATCCAATTTATTATCGCATAGTCGGGAGTTCCTATGCACAAAACGTTTTGTTTTATGTCTAACAAAAATTCAAGCGAAGAACTCCAGTCGCGTCGCGAGTTCTTCAAGAAGGCAGCCAAAGCCGCCCTGCCTGTCGTAGGCGCAGTAGTGCTTTCGTCGTTACCAATTGAACAAACTTTGGCAGCAACTGGATGCACGTACGGAGGCTGCACAAATTATTGTAGTGGTTGTACAGGTTCTTGCACCGGTGCATGCACTGGTGCTTGTGCAAGAAGTTGTTCAGGTGGGTGCTCTGGTGGATGTAGAGGTTACTACTAATTTTACTTGTGGGTACGTCACACTGATGGCGTACTCACTTAATACAAAATAGTATGGGATACGTTAAAGATAATCTTGAAGCATGGGGGCATGGTGAGGCTAAAAACATTACTTTTATAGTCACAAAAGATTGCCAATTAGCATGTAAATATTGTTATTTAGTTGGGAAGAACGAAAAAGAGAGGATGTCTTTTGAAGTAGCCAAAGCAACTATTGACTACATATTGCAACATGAGCATGATGTGAATTTTACATACGAAAGTGTGGTATGGGACTTTATCGGTGGGGAACCATTTTTAGAGATAGATTTGATTGATAAGATTTGTGACTACATAAAAACAGAAATGTATCGTCTAAACCATCATTGGTTTAATTCCTATCGTTTCAATTTTACAACCAACGGGCTCAACTACGACAGCGAAAAGGTGCAGCGGTTTATCGAAAAGAACAAACAGCACCTGAGTATCGGTATCACCATCGACGGCACACGGCGCAAGCATGACCTGAACCGCGTATATAAGAACTCGGAGCGCGGGTCATACAACGACGTGGTGCGCAATATCCCGCTGTGGCAGAGCCAGTTCCCCGGCGACGGCACGAAAGTAACCATCTCGTCGGCGGATATTCCGTACATCAAAGAGAGTGTGCTGCACCTGTACGATTTGGGTATCCATCAGGTGAACATCAACTGCGTGTTCGAGGACGTATGGCACGAGGGAGACGACGCCTTGTTTGAGGAGCAACTGACCGACCTTGCGGACGAGATTATCGACCGCGGACTATATGAGCAGTATGCCTGTTCGTTCTTCTCGGAGAATATGGGCAAGCCGCTGGACTGTACGCTGCAGAACCAGAACTGGTGCGGTGCGGGTAAGATGCTGGCGATAGATGCGGCGGGTAATTTCTACCCATGCACCCGCTTTGCGCAGTACTCGCTGCGCGACAAAGAAGCGTGGATCATCGGCAATATCCATGACGGCATAGACAACAACAAGTTGCGCCCGTTCCTGACGCTCGACCGCTGTACGCAGTCGAAGCCCGAGTGCGTGGACTGCGAGGTGGCAGAAGGGTGCGCATGGTGCCAGGGCGAGAACTACGATGCCGCCAAGACACACACCGTCTATGAGCGTGCCACGGCGATATGCCTGATGCACAAAGCGCGTGTGCGTGCGAACAACTATTACTGGAACAAACTCTACCGCAAGTTGGAACTCGAAGGCAAGCGCGAGGAGTTTGAGGCACAACAAGCCGCCAAACACAACAACGATGTAATTTGCTAAGCCATGAAACCGTACTTACAATACTTGGTTATCCTTTTGGACGACACGAGCGTGGCATACTGCCATGCCGATAACCCGCTCACGGAGCGGCGACTGATGCCGATAGAGACGCTGCGCAAAGCGATACGCTTCGGCATGAAGCAGAACCTGATGATACAATACGTCTATCCTGACTACGACCTGCCCGAGGAATACAATGAGTTGATAGAGAGTATCGACCACGTGAAGATTGGGCGTGATGTGCGGGTGTATAACGGTGTGCCTGCTGCTGTGGCGGGGAAGAATGTGGTGCTGCGTCTGACGACGGGCGAGTTCATCGCACGACAGTACGACATAGCCGCCCTGCTGCCGCAGGTGGAACGGCTGAATATCTGCCTGACGGATATAGCGGCTTTCCGCGACGAACAGACTGAAGATTACAAAAAGGCGTTGGGGACGATAGGCAAGGTGGTGGCAAACCTGCTTACCAAGCAAGTATCCGATACCGAGCACCCCCTCTTTGAGGGGGCAGGGGGAGTCGGTGCCGGCGTGTCGCTTAACCTCTTGACTGACCGCCTTGTGCTGACGGAGATGCACAACTGCGAGGCGGGCATCGGCAATATCACGGTGGCACCCAACGGGAAATTCTATCTCTGTCCTGCGTTCTACTACGATGAGCGGATGGGGATTTCAAACCGTATGAACCACACGACGAAAGACGCTTCGCGGTCGGTGGGCGATGTGGACAGCGGGCTGAACATACCCAATCGGCAACTCCTGCAAATAGACCACGCACCGCTGTGCCGCAAGTGCGACGCCTATCACTGCCACCGCTGTATATGGCTCAACGACCGCCTGACGATGGACGCCAACACGCCCTCGCACCAGCAGTGTGTGCTTGCCCACCTGGAGCGCAATGCGAGCCGCGAGTTGCAACAGACGCTGGCAGCACAGGGATTGCATACCGGCAACGAGATACCTGAGATAGATTACCTCGACCCGTTTGATGTGCGGGAGGAATGAGACCTCCCCCAGCCCCTCCTTCAAAGGAGGGGAGAGAGGGATTAGAGATTTAGGGGTTAGGGATTAAAAACAAGAAGAAAAATAAAAACAATGAAGAAATTAGTAGGTCAGGTAACACCTGAAGAAAAGAATGAGATTCAGACGCTGTTTGAGCGCAGGAACGGACTCAACGAGTTGGCAAAGATACTGACTGCCGACAACGGCGAACTGTACGAGAAACTCGTCCGCGATATGGGCGAGACAGGTACAAAATTCCAGCATTGGTGGGACACGATGGCACAGAAATACCATTGGGAGTCCTGCGAGGGCGGCAACTGGGAAATCAATTTCGACACGTGCGAGATATTCCTGAACAGCCCCGAATAAATTAACTTGAGCCTTTTAAGCCCCTCCTGTGGAGGGGTTGGGGAGGTCTAAAATTCAACTGATTATGACATTACTTATGATTGGAGCACCGGAGATTATCTTCATCGTGCTGATTGTGTTGCTGCTGTTCGGCGGCAAGAAGATACCCGAACTGATGCGCGGTCTCGGCAAAGGCGTGCGGTCGTTCAAAGAGGGTATGAGCGATGTGGAAGAGGAGATAAAGAAGCCGCTTGACAACGAGCCGCACAAGGCGGAACAGCCCAAAGACAAAGGCGATGAGCAGCCCAAGCAATGACGGAAAGATGACCTTTTGGGAGCATGTGGACGTGCTCCGAAAGGTGATTGTCCGTTGCCTGATTGTGTGGGCGGTGTGCGCCGTGGGTGCGTTCTGCTTCAAGGACACGCTGTTTGATGTACTGTTTGCGCCCTCGCGGTCGGACTTTTCGCTGTATCGGGGACTGTGCCGGTTGGCGGAACTGACGGGCTGGCAGTCGCTGTGCTTGGGCGACTTTGAGACACAGTTTATCAATACCGAGTTGGCATCGCAGTTTATGGTGCATCTGGAGGCGGCGTTGGTGTTCGGGTGCGTGGTGGCGTGCCCGTATCTGATTATCCAACTGTACGGGTTCATTGCGCCCGCATTGTACAAGCAGGAGCGGCGGTACTCGGTGATGCTGATTGGCTTCGGCGTGGTGTTGTTTGCGCTTGGGGTGCTGCTCAACTACTTTGTGATATTTCCGTTTGCGTTCCGCTTCCTGAGTACGTATCAGGTGCAGGAGGCGGTGGTGAACCAGATTGCGCTGAAGTCGTATATGTCCACGCTATTAGTGCTGTCGCTGCTGATGGGGATACTGTTCGAGATACCGATAGTGGCGTATTTCCTTGCGAAACTCGGGCTGATAGACGCTCCGCTACTTCGGCAATACAGGAAGCATGCGTTTGTGGTGCTGTGTATCCTGGCGGCGGTGATTACACCTACGGCAGATGTGTTCACACTGCTGCTGGTTACAGTGCCGCTGTATATGCTGTATGAGGTGAGTATCCACGTGGTGGGGCATACGAAAGCGAAAGAGTAAATGAGGTGTAATCGTAAAGTTGTCGCCGGACACCGAAACGCCATAGATAAATGAGCGATTAATTCCTTGTACCATACTTGATTACTATTAGTTCACTGTTTTGTGGTCCACAAAGTTGTGTACCACAGAAAGCGGTGCAAAGATAATACAAATGGAAGAGGTAAATATCCGAGCAAAAAGGTGTTTCTTATCTATGTGGATGAATAGGATGACAGGTCCGTTACTTGATTTTGATTCTGCAACTCCGATATAAAATCCTTATTCTTGCAACATTTCATACAATAAGGATATGATTTCATACATGTGGAAAAAACCTACTGCAAAATGTAACTTTACAGGGTTATATTTGCATCATAAACATAGATGGTAAATAATACGGAAATGCTTGTATCGCAGTGAAGCAACTGAAGAATATAGAACTGACAAGAGAAAATAATAACCAACAATAAGAAATAAGAAAACCATGACACGAGAAGAACAATTGAAATCGTGCACTATCTGTACACATCGCTGTATGGATATGCACAAAGGGCTGTTGTGCGGACTTACGAATGAGTTCGCAGACTTTGAAGGCTCATGCCCGAACTTTGAACAAGACTGGAAAAAGGTTCAAAAACAGGAATATAAGCGGCATGGATATAAGTGGAATGGAGTTTGTCCAACAGAAACCGAGATAATAAATGCAGCAATAGAATATGTTGAAGGTTTGTTTAGTCCTAAGGATTTCCAAGAGTCTGAATATGAATTTATAATTGATTGCTACACTTCAACTTTTTGTGCAGGAGCGGATTACTACCGACTACATAAAAATGCCACATCTGAAGAAATCAAAGAGATGGCTAATCAATATGGTCGTAATATGGTAGTGGATCCAGACGATAATCTTGATGCTGTAGATTTTGAGGCTTATGTGTTTGGTGCGGGTGTAACGTGGTATCAACAATATAGGCTATCAAAATTTATGAATATATTGCCATCAGTCATATTTGGATTTGTTACTATTGCTTTAGTTGTTATGCTATTGATAATATTTTCTGCAAAATGAGAGTTTCTACTATTCACATTGCCCTTGGGGCAATCATTTTGGCGGGCATGAGTGCCTGCACACAGCAGGAGCGAATTACCACGGAGCACCCTGTTGCCATCGTTGATTCATTGCAGCAGATAGTGGCGGAAGAGGTGCAGGCACGTTTCTGTCGCACCGAAGCCGAGTGGGGCGTCGGCATCTTGATGGACGCACACAGCGGGACTGTGGTGGCGATGTATGACACCGATTCCACACTCATTCATGCGCAGTCCGCTTGGGAGTTGGGGAGTATCATCTCGCCCTTGGCTCTCCTGGCGGCGTACTCCGTAGATCCGCAAGGCTGGGACACTGCTGTTACGGTGTGCTGCAGCGGTTTTGAATATGCAGGGCATACGTTTTGGGACGGACACCCGCGTGACACGGTTTATTCGCTGTCCGATGCCATTGCAACGAGCAGCAAAGTGGCAGTCATTCAGTATATGCTTCGTGTGTTTGAGCAGCAACCGGCATTGTTACCCGAGATACTCGCCAAGTGGGGCATTGAATGTGCGGTGCAGGATAGTGCGTGCGATGATGTTATGCTCGAGGCATTGGAGTACGCCATGGGCAATTGCACCGTCACCCCTGTGCAACTCGCCTATCTGTATTCGTGTGTGGCTACGGGGCAGCACTTGCGCGTTCCTGCCAACGGATTGGATTCTGTCCGATTGGGGTTACACCGAGTGGTGTGGGATAACAATCTTGGTACAGCGAGCATCAATCCGTGGAATATGCAGAAGGCGCAAAGCGACAAGGTGCGGATTGCAGGCAAGACTGGGGCAGCACGAATCTGCATCGATGGGCAATATGATACGCGCCATCATCGGTTGTCGTTTGTGGGGTATTTCCCCGAAGACAATCCGCAGTACACGTGCCTGGTTATTCTCAACAATCCCAAGCATTACGGCTATTACGAAGCAGGTGCCGATTGCGGCATTCCCGTCCGTTGCATTGCAGAAAGGATACAGACAGATACAGAAATATGAAGAGAAAAAAGAAATTTACGAGAAACAGGAGAAAACACCACCAATCGCCTGCACCTCATAGAAAAAGTCAGGTTATTCCAATCGGTACCAGTGTACAAGAGCCAGTTACCGCCATAATATATCAAAGTGAATTGGATTATATCTCGCGCTGCATACTGGATCGCCCTCAGATAGAAACCGGTGGACAATTATTCGGTTTCTACACAATGAAAGGAACTCCAGTGGTATGCTACGCGCTCGGTCCGGGTCCGAATGCCAATCATCAGATTACATTCTTCAATCAGGATATCCCCTATCTTCAGTATAACGGAACGATATTGGCTAAAGAGTTTGCCTTGCAGCATATTGGAGAATGGCACTCGCATCATTGTCTGGGATTGGATCACCCAAGTAGTCATGATTCACACACGATGATATCCGCTATCAATGCACATCATCTGGGGAAAATGCTCCTCTGTATAGGGGTATGCGATGCAGAAGGTGCCACCTTGAACGGCTTTCTATATAGTGATGGAACAAATAATTATCCGCAAGTAAACTGGGTGATAAAAGCACAAGAGAGCCCATATCGCAAGATTGCAGATGAACGTTTGAGCCACTCTATCGTTCACCCCAATACTGCTACACCGAGACTAAAGAAGATGCGGATTAGTGGTATTACATTGGCTACAAACAAGGATAACAACTATTTACTACGTGCTTATACTGATTTGCAATTATGATGACAAAGCAACGATTACAAGCCGAGCAGGCCGTGCTTGAAAAATACTTGAAACCGAATACATACCGGTTTATGGATATGAATACCCGAAAACCATATATAGTTATGGCTGTTATGACCAATTCGGGGAACGTCTATACTATCAGGATTATGCTAAGCGAATTTCCTAATAGTGTGCCTTCGGTTCAAGTGCTCACCCCAATTCGGGATAAACAAGGACATTTACTGAATAAACCTGACGGAAGTATGCATGTGTTGGGGTATCGTGACGGACATACACAGATCTGTCACTATGGTGCTTGTTCATGGACACCCAATGTATCATTATTCAAGGTTTATATGAAATGCCGTCTATGGTTCGAGATGTATGAGGAACATCTGCGAACCGGTGCTCCGATAGATAAATTCCTACCTCATCAAAACTAATTTTATTATCCTAAAAGAATAAGACAATGGAAAAGAAAATGTCACCACTGGCACAAGCCGTTCAGGAGGTACAATGCCCCCGTTCTACAATTGATTTGGTTTACAACCCTGAAACAGGCGTATTCTCGGAAACAACGGCTGGAACCGCTACAGAAGGTCTGCCTGTTACTGAAATTACTAAAGGAGGATTCGCATGCCGGAACTAACAGAAAAGAAATATCCTTCGCGCGAGGAGTTCTATTCTCGCGCAAAGGGTATCCTTGAGGTAGATATTTTGCAAAATAAGCGTGTGGCTATCGTCGGTTTGGGTAGTTTTGGCTCGCATATCTCGGTGGAGTTGGTAAAAGCAGGTGTGGAAACATTCTACCTGTTTGATTTTGATACGATAGAGGTGCATAATCTGGCTCGTCATACGGCTTCCATCTATGACATCGGGCGGCTGAAAACAGATGTAATGAAAGAGACTATCCTGGGTAAGAATCCATACGCAACTGTGCATTTGTATCCGATAGATATTCATCTCAATCAGGAACCTTTAACATCTCTACTGTGCGCTCAAGCCTTAGACCTTATTATCTGTGCCACCGACAACAACCCCAGCCGGTACATCTTAGCCCAACTGGCAAGTGAGTATAATGTACCTTGTATCTATGGGCGTGCTATCACGCGGGCAGAGGGAGGAGATGTTTTTATACAACGTCCAGGAGAAGCCTGCTACTGCTGCTTGGTGGGCAATGATTGGTTTGATGCTGCAGACGAGGAGATTAGTGATGAAAACTCTGCGCGTAGAGATGGACGTATTCCAGCATACGCATCGGCAGAAGATGCCGATGTAATGGTACAAGTGGGGTTGTCATCGGACATTATGCCTATCTGCAATATGATGGTCAAGTTGGCACTGATTGAACTATCCAGAGGACTCGAATCCGGTTTGCAGGAGTTGGAGAAAGAATTGCGGTTCAACTATTATATGTGGGCCAATCGGCGGGAACGGCGTCATAAGAACTGGGCTGCGTTCGGTGAAAGTGGCAGTTTGCCCACAATTCTTCGATGGTATGGAGCACAAATCTCTAAGAAAGAGCATTGTGCAGTATGTTCGACTTCTATAGAATTGGAAATATAGGAAAGATGGAAGTGAAATGAATGATTTGAATGACATTGTTTTTAATCCCGAGACCGGGCTGTTTGAGAGCAAAACCAATATCACAGCCCACCTTACGGAGTGCCAAATACAGGGTGGTAGCAGAAGCCGTCGTATGATAGACCCGGCACGTGCTGCATTGAAACCCATCATAGTTGATTTTCGTGTAGAAGGCGGATATAAGCATAAGACCGGTTCCGAAGTCTGTGTGCGTTGGCGTGTAGAAAATGCTCAGAAAATCGTTATTCATTTCCATAATCACCGCGAACTGGGATATGGTATGTATGGTAACCTTCGGTTTTTTATGCCTGCAGGGGGCTGTAAGATACGGCTGATCGCCACAAACAAGGGCGTAAAAACACAAAGTACCATTTCCTTGCAATCTCGTCGCCTAACCATCTTCGACCGCTTATTCAGGCGGCAATAGTATTTAGCGGAAGTCACTCGCTCATAAGATAAAAGAGAAACCCTGTAACAGGGTTTCTCTTTTATCTTATCTCAGAACGGAGCGGAGTTCCGGACAGGACTCCATCTCCTCGGTTATACTATCAACGGATTAGAGGACGTTGAGTTCTTTGAGGACAGAAGTCGTTTTGCGGACAGCAACCTCCGAGTCTGCCAACTTTTGCTTGTCGGCAGGTGACAGTTTGAACTCCACAATCTTCTCGATACCATTCTTACCGATGATACAAGGCACGCCTATCGTGATATCCTTCATACCATACTCGCCGTCCAAGGCCGCAGAGCAAGGAATCATCTTCTTCTGGTCTTTGATGATAGCCTCAACCACCGAAGAAGCCGCAGCACCCGGAGCCATCCATGCCGATGTTCCGAGGAGACCTGTGAGAGTAGCACCACCGACCATCGTGGATTTAACCACATTGTCGATCTCTTCCTGCGATAGGAGTTCTGTTACGGGTACACCTTTGTAGGTGGCATAACCCATGAGAGGAATCATTGTCGTGTCGCCGTGTCCGCCAATAACGAAACCGTCCACATCGTTTGCATTGCAGTGGAGAGCCAGGCTGAGGAAATACTTCAGGCGAGAACTATCCAAAGCACCACCCATACCGATAACGCGGTTGCGGGGCAACCCAAGAGCGTGCAATGTGAGATATGCCATGGTATCCATAGGGTTACTAACGATAACAAGGATTGCATCGGGTGAGTATTTCAGAACAGACGAAACTACGCTCTTGACGATACCTGCGTTTACACCAATGAGTTCCTCACGCGTCATACCCGGTTTGCGAGGGAGACCGCTTGTAACAACAACCACATCACTGCCTGCAGTTTGCTCATAGTCGTTGGTTACGCCTTTTACCACGGTATCGAAGCCCATCAATTGAGCCGTCTGCATAATATCCATCGCCTTACCTTCGGCAAGACCTTCCTTGATGTCGATAAGACATACTTCGTTGGCAACCTCATTTACTGCCAATACATTAGCGCATGTAGCACCTACGTTACCTGCACCTACTACAGTTACTTTTGACATAAGATATCTGTTTTAAGATTTAATTGTGTTCACCTTTACATGCGCAAAGGTACAGCAAGTTTTTTGATTACGGAAATATATCGGCAATTTTCTCTTCTCATTTCTTTTACCAGTTGATTACGAATCCTGCGTGGACATTGATGCCTGCCTGGGCATAGTACCAAGGCCAGCAAGCCGTGCCGTCGGTGGTGTAGGAATAGTCGCTACCGCCATTGCTGGCATACTTGGCATCGAAGATGTTATTGAGTTGGCAGAGCAAACGGATCTGCGGTACATTATTTTTACCACACCATTTGTTCATCGGCAGTTGGTACTGGAGGTTCACATTGGTAGTGGTGAACGCCTTGAGGGCAGCCGTCTCGTTCTGCATATTGTCGAGATACTGCTTGCTCGTTACGTTGGTCTGGATGGTTGCCAGGAAACCTGCCACATCAAAAGTAAAGAGCGACATGGCGGTAATCATCGGCGAGAAAGCGATGGTAGTCTCTTTGAGTTCGATTTCTTTTTCGCCTACCCAGTTGTAGTCTGCATCATACTCGGTAATGACATCGGTGTAGTTGAGAATCTTGTTGCGCGAGAGGACAAAGTTGCCATCCCAACGGAACCAGTCGAGAATCTTCACCCCCGCAGTAATCTCCGCACCCATACGGTAGGAGTCCTTCACGTTCTTGGTGGATTGTGCACCCACATCGTTAATACGCCCTGTGAGTACCAGTTGGTTGTCGTAGTCCATAAAATAGAGGTTGGCACCGACAGTGAAACGCGGGTGCGAGTAGGTGTAGCCCACCTCATAGTCATACAGACGCTCGGGCTTGGGCATATCGCCTTTCAGGGTTTGTGTGGCAGCATCATACCAAACATTCTCGGTATAATTATTGCGGCTCGGCTCGCGGTTAGCCATTGCAAAAGAGCCATAGAGCAAATGTCCGCCGTTCTGGTAGGTAAGTCCTGCCTTCGGGTTGAAGAAATGATAATCAACCGTCAGGGGCAGTTCCTGCATATCCTCGGAATTGATACCGCTCATCGTATAGTGAATATAACGGTATTGCAGGTCGGCATAGAGACTCAGTTTCTCCTGTGCACGGTTGATGACACGCCAGTTAGCCTTGGCATACACATTAGCATCCACTTTGTTGCTCTTGGAGCGATAGTATTCATAGTTCGGATCCAACTTGGGTGCATAGACCGAGTCGTGCATATAGATAATGGTGCCGAAGTGGTTTCCGATGTAATCATTAGCCGCTACTCCCATCTGCGCATCGACATCTTCCGACACATATTTGGTAGAGAATACTACGCCTGCGAAATGGTTATCCAAGAACTTACGATATATAGTATTCGCTTTCTTCACAGCCACGGTGTCTGTCATACCAGTTTCTTCATTGTACATATACACATTATAAGGAGACAAACCGAAGTAGGAGAATTTCTTATTCTTCATCTGCTCGTAGTAACCGCCGCCGTGAGTGTAGTGCAATGTGGTATTCAAACTCCAATTCGGATTAAAGCGATGATTGATAGACAACTGCGCATGCTGTTGTGCATAGTTGTCGGTCTGATTGTCATAGTATTTGGTCTCGCCGTTGTCGTCGGTATATTCGCCTGCGGGGTTGTAGCGGCGGTCAGCGCCATTGAGACCGTACGCCACATCTTTGGTAACGCCGTCCCAGCCCATACCTGTCTTTTCCTTACCGCCGAAGAAACGCCCGATGACCTGTGTCTGCTTGCCATACCAGCCGAGGTCGCTGTAATAAGAGTATAGGTCGGAACTTGCACGATAAAGAAAACCGTCAGAGTTGACCTTGCTGAAACGCGCATTGGCACGCCAGTTGTTGGGCAACACTACGTGTGCCGATGCCATCTCGCGGAACGTATTGTACATACCGCCGTTGAAACTCAGCGTGTAGTGGCTAACAGTATCATTATCACCTGTCTGCATATTGAGCGATGCGCCAAAGGAAGCCGAGCCATTGGTGGACGTACCTACACCGCGCTGCACATCGATACTCGACATAGAGGCTGCCATATCCGTCATATTCACCCAGAAAACGGTCTGGCTCTCCTGATCGTTGAGCGGCACATCGTTGACGGTCATGTTGATGCGCGTATGGTCGGTACCGCGCACACGGAAATAGGTGTAGCCCACTCCGAGACCATCGTCGCTCGTTACCTGCAACGCCGGTACCGTGGAGAGCAGATAGGGCAGATTTTGCCCCGTGTTCTTCCGATTAAGGGTCTCATGAGAGACAATCTCGTGATTGGTAGTGGTTTGTTGAACTCGCTGTGCCACGACCTGAATCTCATCTATCGTTTTCAAGACAGTGAGCGTGTCCTGACTTTGTGCCATTCCCTGCAAAGCAAGCAGGAAGCAGACAAGCAAAAGAAGGTAATTTTTGTGCATTTATGAACTCTTCGATGGGGAAAAAGCCAGGCAGAAACTGTCTATCATTCCCTTGGCAGCATTACCTGCCCAGGTTCGTAGGGTATAATCTCAGCCGTCAGGCACCCCCATAAAAGAAACGGTGCAAAGGTAATGCTTTTTGCAGGACTACGCAAGGCGTATTTTCATGACTCCGCAATTGCCGCCAACTAGACGACTAAAGCATATCAGAACTCCTTATTCTCCGCCAATTGCCGTATAATTGACCATTAATTTCCTCCATCAATGCCCGTTGAAGAGATATTAAAACCGCGGACGAGGCGTCTGCATCCCCAGTGTGGTTCCGCCAATTGCCGTTCGTTTTTATTTTGGCGCACAGACACAATGCCGAACGGAGCAGATACGCCGGTCTTCGTATTTTACTCAGATACATTCATAATTATAGGCGTTCGAGTTGTTCGAGACATTCTATGAGAGTATTGAGCAGATTGGAGCCATAAGACTGATTGGACGAATCAGACAAATGAGCCGAATGAGACAAATAAGGTCATCTCTCGTCCAGGGGTCGATGAGGTCCCGTTGAGGGGTCGTAGGCTTCTCCTGCAAAACCCGGAAAACACAGCAGAGAGCAAAACAGCCCACAGGAAGCGGCAATACAATTGAATACAACCCCATTGCGGAAACCATGAGAAAATACTGCTTTCCATAAGTTCACTTTAGAAGAACAGAATACTGAGAATGACAATGGTATAAAGAAAAATGAACGAGTTTGGTAAGACAAAGAAAAAGATGTATATTTGCGGTGATATGAAACTTACAGGTCTATGAGAAAAATTTTTACACTTGTTTGCATAGCATTGGCTGCGAACTTTGCCTTTGCCGAAGTCTTTCTGGAAGAAAATTTTGATTATCCCATCGGCGACAAGATAACAGAACACGGTTGGTACACAGAGTACGGTGTTGCTTCCGAGATAGGCGTAACGAACGGACTATCCATACCACACTATGCACCGTCGAACATGGGGAATGCCGCCTTGATAGACTGCGAATCGTCAGGCGTTCAAGCGCACAAAGCATTTAAGGAAGTGACGGAAGGCGATGTCTATACAGCCTTTATGTTATTGCCCTCTATCAACAACAAGAAAGGTTACTTTTTCACTCTGAGAGACAAGAATACAAGTACGGAATACAACTTCAACGCCCGTGTATTCATTGACGCAGACTATCACATCGGGTTAACTTTTGCCGACAACAAGAAAGCCGTTTTCTCGGAAGAAGTATTGGACTATGCGGCTCCCTGTTTAGTTGTTGTGAAGTACTCCATCCTGGAAGGCAAGAACAATGACTGCGTTTCGCTATACCTGCTGAAAGAAACGGCAAAGGAAGAACCTGCCTCCCCGACCATAGGTCCATTGTACGACAGTGCGAAGAAAGATATCAACCCCGCAAATATAGTTCTTCGCGGATATGACAGCAATGGTTGGTTGATAGTGGACGGTGTACGCGTGGCAAGCAGTTGGAAAGAGGCAGTACTCTGGAACGAAGAGACCGGCATAGGAATTACATCGTGCGAGACAGGTAATTCAGAAGGATTTCTGTACAATTGTCTGGGTAGTTGTTTGGGAGAATACAGTGAGGAACTGCTGCAAAGACAGCCTCATGGCGTTTATGTGATACGGACAGGGAACTCGTCACGAAAGGTATTGCGATAGAGGTGCAAACAAGACGCATGGGCACAATGCCGAAAGTTGCAGACCCGCTGACCTGCGTATTTGGCTTAATTCCGCCAACGAGTATAAATGATATTTTGAGACAAGAAACATAAAACAAGCACGGGGAACAATACAGATATTGTTCCCCGTGCCACATTTTATACGAGAGCGACCCGTTTTATCTGTTATTTCTTTCCGAAATAGCGATTATAGAGTCCTTCGAAGCCATGTCCATGACGTGCTTCGTCTTTTGCCATCTCGTGTACCGTATCATGAATGGCATCCAAATCCAATTCTTTAGCACGTTTAGCGATACGGAACTTGTCTTCGCAGGCTCCGTTCTCCGCCATCATACGTTTTTCAAGATTGGTTTTAGTATCCCAAACGACGTCACCGAGCAGTTCGGCAAACTTGGCACAATGCTCAGCCTCTTCAAACGCATAACGCTTGAAAGCCTCTGCAATCTCCGGATAGCCCTCCCGATCGGCTTGGCGACTCATAGCCAAATACATACCCACCTCTGTGGCTTCACCCATGAAATGGGCATTGAGGTCGTTAATCATTTCTTCGTCACATCCTTTAGCGACTCCTATTACGTGTTCGGTAGCGAACGCCAATTTATCGGTTTTCACTTCTACGAACTTAGAAGCAGGTTGGTGACATTGCGGACAGAACTCGGGAGGAGTCGGTCCTTCGTGTACGTATCCGCACACGCTACACATCCATTTCTTTTGCATAGTTTTACAGGTTTTTAGTTAGTTATTATATGAATTTATACTGCAGAAAAGCCTTATCCGATGAGTTTTTTATAGTCTTCTGCAGTAAGCAAACTATCCAATTCAGCCAAATCAACCGGTTTCATTTTAATCATCCATCCTTCTCCGTAAGGATCGTTATTAACCAACTCAGGTTGATCATTGAGTTTTTCATTCAGTTCGAGAACTTCTCCAGTAGCAGGCATATTGAGGTCAGACACTGTCTTGACCGCTTCGACAGACCCAAAGACTTCACCTTGGGCAACAGTTTCTCCGAGCGTAGGCACATCAACAAAAACGATTTCGCCCAACTCGGACTGTGCATAATCGGTGATTCCGACGAAAGCGACCTCTCCCTCAAGGCGGATCCATTCGTGTTCTTGAGTATAACGCAAATTTGCAGGTATATTAGCCATAACAGGTTGTTTTATTACACGTTACTTTTCGGATTAACAAAGAGAGACTGCCACTATGATGGCAATCTCTCTTTCTGGGCTCCAAATTGATTAGAGTTTTTCAGCAAGCGCCTTACCAGCCTTGAACTTAACGACTTTCTTAGCAGCAATCTTGATGGCCTTACCTGTTGCAGGATTAACTCCATTGCGCTCAGCGCGTTCAACCACAGCGAAAGTACCGAAACCAATCAACTGTACATTTTCGCCTTTCACGAGAGCCTCGGAAATGGCCTTAACACCTGCTTCCAAAGCCTTTTGAGCATCCACCTTGGTCAGTCCTGCCTCTGCTGCAATTGCAGCAACCAATTCTACTTTGTTCATAATAAAAAGATAAATTAAACGTTTAATCTTATAGTCTGCCGCAGCATACACACACCGCAAACTGTCTGCAAATGTAGTATTTCATTTCTATTCGACAAAGTATTTATATAAAAAAATACATTGAATGTGTTTCAATACTGCAAAAAATCGGTTGGCAAGGTTTTTGCTTAACAATTTTTGCACAAATAAGATTACTTTTGTCGCCGTAATCTTGCTCTGTGGGCCGTGTGTATATATGTGGACTATCCAAACAGAGAGGAAAAGGCAAAATTTTATCAGACATGGAATATAACAGGAGTCGTAATAGTTTTTGGTCGGCATTACCGCCCATTACAAAAAATCTGATTATCATCAATTTTATCTGTTGGTTGGCAGACAAAGTATTGGGAATGACCTGGGGAGTGAATATGGGTCATATCTTCGGATTGAACTATATCTTCTCTTCGGCATTTCATGTATGGCAGCCATTGACTTATATGTTCATGCATGCAGGGTTTGACCATATTTTTTTCAATATGTTCGCCCTCCTGATGTTTGGCATACCTTTGGAACAAAGATGGGGGAGCAAACGGTTTCTTACCTACTACCTGGTTACAGGCATCGGAGCCGGTATCATACAGGAATTGGTATGGTTCTGTATGTATGGGGCGATAAATGCTCCATTGGTGACCATAGGGGCGAGCGGGGCAGTGTTCGGCATTTTATTGGCATTTGCATGGCTGTTTCCCGACGAGAGGATGTTTTTACTGTTCGTACCCATTCCGATTCGTTCACGTGTGTTTGTGGCGTTGTATGCTCTCTGCGAACTATGGTTAGGCGTGCATACTCCCACGGGGGACAATGTTGCTCACTTTGCCCACTTGGGCGGCATGCTGTTCGGCTGGTTGCTTATACTCTGGTGGAAACACAGAGGCGTGGACGGCTTCGGACGAACTTACTATCAATCCCGACTGAAGCAATGGTGGAAGGACTTTTGCGAATGGCTGAGAGAAAAAAAACCGAAGAAAAAGAGCAGGAAAAAGTTTCATTACCAGGATCCGATCCACACCAATACCCAAGATGAAACGAAAGATAAGGAGATTGACCACATTCTTGACAAGATAAAAACTTCCGGCTACAGCAGCCTGACAGACGAGGAAAAGAAGACTTTGTTTGAACGAAAATGAAAGTCATTGGGTTTTTGCTTAGAACCGCATGGTTAGTTCTTAACCTGTTAGCGGGCGGTATTTTGTTGTTTGCCAATTTAGGACAATTTATCAACCCTACCACATGGGTATTGCCTTCCCTATCGGGTTTGATTTATGAATGGTTGCTACTGCTCAACATCTGTTTCGCAATTGCGTGGTTGTTTTCTCATCATAAGTCAAGAAGTCTTATTTCTCTTATCTGCTTGCTTTGCTCTATCGTTCCCATTTCACACACCATAGCCCACCAAAGTATTACGCAAATCTCAGGGAAGCATATATATACCCATTCACTTGATATTCTATCCTACAATACAAAACGGTTAGATATGTTTGCGAAACCGTCAGAAAACAGAATACTGCAGTATATCAAGGAATCCGGTGCGGATGTTGTATGTCTCCAAGAGTTTGAGACCTACAAAAACTCACAATATCTTACTTTACAGGAAGTGAAAGAGTACTTAGACTATGCCTATTCCTATATTGATTTCAAACAATACAAAGGGCAACGACAATATGGATTGGCGGTATTCTCACGCTATCCCCTTATACACAAGCAAACGCTTCGATACGAATCAACAACCAATATATCAGACCGATGTGACATCGTCATAGGCAACGACACTCTCCGACTCTTAAACAATCACCTTCAATCAAACAGACTTACTGAGAAAGACTTAACTATACTGAATAATTTCGCCGATAGCAATGATGATGTAAAGAAATCAGCAAACAAAATCAAGCAGAAACTCACATCGGCATACACATATCGTACGCAGCAAGCCGACTTTATCTATAAAGAGTTGGAACAGTCTCCATACCCTGTCATTATGTGCGGTGACTTTAACGATGTTCCTGTATCGTATGTCTACCGGCATATTTCCCGACACCTAAACGATGCTTTCCTACAAAGCGGAAACGTCGGTTTAGGACACACTTTCCACCGGAAAAAATTTGGACTTCGTATCGACTATATTCTGCACAGCAGGAACATACAATCAGAGAACTTCAGAGTAGAGTCCGTTCCCTACTCCGATCATTATCCTATCCGGTGCAACATTTGTTGGTAGCATTACCAATCTATGCTATTCAACCTACCTGAGTACACGTCTGAAAAAATATCGGTTCTTGATTGGCCGCCTCCAATGAAAATCCTATTATCATCGTCCACTACAACCGACTGCTTTGTCCTTGCTCTGTAAGAATCCGGCAAACAATTATGTGCAGAATCTGGCACTGACCAATGCATACCCTCGTCAACCGATTCCAACATAGGATATACATTCAACTCATTGTCGGCATTCGCACCTCCGAACATAAAGAAACGATTGTTGTACCAAATAATAGAGACGCCTGTAAGTACACCAAACGAAGGTTGCTCTATGGAGAAATTAACCCAATGGTATTCATCCTCAGGGCTGCGCTCTATGTTCCACCGTGTGTTCAGTGCCTCACCTGTGACTGTATAGCCGCCAACCAACATCACGCGTTCTCTGCCTGTCACGGATTCAAAGCACACCAAAGCATAGTCACTGATAGGGAAATCATCCGGAATAGATCCCCTTAAGTTCCAAGCCTCCCCTTCGTAAGATGAGGCAAAGCAATAAACACCATCCTGTTCACGCCGGACAATGGACCAAACACTATCATTGAAAACGCACAACATATTCACAAATTGGAACTTGTCAGCACTATGATTACTCTCCGTCCATATCAACCCGTTATTGGAAACGAACAGGCTATTCTCCTGACAATAATACAGATTCCCTTTAGCCTCCAATATATTCCGTACACGGCAATTCTTTGGAAGCCCCGTTATGCCATTCTCCGTCCAGCCTTTTCCATTGTTTGAAGATACAAACAACCTGTTCTGTATGCCGTCGTTAACAAACCATTTCAGTTGTCCTTCGTGATAAATCATCTTCTGTTCGGTTCCTGCTGCGTCATAAACAGATTGGTTCACCTCCTCCCATACATACAATTCAGGATCCACCTGATGCACATTCACCTCCACTTTATACCACTTGTCCGACACATAATCCGAAGCAATCACATGAAGTAAAACAGGCCTTACCGAGAAATCAACAGTGTCGGAACCGGTTAATGCAATAGTATCAGTCGGGGTGTATATAACGGCGGCACCGGGAGTCGCATTAAATCGGAACGAAGGAACTACGCTGTCAATAGGTATGCCGTATGCTATGGAATCAACGTTATATATAAGCCCCGTATCAATACGGTCTTCCACGGCAAACACCGTCTTCGAAAGTGTAGGATAGTCATTGTTCGCCACAAAAGTAAGAGACCTCACGGTAGCATCGCTTGAAACCGTTGCAGGGGTATTGCTGGAAGAGGAATTGCAAGCACACAAAATAGCAGCAATACCTACGAATATAAGTGTTCTTATTTTCATAATTCACAGTGTGTTCTGCAAAAGTAGTGCCATTTTTGGAAATACGCAAATAAAGCCGTAATTTCGCATATCTAACAACATACACTATGGCGTTATATTCTTTGCTCTGTAATATCTTTTTTCGCTCGCAAAAGCGCAGAAAAGACAAACTTCGTGCTGTGTTGGCACAAAAACGACGGATTCTCGTACAAGACGAAGTAGCGGTTTGTTCCGAGGAAGTGGTAAGACAAATCCTGTCCTTACCCGACTATCAATATGCAACCACTGTGATGATCTACTATCCCGTTCATAATGAGATAAATCTGCTTGGTCTCACATCCCTGTCGCCGGAGAAGACATTTCTTCTTCCTGTAGCCCACAAGCACTCTTTGGAAATACGCCGGTATCAGGGAGAAGACTGTCTTATACGCGGCAAATATGGTATTCCGGTGCCGACTGCACCTTCCTTCACAGGAGAGATCGACCTCATCATCGTTCCGGGAGTTGCTTTCGATGCCGCAGGAAACCGTATGGGACGGGGAGGCGGATACTACGACCGATTCTTGCGGCACTATTCCCGTACGCCCAAAATTGGTGTCGGCTATCGGTTCCAATTCATAGAACAACTGCCCCACGACCGGTTCGATACCCCGCTCAATCAAATCATTTTGGCACAAAGCAAGTAACCCCCCTCTTTGCTACCTACTTCCCGTAGGACACTTCTCTGCAGGTTTCTTTGTATCGTTGCCTGAAGTTGTAGGTTTTGTAGTCGTTGCAGGTTTGCCAATCCTGGCAAACGCCTTTTGCAAAGTCGGCACATCGGTTTTGTTTGCATCGTATGTCACGCGAACCGATTGTTCTTTCATGTCAAACTGAATGTCCTTCACTCCCTTTTCAAAGGCGATATTCTTCATTATCTTGTCGCAACATGCCTGACAATGTATTTCGCAATACAATGTCACTGCCTCCCTGTTCTGTTTGGCTTGAATAGACAAAATTGTGCATAATGCCACAAAAAATAATAATACTTTCTTCATTGTCCTGTCTTGCATAAAATTTATGGAAATTACATCAATTATCTCGTTTCTCCAAATTCCAACGGAAACCCAAATATACTTTCCAGCCTTGTATGGGTGCCCATACCATAGAGGCGTCAAAACCGTCTTGCTTCGGATTGTCTGCACCCACAATAGGCGAATCCTGTCGGAAATCCGTCATATTCTCCGCGCCTGCATACAGCGAACAGGTCCGCCAGTATTTGGTCACCTGTCCCAGCAACTGCGGATACCATTTGTGATAAATCGCATCCCCTGCTTGATAGTATTGCTTGCTCTTGTCGGGAATACAAAAGCCTGTAGGCATTCGCCCCTGCCCGTTGAATTGCGCTGTCAGATCAAACTGCCAGGTCTTTAGCGGAGTCTGGTAACTTGTGGTTATCAAACCTTTGAACTTGTTTTGCAGCACCTTGTCACGTAGTACCAACTCTCCCGCTGTCGGATCCGTCGTGGTTTGCTTCACGTCCATATATCGGAAAGCCAAAGTTGCCGTCCAGCCCCGAAGTATTTCCATACTTGCCTCTGCTTGCCAACTGTGTGAATACGATTTCGCACCCGCCGTTTCAGAGATATTAACTAAACGTATACCATGTACATCGGCATCCAAATCCGCTATCACACCATCAAAGAATCGGATGTAATAATACTCCGCAGAAAATGTCAGTTCTCTGTTTCCTATCGGGATATAGAATGTACTCGTGATGCCTGCATTCAACGAACGTTCCTGCTCCAAACGTTTAGACACTGCATATCCTCTGTTCGATGGCAGATACGAAGCATAGTCTGCTATTGCATTCGGAGAACGATAGCCCAAGCCTGCCGAACCACGCAATGTCCAACACTTAAAAGGTTCATATCGCACATTCATACGAGGAGTCGTAAACCATCCGTAACGACTCGAATAATCCTCTCTCAATCCCAGCAAGAGAGTCAGTTTGTCCTTGTAGGTATAAGTATATTCCGCAAATACCCCTGGTGTCACTTCATTTTGCAAACGGCTGTTTACTTCCGTGGGAGACGCAAAAATGTGTCTGTATTCCTCATCATACCGGTCATAATTCACCGAAACACCGGCGGATAACTTATGTTCATGTCTGTCCGACGTATCTCGCCGTGAATCATCAAACGATGTCTGAAAAATGGCATTCAGATAAGCATTGGCCTGACCGGCATTCCACAGCCTTTCACCATACTTGTTTGACTGGTTGTGATACGAAGCGGCGGCAATAACGCCTATGGAACGGTTCTGGTCTTTATCGAACACGTATCCGTTTTTCATGAAACCGTCTATCCGTCGCGTACGCAAATCTATTGTATAAGGATCTTCATGCTTTCCGTGCAACTGTCCTCCCAATCGCTGGTCGTATAGTGCTCTCACCAGCACTTGACCCGTGTAGCCGCCGGACTGAACAAACCAACGATTCAGTACATTGGCGTGACGCGTCTTCGGTGCATCCGCAAAGCCATCCTTGTTCCGGTCCATAGCCATCTCCATGTCACGTACATTCAGCAACACACCCGTAGAGACCTTGTCATTAACCTTCCAACCGCCCGTAACGTTCAGTTCCGTCATCAATTCCGAACTTAAATACAAGTTCACGGCTATCGGGTCTTGTTTTTGCGGTTTCAAGTATTCCACGTTGATCTGACCTGCTATTGCCTCGTAGCCGTTGATAACGGAAGAGGTACCCTTGCTGATCTGTATCGATTCCATCCATGAACCGGGAATATACTCCAGCCCGAACGACTGAGACAGACCTCTGATGCTTGGCGTGTTTTCTGTCAGCAATTGAATATAGGTTCCCGACAAACCCAACAACCGTATCTGCTTCGCTCCTGTAGCGGCATCAGAGTACGACACATCAACAGACGCACTTGTCTCAAAACTCTCGCTCAGATTGCAACAAGCCGCCTTTACCAACTCATCGCCTGTAAGTGTCTCCGTGGCAATGGCGGAACTGCGGGAACGCAAAACCGACATACGGCGTTCCGTTATGCTCACTTCATCCAGAAACAAATCCGAAACCAACACTATGGTCAATCTCGATGAGGACTCCACTTCCGTAGTATCATTATGATAGCCCAGATAACTTGCAACCAGTTTTTTGGTTCCCTTTGTCGTCTCAAGTGAAAACTTGCCGTCAGCATCCGTGCTGCAACCTATGGTTGTTCCTGCCCAATATACGTTGGCACCTGCCAATGCCTCACCGGTCTCGTCCAATACAATTCCTGCAATGGTCCGTGCCGACACGTTCATTGTCCCGATCCATGCCGAAAGCAACAGCACTCCGCAAGATACCAATCGTTTTATATATATCCGAATATCCGTTGTTTTCATTTCAGTTGGCAAAGTTAGTACATATCTTTCGCAACATAATTGCAAAATCACATGAAATAGCATTCTCCTTGTTTCCTGGTGCGGAATCAACTTCTTTCCAAAACTTAGACGACACAAAATATATGCCACAAAAATCTGAAAAATGGGCATATCATTGTTCCCAAGTAAGATGATTGTAAGTTCCTTATAAAATAAATGCTTTCTTGTCGTTGGCTTTTATCATCCATTTATCCACCTTTTCCTTTCCATGGTTCCGTGAATCTTGCAGAAAACACCTACGACCCCTCAACGACCCCTGAAGCACCCCTCATCGGGAGATTGAGAACAAATAAACTAAATTCCTCGAACGTCTCGAAAAACTATAACGTCTATAAATGATTACCTCTCGGCAACATCAGACTAAAATACGAGGGTTAGCGGATTCGTAACGTCGGCATTGTGTCGGAAGTTTCTGACATGCATAGTTTAATTTGCTCTCTGCATAGTCTTTGTATCAAGAGAACGACAACCATTCGGTATGTTCATTTTGGTGCAGTTGCCCTGCTGATGAGGTCTCCTTGTTGCATAAACGCATACAAATCCCTACCTTTGTACTCGCTTATGAAGAGATTTTCATTAACCATACTCATCTGTCTGTTTGCCCGCTTCGTTTGGGGTGCCGTGCCTTCACCTGCGCAAGCGCAACGATTCTTTGAACAGCAGCAATATGGAAAGGCGGAGTTTGTCTATGCACAACTGCTCAAACGGCAACCCGACAATCCGCTGTATCTCTATCGCTATGCCCGTTGTCTGCAGGAAAAAGGAAACTCTGCGGAAGCAATTCGCTATTTTGAAAAGGCGGGAGAACGCTATCCGCTGCGCAATTTCTATCTGGGAGAACTCTATTTGGAGGACTATCGTTTCTCCGATGCTATTGAGGCGTACCAAAAATACCTCGACAAAACCGATACTATCAACGAACGCTATCCGTTAGTACTTGCCAAGATCGAACAGGCGGAAAAAGGAGAACGTTACCTCAAGCGCGTGGACGATATACGAATTATCGACAGCGTCATTGTCAGCAAAAAAGAATTTCTGAAAGCCTACTCTCTCTCTCGTAATGCAGGAAGTATCGGCATTGAGAATGGTCTCGGATATTATATAAACGAAATCAGGGACAGAAAAATTGCTGCCTCCGAACGAAGGCTGATGAGTTGCCAGCGTCTTTTGGAAGGAGAATGGATTTGTGACACGTTAAATATCCCCGTTACACCGGAAGCACACTGCAATTTCCCCTATATGCTCTCCGACGGAGTAACACTCTATTTCGCATCCGACGATGCAACAGGGTTGGGAGGATACGATATTTATATCACACAATATAACACCAACACCAACTCCTATCTCGTTCCCGAGAACATCGGTATGCCCTACAACTCACCGGCGAACGACTATATGCTTGCCATTGATGATGCCAAAGGTATCGGGTATTTTGCTACCGACCGGCACACGGCAAACGACCAAGTCTGTGTCTATACGTTCATTCCTAATGAAGAGAAACGGATTCTTCGCGATACAACCGATATTTTTATACGACAATTTGCACAAGGACTCATTTTGCAACCTGCAACGAAAAAAATCCCCGCAACAACCACTCCGGCAATTTCGGATAACAAGAAGGAACCTGTCACCATGAAACCATTCGTTGTAAACGACACAACAGTCTATACTCTTCCTGCTGATTTCCGATCCCCGGATGCACGTGTCCTTTACGAAGAATATCTCCAAACGGAAGAACAATTACAAACCCTAAACAGAAACATCGGACAAAAACGGGCAATCTATCATGATGCAACATCGGATGAACAAGCCGTCCTGCGCAAAGAACTACTGCAACTGGAAAACGATCGTATTCGTCTGATAAAAGAACTCCCCACTATGCTTCGTAAGGTTCACCAACTGGAGGAACAGTAGTCTCACCGTTCAAGGAGTGCTGACGGTGCATCTCACGAAAACGGCGTATGTAAATAAGCAATACTACCGCCGCAGTTATACAGGAAAGCAAATCGGAAATGGACATACTCCACCACACACCGTTTATTCCCCAATACATAGGAAGCACCAGCAAAAGAGGTATCAAGTATAGCACTTGTCGTGTCAGACTGAGAAATATCGACATTCGCGCCATCCCTATACTCGTAAAGAAATTACCCGCCACCATTTGGTAACCGTTCAGCAGAAAAACGGCACACACCATGCGTATCCCTGGTATGGCTATGGATGTCAGACCTTCATCCGTGGAGAATATACGGATCATCGCTTCCGGAGCAAACTCGGCACACACAAACAGAATTGTTGTTACTAAAGTCGCCCACAGAGCGGTTTGCCTGAAAACCGACAACATCCGGTCATAATGCTTTGCCCCGTAGTTGTAGCCCACAATAGGCTGCATTCCTTGGTTCAACCCCATCACAATCATACAGAATATAAACGTAATCCGGTTGATGACTCCGTATGCCCCTATGGCTAAATCACCGCCATACCGGCGAAGTTGGTTGTTAATGATAACCACTATTACGCAACCTGCCAGATTCATCAGACAAGGCGACAGACCTATCGCCAGCATATCGGTTGCGATACGTCTGTTCAAACGAAAGATTCCGCGGTGAAAATGAAGTACTTCCTTCGGACGGCAAAGAACAAACACCTGCCACAGTATCGCAACCAACTGGGAAAGAACCGTAGCGATGGCGGCACCTTGGACACCGCGATGAAAAACGAAGATGAAAAGAGGATCCAGCAGAATATTCAATACCACGGCAACAATGGTGGCATACATGGCAGCCTTCGGGTGGCCGGCAGAACGGAGAACACCGTTTAGTCCGTAGTATATGTGAGTGAACACATTGGTACACAGTATCACTACCATATAACTGCGGGCATACACCAATGTATCATCGCTCGCCCCGAAACAACGCAGAATAGGGTCAAGAAACAGCAATCCTGCCACGCCTGCTGCTGCACCCAATATCAAGTTAAGAAGCACCACATTGCCCAATACAAGTCCCGCTGTCTTGTAGTCTTTCTGACCGAGACGGATGGAAATAAGAGCACTCCCGCCCACGCCTACCAGCGAACCGAAAGCGGCAAGTATGTTAATCAGCGGAAACGTTACAGCCAAACCCGAAAAGGCCAACGCACCGCAGCCGCGTCCCACGAAAATACTGTCCACCAAGTTATACAGCGATGATGCTGTCATCGCGATGATGGCAGGCATGGCATACTGACGCAACAACTTGCTGATGGGTTGCGTGGCCAACTCGTATGTGACGGATTCATTGGATAGCGAAGAAGACATTCTCTGCTTATTTCGTTATGTTCTCTGTCACCTTCTGTGCCAAATCAAAGAAAATCTGTGCAGCAGGATGCCCTTCTTGCAGAACAATCGGCAAGCCGGCATCTGCACCTTCCCGAATGGATTGCACCAAAGGAATCTCTGCTAACAACGGGACACCAAGTTCTTCTGCCAAGGCTCTTCCTCCCCCCTTGCCGAATATATAATACCGGTTCTGCGGCAATTCCATCGGAGTAAACCATGCCATATTCTCTACAATACCGGCAATGGGTACACCTATCTTCTCGTTGCGGAACATGTCAATTCCTTTCCTCGCATCAAGCAGGGCGATGGGCTGGGGAGTCGTCACCACAATCGCACCGCTCAGTTGTGTCACCTGCACAATGGTCAGATGGATATCACTTGTTCCGGGCGGCAAATCAATGAGCATATAGTCCAACTCCCCCCAATAGGCGTCATTCAGAAGTTGCTTCACCGCATTGCTTGCAAGACCGCCACGCCATACCACCGCACTGTCCGTATCAACAAAGAAACCTATACTCAGCATCTTCACGCCATAACGCTCTATGGGCACTATCAAGTCCCTTCCTTCCACCTCTTCCGCAATGGGACGTTTACCCTCGCAATGAAACATGTGGGGTTGCGACGGACCGAATATGTCCGCATCAAGCAGACCGACACGATAGCCCTTTTCTGCCAATGCCACTGCCAGGTTGGCTGCTATGGTGGACTTGCCCACCCCGCCTTTTCCAGAAGAAACGGCTATGATATGCTTTATATGGTTTGCCGACCCGCTCTCGACCTGCTGATCAGGATTGCCCGATGTGGACTGCGTTTGCTTTACGAACTTGGTGTGTATGGAAACAGTGGCATTGGCATCTACGTACGTCTTGATGGCAGTCTCAGCAGCCTTCAACACCGACCGCATAAAGGGATCATTCTGTTTCTCAAAGATCAGCGAAAAAGAGACCGACAAACCGGAGATGCGGATGTCGTCCTCAAGCATACCGCTTTCTATCAAATCCTTGCCGTTACCGGGATAGCGGACATGCCGCAAAGCATCTATTACCTGTTGTGGATACATAAACTTCTGCTATAATGTTATTGCTTCTGCCCTTGAGGGCTCGGACGCTGGCTCCGCCCGTAACTTCTGTACGTATCGTGTTCTATCTCAATGGTTGGTTCTGCTATCGTCTCTTTCTTGTGCAATCGGAACTGGATGTACTTGATAGACATTCCGCGTTCTGTCCATTGTTTCTCATAGTGAGTCTTTACGGAACGAATAGGATCCACGCTCTCCGAGGAATACAAATCTGCCGTGTCCGCCAGAACCTCGTACCCATTCAATCGCACCACCTCGCGCGTGTATTGATACAGGAACGGACTGTCCGTCTTCAAGTGAATAATACCTTCGTCACACATACACGACTGGTACCGCTGCAGGAAATAAGATGACGTCAACCTCTTGGTAGCCTTCTTCATCTGAGGATCAGGGAACGTTATCCAGATTTCGTCCACCTCGTCGGGAGCAAAGAAACGGGGCAGCAGTTCAATGTTGGTACGGAGGAACCCTGCATTCTTGAGATTGTCTCGGTTTGCCTCCGTAGCGCCTGCCCACATACGCGCACCTTTTATATCCACCCCGATGAAATTCTTTTCTGGGAACAACCTTGCCAGTGCCACCGTATATTCACCTCTCCCGCAACCCAACTCCAACACGATCGGGTGGTCGTTACCGAAGTACAGGTCTCCCCAATGCCCAGACATGGCAGCCACTCGGGCAACCGATTTCTCATCCCTTGCACCGCATTGGAAAACGTTCGGGAGGTTTTCCATCTCGGCAAACTTCCGCAACTTATTCTTGCCCATCGTTCTTCTCTATTGTAATCCCCACATCACTCACTCCCGTCAATACCGTATCACGCATGGCTTGCCGAATAGTATAGACATATTCTCCCGATCGTGGGAACTGAATGTTGTGCTGATAAATAACCGGCATTTCTCTCAACTCGCCCCAACCGTTACCCAACCATCGTCCCCTCTGGTCGGCAAGATAAAACTCAATGGTGTCCGAATCGACAAACAGCCACATATTCTGATACGGATACTGCTGTGTATGCCTGACGTATAAAAGAACATCATAATACGCCGTCGTGTCTTGGATATCAAAACGATAGGTTAATACCGAATCCGCATGCCAACCAGAGCGCGGCAATGTTGACGCTTCGGAATAAACCACTCTGCCCTTGCACGAGAAAAACAGCACTGCCAGAAAACACCCTGCTATCCCTATTGCCAGTCTATTTCTCATTCTTCACGTCCCCCCTATGATTGTTTCCTTTTGGCTGATTGCCACGCCTGTTCCGGTTGTCCGACGGTCTCTGCGGTTGTGGTCTCTGACCTCTCTTCCCATCCTTTCTCGGTCGGGAACCTGTGGAACGTTTTTTATCGAACCGTGTTACATCGTCCTGTCCCACTACGTTCTGATAGTCAGGCATACTCTCTGCCGACTCCACCGACTTTTCCTTTCCTCCCAACGTGTAAGGTTTCTCACCTCGTCGGTTCATGGCTATAATCTGCTGTGCTTCTTCAGCCGTGAGCGTCTGCAGATTGGCAGGCATATTAGATGCCGAGGAGTAGGTTATTTCCTGTTTCAGAATATCCGCACTAAAGTAATAGTAGGTACCCTCTTTCGTCTCCAACGGCACATTTCTGTCCGGAAGATTCTTCATTGCGTCCTTATAAACGTCCACTTCAAAGTTCAGACAGCACTTCAGTTTGGCACATTGTCCCGCCAGTTTCTGCGGGTTGGGCGAGATGTTTTGCAATCTTGCCGCACTTGTACCGACCGAACAGAACTGGCTCATCCACGTTGCGCAACAGAGTTCTCTTCCGCACGGCCCCGTTCCGCCGATACGCCCAGCCTCCTGTCGGGCACCTATCTGCTTCATCTCAATGCGTACCCGGAATGTTTCCGCAAAGACCTTGATCAGTTGCCGGAAGTCCACTCTCTCGTCGGCAATATAATAGAATATAGCCTTTGAGCCGTCGCCCTGATACTCCACATCGCCTATCTTCATCTGCAGACCCAATCCCTTGGCGAGTTGCCGAGCCTGTATCATTGTTTCCTGTTCCTTCGAATGAGCCTCTTCCGCACGTTTCAGATCGTTCTCTGAAGCCGACCGATAGACTTTCCTGATCTCATACCGACTCAAGTCTATGCGGTTCTTCTTCATCTGTGCAGCCACCAATTCGCCCGTAAGAGTGACCTCTCCCACATCATGTCCCGGGTTTGCCTCCACAGCCACTACCGAGCCTTTCTTCAAGGGCAGCCCGTCCACATTCCGGTAGTACCCTTTGCGGGTATTCTTGAACTGCACTTCCACCAAGTCTGAAACATTCATGTTGCCCGGCAAATCAGCCAGCCAATCCGTAACACTCAGTTTCAGAGCGGAGTTTCGCCGGAAACTTGACACGCCCAATTGGCAACCTCCGTTATTTAACGTCAACTTATCTTTCTCCATATCTATTTCTTTAGTAATACCATCAGTTGCAGACACAGGTCAAAAAGAATAATCTTCGCATTGCCGTTCTGCTCTATTTGCTGCTGTGCCAACTGTATTTCTTTCACTATATTTTCTACATTCCTTTCGTTGATAAAAGGAGCAAAACGCTCGGAAAAGGTCCGCTCCTCGCTTGTTTGATAGTTTGCTTCCGCGACACCGAAGTTGCGGACAAAGTTCTCTCTCACCTCCTGCTGCATATACTGCAGGAACCGTTTCTGCCGTTCACGTCCCGTCTTTGCCGCCATTGTGTCGCACCACTGCCGGATTTCCACCAAGGCACTATAGTCGCTCCTGTGAGCCACTCTGTACGCCAAACGCATTATTTCCACAAACGATGAGAAGTCGGCACGATTTTCCTCCCTTGATGAGAGCAACTTCAAAGCCTGCAGGTAACTGCCGTTGGCAATATGGGCATAATCGGTTGCCAACGCCACCTCCACGCCTTTCTTCTGAACCAAAGCCTCTGCTATTTCCTGCTCTTGCAACCGAGGCACTTTGATCTGCTGTGTACGGGAAAGAATGGTCGGCAGGAGAGCATCCGGTTCTTCGCTGACAAGCAGGAACAGAGTTTGTTCAGGGGGTTCTTCCAACAGTTTGAGCAACTTATTGGCACACACCGGGTGCATTTTCTCGGGTAACCATATAATCATCACCTTGTAACCACCCGTATAGGCTTTCAGGCTCAACTTCCTCATTATCTCCCCACTCTCTGCGGCATATATGATGCACTGCTTTGTTTCCGCCCCGATAGCCGCATACCAATCGGCACTATCAAAATAGCCGCACGACAGCACCATATTCCGAAACTTATCAATGAAGTCATCACATACCGAGTCTCTGCCACTGTCGGCCTTGAATATAGGAAATACAAAGTGCAGGTCGGGATGTTCCAAACGCTGGAACTGTCTGCACGTAGGACACTCCCCGCATGAATCTTCATCGGTTCTATGCGGACAAGCAATATACTGTGCGTATGCAATAGCCAGTTGCAGTTTTCCGACCCCTGAAGGTCCCCACAGCAACTGGGCATGCGGAATACGCCCCTCCCGCACCGACCGGCGCAGACGTGACTTCACATCTTCCTGCCCTATAATGTCCTTGAACTGCATAATTCCGATAGCCGCTTTAGCCTGCAAATATACACAAATCCTACGAGAGTGCAAAATGCACCCCATTGCATACCTATGATAACACGGCCTACATACTCCGAATTCACTTCCACAGACGGATATGGTTATTTAAGGAAAAAGACGTAACTTTGCGCCGTTTTTCCGCAGCATATAATACTGAGGGAAGCAGTTATACAATTTATGCTGATATGCAAATCATTACAACAAAGAAGGGACTTGCAGAAGTTTCCGCCGCCAGCCGGGCTGCAAACAAGTCAATCGGTTTGGTACCGACCATGGGAGCATTGCATGCCGGACATGCTTCCTTAATCCGCCGTTCCGTTGAGGAGAACGACACCACATTTGTATCTGTCTTCGTTAATCCGACACAATTCAACAACAAGGAGGATCTCCTTCATTATCCCCGTACTATGGAACGGGACAGCGAATTACTGCGCAGCCTTCATGTTGACTATCTATTCGCACCGGCTCCTGAAGAAATGTACACCCCAGAAGAACTGAACTCCACTTTCCAGTTCGATTTCGCAGGATTGGACAAAGTGATGGAGGGAAAAATGCGTCCCGGACATTTCAACGGTGTTGTACAGATAGTATCCCGTCTTTTCGACTTGGTGAAGCCGACACGTGCTTACTTCGGAGAGAAAGATTTCCAGCAACTCGCCATCATCCGTCATCTGGTGAAACAAATGCACTATGACATAGAGATTGTCGGTTGCCCTATTGTACGCGAGGAGTCGGGATTAGCATTGTCCAGCCGCAACGAGAGATTGTCGGAAGCAGAAAAAGCGACAGCCGTCAGCATCTCAAAAATTCTCTTTGCAAGCAAGGAACTCACCCGTAATCATAGTGTCAAAGAGGTGGAAGATTGGGTAATTTCCCATATCAACGCCATTGAAGGGCTGACTGTTGAATACTATGAAATCGTTGACGAGGACACACTACAGCCTGCCAGAGACTTCTCCCATGCTGTCGGTTGTGTGACCGTGTACTGCGGTCAGGTCAGACTAATTGACAACATACACTATTGATAGCAGTGAAGATTGTTATCGACAAATATATCCCTTTCTTGCAAGAAAGTCTTTCGGGTTACGATGTAACGGCTCTTTCTCCTGAAGATATCAATGCCACTACCGTCCGTGATGCAGACGCTTTGATAGTCAGGACACGTACATTGGTTGGCAGGCAGTTACTGGAGCATTCACGTGTTCAGTTTGTTGCTACCGCCACCATCGGAACAGACCATCTTGATACGACTTACCTGGACGGAGCAGGCATCAAATGGTATTCCTCACCAGGTTGCAATGCCCAAGCCGTCTGCGACTACACCGAAGAGGCACTTGACGAGTGGCTGCCCACTACAGGCAAGACATCGCCCACCATCGGCATCATAGGGGTCGGGCACGTAGGAAGTCTTGTAAAGGAAATGGCTCGGCGCAAAGGATTGCGCATTTTGCTCAATGATCCACCCAAGGGATTGAGTACCCCCTTGCGAACTATTGCCAAACAGGCCGACATCATTACATTCCACACTCCCCTCCAAGACGACACATTCCACTTAGGAAATGAAGAGTTCTTTTCTTTATGCCGCCCCGGTACACTTATCATCAATGCCGCCCGAGGAGGGATCGTTGACGAGAAGGCTCTCCTGCGTTCTCATCTTCCCTACATCATTGACACATGGGAGGGCGAGCCGCAACTTGACATGGAAGTGCTGCATAACGCTTTCCGCGCTTCGTTCCATATAGCAGGATATTCCCTGCAAGGGAAAATCAATGCCACGCAGCAATGCCTGGATGCCTTGTCGGAGTATTTCGGCACGCCGCCTTTGGCAGTCGATGAAAAAGCAGTATCTTTGCAACAAGGTTCGGGCGACACCCGCCCCTGCTGGCTGGAGCGGATAAGCACGGAACTGAAACAGTATCCCGACCAATTTGAACAATTACGTAAACAATACAAACTGAGATAATGGCAAATTTCCAAAAACTTACCCCTCGAGCCGTCGATTACTCCAGGTGGTACAATGAATTAGTAGTAAAAGCAGACTTGGCGGAACAGTCAGCCGTGAGAGGCTGTATGGTAATCAAGCCTTACGGCTACGCTATATGGGAGCGCATACAGGCAGCCATGGACAGCCGTTTCAAAGAGAACGGTGTGCAGAATGCCTATTTTCCTCTTCTTATTCCCAAATCGTTTTTCAGCCGTGAGGCGGAACACGTAGAAGGGTTTGCCAAAGAGTGTGCTGTGGTGACCCACCACCGTTTGATGAACGATCCGAACGGAAGGGGCGTGGTGGTTGACCCGAATGCCAAGTTGGAAGAAGAACTCATCATCCGTCCCACCTCGGAAACCATTATCTGGTCCACGTACAAGAATTGGATTTCCAGTTACCGCGACCTCCCTATCCTCTGCAACCAATGGTGCAATGTGATGCGTTGGGAAATGCGCACCCGTTTGTTTCTCCGTACAGCAGAGTTCCTGTGGCAAGAAGGACACACGGCACACACCACAGCGGAAGAAGCAGATGCCTTTGCACACAAGATGCTGGATGTTTATGTGGACGTAGCCGAGAATGTACTGGCACTGCCTGTCGTGAAAGGAATCAAATCACCCAACGAGCGTTTTGCGGGTGCCGTGGAGACTTACTGCATGGAGGCGATGATGCAGGACGGCAAGGCTCTGCAAGCCGGTACGAGCCACTTCTTAGGGCAGAACTTTGCAAAATCCTTCGATGTACAGTTCCTCAACAAGGAGAACAAATACGAATATGCATGGGCTACTTCTTTCGGTACTTCCACCCGTCTGATGGGTGCTCTTATCATGACCCACTCCGATGATAACGGTTTGGTACTTCCGCCGCATCTGGCACCTATCCAGGTGGTCATTGTCCCCATCTTCAAGACGCAAGAGCAATTGGACGCTATCCTGGCGAAAGTTAATCCTATTGCCGACAACCTCAAGCGTTCGGGCGTCCGTGTGAAAGTGGACTCCAACGACAAAGCCACTCCCGGCTTCAAGTTTGCGGACTATGAACTGAAGGGCGTACCCGTCCGTTTGGCCATAGGCAGTCGTGATTTGGAGAATGGCACGGTGGAGATAGCCCGTCGTGACACGCTGACCAAAGAGACTATATCTATCGAAAACATTGAGACTACCATACAGAACCTGTTGGAAGAGATTCAGAACAACATCTTCCAGAAGGCATTGGACTTCCGCATTGCGAACACACGTGAGGTGGATACCTACGAAGAGTTCAAGGAAGAAATCAAGAAAGGCGGTTTTCTTCTTTGCCACTGGGACGGAACACCCGAGACCGAAGAAAAAATCAAGGCTGACACGAAGGCGACCATCCGCTGCATTCCTTTTGACGGCGACCACACGCCAGGCAAATGTATGGTAACAGGCAAACCAAGCAAGCAACGGGTGATATTCTCCATTGCTTACTAGACTGTATTGAATTTAGCAGGAGGGCTACTCTTTTTGAGAAGAGTAGCCCTTTGTTATGTCCGCCATGGAACAATTCACTATAGACTTTTGGGTTAGTCGATAGGTTTTAGCAGATTGTATTATTCTGTTTTTGATCTCTCGTTTAGGGGTCGATGAGGTCTCGTTGAGGGGTGCTTGCCATGCGACAACAGAAGCGGACTTCCATATATCTCCTTAGGGAGTACTTCAGGAACTATCATGCAGCAAGACACCAAATTCCCTGAGAGAGTGAATTTATTGCATACCACCTCCCAGTGAATTGACAAATGCTTCCAAGTCTGTTCCTACGAACCTCTGTTTCGGGTTTTGTATAATCGCTATATCAGTCGCCGTATCACCCTCAGATCGTGCGTATGTTCGCCTGTCTCCGCCGAAATGATGCCCACAGAATCGATACGTTCCACCTTTACTCTTCCAGAAGCATGGATTATATATTCCGGACTGAGAAGAATGCCGACATGGGATATATTGGTAGCGGCAGCGTCCCGACTCTGGTGGTCAAAGAATGCCAAATCTCCGCACTTTGCCTCCTGCAGGAAAGGGACATCTTTGCCACACGACACCTGCTGGCGCGCATTGCGGGGAAGACGTTGCCCAAAGAAACTCATTACGACAGAGGAGAAACCGGAACAATCCATCCCCAAGGCATTCTTTCCGCCCCACAGGTACGGCACATTGATAAAAAAACGGGTAACCTGCTTGAAACTATCTTCCGTCAGTTCTATCGGACGGCTGACCATAGCGGGATCTATTCTGAAGCTGACTCCGAGCAAACGAAACTCTCCGTCGGAGTAATTCGGGAGACGAGTTCCTGCCGTAAGCGGAATGGTCTGTCCATTATTCTCACTGACAGCAAACGCCACCGGCATGAAGACCAACGTTTCAAAATCGCTCTTCAAATACTCCTCCGTTTCCTGTTCAGTCAGAGGACTAATCATCTTGAAATCCACCCAACCCTCTTCTCCATCAGCATCGTTGCGGATATATTTCCAACGCGGGATCTCCTGCAACACTTCGCAGGTCTCTGCAAACAGGAGTTGCGTAAGTTGTTCCGATTCCTCCGAAGGCTCCCGACGAACCGGAACAACACTATGTAGAACAACGGCTTTCATTTACCAGATGCTGACACGCTTTTCAGGAGCGAGGTAAAGGGGCGATGCTTCCGTTACGTTCCATGCATCGTACCATGCCCCAATGTGCGGAAGGGCACCATTGACACGCCACCGTCCCAGAGAGTGAGGGTCGGATTTGGTGCGTTGCAGGATCTCCTCCGGACGTATATTTCCTGCCCATACATTGGCATAGGCAAGGAAGAACCGCTGTTCGGGCGTGAATCCGTCACGTTCTGCCAGCGGGCAGGTTTGCATGGCCTTCTGCAATGCCTGAAATGATATTTGCAGGCCGCCATGGTCTGCGATGTTCTCACCAAGCGTGAAATAACCGTTTGCATGGACACCCGGTGCGACCTCAATAGAGTTGAAGTATTCAGCCATCACCTTGGTACGTTCTTCAAAGTTCTTACGATCATCTTCCGTCCACCAGTTTGCCAAGTTACCATCTTTATCAAACTGACTTCCTTGGTCGTCGAACCCATGCGTCATCTCATGACCAATAACGACACCGATAGCCCCATAGTTGAATGCATCGTCGGCATTCATATCGAAGAAAGGATACTGAAGTATTCCGGCCGGGAAGCAGATCTCGTTGGTTGATGGATTGTAGTAAGCATTCACCGTCTGGGGAGTCATATACCACTTGTCGCGGTCAACAGGTTGGTTCAAGAAACTGAGGCTATAATCCTGCTCGAACTTAGCCGCTTTCTGCAGGTTGGCATAGTAAGACAATTTGTTATCAATATCCAGCGCCGAATAGTCGCGCCACTTGTCGGGATAGCCCACTTTCACATAGAACGCTGCAAGTTTTTCTTGCGCTTTCAACTTAGTCTCCCCACTCATCCAAGTGAGATTGTTGATACGCTCTGAGAAAGCCGATTGCAGATTCGACACCAACTTGAGCATGCGCTCTTTTGCTTCGGGCGGGAAATACTTCTGCACATACATCTGCCCCACAGCCTCACCCAATGTGCCATTGACAATACTTACGGCACGTTTCCACAGGGGGCTCGGTTCTTCGCGACCAGAAAGAATCTTTCCGTAGAAAGCAAAGTTTTCGTTGTAGATTTCATCATTAAGATAAGACGCTGCGCCGTCAATGGTTTGCCAAACGAACAGAGTTTTGAGATCTTCCAGTGGTTCTTCCGCCAACATTTTGCCGGCTTCCTGCAGATGTTCTATCTGCCCGACAGACAGGCTGTCGGTTGCAATTCCCAACGCAGAGAAGAAGGCATCCCAATCAACCTGCGGCACCAATGCCTTCAGGTCGGCAACACTCATCTTATTGTAGTTGGCTTGCGGGTCACGCAACTCGACATTGTTTTTGGCAGCACCCGCCAAGCGGGTTTCCAGACGCAGAACCGTAGCCGCACGTTCTTCGGAATCGGCATAGCCAAACAAGGTGAACATCTTGGCGATATGCTTACGATATTCGTCACGAACCATCGTGGTATGCTCATCGGCATCGAAGTAATATTCCTTTTCTCCCAAAGCAAATCCTGCTTGATAGGTTTTTAGGATATTCATTGAACTATTCATCTCGTCGGCATCGACATACATTGCCCACAAGGCGTACTCCATGCTGTTTCCCAATGCTGCGGAGAGTTCGGCACGATCGCTGATAGCGGCAATCGCATCCAAAGAAGCACGAAGAGGCAGAATTCCCTCCTCGTTACGACGTGCAGTATCCAATGCGAGGTTGTAGAGATCTCCTATTTTTTGTTCTATTGAGCCGTGAATGTGTTGTTTGGCTGCAATTTCCGAGATCAAACCGTTCAGTTGTTCTCGGTTGTTTTCCGCCAACTTATCAAATGATCCAAAGCGGCTGTACTCCGCCGTAAGAGGATTTTTTTCCATCCATCCACCGCAAGCATACTGATAGAAATCGTTTTGCGCCACAACGGTAGTATCCAGGTTGGTCAAATCGAGTCCAATCGTCTGTTGTTTTTTACATCCTATTGACATAAGCACTAATGCAATTAAAATACTAAATTTCGTCTTCATATACACTTATTTTACTTTGACTGTAATTATCACTTGTTCTTGTTCCTGTCAAAAGAGCGAGAGTTGTTCCTCCTCATCAACGGGCAACGAACTTTCGGGGACGGAAGCGTTGATTTCCATCTCAATCTCATCGGCGGCAGAAGTTTCGGGCGATGTGTCCGCATCGTCACTTTCAGAAGACGAGACGGCGGCAATTTTTTCTTTCACAGGGGTGATGTCTTCCACGGAAGCGACGGGATATGTGGTGATGCGTTTTCCTTTTGCCCGTGCGCTCTTTATTCCGATAAAGTCCTCCATAGCCACCGTCAAGTCCGGGCGGTTGCCGTCCTCGAAATGCACGAGGAACGTGGCATCGGCGGCATCGGACAGCACTATAATCTTGGAGTCCTTGTTTTCGCCTACAAAATTTTGCGGCTTGGCAGCGGCATCCAATGTAAACCGTTTGCCATAATAGTAATGCTGCTCGGCATCCCACAGAACGAGTGACCAGACCTTCTCTGCGTCATATTTTTCGATGCGGAGGATGTTATCTTCGAAATGGGCGGTCAGATCGAAAGAGGTGGTGTAATAATCGCCTGATGCGGTTATTACGAGTACTTGGTCTTCGCTTTGGAACTCTCCCAGATAGAGTCCCTGCTTGTCATAGTTGATACGAAGGACATCCCTGTCGAACCAGACCTGTCGTCCGCCCAAGGTACTGCCTCCACGCTGTTTGAGCGTGATCTTCTGAATCTCATACTTAGTGAGCAGGTTGCCGCGGCTGGCCCGTCCGCGCACCGCCAATTCGCTCAAATCTTTGAGTACTTCAATTTTCTTCAGATGGAGGGCTGGCTTGAGTTGTACCCTTATTACTTCCGCCTCGCCATTAGGATTGGCGGTGAAGTAAATCACCTTTGAGCCAGGAGTCCCCATTGTCAGGTCGTATTCCTTATCGCGTACCAGTCCCGTAGCCGCAAAGCGTTTCATATAATATGCTCCCGACTTGCCGTCGCGATAGACAACATTGTAAATTGTCCGTTCGTCCTGTTTTCGGAATACGGCAATGTGCAGAATGTTGGTACCGACAAAAACCTTATCCGCCACCTTGATGACTTTGTATTTACCATCTTTGTAGAAGATGATGAGGTCATCTATATTGGAGCATGGACACAAGTATTCATCGTGTTTGAGCGAGGTGCCGACGAAACCGTCCTGCCGGTTGATATAGAGTTTTTCGTTTGCTTCCACCACTGCCGTGATGTTGATATTGGCAAAGTTCCGTACCTCCGTACGGCGCGGATGGTTGGCTCCGTACTTCTGTTTAAGCAATTGGAACCATGAGATGGTGTAGTCGGTGAGATGCGTAAGGTTGTATTCCGTCTCCTTGATTTTTTGCGCCAGTTCTTTCATCAGTTCATCCGCTTTTTTCACTTCAAAGCGAATGATGCGGATCATCCGAATTTCCAGTAACTTCTCAATGTCCTCGCGCCGTACTTCGCGCAGGAGTTTCGGTTTCCAAGGTGCAAGCGCTTTATCCACGAAAGCGACAGCCTTGTCTTTGGAGGCTGCTTTCTCGTAGCCTTCCTCCTTATAGATTCCGTTCTCAATGAAGATTTTCTCCAGAGATGTGTAGAAGTACTGCTCCTCCAACTCATGTTTGGCAATTTCCAATTCCCACCGAAGCAAGGCTTGAGTGTTGTCCACAGACTTTTTGAGCAAGGTGCTTACATTCGTGAAGACAGGCTTTTTGCCTTCTATGACACAGCAATTCGGTGAGATACTAACCTCACAATCGGTGAAAGCATAGAGCGCATCTATGGTCTTATCGGAGGAACTACCGGGTTGCAGTTGTACCACGATTTCGGCATTTTCCGCCGTTGCGTCGTCCACTTTGCGAACTTTGATTTTCCCTTTCTGGTTTGCACGGAGGATTGTTTCTATAATACCCGTGGAGGTGGTTCCGTAAGGTATCTCCGTAATGACAAGCGTCTTATTGTCGGCAGAGCGTGTAATCCGAGAGCGTATCTTTATGACGCCTCCTCTTTCTCCGTCGTTATAACGGCTGACATCAATCGTCCCTCCCGTCGGGAAATCGGGGAAGAGACTGAAAGGTTCGTTGTGAAGATATGCCAATGCGGCATCGCACAACTCGTTGAAGTTGTGCGGAAGAATTTTGGAGTTTAGCCCGACAGCAATACCTTCGACCCCTTGCGCCAACAGCAAAGGGAATTTGACGGGGAGCGTAATCGGCTCTTTTTTCCGTCCGTCATAGGACAGCATCCAATGCGTTGTCTTGGGATTGAAGACTGTCTCCAGTGCGAATTTACTCAGCCTTGCCTCAATGTAACGCGGAGCAGCGGCACCATCCCCCGTCAGGATATTTCCCCAGTTACCCTGACAATCAATCAGCAGGTTCTTCTGCCCCAGTTGCACCAGGGCATCTCCGATAGACTGGTCGCCGTGCGGGTGGTACTGCATGGTTTGTCCGACGATGTTTGCCACCTTGTTGTAGCGTCCGTCGTCCACACACTTCATAGCATGAAGAATACGGCGTTGCACGGGTTTCAACCCATCGCAGATATTAGGGACGGCACGCTCCAAGATAACATACGAGGCATAGTCCAAGAACCAATCCCGATACATTCCCGTGAGGTGGTACTTGATGCTATCGTTAAAGTGTCCGGAAGAGATGCTTGTGCTGTTTGCGCCATCGCCATTCTCCACAGCGACGGAATCCACGTCTTCGACAGAAGCAGACTCTACGGCATTATCCTCCTGCGACTCCATAGAAGAGAAAGCATTATCGGTATCCTGTTCAGAATTATCGGTATTGACTGTATGTATTTCGTCCTGACTCATGAAGATGCTGTTACCTTATGGTTTGTATCTATCCCCCGCCACCGACCATAGCCACAAAACGTGGCATAGGTTCAGCAGAACCGCTATTCAATAAATTTATTGATCACGATATAACTTATCAAACCTACCACTTCGAGGGCAAGACTTGCGATAAGGAGTCCGTTGGATTGCGTAAAAAAGTAGTAGTACGCCAAACACAAGACACCGCAAAGCACCAAGATTGCGCCCAAGTATTTGAGAAATGTTTTCATTGCAGTATGATTTTTATATTACACATTCTTTTATTTGTCAGAGTTTCTCCCCGAAAGCCAAATCACCTGCATCTCCCAATCCGGGGACGATGTAGGCATGTTCGTTGAGTATAGGATCAACCGCCGCTGTATAGAGAACGGTTTCCTGCGGCATCACCTTGTCCAAAAAGCGGATGGCGTGTTCCGTAGCAATCACGGAAGCGAGGAACACCTTGGCAGGTTTTCCTTTTTGCAAGAGGGTGTGATATGCCGTTTCCATAGAACTCCCGGTAGCCAGCATCGGGTCGCAGATAATCAAGGTTTTTCCCGTAAGGTCCGGCGAAGCGATATACTCGGTATGAATGGTAAACTCCGTTTCGCTGCTATACTGACGATATGCCGAGACAAAGGCATTCTCCGCATGATCAAAATAGTTCAGGAAGCCTTGGTGGAAGGGCAGTCCTGCCCGCAAGATAGTAGCCAGAACTACAGGTTCATCTACGACTGAAATCTGCATAGGAGCGAGAGGAGTGTGTATTGTCTCCTCTCTATACGCCAACTGCTTGCTGAGTTCATAGGCGGTCAGTTCCCCGATTCGTTCGATATTGCGACGAAAGCGCATTGAATCTCCTTGGATATCTTTACTACGCAGTTCTTTCAAGAATTGATTAAGCAGCGATTTGTCCGCTGAGAGGTTGATAGTTTTCATAGTTTGTATCTTTAATGCTTCCCTGCATTTTTGAGTATCTTCTTTTCGACAGCAATCCGGCTCTTAAGGCTCTTAGTTTGATATACGTTGGTTGTCTCCAACTGTTTGAGTTCAGATGTTTTTGTTTGAATCTCATAATTAAATTCAGCCAAGGCAATCAAATCATTCTTCAAAGTTTCCCGTTGCGTTTTCAAATCGAGAATTTTCTTGTTGCACGTATTGATGTCTTGCGTCAGACGGTTCTCACGCCGCGACAAATCCTGCAATTGCAACTGTTGGGACCGAGGGTCGAGAGTTTTATTTTTGAGAAGCACTTTCCGTTCTTTGTCAAGGGCTTTTTGGTCAGCCTTATGCAACTTCAGTTCGGACTCATACACTTTTTCCTGTGCTTTCAGTTGTTTTTCTCTTTCCTTGAGCAACTTCATTTCGGATTTATAGCGTTGGTTCTCCAATTTTATCTGCTCCGCCTCGGCATTCAACCGTTCTTTATCCGACTTGACACGGCTCTGCAACACCTCCAACTGTGTGATATACTCTTGTGTTGTTTCACATTGAAGCCGCAAAGAATCCAAATCGAAAGAAACAAGTTCCACCGAAAGAGGGGTAACATGCAACGCCATACAAAATCGGACACTCAAAAGAAATGCGAGTGTCATAAAGATTTTCGTCCGTGTCATAATATACGAAATGTGTCTTATTGGCGGCAAAGATAGGTATTTTTTTCGTTTAATGCAAGCATACGCCATAACGAAGAATTGCAGATACAGGTGTTTCGACGGTTATTGAAGTGAAATTATCCTCTTTTTCTCCCATAGAGGGGATAGATTATTTACGATTCGGTGGTTTACGATGTGCGATTTTGTCTTATTTATCCGTTGGCGGAATTAAGTTCATTCATTACTTGAAATATATGAGTCTTATGCATATACCTTTCTTTTCTTTTGCCTGACCAAAAGAAAAGAAACCAAAAAGACTCCTCCAACCCCCTCAAAGAGGGGGCTGTAAGTAACCTCTATCCATTGGTCTATTTGTGTCGGGCGTTGCCAAAAATATAAGTCACTCGAATTTCGGCGGAGACACAACTCGCTACGCTCAGACAGTATCTCCGCTTATCGAAATTCTCGCTCCATTTTTGACACCCGACACAATGCCGGAAGTTACTGACCCACAGTCACGTATCGTTTGATTTAATTCCGCCAACGAGTCTTATTTGTTTTTTACTGGTGTTCCGTTCAGGTGTGCTTCAGGGGTCGATGAGGTCTCGTCGAGGGGTCGTAGGGCTTGCCTATCTCCATGTGACTTATCAAAGAAGAGTAAACGAACCTATGAATAGATAAAAAAGCCCGCTACGCCACACATACAAATCAGGAGAATCGGATTTATCTTAGTGAGCAGCGTAAGCAAAAAGACCACGGCAAAGAGCAGATAACTCCAATAGTCGATGAAAGTGGAAGAATTCATCAGAGAGAGAGCCGCAGCGGCAATAAGACCGATAACGACAAACCGGAGATAGTAGAGAACCGTTGCGATATACGGATTATCTTTCAAGCGGAAATACAAATGGCAGAGTGTGAGCATGATAATCAGCGATGGCAGGATGATGGCGAAGGTAGCCAACGCACTTCCCCAGACGCTGTCCGTGACCGTGTAGCCGACATAGGTTGCCGCATTGATTCCGATAGGTCCCGGTGTCATCTGGCTGATAGCCACCATGTCCACGAAATCCTCCTGGGTCATCCACCCATAAGCATCTATTTCGTGCTGAATAAGACTCAATATAGCATAGCCTCCCCCGAAGCCAAACAAGCCAATCTTGAAGAATGATATGAACAACTGAAGATATACCATTTCACTTGTTATTTTGACGCTTTTCTTTCAGCCATACGTATAGTACAGAAGCGGCTATTGCCAGCATAATAATCCATACGGGAGAGATTGGCAGAAGCCACAGGATGAGTGCTGTAGCGACAGGTATAACCGCCGTTGACCATGATATCTTTGCCGATTTTGCCATCTTGTAGAGAGGAGCCGCAATAAGTGCCACCACAGCGGGACGGATTCCCTTGAAGACAGCCTCCACGGCGGGGTATTCTTTGAAACGGACAAAGACGGTAGCAATCAGAAGAATGATAGTGAATGAGGGCAAGATACTACCCAAGGTGGTGAAAACAATACCCTTCCACCCCCGAATTTTGTAGCCTATGAAAATCGCCGTATTCACAGCCATCACCCCCGGTGCCGATTGGGCGAGGGCAAGCATATTGAGAAATTCCTCCTCTTCGATCCAATGTTCTTTCTCGACCACTTCGCGCTGTATGAGAGGTATCATAGCATAGCCTCCCCCCAACGTAAATGTCCCTATTTTAAGGAATGTCCAAAAGAGTTTCCAATATAACTGAATTGTCTGCTTCATAGGAATAGGCACTTTCCTGAAAGAGAGTGCAAAGGTAGCAAGTTTTATCCAACCCTCCAACGAATTACATACCAAGATGCAGCCGGAAGCGAATTCCCCACAGGGGACTATCGGAGTCGTTCCAATGGGTAAGTCTCCACACGGAATACACTTCCGCCACCCGCAGGATATTACCTATACCGACTCCTACTTCGACATAAGGGATATTGAGACTCTGCATACCAACGGGCAAAGAGAGAACTTCATTATGCTTACGCCCCATGCCTCCATAAGCCACTTTCAACTCCAACAACTCATGCAAGCGAAGATAGCGGAAGCCAGGGATACGATTGAAAAGAATACCATTCATATCCCAACCTGCATGCAAAAGAATATACTTGTCGGCGGCATATTGCCACTGGTTCATCAGAGTGAAACGATAGGGGTCGTAGGTGTATGTCTGATTGCCATTGAAGGCTTTGAGCATAGGATAAGGGACTTTACCTCCTATTATGCCCGCCTGAACGGCATAATTCACTTCCCCCCACAGCCCAAGACTGATATGCTGCGAGACAGACAGAGCGAACTTGGCATAGACGTCATACTGCTCCATTGCCGAGGTTCGGAAACTTCCCAACTCTCCTGCCAAATAGAGGACAGGATAGCGGCTATGCACGTGAAAGCGTTTGAAATAGTAATCGACCTTACGTTCGTCCCAACCAAGGCGGAAAGTTGCCGAAAAAGAGGAATAGCGATAGAAAGACATTTGGTAATAATCCACAGAAGCAGCACCATACCCCATACGACCAAAACGGACGTCAAAGCAAGTCTCCAGATTGTCCGTCCAATCGTTTTCCGTCCAGAAATGCCACTCCCGCTGCCTGAGAGAAGTGTTGACGGCAGAAGCATTGGTATAAAGAGAATTGAAAAGAGCCGTAGTGAATCCCATGGCACGAAAACCGATATAGTTCTCACGAAGCCATTGGTCGGTATAGTCGACTTCCCCCCACACGTAATGATCATCGTAACTGCCACTGAGCGTATTGCGACGTTCGGTTGGAAGAGCAATCTGCACTTTCCCTCCACCCTTCCAAGCACGGTCACGGAATCCATAAGCCAGATAGCCACCAAGGGAAACATTCTTCCATAGTTTTTCGTTGGTTCGCAAGGGGAGTCCCAAATGCAACCCCTCGTTGCGCCGATACCGGACAATTTCGGCAATGTCGCCAATATCAATGGGTGTTCCAGTGGGGATATAGCCCGTATTTATCACCTGAGCCGCAAAGCCGGCGATACGCATCAGGGGCGTATTGCGCAGAGAGTCCATAGCCGAAGACCGCAGGCTGTCCGATATATACCCGTCTGTTTGCAGAGCCTCCGCCGGCATTACTTTCAAAGTGTCCTCCACGGAAAGATTCCGCAAGACAAGCACTGACGGGAAGATATGAGAACTATCCGATTTGACTGCAAAATCCAAAGCAAGAGAGAATGTTTCGTTCTGCAAGACATGATTTGGGGCATAAGTTTGGGAGAGTTGCAAAGAAGAAAGGTAGTTCATATTTGCCTCGCGAGGAACCGTCACATAAATGGATTGCAGTGCGCAACAAGCAGAGTCGATGACCATCTCTCCATTGAAAGCGGGCATAAAAGCATTCTTACTGCGAAAATGCAAGCAATAGAGTTTACCCTGCTCCGATTCGATACTATCTGCCAAATAGAAGTTATAGTATTGATTTCCGGAAGAGGCAAGCGGGCTGAGGAAACTCTTTCCGAAGACATCCACTGTGTTATTATAAAAATTATATGGTATTTCTTGCGGAGTAAGCAATAAAGAATAGTCGGAGGAGGTAAGCATGGCATATTGTTCTTCAGGACCGGTCAGTGGCAAAATGTTATTGCCCTGCTTTCTCCACTTTTGCTGCGAAGAATAGAGAGGAAGAATAAATGTAGAATCCAATGCAGGAATCATGCCTATTTGCAGACTCTTCCAAAGACGGCGGTGCAAGTGGCGTTGACTAATATGGCTAATATACAATCGTTTATGTTCATTGACATCGTACGCAATTTCCTTATACCTCGCCACATCATTGGTTGCACGTGCCAAACGAACCCTTTCCATAAGCGGCAAAGCAGGATTGCTTTTCGGGATAACAAAAACATCTTCCAACCGAGTATCGGCCTCCTCCAAAGCAACCGTCACGCCCACATATTGTTCGGGTTCTATAGCATAACGTTGGGTCTTATATCCGACTGCCGACACTACAAGTGTACGTTTCCGTTCCAACTGAGTACGCAACATAAAAAGCCCTTCCTGATTGCTGGTACATCCGATGTTTGTACCCCGATAATAGATATTCACATTGGGTACAGGAAGACCTGACAAGGCATCAACTACCTCCCCCACGACAATAGTCTCAGCCTTAGCACCCATTGCAAAAAGCAACAGGAAAAGAAAAGCATATAGCAAGCGGTAACAATTCAATGTTTTTGATTTGCAGGATGATACTTCAAGATGGCTTGACGCAGGTCTTGTATGTCTATATGGGTATAAATCTCAGTGGTGATGATATTCTCATGCCCAAGCAACTGCTGGATGATACGCAAGTCTGCCCCATTTTGCAACAGATGCGTAGCAAAACTATGGCGAAGTGTATGCGGAGAAATAACCTTCTGAATACCTGCCTCGGAGGCAAGTCGGCGGATAATGGTAAATATCATATTGCGTGTTAGTTGCCGTCCGTAACGATTCACAAAAGCGCAATCGCTATACTCGGGCTTGACATCCCATCTATTCCGATCCTCCAACCAAAACAAGAACTGCTTGATTGATTCCTTGGAGAGAGGTACCAAACGTTGTTTGCTTCCCTTGCCCTCCACCAGCATATATTCTTCTTTCAGATAGATGTTTGATAGTTTCAAGTTGACCAACTCAGAGACCCGTAATCCCGAACCGTAAAGCATCTCAATAATGGCACGATTGCGATGTCCTTCCTTCAGACTAAGGTCAATACAGTCGATCATCCGGTCAATCTCCTCCACAGTAAGCACATTCGGAAGACGCATCTCCAACTTAGGCAATGCCAATAAAACCGAGGGGTCGTCCTCTATACGTTTGGAATACACCAAAAACCGATAGAACGAATGCACACCTGATATGATACGCGCCTGCGAACGGACGCTCTTCACATCTTTCATCTGCTCGTAAACGAACTCCTGCAAATCATCAAACGTGGCGTCACACGGTGATTTCCTTGCCTTATCAAAGTAAGCCCTCAACTTGTCCAAATCTTGTTCGTAGGCAAGCACCGTATTCTCCGAAAGCGCTTTCTCCAACTTCAGATAGGTGTGATATGCCTTGTACAATCCCGCATCTTGTACGTTCGTCTCCGTCATTTCTCACCTCCCGTCGAAATAAGGGAGTTTCCCCTTGAAATCGGCGGCATATTTCTTTCCCGCCTCGTTCTGCAACAAAAACTCTATAAAGACACTATCCTCTTTTGAGACAACCTTGAAACTGCCTTCAGAAAACAACTCTGCACTGCTCAATGCACCATCCGTCACTTGCAAGACATACACACCGCTAATCTGACCTTCATAGTTTACTCCGGGAAGAAAAGTAAATTCATTACCCGTAGTATCTGCCACATACGTAGTCTCCACCAGAAATGTATCCTGCTTAGGCAGAAATATATCCGAGATATATAAATTTACGCCTGTACCCACCATATAGCCGGCAGAATCCAACGAAAGCCCTTTGCTGTACATATCCAACGCTACCACATTCTGTTCCACACCCTCCTCTGCATAATAAGCCCCATAGAACATCACTTGCCCTTTGTCGTAATGCGACTCCCGCTGCGCTGTAGTCGTTGTAGCGGGTTCCCTGCACTGCATAAAACACAACGACACCAGCAGCAACACACACCGAATAGTATTCTTCATGCGTCTCATAAGGTTTTATTTATTTGTTTACTCGGATACCACGCGGCAAGAAATCCCAAAAGCAATACTATTCCGAATACCAACAGAAGGTCAAGCACCTGCACCTGAACGGGATAGGCACTAATCACATAGTTTGTTCCGTCGCCCAACTTTATCAGACCTAACTCTTGCTGCAGAAGACACAAAAGCACGCCCAAAACAATGCCGATCACTGCACCAAGCAACGATATCAGCCATCCCTCATAGAGGAATATATGCCGTATTTCATCCAATGTGGCTCCCAGATTATGCAAGATCCGTGCATCCGCCTGTTTGTCTATCATCAACATGGATAACGAGCCTATTACATTAAAGCACGCGATCAACAGGATAAAAACCAGTAACAGTATTGTCAATGCACGCTCTACTTTGAAAATATGGAAGAAATCCTCTTGCTGCTCATACCGGTCAAGCACCCTGTACGAACCTCCCAAAATCTCACTTATCTCCCGCTTGGCAGCACGAACCGGAGTCCCTTCCGTCAACTTAAGTTCAACGGCCGAAACTTCATGCTCACCGTACTCAAACAATTCCCTTGCAAGCGGCAAAGATACTATCATCACATTGTCGTCATACTTCGTCTGATTTACAGAGAACACGCCTGCAATAAACGCCCCTGTCCGGTTCAAACTCTTGTCAGGACGTAGCAAGTTTATTTTCCCTGTCCGTTTGGGCGCATAAATCTTAAGCCCCGATACGAAATGGGCATTCGCACCCAATTGCGCTGCCAATCCTCTGCCCAACACACACCGTTCGAAACTGCGGGTACGGTTTATACCATCGTCATAGTAATCGCAAACAGAGAAGTAGCCATCCGTTATTATGGAATCAATATCGGTAAGTTGCTGAAAATTATCATCCACGCCCTTCAATTGCACAGGCAATTGTTTCTGCGAGAAATCAACCAATGCAGTCTCCTCTATTGTTTCGCCGAATACTTCTACAAAGGGTAATTCTTTCACCCTCGCAAAGTCCCCGGTATCAGTCTGAAACGTCTTACCCGCTTTCGGAACTATTCTCAGTTCTGCATCAAAAGCAGAGAACATCTGTTCCACCAAACTGCCGAAGCCATTCATCACCGACAATACGCACACCAAAGCCGCAGATACCACACAGACACCTGCCGTGCTGATACCAGATATGATATTAATGGCATTATGCCGCTTCTTGGCAAACAAATATCTCCATGCTATGCGCAGAGAAATTGACATGTTGTTATTGCTTCAACAAATCATCTATATGCGACATCTTATCTATAGTTTCGTCCACATGAAACGATAGTTCCGGAATAATACGCAACTGATGCCGCTCCAAATTGCCCATTTCTCCACGAATCTGACGCCTGTCTTCCTCTATCTGTTTCATCACGTCGCCCTGCAACCGAGAAGGAAATATACTCAAATACACATGAGCGACACTCAAGTCCGAGGAAATCCTCACTTCACTCACTGAAATCAATACACCCTTGAACTTATGGGCATACCTGAGAAATATATCGCCCAAATCCTTTTGCAACAAACGTGCTATCTTCTGCTGACGAGTTGTTTCCATAGTTTTTACATATTATTATCAAGCAAAACAAGGGAAAGGAGATTGCTCTCTTTTCCCATTCTTTCAAAAAAGATACACAAAGGGAGGTCTCAAGCACTCTCCTTCGCCTCGCCCCCTCTTGGCTGTTTAATACTTATGACGTCCTTCGTCTGCCACGGTCAGTTTGGCACGACCCTTTGCACGGCGAGCAGCCAATACGCGGCGACCGTTTGCTGTCGCCATTCTCTCACGGAAACCGTGTTTGTTACGTCTCTTACGTTGTGACGGTTGAAATGTTCTTTTCATAATCTATTCCTTTCCTCTTCTCTCGAAGAGATTATTTCTTAATATGTTACTATTATCCAAAGAATGGGCTGCAAAGGTACATCTTTTTTTTTGCCCGTGCAAGACCTGCACCGAAAACATATCTTCCGAATTGCAAATAACCATCCGCCATTCACCTATCCAACTGTTTTATAATAAGTTGGAATAGTTAATTTCCCACCTTCTCATATTTTGCAATCATCTTATTGCAAACTTGGCAAATCAACAACCCGCAAAAATAATGCAACCTGCTTCCTGCTGCTTGGAAGGCTCCATATAAGTTGCTCTGTAGTAGCCTACCTTGACGACCCCTCAACGACCCCTGAAGCACCCCTGAACGGAACATCCACAAAATTTCAATAAAACAACAAAGAGAATTATCTGTCTTTAAGTACGTTGAAACGCTTGGAATACATGAAGAACTTGCGGGCGAGGAAATTCCACGCAAAGACGATGACGGTCATAATCAATTTGGAAACAAGGTAATGGACACCCACTTTCTCCGTAAAGAACCATATACCTAATTCCAAAAATATCAGCCCGATACCGCCGATTAGGAATACCATGGCAATCTCGCCTGCACGTGACTTGGGTTCGCCACGGAAGACGAGGAACTTGGAAATGGCATAGTTGGTCAGCGTACCGAGAACGAAACCTATGACCGCGGCTACCAGATAGGGAATGCCGATGACATACGATGCCAAGAAATAACTGCCGTAATCCACGGCAAATGCCCCTACTGCCACAAAGCAGTAGCGGAACCATTGGAGCCAGATATTGTCGGTATCCTTGCGAAACAGGATATCTATCCATTTTTGCAAACTCATACACACTCAGTATTACTCAGATAACTGCAACTCCATTGCAGCACGCACTTTGTCAAAAGCCAATAAATAGGTACCGGTATTGTCGTAGTGGGCAAGAACACGGGGGAAGAACTGCGGGTACTGCTGAATGGCAGGAATAAGATAACGGTAGGTGGAACTATAGCCAAGGGCGTCCACAAGCACCAAATCGACGTTCTTCTTTACCAAGTCGGCTATCAGCACACGTGCATCGTCGGTATAGAGATAGTTCACGCCCGGACGCTCGGCATACATATAGAGCATTTGGGGCTTGCGGGAGCAGACAACCGTGCCTGCGGGGGTATTTTTCTTGAGCAACTTGCCAATAGAGAAGAACTGCTGGTAGTTGACGGGGTATTTCTGCTGCGCAAGTTGGTGCTCCTCCTGCAAACCCGCCTTGGAGAAAAAGAGCAAGAGCAGCAGAAAATAGGCAGGAAGCCTCTTTTCTTTCCATTTGCACTGCAAAAGCCACGTAAGAATAGCCCACAGTCCGATAAGCAGAAAAGCCGTAAGAAAAGGCAAAACAGAGGTTATATAGCGGTTGCCGCTCGGAGTACTAAAAATAGAGATGACACCGAGTGTGGCAGCGATATAGCCAATAGCGAACCAGCGTTGCTTACCGAGACGCCATGCACCGAGGAGCATCACCGCCAAGAGTACGGCACCGAGGAGGTAGATATACCACGTGTAAACAGGCTCATCGCAATTCAATTTGGCAAAGGGGAGAATAGTACTCGGGAAAGCCTGGAAGATGAGCATACGAAGCGTATCGAAGAAGCGTGAAACCACCTCACCGAAGCCGAGAGAACCCATCTCGGGTCGCCATGGATTAGCCACCATAATTGAGTCGAGATAGCGATTGCCGTTCAAGCCCAAAGCACGGTTGCGGAGCATCCACGGCAGGCATCCGATGGCAAAACCGACGAGTGTAGCGGGCAGTGCCGCCCAACGGCGGCGCACCAACAAAACCAAGGCAACCGCCGCCACAAGGGCTACGCCCTGGGTACGGATATGGTAGGTAAAGACCAGTGCCACAAGCATGACATAGAACCAAGGCGATGTGAGTTCGCTCCACCACTTTTCTTCCTTTTTGCTCATCTGAATGAGCGCAAAGAAGACAAGCATACTCATAAAGAGGAAACTTGATTCGGACATCATCATCGTGGAGAAATGGAGCAGGCGCGGGCAGAAGAGTCCCGCTATGGAGGCTGTGAAGGCCATATCCATAGGCAATGAGAGTGCCAACAGGGCAAAATAGAGCAGGAGGATGCTCGCCAGAACAAAGACCTCGTTGAGCCATTTCTGCGCCACAATGCTGTCCATGATAGCACGCAGCGGGGTCATCAGAAGGGGATAGCCGGGCGGAAAGGTAGAAGTGGCGGGACTGCCCGGTGAGGACAAGTCGCAATAGCCGTTGCCCTCCGCAAGTGAGGTGGCATAGATATAGTAGTTGAAGTTATCGCCGTTGAGGTCTGGTTTGCTATTGAACGTATAGAGTACGACACACAACCACGCTACGACAATGGTCAGCGGGAAGACGATATAACGGAAGATATTACTTTTGCTCATGATATTCTTTTTCAGTGTTAACATTCCAGATATTGGTTTTGTCCGCCACGCCATTGCGGATATTGCGCACGCACTCAATAGCGGTCATCATAGAGTGGTCCATATTGTTGTAGCGGTGCTGTCCGTTGCGCCCGAGGCAGTAGAGGTTCGGGATAGTGTCGAGGAACGCCTTGACGGTATCCAACTGATAATAAGAGCCATAGTAGGCGGGGTAGGCTTTCTTGATGCGCACATGGCAAGCATCGAGGACATCCTCACGGTTGATGATGTCTATTTTGACGAGTTCATCGATAGCCATATTGATAAAATCCTCTTTGGGCATATTCCAAAAGGTGTCGCCCTCGGTGCAGAAATACTCGAGACCAATCCACATGGTGTGTTCGTAGTCGTTGACAAGATAGGGCGACCAGTTGTTGAACACCTGCAGGCGCCCGATATGCACATCGCGTTCCTGAATGTAAATCCACGTATCGGGGACACGATGTTCGAAAGTAGGGATATGCGTTTGGTTCTTGATGCGCATCTGTTTGACACACAGACCTACCGTGATGAAATCGCGGTAGGGCAGACGGGAGGCGATGTCCGAAACGGGTTGCGGCACCTCGATACCGCGGAGGGCGGGAACGAGATCTTTGATCGGCATGGTGGAAAGGAAATAATCGCAGGGGAAAGTCTGCTCCTGTCCGTCCGCCGTACGGGCAACGACGGACACTACCCTACCCTGCTCCATATTCACGCCAATGACCTCGTGCTGCATGTGTATCTCTCCGCCGAGTTGGCGGATGTCGTCTGCCACGGTTTCCCAGAGTTGCCCCGGACCATATTTCGGGTAGATAAACTGCTCGATGAGTGATGTCTCGACATGCTTGCTATGCAGCCCGAGAGCACGGCGGAACATATCTTTCAGCACAGACCTGATACTCAAACCTTTGACACGCTGGCTACCCCAGTCGGCACCCAACTTGGAGGGGTGTACGCTCCATACTTTCTCAGTGTATCCCTCGAAGAACATCTCGTAGAGCGGTCGCCCGAAGCGGTTGATATAGAAGTTCTCCAATGATGTTTCGGGCAACTTATGCACGCACGACCAGATGTATCCGAAGCCCGCACGCATTGTGTTGGCGAAACCCATATTAAAGAAGGTCTCCTTCTTCATGGAGATGGGGTAATCAAAGAACTTGCGCAGGAAGAAGATACGGCTGACGCGGTTGCGTAGGAGCATGACGCGGTCGGTACGCTCCGGGTCGGGGCCATCCGGGGAAAGTTGTTTGTCGGCAGTATGGAGCAGGAGGTCGTCTTTGGATGGCGCACCCTGTGTGGGCATCACGCTTTGCCACCAGTTCATAATTTCTTCGCTCTTAGAGAAGAAGCGATGCCCGCCGATGTCCATGCGGTTGCCTTTGTACTGCACAGTCTGCGAGATACCGCCGATGGCATCGGTGGACTCGAGGATGACGGGGTGGATGTCGGTATTTTTCAACAGTTCGTAAGCGGCAGTGAGTCCCGCAGGACCTGCACCCGCTATGACAGCGATTTTGTGTTTGTTGGTATTGGTCGTCTCCATTATGATATAGTACTTATGCTTCTGCAAAGTTACGCATTTTTTTTGCTTGCGCAAACACACCTGTAAACGCAACAAGAGCCACCCGACAATCTTATCGGATGACTCTTGTAAATAGACCTTCTACTGCCCCTATGGGCAATCGGAGAATTACAATTGCGGACCGGCAGCAACGAGTGCTTTACCTGCCTCGTTAGTCTCGTACTTAACAAAGTTCTTGATGAAACGACCAGCCAAATCCTTAGCCTTAACATCCCACTCAGCAGCATCTTTGTAGGTGTCGCGAGGATCGAGGATAGCAGGATCTACGCCCGGCAGAGCGGTCGGAACTTCGAAGTTGAAATACGGGATTTTCTTGGTCGGCGCATTCAGGATGTCGCCACCGAGGATAGCGTCGATGATGCCACGTGTATCGCGGATGGAGATACGTTTGCCCGTACCGTTCCAGCCGGTGTTGACGAGGTATGCTTTCGCACCGGATTTCTCCATTTTCTTAACCAGTTCCTCTGCGTATTTGGTCGGGTGGAGTTCGAGGAACGCCTGTCCGAAACAAGCCGAGAAAGTAGGAGTAGGCTCGGTGATACCGCGCTCGGTACCTGCCAGTTTGGCTGTGAAGCCGCTCAGGAAGTAGTACTTGGTCTGCTCGGGAGTCAGGATGGATACAGGCGGCAGTACGCCGAATGCATCAGCCGACAGGAAGATAACGTTCTTGGCTGCAGGACCTGCAGAAATCGGTTTAACGATATTGTTGATGTGATAGATAGGATACGAAACACGGGTGTTCTCGGTAACGCTCTTGTCTGCGAAATCAATCTTGCCGTTGGCGTCAACGGTAACGTTCTCGAGAAGGGCATCGCGGCGGATTGCGTTGTAGATGTCCGGCTCGCTCTCCTTGTCAAGGTTGATAACCTTGGCATAGCAACCGCCTTCGAGGTTGAATACGCCCTTGTCGTCCCATCCGTGCTCGTCGTCGCCGATAAGCAGACGTTTCGGGTCGGTCGAAAGGGTGGTCTTACCCGTACCCGACAGACCGAAGAAGATAGCGGTGTTCTTGCCATCCATATCGGTATTGGCCGAGCAGTGCATCGAAGCGATACCCTTCAAGGGCAGGTAGTAGTTCTGCATCGAGAACATACCTTTCTTCATCTCGCCGCCGTACCAGGTGTTGATGATTACCTGCTCGTGGCTGGTGGTGTTGAAAGCCACGCAGGTCTCGCTGTTCAGACCGAGTTCTTTGTAATTCTCCACTTTAGCCTTCGATGCGTTGTAAATCACAAAGTTAGGCTCAAAGTTCTCCAACTCTTCTGCAGTCGGACGGATAAACATATTGGTAACGAAGTGTGCCTGCCATGCTACCTCTACGATGAAGCGGACAGCCAGACGGGTCTCTTTGTTGGCACCGCAGAATGCATCTACAACGAACAAACGTTTGTTGCTCAACTCTTTCTGTGCCAAAGCCTTTACTTCGCCCCAAACTTTCTCCGACATCGGGTGGTTGTCGTTCTTGTAAGCGTCGCTTGTCCACCAAACGTTATCGTGGCTCTGTGCGTCGTCAACGATGTATTTGTCCTTAGGCGAACGACCGGTGAACACACCCGTCATTACGTTTACTGCACCAAGTTCGGTAACTTGTCCCTTCTCATAACCAACCAAATTCGATTTGGTTTCCTCCTCGAACAACTGCTCGTACGAAGGGTTGTGTACGATCTCGGTAGTACCCGTGATACCGTACTTTGTAAGATCAAGATTTTTCATAAATAGTTATAGTTTAATGTGTTAGTATTACTTAATATCTCAATAAAAACGGGAAAATAGCGTGTTTCTATGGAAATAGTCACTTCTTAAGGCGGTACAAAGGTACACCTATTCTTCCGATTGAGCAAACTTATTATGGATTTATTTCTGCATTCTTATATTTTGACACACAACATCATAAAATACACCCTTATTTTGTAATATACAGATTGCAAATCGAAAATTTCACATAGAATATATGTTCAAAAGCATATTTTTCCTGCTTCAAGTGTTGTACGTATTCCCAAGACACGGTACTTTTGCATCGTGTTTTTCATGGTATTAGATTTAAGGTTAAGTAAAGATTGGGTTGTCGGGATGACAACCTTTCTTTTTTGTATGAGGTATCTTCCCGAAAATAACCGCTTCCATTCCTCATAGTTTCTTCTGCTTTGGAAACAACTCCATGTCGTCTGTATTGTTCCTTTCTTGGAGGCTGTCAAGTGCTTGTCACTTACGACCCCTCAAGCCGACCTCAACGACTCCTCAACGAGAGATGAACAAGCAAAGAAAAAGAGAACAGAAATGAAACAATCTAAACCCATAAACTCTTTCAACCACATATAAACCAATCAACTCCTCAACTCATAAACTTACAATTACTCTCCACTTCTTTCAACTGTCAACTCCGAACTTTCAACTTTAAGCCCCTCCTTTGGAGGGGGGAGGCAAGATCCTAATACGTCATTCTCACCAGCACATGCACATCCGTTACACGGCTGCGGGATAGTTGCTGCGAAGAAACCCATTGTTTTGAATAAACCGTTTGAGATGCCTTGCAATAGACCGCCCAGTGTTCATTGATTTTGTAGCGTACATTGAGATAATAGCGTGCACCTATTCCGTAAACCGAAGGGATCGAAAAAGCATACAGCACATCATTCTCGTATGCAAAGAAACGGTTCTGGTAATCGGGTGCATAAAAAGCCTGCAATCGCAGTTGGAACAAAATCGGTACACGCCGCAACTGATACGAACAGTCTTCCGCCAGCATCACACCCGCTGCAGGTTTCCGCCTGTCCGTCACGTTGGATAGATTTCCCTCCACGTGCGTTCTGAATCGCCACCCTCCTGACTGCCAAAGTATATAATAGCGAAGACTGTAACGGCTCTTCTCGCTCTTCTGTTTTGCTCGGAACCGCCACTGCATTTGCACTTCTTCCGACGGAGTGAAATCGGCTTGAAGCATTGCCTCATATCCCGTTGACGGAGTCTTTATCCCATACTTCGGAAAACGGAACGAGAATACGTCCGCATAAGCGGAAAAACGCCATTTGGGAACAAGAGAAACTTCTGCACCCATATACACGCCCGTTTCGTCATTATTGCGCGATGTCTCGCCGAAAGCATTGGCTTGAAAGGCATCATAAGTCGGCGAATAAAACCGGTATAGAGCCACCAAGGTCAAGTCACTGACGGGCGTAATGCGGACACCCGTAATGTTGGCAATTCCCCAACGCCGATTCTGTGCCGTAGCCAACTCGCCGAACACAGAGAAACGCCGGTAACTCCACTGGTAATCAATTCCTGCTGCAAATTGTCTCCTGCCTTGAAAATAATTGGCATTATAGTACATCGAAGTCGGCACAAGGGTGGCATCAAACAGCGTCTCTTGCAGGGTTGCTCCCACTTTCAGCCGGTCGTACCGGTAAGATATATGCGTGGCTATCGTGTGCTGCCAGACCGATTGTTTGCTGCGTATCTCCGCAACAGTCCGGTGATAACCTGTCGCGAGCATCGAAGGGAAAGTACCATCCTCTTGCCTGTTGGCGTCCACCCGCCGTGTCGAGTAAAAGGCGGTCATTTCCACATCTCCCCAATGCAGCGTAGCAGCCGTTCCGCGAAAGAAATTATACTCCTGCGTGGAATGATGACGGCTTATGCCTTCTCTTTTCCTTCCCACGACAGACACCTGTTTGCCTCCCGAATAGGTCGGACTGCTCACCACCAAACCTTGACCGAAACTCGCCCGATAATCCCCTATGATCCATGTGTCAAGGTGTGAACCTATATTCTTCAGTTGCACAAAACCGCCATAAAAATCGAATCCGTACGTTTTCCTGCCCCACCATGGTTCGCCCGGATCCCTTTCCATACTGCATCCCAATTGCAAATGCTTTGTATCAAAAAGATATTTCAACGACACATAATACGGATCGTATGCCGTCCGTTCTATGTTGCGCATATCCGCCCGCAATGTCAATTGGTGCTTGGCATGCTGAAAATCTTCTTTCCAATAGACAGCACCTTCCGTTTCAACAGGCGCAACACATACAAAAGGTAGCATATCACGTATGTCATACGACTTCAGACAAGGTATCAATTGTAGTTCGTACAGTGAGTGGAGAGGATGTTGATATACATACAGCAAAATGGCATCAATCTGTTCGTCCGACAAGAACGGAAGACGCTGCAGGTCTTCTTGTGTCGCGGCGTTGATGTTGACAGGTGCTTCCGCCAAAGCGTACAAGTCCTGCTCCAGACTTTCAAAATCCACATTCCTGTCGTTCTCAAGCGCAGTTTCATAGATGTCCTGGATGATATGCTCCAAAGACAATGACAAATTGATGTTCTGAGCCTCCAGTACGCAAACCGAAAGCAAGCCGATAACACCTTGCGCTATTTTGCGTATCACTTCCATGCGTAGGACAAATGACAGAGAAGATTCACACCCAGGACAGGGTGCAGTTCGGCGGATACGTTCGTTTGAAAACCGGCGAAATGCAGTCCGAAGCCGATGCAGGTGACCACATAGCGTTGGTAATATACGCCCATTTTCAGTGTCAGTTGTTCCACTGCCCGCCATTCATAGCCGGTAGCAACACGGAAAGTGTTGTTGATGTCGTAGTCAGCCTGCACGTCCCAGCGCATATTCGGGCGGAAATGATAGTCAAATCCCAACGAGTAGATGGCTGGAAGTTGCCTGCGGGTTTCCGTCAGTTTCAGCGATTGCACGAAAGGATTGAAGGTCTGGAAGCCCAACGCAAAAGCAGGAGTAATGTTCACCACCGCCCCGATCTGCGGTACGGCGGTACACCGGTAGCCGACACTTTCTCCTGCATAGACGCACAGCAGGTTGGCTTGCAGCCCCAGAGAAAAGCGTCCGAACTGCCGGGCAAGTGCTACAGCCGCCATCATCTCCGAGTATTTGGAATAACCGAAGAACGAATACGCCACGCCGGCATTCACATACTGATTGGTGAAGGATGCCTGAACCAGTTCTGTAGAAAGTTCTCCTGTGAGGTACTTGTTCTCATATTGCAAGGCTACGCCGAAACGTTCCTCCTGTACAAGGGACGCCGGATTGTGGAAAGCAGCCCAATAATCGGTTCTCGCCGTTGCGGTGTTGGCTACAAAAGGACTGCCCGGAATTACCTCGGTGACTTGCGCAGAACAAGGCAGACATAGTACAAAAGGCAAACATAAAAAGGTTAAGAGGTGTTTTTTCATGGGTTGTGTGCTAAAGGAGCATGGCTATGGCACGCTTGAGTGCCACGATGAAAGTATCCACTTCCTCTCTTGTATTGTAGAGCGCAAATGATATGCGTACCGTTCCCGGGCACTTGAGATAATTGACAAGTGGTTCCGCGCAGTGGTGACCGGTTCGCACGGCAACGCCTTGCTGGTCGAGAAGCACCCCTACATCATACGGATGGACACCCTCCACGTTGAAAGATACCACCCCTGCCTTGTCCTGACCGGCGGCATAGATATGCACCTGCGGCAGGGCTGAGAGTTGCTGCTCCGCATAATGCGTCAGATCCGCTTCATGCCGGTGTATGGTGTCCATGCCTATTCCGTCAAGATAGTCCAACACCTTCATAAAGGCATAAGAACCTATAAAATCCGGCGTGCCCGCCTCGAACTTATAGGGAAGTGTATTGTAGGTTGTCTTCTCAAATGACACATGTTCTATCATCTCTCCCCCGCCCTCGGCAGGAGGCAGGGCATTGAGCCACTTTTCTTTCCCGTAGAGTACGCCCAAGCCCGTCGGACCATAGACTTTGTGTGCAGAGAATGCCAGGAAGTCGCAGTCCAATGCCTGTACATCTATCGGCAGATGAGGCACAGACTGTGCCGCATCAATGCAGACAGGCACACCATGTTCGTGCGCTATGCGTATAATCTCCTCTATCGGATTGACTATTCCTAACACGTTTCCCACGTGGGCAACACTCACCAGTCTGGTGTGCGGATTGAGCATTTGCCGGAACGCCTCCGTGTCAAGCGTAAGATCGTCCCGCAAGGGTATGACACGCAGTGTGGCTCCTTTCCTCTGGCAGAGCATCTGCCAAGGCACTATGTTAGAGTGGTGCTCCATCATGGAAACCACAATTTCGTCGCCCGGTTGTACGTATTGCTCGCCATAACTGAAGGCCAACATATTGACGGAGTCGGTTGTACCTTTCGTAAAGATTACGGAATCGGCAGATTCTGCTCCGATGAAGTGCGCCACCGCCTTGCGTGCATCTTCGTGTTGCTGCGTAGCCACCTGACTCAAATGATGCACTCCCCTGTGGATATTGGCATTGAAACGGGAGTATGCAAAGGTGATGGCATCCAACAGAACTTGCGGTTTCTGGCTTGTGGCGGCATTGTCAAAGTAAACCAACTGCCTGTCATTGACCTGCTGACTTAATATGGGGAAATCGTTACGATTCATACGGGAATAGAATTATGATTGTTCAAAGATTGTGTCATTACGGGCGATAGTAAGACTGTTCCAGTATCTTTTGGGCGTCGGCTTCCTGCATAAGGTCCTGCAAGGAAACATCGGGATTATGCTGCATATAGGCTTTGCATATCCGCCAACCTGTCCAAGTACCCAACCGCGCCGGTGCGTCCTGGCTTATTTCGCTTGTGAACGGTCCGTCATTGAGATAGGAAGTAAGCACCATACTCTCCGTACGGAACAGATCTTTCTTGTCTATCATGCGCTGCCAGATCTCCGATTCATACTTCCTGCACCACTCCCACTGCTGTTTGGTATAGCCCATCACCTCATATTCTGGTTCATCGGGGAACAACAAGGAGAGCAGATACATAATCTTACCACGATATATCATGTTCTCAAGCAGCCGTCCTTTTTCGCTGTTGAAAGGGATATGACGGAACAGGTATGCCGACACCACGTCCACGGGAATACACTCTTTGCGCATTGTCTGCTTCTGATAGTTATATACAACACGGTTGTAGAACTCGTAATCGCTCCCAAGATACATATCCACGCCCACGGCAAGATCGTCGTCAAGAAACAGTATGGATGCATTGAAACCCGATACAAAGAAGTAAACGGACGGCACATACCAGTCGGGATACAGGTACAGCAAGCGTCCGAAAGCGGCATCAAGCGACTGCTGCAAACCGCTGATATCGGCATATTGTCTCAGTACTTCGGCATTCGTCTGCCGGAAGCCATACAATGTATCCCCTAAGAACTTCGGCAGGGCTTCCTGCAAATAAGCGGTATCGGAAGAATAGACGCCGAGTATATCTTCGCAGAAGACCGGCATAAAATACGGATAGTCGGCATACAGTTTGCGGACTCCCTCCTCTATGTGTACTGTATCGAGATGCAGCAAGGCACTGTCGAAGCGGACGACAGGTACCACAGCCGCAGGTATGTCTTTCGGAAAGAAAGTTCTTCCCGACTTGCAGCCCACAAGCAGAGGCAGACAAACGACCAACAATATCTTAGCAAATCTTTCCATCTCTCATCTTAATTACCCGGTCAGAAATCGCAGCGAGACCGGGATCGTGTGTTACAATGACTATTGTCTGCCCGTAGCGGTTCCGCATATCCAAGAGCAAGTGGTGCAGTTCTTCCTTATTGGCACTATCGAGGCTGCCGGACGGTTCGTCTGCCAGAATCACATCGGGGTTCATCATCATGGCGCGTGCCGCCGCCACCCGCTGTTTTTCACCGCCCGACAATTGGTTTGGTTTGTGTTTGACACGCTCTGACAATCCCAGTTCGGAAAGCAGTTCCAAAGCACGTGCCTGCGCTTTCTTCATACTCTCGCCCGCAATAAGCATAGGCATCATCACATTCTCAAGTGCCGTAAACTCGGGAAGGAGTTGATGGAACTGGAATATGAAACCTATGTGGTGATTCCGGAAGTGCGCCAACTCTTTCTCCCTGAGTCCGAACAAATCCACGCCCCCTATACGCACATTCCCGCTATCAGGTTTATCCAATGAGCCGATTATCTGCAAAAGAGTGGTCTTGCCAGCCCCGCTGGGTCCGACGACAGACACTATCTCTCCTTTGTTGATATGCAAATTCACTCCTTTCAGCACTTCGAGCGCACCGAAATTTTTGTGTATGTCCGTTACATCTATCATTGCAATATCCAATTAGTTGCTGCTTCTATTATATCATCCTTGCCGTCACTGACGAGATTCACTTCCTCATCGGGCAGTACACCATCTTCTATGGACTGCTTTTGCGCATCGTACATACGCACACTGGAGAAACGTACGATCCATCCGTTCGGCAGTTCGTAACTCATAGGCATTCCGCCACCGCCACCGCTCCGTCCGCCAAAGATACGTGCATTGTCGGCACAGCGTATAGCACTCAAGAAAAAGTTGGTGGCAGAATAGGCGGAACGGTTTGACAGGACGGCAACGGGACGAAGCCAGCGCAGGGAGATGTCGGCCGTATCGACCGTCATGGGGCGAAGAGGAGAATAATCATCGTGCCCGCTCCCCGTCTTATGCTGCCAATAACCCACCGTACGTGTTTCGGAAAAGAATACCGCAGCCAACTTCCGTGCATATTCCAAGTCGCCCCCTCCGTTGCTCCGCAGATCCACAATCAATCCTTTGCAGTCCTTGAAACAATTGAGTATGTACGCCATATTGAGGGACGAGAAACCATCAGAGAAACTTGCATAGCGGATCAGTCCGACTTTACCGCCTGCAATGCGGTTGTAAGCAAAACCTCCCGCCATTCTGTAATCGGAAGAGAGATACTGTTCCGAGTAGAGCAGACCGGCATCGAAGTTAGCAGGATAGCCTTCCTGCCAGTCCGTGTTGCGAGATACATCAAAGGGAGAGTAGAGATTGACATGACCATCACGGAGACTATCCAGCATGGAAGCCAGCAGATCGAACAAACCATACTCATCACATGGTGCGAGTTCCTGCACCTTAGCATGATATTGCCGGTATATCCCGTCCCAATCAACCTGCTTCTCTTCGAGGAAACAATACTTGGTATCAATGATTTCCCACAGTGCCTGAAAGTTACCTTCGGGTGTATCGGAATATGAGCCCTCCACCATGCTCATACAGGAGACAAGGCAGAAAGCGAGGAATATGCAGTACCATCGTTTCACCATAGGAAAGGCCGTATTTTGGTTGTATATTGGAAGACCGTACCCACCACAAGCGAGACTTCTTCGCGCCGCATCCGAATGCCGTGGATGAAATAATGCACATACTCATGCCTGACACCGACCTTCCATGCCGAATGGCGGAACTGCATATCCAATGCCAGAGTATGCCGTATGGTTTGCTTGTTATGGAGGGAAGCAAAGGCTAATCCGTCGGACAGATGTTTGCTTAACTCATAGTAACTCTCCCAGTATTCGGGTACATACTGTATCCCAAAAACAGAGGTTGTAAGGGCATAAGACAAACGGTAGTTGCTGTATTTTGCAAGGAAACGCCAGGACGCTCCCGCATGCAAACAGAGCGAAAGCCCCATATCCATGGAGTAAGGTTTGTTGACGCTGACACCTTGCAGACGTCCCGCATAGTCAAGATCAAGGCAAGGACCGAGGAAGATATTAAGACCTTTCACCTGAATCAGGCTTTGAAAGTTATAATCGGCACCCCACCCTGTTTGCACGCCGAGGCTATATATCACATTCTGCCGCGGCTTATTCAGAAAGAATGCTCCGCTGACATACAGCCCTCCCGTGTGCGTCCAATCGGGTGCTTTGCGGAACCTCTGCTGCCATTCGCTGCCAACGCCCAGCGTCTGACCAGAATAGAGGAGCGGTGTGAGATATTGGTCTTGCTGCCACTTGCCGCCATACTGCACCCAGAGTGTGTATTCATGCTCTATCCCTTCAGCAAAAGCAGCGCAACACAAAGAGACGAGGCACAGCGATATGGCAACAAAGCGTTTCATAGTACACGAAGGATCCGCTTACCGTCGGGTTGCGGTTCAATCTGCACAGTAACCACATCTTCCGGCAACAGAGGCGAGATAATGTCGGGCCATTCAACAAAACAATAACAACCCGAATAGAGATAGTCTTCCGCCCCGAAGTCTTGCGCCTCGGCGACAGATTTGAGACGATAGCAATCAAAGTGGTAGATATCTTCACCCTGTGCGTCTTCATAAACATTCACGATGGCGAAAGTGGGACTGTTCACCACATCCGTGACTCCGAGTTCTTCGCAGAGTTGCTTGATGAATGTCGTTTTACCAGCCCCCATGGGACCACAGAAGGCGTACACTTTTCTATCGGGATAGACATTGAGTATGGTACGTGCAGGAACCTCCATCCCTTCTTCATTGAGAAGAGTCAATCCCGTAACATTCTGTATGACGGTATATGTTTTCATAATTATTTGTGCAAAGGTACTATTATTTCCTGACAGATTAAAACGCAGAGACGGAACCCGCCGATCTCAGACTTCTTTTATCTCTCCAAAGGAGGGACTAAGATTCTCCTTATTCAATTTTGTTGCTCTCCTATTCAGGTCTCGACAAGGGGTGCTTGAGGCCGGCTTGAGGGGTCGTAGATTGTAAGCAATTATCTACCAATCCGGCAAAAGATACTTACTCTCCGGCAAGCAGGTCCTATCCATCTTGAAAGGAACGGAAGAGAGAGACAGACAGAAAAGGAAAGGAAAAGAAGGACAAAAAGACCGACGAGGACAGAATGTTTTACCACAGGAACCGCCTACTCATCGGAGGGCTGTTCTTTCTTTGTTTTCGTCTTCTTAGTTTTCTTGGTTTTACTTTTCACGGGTTCTTTCTGAAGCACTATCACCGTGAACAGCGGAGCGACAAACTGTTTTTTGGCAGAAAGCAGTTGCGCTGTAGAAGGTTGCTCTGCGACAGTCTTCATAAGCACTATTTTCATGTGCAGGCTTAGATGTATTTCTTCGGCTATTATCTGAAAATCCGTGGCATCCTCCTTATTCTTACTTCTGCACGGCATACCCAGGAAAGAATGTGCCAAAGATTGCAGACGAGGTGAGAAATAGTCGGACGCTGATTGCAGCCGCTGCTGCAGATAACCGGAATCGACAGACGAAGCAGAAAAGATGTGAAACAACTGCCGGCAAAACTGTTCGCCCACTGTCGCAAGCGACAAAAGGACATCTTGCACATCCGCCAAAAACGGCAAAGTTTCTTCATTGAAAGAAACACTCTTTTTCACCAAAGCGAGCAGACGTTCTATTTGTTGGTACAAAGGACGAAAACCGAACAATTCAGATAACTGCCGGCTAAAATAGTCCTGCTTTGACCCCTGCAACCAGGAATTAACCTGTGAGACAGACGGTTGATTGTTTGTATAATCAATAACGGCTTTATCGTTGGAAAGGCTCACCGTGCTGAGAGGAGACGAAAGGACGATCCCATCCAAAGTCCTGCAACGACTCAACGCCACATAGATTTGTCCCGCAGCAAAAGCCCTGGAAGCATCGATAATGACCTTATCGAATGTAAGTCCCTGGCTTTTGTGAATGGTGATTGCCCATGCCAGCCGCAAAGGGAGTTGGCGAAATGTACCCAAAAGTTCCGTTTCGATATTTCCTGTTTGCGAGTCTTCCCAATAGCGCACATTCTCCCAAACAGACGGGCTGACAATGATATCATCCTCTCCCTCACAGGAGACACAAACACCCTCTTTACAGAAATCGGCTACAACACCCAATTTGCCATTGTAGTAGCGTTTTGCAGGATTCTCGTCGTTACGGATAAACATAACCCGCGCCCCCTTTTTCAGCACAAGCGTATCATCGGCAGGGTAAGCATTTTCGGGGAAAGTGTTCTCCACCACAGCATGAAAGACCTGCTTTTTACCAGGAAGTTTATCCAATTGTTTTTGGTTGATGTCGTCTGCAAAACGGTTGTGAGTTGTGAGCGTAATATGAAAATCGTCATCCGCATTAACATATTGCGGAAGATAGCGAGCAGACAGCAAATCGCGCCCATGGGCAGACAGGCAGTTATTCCGTATCTCGTTAAGCAGATTAATGAATTCGGAATCCTGCTGGCGAAAGACATGGTCCAACTCAATATACACAGGGTTGATTTGTTGCATCACCCGACTTTGGAAGAAATAGGGTCCATTGTAGTAGGGTGCAAGCAACTGTTCATCTTCGGGGCGGACAACAGGGGACAACTGAAAAAGGTCTCCTATGAAAATGACCTGTACACCTCCGAAAGGCAGGTTGGGTTGATAGCGATAATGGCGCAAAACGGCATCTATCATATCCAGGACATCAGCACGAACCATACTAATCTCATCAATGACGAGCGTATCAAGATGATACAATATATTCCGTTTGCGCTCGTGCATACGCTGCTCGGCAAAGACCTGCCTATTGGATTGCACAGTAGGCGGGAAAGTACGGATAGGCAACTGAAAGAAGGAGTGGACGGTGACCCCACCCGCATTGATTGCCGCCACTCCCGTAGGCGCGACGACCACCAGGTTTTTCTTTGTATCCTGCTGCAGTTTGCGGAGGAATGTGGTTTTGCCTGTTCCTGCCTTACCCGTCAGAAAGATGCAACGATTGGTGAGAAACGCATACTGCTCCGCCAAGTCATACGCATTGACAGAGGATTCAAGATATTCTCTATTCTCCTCTTCGGTCATGGTTTACGTTTCCAGTGCTGAGAACGACCAAGTACCCCCATTTTATCGATGGAACCGCGCAATTTGAGTTTCCCGTTGTCATAGGAAATCTTTCCATAGTAGAAATTTCCTGTTTCGGGATCCAATACTTTTCCTCCTGTGAGGACTCCGTTCTTTTCGACCATGTCGCGTATGATAACCATACCTAACACGGGCTGATTCTTATCGGCTCCGGTGCAATCGCGACAAATTTCTTGTTCTGTTCCCGGAATAAGCATAGCCGTTATCTTACCATAGTATTTGCCATTATCCTCACGATAGATATGTACGACGGAATAACTTTCACCCGTTTTATCATCAACCGTGTACCAATCACCCAAGATGAGGTGCATTTGCGCAGAAAGCGGAAAAAAAGAACAACAAACAACAAGTATCGTCAGAAGATTTCGTTTCATCATATATCACAAAGCAATTAAATTTGTATTTCGGGTTGCTCGAAAAGGACTTCATCGTCCGTCACTATGAGACGACAAGGGTGGTTCAGAACAAGCGGGAGGTTATATTCAACATGCCCTGCAGGAAAATCAAAGACCACAGGATAATCATAACCGGCAACGGATTGCAAGATGGTTTCCCTGAGAGTTTGTTTCATAAGCGGATCATCGTCACAACCGGTAAACTGCCCTACGACAAGCCCAGAAAGGTTTGCCAGCACGCCACTGAGGCGGAGATTTTGCATCATACGATCAATATGATAGTGCCTTTCTGCGATGTCCTCAATGAAAAGTATCCCGCCTTTTTGAACAGCATAGGGGGTAGCCTGAAGACCATAGAGAACAGAAAGATTTCCACCATGCAAGAGTCCTTCCGCCCGACCAACGCGATTCAGGGAACAGGAAGGGATGACGTATCGGACCGGGCGATTGGCAAGTACGGAAAAGAAACCGGTCAGTGCGGGAGCATCGGCAGGGAGAGTGGCGATATGCCTGGTCATCACAGCATGCAAAGATGGGATATTGTGTATTCCCAAAAGATTGTGAAAGCAGGTTATGTCACTGAAACCGACCACTAGCGGGCAATGCGTTTGCGACAATCGTATTTTATCCACAATCTGTGCCATGCCATAACCGCCACGGCTGCATAGCAATATATCAACAGCAGGATCCTGCAAGGCATTGTTGATGTCTTCCAAACGTTGTTCAGGAGTTCCTGCAAAGCGACCATAGAGTTCGCACACGTGGGGTGCAAGGGAGACTTCAAAACCAGCAGCACGCAGCACAGCCGCAGCATCGCCCACATATTGGCGATCGATTGCTCCCGACGGAGACACAATATGAATATGCCTTGTTTGTTTCATGCTATGTACACTCTGTGCGTGTGTTTCATTGTGTTTTACGGAACAATAATTTTGACAAAGATACTGCAAAATTTCCAGATAGTGAAATTACAAGTATGACACCCATGATTTGACAAAAATGGCTACATCCGCCCATAAATTGTTCTGTTTTTCGCATATTTACGTTCTGATTTTCTTGAGAATTTAATCTTTTTCGTACCTTTGCAGCAGAAAAGTATGGAGTATTCCGAAAAGCCTCAGTGAGTAGGAACAATAATAATTAAACACATTCTATCAATGAAGAAACTTTTGATCGCTGCCGCCTTGCTATTGGCAGTAGGTTTGACCTCTTGCGGTGACACCAACTATTGCTATGAAGTTACCGAGACTTATGAATTCATAGGTTCACATTCCTACACTCATCTTTGGTGGGGAACGAAGAACGACCTCAAGACTTACGAGCAAACGCTCAAGGATGCCGCAGTAAAAATCGGAGCAGACGAGAAAAGTATTGTTATCAAGAGTAAGCGTACCAACAAGAGCCAAAGCGATTGCCACGAATAATCCGGCTAACGAACAAACAAACAAGAGACACTGCCAAAAAAGATAGTGTCTCTTGTTTGTTAGAGAGGGTTCGTGTACCCGCTAAATAGAAAAGAAGAAGATCTTTATGAGGTCGAAAAGAAAATTTCCGTAGAAATGTTTGTTGGTTTCAAAAACTTGTTGTATCTTTGCAGCCGATTTCCGTCAGAGTAGAGCAATTCTACCAAGCATAAGGCCTTCATTACAAGACATAAAAGCAGTGACGAGAGATTGACGGCCCATTCGTCTATCGGTTAGGACGCAAGATTTTCATTCTTGAAAGAGCAGTTCGATTCTGCTATGGGCTACCAAAAAACAGATTAACTTTAACTGATAAACTTATTACTATACAAGATGGCAAATCATAAATCATCTTTGAAGAGAATTCGTCAGACAGAGAAGCGCAAGTTGCACAATCGTTACTATGCAAAGACGGCTCGCAATGCCGTACGCGATTTGAGAGCAACAACCAATAAGGAGGAGGCTACCGCTATGTTGCCCAAGGTATCAAGTATGCTTGACAAGTTGGCAAAACGCAACATCATCCATCGTAACAAAGCCGCTAACCTCAAGTCGAAATTGGCTGTTTATATCAATAAACTCGCCTAAGCGTTATTATACGTTTGCGAAATGCTTAAAGACAACTCGCGATGAGTTGTCTTTTTTGTGTGTCTATATAGATGGTCATTAACCCATACGAACCATATAACGGTTACACTATACAACAATATACCTTGCTGCAATGCAAAGCGGTTCAAAGGTTGTATCTTCACAGCATTAGAAAAAACGATATAGGGCAAGGACATCCTCAACAATGGTTTCCTTCAAAAGAGAGACAAAATTGAGACGACAAATAAACTAACTATTGCGATAGGCTTTCGGAGTCAGCCCCGTATGCGACTTGAAGAAACGGTTGAAAAACGCCACATTGTCAAACCCGAGGACAATAGCAATCTCCTTGATCTGCAGATTGGTTATCTTCAATTGGGACTTTGCATCCATAAGAATGGCATCGGTTATCAAATCGCCAGCCGTACGTCCGCTCACCGTCTTGATTGTAGAACAGAGATGCGGCAGAGTGAGCCGAAGTTCTTCTGCATAGCGCGCGACATGATGCCATTCACGATAGTGGTTGAGAACCATCTTGCTATACGTTTGGAATATCTCCTGCTTGCGGTCCTGCGGTTTAATAATGTATCCCTGCTCCTGCATACCCTCGGAATAAGCCAATTGTATAATGTTGAAAATGTGTACCATTTTCGCGCTTGACAGCAGAGAGGGGGTACAATTTGCCGCTTCCAGCATCACATCGACCGTATGTTTGAGTACATTTCCGCACTCTTCGGAGACATGAAGGAGCGGTTGTTTCTCGTGCATAAGGTGCATAGCACTATGCACTCCGAACGTATTCTTCTCAAGAAACGAGGAGGAGAACAGGATGTAATAAACAAGAGCATCTTCGCTAAACTCGTGGATAAGCAGGAAACTGCCCGGTTCTAACATGAGGACGTCGTTAGGGCGGAAGTTGTACTTCGTGATATTGATAGTCGCTGTGGCCGTCCCACGCAAGACATACGCATAGACACCACATTTAATCTTGCAAGGGAAACGCCCATACTCATTCAAAATTTTTCCACTGGCATCTCCTACCAGATAGTCCACGGGGCAATCAAGAAGCGGTATATTTTGTTCCTTTTCCTGCATACGGCAATAGGGATTATGTACTGACAGTGCAAAGGTACAAAGAAAAGCACAATATATTGTCATCTTCCTTAAAAAATGACACTTTTAAGAGAACGAAAGCATCATTTCTTAGTGTTGTAGCGAAACAAATGTACGCTTCTGAGGAGTTCGTCTGCATGATTCCTTTTTGCCGATATTCCCAAATTATGTTACCTTTGCGACAATCGTAATCCCAGAGCATCTATGAGGCGCAAAAGCATTTTAATCCTATTTTTATCGGTTGTCGGGCTGTCCTTTGGTCAGAAAGCACAGTTTCTGTACAACGTGGACTTTGCCACTTATTTTGACAACCGCGAATACAAACAACCCTACCAACGGGCGCAAACCATCTTCGCCTTGCGTCTGTCTCCTGAAATAGGCGTGGGTTTGACAGACAAGGAGGGAGGGAAGCACCAAATCGTTGCGGGTTTACATTACACACAGCCTTTCGGCGGGAATTGGCGGAATTTACACGTCAATCCCATTGCCTTTTACCAATATGAGTACAAGGGTTTTTCGTTGCATTTCGGTGAGATACCTTACAAGCACTTCATCAGACAGTTGCCAGACTATCTGCGGTATGACTCCATTGCATACGCCTATCCCAACATACAAGGCGCACTGCTGCAATACCAATCACGGCGCGGCTACGTAGAATTCATGTGTGACTGGCGCGGGCTTCAGTCGCCCACACGCAGAGAAATGTTCCGTCTCACCATTGACGGAGAGTATTCCTATCAGCATCTCTTCCGTTACTTTGCAGGCGGTATCGCCCAACTCAACCACAAAGCCAATCATGCTCTGCCGACACCAAGAGAAGGAGTGGCAGACGATGCGTACATATCACCGAACATAGGCGTTGATTTTGCGCCCCCTACCCCCTTGGACACTCTGTCGGTTCGCGCCCATTACATCTACGGATATCAGCGATACAGGGAAACAAACACGCTATATCAGCCGCAAGGTTTCATGCTTGAGTTTATGCTATCATGGCGTTTTCTAGGCATGAAGAACACCCTGTATGTCGGAGACAACCTGATGCCTTTGTACGGGATGTTCGGGACAGATCTGAACCAGGGAGACCCTTTCTACCAATCATCGCTATATAACCGTACAGACCTCTACATCTATTTAGTAAGAAAAGGATTTGTCAACTGCTATTTTTCCTGGAATATGCACTATACTCCCCAAGGCGGGTTGCAGCACCAACAGCAACTCATTGCCTTGTTCAGTCTGGACGGGTTGCACAAAGAAAAGAAGTTGAGGTCACTATTTGACAAATAGACCCCAACTTCCTGTTTATCTCAAGAAGAAATTCTCCCTATCAGTTTTTCACACGCTTACCTGCCAAAACGAAATAGAGGACAAGGGCAATATATGCCACGAGCCCGATGAGTTGTGCAGCGGACGATGAAGCCCACGATTGCATATACCAATCGGCTCCTGCGAACTTCAGAATAGCACTCACAACCCCCATCAGCGCACCGCCGGCAATGAAACCGCTGGCTATGAGAGTGCCTTTCTCCTGCCGTTTTTGCGCCAACTCTTTGTCGGAGGTACGTTGCATCAGCCACGACACAAAACCACCTATGACAAGTGGAGTATTCAGTTGCAAAGGGATGAACATTCCGAGCGCGAATGCCAACACCGGCACCCCCAGAAGATTGAGCAGCAAAGCCAACACAGCCCCGACTCCATAGAGCAACCATGGAGCACCCTGCCCCATCATAAGAGGTTCAATGACCGCCTCCATAGCATGGGCTTGAGGAGCAGCAAGGGCATTGTCCCCCATGAAACCATAGGTCTTATTGAGGACAATAATCACACCTCCCACCGTTGCGGCACTGACAAGGGTTCCCAAGAACTTCCAAGTTTCCTGTTTACGCGGCGTGGTACCAACCCAATAACCAATCTTCAGATCGGTGATGAAACCGCCTGCCATACTGAGTGCGGTGCAGACGACACCTCCTATAACCATGCTCGCCACCATACCATCAGTCCCCTTCAATCCGACAGCCACCAGCACGACACTGGCAATAATGAGTGTCATAAGCGTCATACCACTGACAGGGTTGCTACCGACAATAGCAATAGCATTCGCCGCTACCGTAGTGAAAAGGAAAATGATAACCGTAGCAACAAGCCATGCAATCAGAGACTGCCAGATATTATGTATCACACCCAACCAAAAGAAGAGGAGAACCAATACCAACGCCGCCACGATAGCAATCAACAGAAAGCGCATAGACAGATCCCTATCGGTACGCAGACTCTGCTCCGCCACCTGCTTGCCTTTTCCTTTCAATTCTTTGGACGCCAGGCCGAGCGCCCCCTTGATAACACCCCAACTTTTCACAATACCAATAACACCCGCCATTGCAATGGCACCAATACCGATATAGCGTGCGTAGTTGGCAAATATCCATTGAGGGTCTTTGTCACTGAGCATAACGCTATCCACCGTCGTCATTCCCAACAACGGGATGAGGAACCACCATACAAACAGACTTCCGGCACAGATAATGGCAGCATATTTAAGTCCGACAATATAGCCGAGGCCCAAGACTGCAGCACTCGTATTCACCGAGAATGTCAGTTTCCATTTTTGCGCAACAGCCTCACCGAAGGTTAGCATACGCGTGCTGAGGCTCTCCGTCCAAAGTCCGAAAGTGGATACAAGGAAATCGTAGAGTCCTCCTATTCCTGCCGCCCAAACAAGAGACTTTGCCTGTTTGCCTCCCGTTTCACCGCTGACAAGGACCTGTGTGGTTGCCGTTGCTTCGGGGAAAGGATATTTGCCGTGCATATCGCTGACAAAATACTTACGGAACGGTATCAGAAAAAGTATTCCCAAGCATCCGCCCAGAAGGCTGGAACAAAAGACTTGCATGAAGTTGACCGTTATGTCGGGATGTTTGGCTTGCAAGATATAAAGTGCAGGGAGGGTAAAGATCGCCCCTGCCACTATCACTCCGGAAGAGGCACCAATGCTTTGGATAATCACATTCTCTCCGAGTGCATTTTTGCGTTTCATCGAAGAAGACAACCCTACGGCAATAATAGCAATCGGTATTGCTGCCTCGAATACCTGCCCGACTTTCAGTCCGAGATAAGCCGAAGCGGCCGAGAAAACAATCGCCATCAAAACCCCCATCAGTACTGAATAGGGCGTCACTTCATTGGGATTATCTTCCGGCGAGAGTATAGGTTTGTACTTTTCCCCTTCTTTCAGGGGACGATTTGCATTTTCAGGAAGTTGAATTTTTGCCATACAATATCAGTCTTATACTTACATTCAAATTAAAACAGCAACGGCAAAGTTAGTATAAATCCTGCAAACCGACAAACAGCCTGCATATAAGCCTCCGGCGACCTGCGATGGGGTCGTTGATTTGTGTATATGGGAAAGTTGGTGTATCTTTGCGCATAGTTGAACCATTGCTTATCAATTTATCTAATACAACATATAATTATGTACAAGTACATGACAGCCGCTGAGGCGGCTGAGTTTATTGAGAATGGTGATGTAGTAGGTTTCGGCGGTTTCACGCCAGCCGGCGCACCGAAAGAGGTGCCAACCGCCATTGCTCATCGTGCAGAGGCGTTCCACGCTGCAGGGAAAGAGTTCAAGATTGGTATTTACACAGGTGCCAGCACGGGAGACAGTTGCGACGGTATGCTGGCTCGTGCGCACGCCATATTGTTCCGCACGCCTTATCAGTCAAACAAGGATCTCCGTACGGAGATTAACAATCAGGATGCACAATACTTCGACATGCACCTTTCACATTTGGCGCAGGAACTGCGTTATGGTTTCCTGCCAAAGCCCAAGTTTGCCATTGTGGAAGCCTGCGAAGTGACAGCAGACGGAGAAATTGTTCCGACAGCAGGTGTAGGTATTATGCCGACTATTTGCCATTTGGCTGACCATATCATTGTGGAACTGAACGAAGCGATGCCTGCTTGCATGCGTGGTATGCATGATATATACGAGCCTCTTGACCCGCCTATGCGCAGAGAGATACCCATCTACAAAGTCAGTGACCGAATCGGCAGCGACTGCATCAAAGTGAATCCCAAGAAAATCATCGGTATCGTAAAGACCAACCGTCCGAACGAGGTAGGCAAGTTTGCCGAACTGGACGCCACCACGGCACAGATCGGTGCCAATGTTGCCTTGTTCTTGGAAAACGAAATCAAAGCAGGAAGAATACCGAAGACCTTCCTTCCTATTCAATCGGGTGTCGGGAACATCGCCAACGCCGTGTTGGGAGCCCTGGGAGAGAACCCTCATATCCCTGCATTTGACATGTACACCGAAGTGATACAAGATGCAGTGGTAGGGCTGATGAAGGAGGGACATGTACGATTTGCCTCGGGTTGCTCGTTGACGGTGGGTGCCGAGAAGTTGCAAGACATCATAGATCATATTGATTTCTTCCGCGACAAAATTGTTTTGCGTCCTCAGGAGATCTCGAACAATCCCGAAGTGGCACGTCGTTTAGGGTTGATTACCATCAATACCGCCCTGGAGGCAGATATATACGGCAACATAAACTCGACCCATGTATTAGGGACAAAGATGATGAACGGTATAGGCGGCAGCGGTGACTTCACCCGCAATGCTTACATCAGCATCTTTACCACCCCGAGTACAGCCAAGGGCGGTGCGATATCGTCTTTTGTTCCAATGGTTTCCCACCTTGACCACTCGGAGCACTCGGTAAAGGTCATCATCACCGAGCAAGGTATAGCAGACCTGCGCGGCAAGAGCCCGATACAACGCGCAGAATGCATCATCGAAAACTGTGTATCACCAGACTACAAACCATTGCTTCGAGAATATCTGTCGCTATGCAAGAAATCGCATACTCCTCATAATCTGGCTATTTCTACGGCCATGCATCGTGAGTTTGCCAAATCGGGCAACATGCTCAATACGAAATTTGAGGAATATCTGTAAGGAACAGATTATTCATACAATACAGGAAACGGACCGCCAAAGAAGATGTTTGGCAGTCCGTTTTTCTTTGGTCTGCGTTTTATTGATTATATTGAAACAATCGCATATTGAGAGATACAGTATTTACGATTTGAAAATTCACAATATATGGTTTTCATCTTACCACTCTCCCGTTGAGGTGTCGATGAGGTCGGCTTGAGGTCTCGTAAGTTCTATGAATCGCTACACATTCACAAAAGGAACTGTCATCTTTTTTCAACAAAGAAGAAGGAATATGGATATTGTCCGAATGCAACAATACAACGATATGCCGTATAATCAGATATTTACCACCAACAAAGAGAGAGAGTTCCACCGGTTTGGCAGAACTCTCCTGTACTTTATTACTATCAAGAACGGTAAGCGTTCTTGAAGGCCACTATTTCTTCAACGCTGCTTTTTTCGCTTTACGTTTTGCAATAGCCTCCTGAATATCATAAGCAAGAGGAACTGCGATGAACAAGGTTGAGTAAGTACCAATAATAACACCCAACATCAAAGCGAAGACAAAGCCTCGTATGGTTTCTCCACCAAAGATGAAAATAGCCAACAGGACGACAAACGTTGACATAGAAGTTGAGAAGGTACGACTCAATGTTGCATTGAGCGCCTCATTGATCTTACTACGACGATCACGCTTCGGATACAAGGTGTTGTACTCACGGATACGGTCGAAGACAACCACGGTATCGTTGATAGAATAACCAATAATGGTCAATATGGCGGCAATGAACGACTGGTCAATCTCCATAGAGAAAGGCATGATCTTCCACAGCAGAGCATACATACCCAGAATGATTACCGTATCGTGTGCCAAACCTGCCAATGCACCGATAGAGAATGAGAAGTTGCGGAACCGAATGAAAATATACAATGCAATGATAATCAATGCAATGATAATAGACCACACCGCCGAAGTCTTGATATCGTCAGCAATGGAAGGACCTACTTTCTGACTCTGCATAATACCGATTGTATCGTCAACCTGCGTGGAGAGGAAACGCTCGGGAGTGACATCGTCAGCCAAGAAAGGCTTGCAACCTTCGTAAATCATTGCTTCGATTTGGTCTTCGAAATCTTCACTATCATTATGGATACCGAAGTTGGTAGAGATACGCACTTGATTCTCGGAACCAATGGTAATGACATTGAGAGAATAGGTCTCATTATCCTCCAGCGAAGCCTTGAATACATCATCCAAAGAAGCCTTTACATCCTGCGTATTGACCGGTTCGGCGAAACGCACGATATAGTTGCGTCCACCCGAGAAATCAATACCAAAGTTCAGTTCACTCTGCAATGCGCCAGGGATAAGACCCAAGATACTGATAATAATAAGAGCACCAGAGATTCCATAACCCCAGAAACGCTTCCCGATGAAGTTGATATTAAGACCACGGAACCATTTTTTGGTGATGGCAGTAGTGAACGGCAGTTCTTTTGCTTTTTTGCTTTCCGCATAGCGTTCCAAGAGCAGACGGCTGATGAAGACCGCGGTGAGGAATGAAGATACAATACCAATCATCAAGGTAACGGCAAAACCACGAATAGGTCCGGTACCGAAGACAGCGAGAACGACACCCGTCAGGAACGTGGTTACGTTGGCGTCAATAATGGCAGATATTGCATTTGAGTAACCATCCTGAATGGCTTTCTTCATCAGTTTACCGGCAGCCATCTCCTCACGGATACGCTCATAGATAAGCACGTTGGCATCAACAGCCATACCCATTGTGAGGACGATACCCGCAATACCAGAAAGCGTAAGCACCGCATTGAAAGAAGCAAGGATACCTAACAAGAGGAAGACGTTACACAACAGGGCAATATCGGCAATGATACCAGGTATGAGACCATAGTAAAAAATCATATAGAGGAGCACCAAGCAGAAGGCAATGATGAAACTTATAAATCCATCATGGATGGCTTTCTGCCCCAAAGAAGGTCCTACTACGTCCTCCTGAATAATCTTGGCAGGGGCAGGCATCTTACCTGACTTCAGCGTATTTGCCAAGTCTTTTGCCTCTTCTACCGTGAAGTTACCCGTAATCTGCGAGTTGCCACCCGTAATTTCGTTCTGTACCGTCGGGAAGGAATAGACATATCCATCCAAAACGATAGCAATGGACTTGCCTATATTCTCCTTTGTGATACGCGCCCACGCCTTGGCACCTTCTGCATTCATAGACATGGAGACATTGGCATAAGCGCTTGTTTGACCGAAATCGGCACGTGCATCGGTGATGACATCTCCTTCAAGAGAGGCACGCCCGTCACGGTTGACTTTCTTCAAAGCAACAAGTTGGAAAACCGTACCCGCCTCGTCAAGTGCTTTAACCGTCCAGCACAGCTTCAAGTCGCGCGGCAGGATGCTCTTTGCCAACTGAGAGGAAAGCATTTGGTTTACAGCAGCAGTATCGGTATAGAGGACAGTACCTACCACAGGACCACGATAAGCACGTCCCGAAGCATCCACGCTCGGATTGAGGACAGCAAACAGAGGATTGGCTTTCTTATATTTCTCAAGGGCTTCGGTCTGATTGTCCTCTTCGGGAGCAGTTTGCTGAAGGAGACTGTCAATACCGGCAACCGCATCTTTGGTTTCCGTATCTGCGACAACATCATCAGTTTGCTCATCTACCGACTCCGAAGCAGCCTCGGTGGTTGCATTCAGTTTTGCGATCTCACTATTCAGTTGCATCAACTGCGGAAGGAGTTCGCTCAAGTCATAGGTTTCCCAGAATTCCAGATTGGCAGTACCTTGCAACAATTTACGAACACGCTCAGGCTCCTTAATACCCGGTAGTTCAATCAAGATACGACCGGCTTGATCCAAGCGCTGGATGTTGGGTTGAACAACACCAAAACGGTCGATACGTGTACGCAGCACGTTGAAAGAATTGCTGATAGCATCGTTTACTTCATTGCGAATAACCTTTTCCACCTCCTCATTGGAAGAAGTGGTTGTCACCTTATCTTTCAGTTCATAGGTAGAGAAAACGGTTGCCAACTGGGCGCCCGGATCCACTTCTTTGAAAGCGTTGATGAAGAGAGTTACGAAGTCGTCCGTACTACCTTTCTGACGTTCTTGAGCCAATGCCATCGCTTTCTGGAAATTCGGCGATTCATTGTACCCGGACAACGCCTTGAGAATGTCCGGAACAGACACTTCCATCGTTACGTTCATACCGCCCTTGAGGTCCAAACCCAAGTTAATCTCTTTTTCGCGGCATTCTTTCAGGGTGTAACCCAGCCATACTTTCTCGCTCGCTACGGAGTCGAGATATTGGTTTTCCCGCATTTTGTCGCCATTAGCATACTCCACCGCTTTTTTGTTGTAGTGGGTAGTTACGCACGTAAATGACAGATAAAACGCACATACCAACGCAAGGCACACCGCCAAAATTCTGACAAGTCCTTTGTTTTGCATAGTCTTATTTTTTGATTATTATATTATTCACCAATGTTCCTGTTTATTAGGACATACGCACAAATAGTCCGCAAAGATACTATATTTTTCCGATAACAGAAAAATGTGTCCTCATTTTTCACAAAAAAGCCACCTATTCAGATAACAAAGAACACCTGACAGCGTATCAGGTTCAAGCACGAACAAAAGAGACATCCCTAAAAGATATCTCTTTATTCACTCTGTTGCGGAGGGCGGGATCGAACCACCGGCCTTCAGGTTATGAGCCTGACGAGCTACCACTGCTCTACTCCGCGATAATATCTCCGAATCGGAAATCGTTTGCAAAGGTACAACCTTTCTCCGGAATATGCAAGAGTTTGGCGAAAAATTATTTTGTCTGCAAAGAATCAAGGACGTCTTTTGCTTTTGCAGCGTCCTTTTCAAAGAGATGCAGTTGTACTCCTCCGACAGCGGAGGTGCCATAGAGCGGGTATAACTGCGCAAAACATTCATTCGCAAGAAAGCATGATATGCCATTCTGTTCCAATATGTTTCTGGCTGTCCATGCCTCAGGAAGAGTGGCATACGTGCGAAAAAGGATTATTTTGTCTTGATCATTCATTCTCGGATTATATTTCAAAACAGATACTTCTCAGCAAATCATATTATTCAGCGAAAAGCGGCAAACCACCGGTAAGACACGGGTATCTGCAGTCTTGAAAGTTCACCTCAGGTTACCCCACGGTGCCTTCGAGCGACACTTGCAGCAGTTTCTGCGCCTCGACGGCGAACTCCATCGGCAGTTTGTCCATCACCTCTTTGGCGTAGCCGTTGATAATCAGTCCTACCGCGTCTTCCAAACCAATACCGCGCTGCTGGCAGTAGAAGAGTTGGTCTTCGTTGATTTTGCTGGTCGTTGCCTCATGTTCCACAGTGGCAGTCGGGTTACTGATCTGCATATCGGGGAACGTGTGCGCACCGCATTTGTCACCCAGCAGCAGACTGTCGCACTGGCTGTAGTTGCGGGCATTGTCCGCCTTGCTTGCCACCTTGACGAGTCCGCGGTAGGAGTTCTGGCTGTGCCCTGCGCTGATACCCTTGCTGATAATACGCGAGCGGGTATTCTTACCGAGGTGAATCATCTTCGTTCCCGTGTCCGCCTGCTGGTAGTTGTTGGTTACCGCTACCGAATAGAACTCGGCAGACGAATTGTCGCCCCGCAGGATACAACTCGGATATTTCCACGTAATAGCCGAACCGGTCTCCACCTGTGTCCAACTCAGTCGTGCATTCTCGTAGGTGATACCGCGTTTGGTTACGAAATTATAGATACCACCTTTGCCGTCCTTGTCGCCGGGGTACCAGTTCTGCACCGTGGAGTATTTCACCTCCGCATCTTTGCGCACCACAATCTCCACAATAGCGGCATGGAGTTGGTTCTCATCCCGCATTGGCGCAGTACAGCCCTCCAAATAACTAAGGTACGCCCCCTCGTCGGCAATGAGCAACGTACGCTCAAACTGCCCCGTATTGCCCGCATTGATGCGGAAATACGTACTCAGTTCCATAGGGCAGCGCACGCCCTTGGGGATATACACAAACGACCCATCGGAGAAGACCGCCGAATTGAGTGCCGCATAGAAATTGTCACTGTACGGCACCACGCTGCCGAGATATTCTTTGACGAGGTCTTCGTGCTCGCGCACCGCCTCAGAAATAGAACAGAAGATAATGCCTTTCTCCGCCAGCGTATCGCGGAACGTGGTTTTCACCGAGACAGAGTCCATCACGGCATCCACCGCCATATTACCTGCCAGCGCCGCACGTTCCTCCAGGGGGATACCCAGTTTGTCAAAGGTTTTCATTACCTCGGGGTCAATCTCCTTTTTATCCTCGGAGTGCGCTTTGGGCGCAGCGTAGTATGAGATAGCCTGAAAATCTATCTCGGGTATATCCAAGTGCGCCCACGTAGGCACCTCCATCGTGAGCCATTTGCGATAGGCTTTCAGGCGGAACTCCAGCAGCCATTCGGGTTCACCTTTCTTCTTAGAGATGGTGCGAATAACGTCCTCGTTCAGCCCACGCGACAGCACATCGGTTTCCACATCGGTGGTAAAGCCGTATTTGTACTCCTGCCGGGTAATATCTTCTATAATGTCCGACATACTATGTAATCGATAATTTTCAGGAGGTGCAAAGGTAAGTTATTTCCACGAATTGGGCAACCTACCTTTCATACCATTTCTCTATTCGTCGAGGTCTAATTGCAAGGTGGGAGACTTCTCAATCTCGCGCCGCATGGTTTCATCCGTTTCGGAAGAGAGTTTTCGCTCTCCCGTACGGTAATAGTAGATTACCCCATAGTTTTTGCAATGACACATACGCTCATAGGGAAAGAGATTGCGATAATGCTCCTCCACCTGATTCCAGATATCCAGAATCAACTCATCCGCCTGTTTGCGGAGTTCCTCTACATCTTCAAAGGCCCTGTTAGCGATCTTCTTATGCATACTTTGGGTAACCTGCTTGTCCTTGAAAATGTCGTAGTACACTTGTACTTTGCTGATAGTAGGGTTATATATAGGGAATCCGCCCTGTTTGATACGCGCCTGTTCGCCTTCAATGATATTCTTGCCCCAAACCAAGAGGTCTTCTTCGCTGGACAAGTCGGGAACAATATGGTTTCCCACGTCCAGGTGGTAGAGTTCTTTCTGTTCTTTTTTGATGTCTCCCCGAATAACCGCCAGATTCAGCACTTGTATAAAGTGACTGATATACATACGTGCATTCTGCACTATATGCCGGTACTGTTTGTTTGCCAGCACTTTCGTCTGGAAGTTCTGATGATATTGTTCGACCTTGTTTTCAAAGACAACAAGGAAACGCTGCGCGTCGTTGCGTGTTTTATACGAGAGCACCTGCTCTGTGAAATCGGCTTCGCTTGCTTTCTCCACAGCGGTACGCAAGGCAGCGAGCCGTGCTTGGTCGGTATTTGGTAAACGGCGATATGGCATAACATCCAGAAGTTTTCCTGCAAAGGTAGTAAAATCAATCGTTCCGCGCAAGCAAACTGACGGCTAATTTTTTCAGCATCAGTATTTTGCCTTTATCTGCCCGAACATCATCCAGATTTGCGAGTGCCTTTCGTGTATAGAATCCGACCGCCTCTTCGCAAGATTGTTTCACCCCCAATTGATTATACAGTTGCGTAACCCTCTGTATTTTTTCCTGAGCAGAGACAGGGTGAGATTGCAAAAGTTGCCTGAGTTGTTGCCGTTGCAGAGACGATGCAGTATGCAGGGCTGCAATGTAAGCGAATGTTTTCTTGCCCTCCAATATGTCGCCGCCTATCGCTTTTCCGAACGTTGCAGGGTCTCCATATATATCAAGAAGGTCGTCCTGTATTTGAAAAGCAAGTCCCAAATTGATTCCATATTCATAGAGACAATTTTGCGCCTGCACATCAGCCCCTGCAATAATTGCTCCTATCTGCAATGCAGACCCAAGCAGGACGGACGTTTTACGCCGTATCATACAGATATACTCCTCTTCGGATACATCTTCCTTGGACTGGAAGTCAACGTCCAACTGCTGTCCCTCACAAATGTCCGTCCCCATCTGATTGAAAACACAGAGCACATCGGGAAGAACAGAAACGGGGAGAAGCGTTAATTGCTTATAGGCTTCTATGAGCATCTGGTCTCCCGAAAGGATTGCCGTATTATCGTCCCACTTGGCATGTACAGAGGGTTTTCCCCGCCGCAGCGGTGCATTGTCCATCACATCATCGTGCAGTAGGGTAAAGTTATGGAATATCTCTATAGCCAAAGCAGCAGGAACCGCCTTTTGAGGATTCGTTCCAAACACAGACGCTCCCAAAAGAGTCAGGAGGGGGCGAATACGTTTTCCTCCGGATGAAAGTGCATAAGCAATCGGTTCATACAATCCGGCAGGCTGCTTTTCCCAATCCAAAGAATCGAGGGCATTATTGATAATCAGAGCGAGGTCTTGCATCATAGTGTACAGATTAGAAATGGTCTTCGATGATATCAGTCAGCACATCGGAGATGTTCAGTCCGGCGGCTCTCACCTGCTGCGGGATGAAACTTGTAGCGGTCATACCCGGTGTAGTATTGATTTCGAGGAGATTGATTTTCCATCCCTCCGTGAGAATATAGTCCACACGAATAATACCGCGGCAGCCCAATATGTCGTAGATATTCAGTGTCAGACGTTGCACAGCATCTCTGACTTCATCGGGGATACGGGCAGGGGTTATTTCACTGACTTCTCCGTTGTATTTGGCATTATAGTCGAAGAACTCGTTTTTGCTCACGACTTCGGTAATAGGAAATGCGACCGCCTTGTCGTGTGTTTTGTAAACTCCGCACGTTATCTCAACCCCTTTCATAAAGGCTTCGACAATCACTTCATCCCCCTCTTCAAATGCTCTATGAATGGCAGGTTTGATATCTTCCACCTTCTTCACCTTTGTACAGCCGAAACTACTGCCGCCTACATTGCTCTTGACAAAACAGGGCAATCCTATTTTATTTACCACGACCGCATCATCTACGACATCGTTCCGGCGCAAAAGGATTGACGGTGATATATTGACGCCAAAATCCTGCAGATAGTGGTTGCAAGCGAATTTATTGAATGTGAGTGCAGCCGCCAGCACTCCGCAGCAAGAATACGGGATATTCAGCATATCGAAATAGCCTTGCAAGCGTCCGTTCTCTCCCGGCGTGCCATGAATGGTGATATATGCAAAATCGAAGTGCCGACGCACCCCATCGCTGCACACATAAGAAAAATCATTTTTGTCAACAAGCACGGCATTCTCATCATCAAGCACAGCCATCCACACGGCTCCATGAATAGTGACTATAACGGGGTCGTATTTGGTTTTATCCAAAAATGAGAAAATACCTTTGGCACTTCTGAGCGAGACTTCCGACTCGGAAGAATCGCCTCCACAAACAACAGCAACAGAACGTTTCATACAAGAACAGATTGATTTATTAAACACGCCCGCAAAGTTAGTATTTTTTTTACAGATATTGACGGTTACCGCACAGTACAGTTTATAATGAATGCCCATTTTGCTTTATCCGGGTTTCTTCCCTTATTGCCTATGTCATTCGGTTGAGGTCGGCTTGAGGGGTGCTTGAGGTCCCGATGAGGTCTCGTAAAACAAAACGACTTTCCTCTTACTTACAAAGAGGTATAATTGCAGGATCTTCACATTTGGCAAAAAAGGAGCCATTGACATACGCTTTGCAAACTAATTTCGCCAACGGGTTTTCTATGACATTTCATTTGTTTCGGGAGTCACTTTATCACAAAATGAAAGCAAGAAGCGGTTTCATTCTCTGTTTTGTGTCCTCAAGATAGTCCTTTTCTGATAAAAAACAGGAATATATTTACAAAATTTTCACCGGCGACCTATTTTGGTATAAACTTTGCTGTGTTTCAAAATAGAAAGTAAAAACACAAACAATATCTAATTATGTTGAAAGCAGAGAAAATTTCCATCTTAGTTTGCGAAGATGATTTGAATTTCGGAATGTTGCTCAGCGATTTTCTGCGGAGCAGAGGTTATGACGTTGATTTTGCCCAAGACGGCGATGACGGTTGGGTTAAGTTCACTCATTCCAAGTATGACATTTGTATCTTTGATGTAATGATGCCATTAAAGAACGGTTTTGAACTGGCAAAAGAGATCCGCGAATCGGGTTCTGACGTACCTATTCTGTTCCTGTCGGCCCGCACATCGAAAGAGGATGTTCTTGAGGGCTACCGTGTAGGCGGTGATGACTACATCACGAAGCCATGCAGCATGGAGATCCTCATCTACAAGATTGAGTCGATTATGCGCCGCATCCGCAAACGCGACTTGGAGTGCCGTACACGATTCCAGTTGGGTCGCTTGGAGTTTGACGCCACCCGTCAAACATTGTATGACGGAGAAGGCAAGATTCATCTATCTTCGAGAGAGAATGAGTTGCTCTTGATTCTTTGCCAGCGTTTCGGAGAGTTGGTAGAGAGGAGTTACATTTTGAAGTCAATCTGGCTCAATGACAATTATTTCGCTTGTCGTTCTCTGAGCGTATATATCAACCACTTGCGCAAGATTCTGGCAACAGAACCGGCAGTGAAGATTATGAGCGTTCACGGCAAAGGTTACAAGATTGTTCAGAACGAGGCATAAGAAGACCTAATGGAACATCTGCTGTCTCCATCGCTACTCTCCGCCGATTTTTGTTGTTTAGGCAACGAGATTGAGATGATCAACCGCAGTGCTGCGGATTGGTTTCATGTGGATGTGATGGATGGTGTATTCGTACCGAATATATCATTTGGTTTTCCCGTGATGGAGGTGCTGAAGCGATACGCCCGCAAGCCCTTGGATGTACACTTGATGATAACTCATCCCGAGCGGTATGTCGAGCGTTTTGCCGATGCGGGTGCATGGAGCGTCAGTTTCCACTTGGAGGCGACAGATGATCCTCGTCCTATCTTGGAACAAATTCGCAGAAAGGGCTGCAAAACAGGATTGGCAATCAATCCGGACATCGCTGTAGAGAGACTGTTTCCCTATCTGGAAGAAGTGGATATGGTCTTGCTGATGTCGGTTTATGCGGGTTATGGCGGACAGAAATTCATAGAGGAGACATGGGAACGTCTCCGTGTCCTCAAACAAGAAATAGACCAGCGGGAGCGGAAGCCCCTCATAGAAGTGGACGGAGGAGTGAATACAAGCAATTCCTCCCGATTATTTGAAGAGGGTGTTAATGTGCTTGTAGCCGGCAGTTCCGTCTTCAAAGCACCTAATCCGGAAACAGCCATAATGGAGTTGAAAGGCATAATATAGGGGCGATGCACCGCCTTGCGAAAATAGTCTTTGCGGCACTTCTTGTTCCTGTGACAGCAGGTATTGCAACAGGATACGTATTATGTTCCATAAACCTAATAACTACGTTGACATTGGTCAGCGTAGTTATTTGTTTATTGACAGCAGGTAGATTTTTCCTTCGCCCGCCATACAAACAATATGTTACGACTTGCGGAATCGTATTGCTTTTCTATCTGATCAGTTGGGCCCGAACTTCGTATTGTTTATATGAAGTGAGTTTTCCTTATTTTGGAGAGGAACTCATCTACAAAATACAAATAACCTCTATTCCTGAGCAAAAGGACAAGACCATACGCTGTGAGGCTCACCTCCTTTCCATAATGAGAGAGGACTCAACGCAGACAGCAGACAAACGTATCCTTGTGTCTTTTGCCAAAGATTCTCTTGCAGAGACGCTTCAAAGAGGCGATATTCTGTTGGCTCGGACAACCATTGTCAATCCCAACAGAGGAAATCCCGAGGAATTCAAGTACGATGAATACTTACGACAACATGGTTTGTGCGGGACGGCGTATATTACTCACAATGCATGGGAATATATGTCTTACCATCCCATACACACGCTGAAAGCATACGCAGAGAGTTGCCAACACAGACTAAGCCGTTACTTCTCGGAAGCAGGTCTCCACGGTGACGAATGGGGTGTAGTGTGTGCATTGACCATCGGCAACCGAGACGGCTTGGATGCTGACATGAAACAGCACTACTCCGCAGCAGGGGCTATGCACGTATTGGCCGTAAGCGGACTGCATGTAGGCATTGTCTATGGTGCGCTTCTGCTTCTACTCACAGGTTTTGGCATATTTCCCATACAATATGCACAGAAGAAACGCAAGATAATCAATACCATCATTCTCTTAATTGCCTTATGGGGCTATGCGTTCATAACAGGATTATCGGCATCGGTTATGCGTTCGGCTCTGATGTTTTCATTGCTGACTATTGGTGCAAGCCTTGACAGGGAAACAAACACGTTCAATACCATTGCTGCTTCCGCCACAATTCTGCTGTTACTTCATCCTCTGCTGCTGTTTAGTGTGAGTTTCATCCTAAGTTATTCGGCAGTTGTTGCCATAGTAGGTCTGCAACCCAGTCTGCAGAATCTATTGCCTGTCCGAAACAGATTCATACAGTGGTTGTGGGGATTGATTACCGTGTCTATCGCAGCGCAAACAGGTACGATGCCGTGGACAATGTATTGGTTTTCACAAACAAGCAATTGGTTTATTCTGACGAACATAGTAGTAGTTCCGATGGCGGGAGTTATACTCTATACCGCCATTGCGGTTCTGTTGGCGGCACCCTGGCCCCCATTGGTATGCCTGGTTGCCAAAGTGCTAAATACGGAAGCCTTGATATTGAACAAATATGTAGAATGGATAGAATCTATCCCATATTCTACCAGCGAAGTGGCCCTGTCGGCTCCTATGCTTCTCTGCCTCTGTATTTTTATAGCAAGCCTATCCGTCGCTTTCGTAAAAAGAAAGAGATGTTGGTTGATCGTGTCCGTGGCCAGCATGCTATGTTTATTAGGTACAGACATAATCAGAACGAGACAGATACTACATCAAGATGAATTGATTGTATACAACGCTTATGATGCCAATGTGCTATTTTATCAACAGGGCAGAAACGGCATCGTGATCACAGATGACAGCACGGCGGCACAAGATTGGACAAAGAATTTAAGGCTGAAACGATGCATCAAAGAAGTGGAGATTGTGGACATATCGGCAAGTTCTCTCTATGTTTTTCGGTATGCACAAAATGAATATATTCTTGTAAGAGATTCCTTGTTTGAGCGATATTGTCTTGATGTCCCGGAAAAGACAGATTATCTCTTATTGGGAGATATCGGAAGAGTAAGCGCACAGAATATATTACAACAATTTGAAGCAGACAGCGTAATACTGCTACCAACTATGCGCTACTGGAAAGTACAGCAAATGAGGCGTACACTCCGAGAAAGGAATATGCCTTATTTTGATGTACGAGAAGGCGCATTTATTGTAAAGGCAAGACATGAGTAACCATTTTTGCCGTTCAAAAGATTTCATTACCTTTGCAATAATGACCGAAGACTGGTTGAATCCGACCATATATTCATTACATGAGTTGTGTGAGCAAATCTACATCTCAGTTGAAGAACTCTGCCCCAAGAACTGTTGGGTTCGTGCAGAGATAGGTAGCATCTCGGTAAAAAACGGTAATTGCTATATGGAGTTGGTTGAGAAAGATGCTCACAGCGGCATATTGTCGGCTAAACTACGGGCAACCTGTTGGGCAAATCTGTATCCGATGTTATCCGCCTATTTTTCGGAGACTACTCACCAAAATTTACAGGCAGGTATGCAAGTGCTAATGTGCGGGAATATCTGCTTTCATTCTGTTTACGGGCTGAGTTTCCATATTGCCGGTATAGACCCGTCATACACCTTAGGAGACTTAGAGAGGCAGCGGAGGGAGACCATTGAGCGACTCAAGAGCGACGGGGTGATTGATATGCAAAAGCAAATAGTGCTGCCGACATTGGTTCAACATATCGCAGTTATTTCCTCAGCAGATGCGGCAGGCTACGAGGATTTCCGCAATCAGTTGCATAACAACAGTGCACACTTCTATTATCGCACGGAACTTTTCCCCGCAATAGTGCAAGGAGACAAGGCCGAGAAATCAATCATAAAGGCTCTCCTGCAGATATATGAACGCAGAGAGGATTTTCAGGCAGTGGCGATCCTACGAGGAGGAGGCGCAACAACCGATTTGAAATGTTTTGACAGTTACACATTGGCGGCATATTGTGCGCAATTCCCATTACCAATCATTACAGGAATAGGACATTTGCGTGATATTTCAGTGGTTGATATGGTCGTACATACAAGTGTAAAAACTCCGACAGCCGCGGCGGAGTTCCTTATTTCACACACAATGGCACAGCAGGACTTGTTGGTACAACTTGGACAAAGGCTATCAATGGTCTGCATGAAATCCATAATGCGTGAGAAACAAAAATTAACAACTTTGCAAGCGCATCTGAGACAAGTATTGGCACAAATGCTGTACACTCAGAAAAACAGACTGTTGCTCATAAGCAAAAGTATTGATATGAACTCACCGGAACGCATCTATCGGTTAGGCTATTCACTCACAACATGTAAAGGCCGAATTGTCAGTAACACATCGGAAGTGAAAACGGGTGACGAATTAGTTACTGAACTACAGGACGGAAAAGTGGTATCAATTGTACAGAAATGAAAGAAAAACAACCTCACAAATACTTTATGAGCAAACGGCAGATGGCTGGTGCCCTATTGTTCGGAGGCTTAATGGTGGGTATCCTCGCAGCAGGAATATGTTTGCATAAGGTAAAAATGAAACAACTTGACAATGAGTCGGGACTTCAACTGATGCAAGAAAAGGCTGAGGCTATTGAAAAGAGACTGAAGAAATATGACAAGTACAGTCCGCAGAAAAAAATAAAAGAGACTATTCAAATCCATTTACACCCATTCGACCCCAACACCGCTGACAGTACCACATTGATTGAAGAAGGCTTGCCGCATTGGATTGTGAGGATGATGATGAACTATCGTCGGAAAGGCGGAAGATACAAACAGGTGGAAGATCTTAAGAAGATACCCCATATTCCTGATACCGTTTATGCGCGGATTGCTCCATTTGTTGAGATTGACAGTAGTCTCTGGATAGGTGATACGCTACATAACAAACAACACATTGCCCGATGGCAGCAAAAGAGAGACACAATCTTGGAACTCAACTCGTGTGATACGGCGCAACTGAAACTACTCAAGGGCATCGGCACCTACACGGCACAACAGATTGTGACCTATAGAAAAAGGTTAGGCGGATATGTTTCCGTAGAGCAATTGAGAGAAGTGAGAGGTCTGCAATCGGCATCAGACACTCTGCTGCAACACTTCATTGTTTGCGCGGATTCAATACATCCAATACACGTCAATTTCAGTAGCGTAGAACGACTGCAGAAACACCCGTATATCACCTTTGCGCAGGCCAAAGCCATCTACGAATACAGACGGGAACGTTATCGGTTACACAACATAAGCGACCTGAGAAATGTAGAGGTATTCAAAGAAGAAGATTTACTGCGACTTGCTCCCTACTTGTCGTTTGAAGAATAGAGTATCCAACCGATCAAAAACCTGAATAGACGACCTCAAAACGCATCGGGTTGTCCTTGTTGTTGGCACTACGCACTATGGTTGAGGAAACCGTATGCTGAGGTTGTACGGAAGAGATAATAGTCGAAGTGCCGGAAGACGATGTCGTTACATGAACAGGAACAAGAAGCATACGAAGACTATCTACTGCCAACTGTTGACGAAGTTGCCGGGTCAACAACGTAGAGATGTCGTATTCATAATAATACTTCGGATATCCGTCTGCATCTACCCCCGCAGTGAGTGCACACAAAATCGCACAAGTATCATCAGGCAATTCTCTCTCCTTAAAGAAACGCTCGGAAGCATCTTTCTTGAGCAACAGCATATAGGAAGCCGGCTGTGCCCAATCGTCAGACGTTCTATCCGTTGTAGCCCCAGAATAGACATTCAGCACATCAACCGTCAGTTTTGCACGGTTGACATAAGGCCGCTTGCTGCCCAACTTTCCGCTGATACTGTCTCCCATAAGCTTGATGGGAACGGCTAATTCTGTATAGATGTTGGCAGGAGAAACTATGAAATTGATACTGTCGTTCATGGCCTGCAATTCGGACCATGGAGCATTGGTGTATTGGATATGATTCACCTGCCTTACTTCTGAATTGGCATAGAACGATTTCATGTCGGAAACCGTAGTATCCCTACCATCTTTCTGATAAGTAAAATGGTAATAAACCACCATAGTCACCTGTCCTATATACAGAAGAGTGGCACTACCAAACTCACTACTAATGTACAACCCCTTGAAAGCCTGGTTAAAGGCTTCCTGCGAAGAATAATCATTGCGTGCAAAGAACGACTTGGCAAACTCGTCATTTGTTTTGAAACGGATGTAAGGAATATATTGTTTTGTTGAGGAAGAATAGATTGAGTCAGTTGGCGATGCTGCGGTGATCACACGAGGCCGGTTAAGAATGAACGTCGACTCTTCAAGACTGCAATAATCCTCCACATTGATATTGGACGGATAAATTTCTGTATATTGGAATGTCTTCTTGTCCATTTCATGTACGGAAATACTCATAGGAGAATTACCATCACCATACCACGAATTATAGTACAGAAACAAACAAACAGAATCCACCTCTGACGACTCGGGATAACGATAATCAATAGGGCAGGCAAACTGCGCCAATATATCGGCATGGAGCGTCCCGAAACGGCTGTCACACTCTCCAAGAAGAAAAGAATCCGGTGCGGAATAAATATAATCAACTCTCTGCAGCGATGATTGAACACCAAAAGAATCCACACCTACCACAATGAAATCTTCTTCGGGCAGAACAGAGAGACCGGAATGCATATCATCATCCTTGCATGCGGCTAAACACAGAAGAACAGACAATAATGTCAGCAAATGTTTCCTCATGTTTTTATTCTTCCTCCAACAGTTGATTAAAGAAACTTAAGTAGGTCTCGTATGATTCATTATATGGCATAAACGGCTTTTCAGATTCTTTAACCACACCCAACAGATGCGCATCAAGATTAGGTGCAGATTGTACCACCGCATCGGAATACTCAAGCGCAAACTGCATCAAAAGATCGTAACAAACCTCTTTGCCTTCCAACATTCTGACCTGCTCGGGTTTTACACCGTCTATAAGGATTTTCTCGGCAAACTTTGTGCCAAAGGGAGTATGAAAAGACTGATCGTAAAGCGAATATACTATCTTGGATCTTGAGAAAAACGGTGTATCAGCGTATGCGGTTTTGAGGTAAAGCGGTGCCAAAGCAGACATCCAACCGCTGCAGTATATAATATCAGGAGTCCAACGCAGTTTCTTAACGGTTTCAATCACACCGCGAGCAAAGAAGATGCAACGCTCATCGTTATCGGCATAATCGTTCCCATGCTCATCTGTCACGCCTTTTCTGCGGCGAAAGAAATCGTCATTGTCAATGAAATAGATCTGAATACGTGCATTCTGTATCGAAGCAACTTTCAGCAACAGAGGATGGTCGGTATCATCAATGATGATATTCATACCCGAAAGACGTATCACTTCATGCAATTGGTTGCGACGCTCGTTGATATCACCGAACTTCGGCATGAAAGTACGCGTTTCGTATCCTGATTGCTGGCACAACTCAGGCAATTTCCTGTTCAATAGACGAACGGGGGTTTCCTCTGCTAAGTACGGATAAATCTCTTGCGAGATAAACAAAACACGTTTCGGCTCTTTCATAGACTCATTTTTATGCCTTCGGAAACACGACATACCGGTCAATTGTTCCCAAGTGGTTTTTCTAACAGCAACCGCCAAATATAGACGGCATTGCAAAGGTACAAAAAAGAAATTGTTATTACAAATCTTTGACAATGTATTTGCTGTGCGTCCCTGTTCCGACACCCTGTTTGCCTGTCCCGTTTCGATACTCTTACAAGGAGAAACTCGGAAAATCTCGTGTATGAAACAATTGGGCTTCTCTACGAGGACATTCTTTTTCATTTCCCGCCACCCATGCCGTCATTTCTCCATTTGCACGAGTCGAATAACTGTTGTACTTTTGTGTCGTAAAGTCTTGACGGACTTTGCATATACATATTGATAGCGTTTATTGACGCTTTGTGCTTGACAAACGGAAACTTGCAAACTTCTTTATCAAGTCAGAAACAAAGTAGCAATAGATGCCTATGGATATGACTTTACAATACTGTATTGGTTATAGTGTGTTGTCATATCAGCGTAGGTTTCCTGTTGTTTTTATTTGACTTGATAGGCATTGCAAGGCCTCCGTTTGTGAATAAAACAACGGATGTCTGCGCTTTCTTTGTGGCTGGTTTTGTGCAATCGGTAATGCAACGGCAATTAACAACAAAAAACAAATGAATATGAAAACAAAACTCTTTACCCTTGTTGTGGCTCTCCTCGCCACCATCTCCTCCCTCTTTGCCTACGACTTCCAATCCGGCGACCTCTACTACAACATAACAAGTGATACGACCGTGGAGGTAACCTATCAGTTATATTGTGAACAGGGCAACTATAGCGGACTGACCTCTGTCAATATCCCTGCCTCAGTAACCTACAACGACAAAGAATATAATGTGACAAGCATCGGAATGATTGCTTTTGAGTATTCTGCTCTTACCGGGGTTGTTATTCCCGAAGGTGTAACAATCATCGGTCATGGTGCTTTTTATGAATGTACAAGTCTCACTTCTGTAGTAATACCTAATAGCGTAGCAATCATCGGAGATGAGGCTTTCCGAGATTGTGGGGCGCTGACCTCCCTTGTTATCCCCGACAATGTAACATATATAGGCCATAATGCCTTTTCTAATGTTCTCAATATAGCATATAACGGTTCTCTGACTGATAATTCACTTTGGGGCGCAAGATGCAAGAATGGTTATGTGGACGGTTTCTTTGTTTATGCAGATGAAAACCAAACGAACTTGTTGGGATGCAGTAATGCTGCAACCGGTGAAATCGCTGTTCCCGCTGGTGTCACCCATATCGGAAATTACGCATTCTCAAGGTGCTCCAATCTCACCTCGGTCATTCTTCCTGAGGGCGTAACAAGCATAGAAGAGTGGACTTTTGGTTACTGCCTTAATCTTACCTCTGTTACTATTCCGAACAGCGTAACAAGTATCGGAGACTATGCTTTCTATTGCACAGGGTTTACTTCTGTTACTATCCCCAATAGTGTTACAAGTATTGGAAGTGGGGCTTTCTCTCAATGTTATAACCTTGTCTCTGTCACAATTCCAAATAGTGTAACAAGTATCGGAGACTATGCTTTCGGTGGGGTCTTAAACGTTGTTTACGATGGTACCGCTACAGGCGCACCATGGGGGGGGGGCAAAATGCGTAAATGGTTATGTGGACGGTTTCTTTGTTTATGCAAATGCAACCAAAACAAACCTGTTGGCATGCAACCGTGTTGCAATGGGTGATATTACTATCCCGAATAGTGTAACGAGTATTGGAGATGGAGCCTTCTCTGAATGTTATGGTCTTACCTCAGTCTCTATTCCCAATAGTGTAAAGAGCATTGGATCTTTTGCCTTCTCTGGTTGCTATAATCTTACATCTATCTATATTCCAAAGAGTGTAATAATCATTGGAGAGAATGCCTTTGTCCGTTGCACCGGTCTCACTTCCATTGTTGTAGAAAGTGGTAATACTATATATGACAG
>ERZ808277.32-NODE-32-length-109470-cov-15.249061_pt1 | contig 109470 bp, 168 predicted proteins | sample MGYA00521240_ERZ808277 | MGnify/ENA primary metagenome ERZ808277 (study PRJEB31516, sample SAMN03275599) | gut metagenome | biome: mammalia-associated habitat; material: feces | host: Papio cynocephalus | place: Kenya | collected 2012-07-17 ... | reverse complement strand
ATTGTCTCCAAGGCAGACCAGTTCAAACCCGGTGATAAGTGTGTTTACTTTGAGATTGATTCCAAGGTAAATGCAGAAGACCCGCGTTTTGCATTCATGGCAAAACGTGATTATAAGGTTAAGTGCATCAAGATGTGCAAAGTGTATTCTCAGGGTCTGATTATGCCTGTGAGCGCATTTGACGAGTTGAAGGATGCAAAAGTGGGTGATGATGTCACTGACATTTTGAAGGTTCGTTATTCTGTCGAGGAAGATAACGCGCGTAAGGCAGATATCTCTGAAAAGAAAATGACTTTGTTTGAGCGTATTAAGAACCTCTTTACTGGTAAGAAGGTGACGAATCCTCGCAAGTTTCCGACCAAGTTTGAATATGTCAAGAAATCCGATGAGGAACGTGTCGAGAATATGCCGTTTATCTTGAAGGATAAAGAGCCTTGGATTAAGACGCAGAAAATTGATGGTACTTCTTCTACCTACATTATGGAGAAGAAAACGTTTGGTCGTTGGGAATATTATGTATGTTCTCGTAATGTGCGTCAGCTTGACCGTAATCAGTTCACTTGGCACAATAAGGGTGGTAACACCGAATCCAATGTGTACTGGGATATGAACGACAAGTATCATATTGACGAGTTCCTGAAGCGTTATATTAAGGAGAATCATCTGAGGTATGCGGCTTTGCAGGGTGAAACTGCTGGCCCTGCTCTTCAGGGTAATCCGCATAAGTTTGAGGAAGTTCGCTTCTTCGGTTATAATCTGATTCGTTCTGATATTGGACGCATCAATTCTATTCAGGCGAAGGAAATTTGCAATGCCAATGGTATTGATTGGGTTCCTATTGCAGATGAACATTACATCTTGCCTGACGATATGGAAACGTTGAAGCTGGATGCAGATGGCGTGTGTCTCGTTGGTACTGGCTTGCGTGAAGGTTGGGTTTATCGTAGCCTTGACGGTCAGCGTTCCTTTAAGAATGTTAGCCGTAAGTATATGATGAAGCATGGCGAATAATCTAAAGTAAGGAGAAACGCTGATACTGTCTTTGATGTTAAGATAAGTCAGCGTTATTTTTGTTTAATGGCATATTATACCTATGATGAACTTATCGGTAAAATATTGAATGGCGTAGCAATTTATTTTGTTGATAATAATAGCGACATCATTGAGTTTAAGTATGATGGTAAATATTGGATGGTGGTATCTACTCTTACAAGTGTTGTTTCTAATACTGCATTGTCAGAAGATGAATTTAATACGATGTTTACTTATTATCTGAGACATTATAAGATGGGTGGTTGTAAAAATGGGTAATATGATTGAAAAATGTATGAAATGCTCCGCTGATAAGAATGTTAATGCTATTGATATTTTACCGCTGAAGTATGGTAGTAGATTTGATGGATGGGGAACGCGGGTTTTTCTTTGTGACAAATGTCTTGCGAAAAGTCCGTTTAATTCTGTTGTTATTATTGAGGATTGTGAGCTTGCAGATGGAAGCACAGCTATAAATGATGATATTCTTCAGTATAAGGATGAAGATGAAATGTTTAGTTACATTGAATCGCTATCGCTTGAAAGTCAGGAGAAATTCTTTAATAGCTATGCTTACGGTGAGTTTTATACGAAAGTTAAGCCAGAAGCATGGATTGCGGCAGAAAGGATGAGATGTAATGGGTAACTATACTTATATTCAGCACGTTCTAAAGGAAAGAAAAGATTACATTGAAAGAACTAGAGGCTGTAAGATTGTATTTGTTGGACTTTTTGGTAGTCAGAATTATGGTCTTGACGGCAGTTCTTCAGATATTGACTGTGTAGCAGTTACCATGCCGTCGCTTGATGATTTAATCAGCGGAACGCCAAGTGTAAAAACGCTTTGCTCGGAAGAGTTCACATCCAATAAGTCTGATGAGGGACAAGTTAAGTTGATGGATTTACGCGACTTTGCAAAGCAGTTATCGAAGGGTAGTTTTACTAATCTCGAAGCGTTGCTATCTGATTACGTAATCATTGATAAGTCTTTTATTGGGTTTTATAACGAGCGTTTCAGGATTTATCTGCGATATGTTTGGAACTATCAAAACGCCGTATATGGTGCAATTCATAATTTGCTAAATCAGTATAAAGTTCACGCCGATGATTGTGACAAGTCTCGTCAACAGAAGCGTATGTATGAGATGCTTCGTTTGATAGAGCTTTACGAACAGGTTATGGATAAGGATAGAGCTTACCCGGAATTTTATATCAAGGACTTATACTCACGTTGCTCGATTGGAAGAGTTAAGTGTGGAAATGAACCGAGTGACAAGTATCTTAGTGATGTAGAAGGTATTGAAGCGCCTAGCGCAAAGGAGCCGGTAATCGCAGAGCCTTTATGTGGGTTTAGTGTTCAGCTTTTGGCAAATCTTACCATTAGAGATAGTATAACTAGCAGTTTGTACAGAAATGACTGTGCTGTAAGCTCTGAAAATTGTGCAAAAGCATCGTATATAACAGCTTGACAAAGCTGTGGAACTTTGATATAATAATGGCAGAACAGGAGGGATAGAGTGAAATGTAAGACCGTAGACGATGTGTTAAAGGCTGGGTCTGTAGATGACATTTTTACGAATGATGCCGCTACTTGTAAAACAGAGTATCGTGAATATCTAAAAGAATTTCATCCTGATTTCCATAACGGTGAAATGACGTTTCAAGAAGTCACATCAAAGATTGTGATGATGTACGAACGTGCGGTTGACCTTATATCAAAAGGTAAATGGGAAGAGTCTAACAAGATACGGTTGAGCAAGCCAAATGGGAAAACACTCGTCGTAACATATTTGAAAGAATATGACTTTGAGCTTGGTAAAATGTACTTGTGCAACAGTCATGTAGTATATGTTATTGACAGAAAATATAAGAAATACTATGATAATTATATCGAATCAACAAAGTTTAGTTGTCCAAATGATATGATGGATAGTATTGGATATGCCTTACCACATATTGTTCAGCATTTTGACAATAATAATGAATGTGTTATTATTATCAAGCGTATGGCAAGATGCGTTCCGCTTGTAGAAGTATGGAACAATTTCAAAGGCAAAATTCCGGCGAAACACGCTGCATGGATGATTTCACGTCTATTGAATCTTGCTTGTTTCTTGTCTTACAACAACATCGTTCATAATGGAATTGATATCAATAGCTGTTTTGTTGATATTGAAAAACACGGTATTATGTTGTACGGTGGTTGGTGGTATACAAGGGAGACTGATGCCAAGATGATTGGCGTAAGTAGTGACGTGTACGATGTTATGCCACCTTCTGCAAAGAGAAATAAGAAATCTAAGAAAAGTACAGATATGGAGTGCATTAAGATGCTTGGAATCAAGCTAATGGGATGCACTTCTAAGATTTCTGATTATGCTGTGCCAAGTCAGATTATGTGTTGGTTGCGAACTGGCTCTGGCGAATACCCACCGACAGAAATGAAACGATGGGAAATGGCGCTTGATGCTGCGTTTGGAAAACGTACATTTATTAAGATGAACCCCGAAATGGGTAAAATTAAATTGTAATATAAAAGGAGAATTATACTATGGGTTATGGTAGTTGGAGCGCATCTAGTTGGGATAGTTATTCTACTACTCATGTTAAGAACAAGACGAGCGTTTCTGGCGGCGGTGCATCCAGTTTGTACTCGTCTACAGCTATGCCTGATGACATGAATCCGAAAAATATCACTGTTCGTGAGGCTCGTGATAGCGCAGACAATCCGAATAGCACTCCTATTATTATCGCTTTGGATGTCACTGGTTCTATGTCGCCTGTTCTGCGCTCCGTTGTTACAAACCTGAATACGCTGATGCAGGAAATCTACAATCGCGGTTCTATTACCGACCCGCAGGTTTGCTTTATGGCAATTGGTGATGCCGACTATGACCGCGCACCGCTTCAGGTAAGTCAGTTTGAAAGCGATATCCGAATTGCAAAGGCATTGCAGAAAGTTTGGTTTGAGCAGGGCGGCGGTGGAAACAATCAAGAGTCTTACACTCTGCCGTGGTATTTTGCCGCTAACTATGTCAGCGCAGATGCAATTGAGAAGCGTCACAAGAAAGGCATTCTGATTACTATGGGTGACGAACCGTGCCCCAAGGAACTGACTCGTAAGCAGATTCAGAAAGTCTTTGGAACTACTATCGAGGAAGATAGTATCAGTTCTGAGGAGCTTTTGAACGCTGTCAGCCGTGACTGGGATGTGTTTCATCTGATTATCGAGCAGGGCAACTACTACTCTAGCCGCTATCGTTCTCACGATAAGGGACTGGTTGACAGCAGTTTCGGGGACTTGCTGGGTGAACGTGCAATCCATGTGTCCGACTACAATAAGATTGCGGAAATTGTTGTATCTATTTTGGAGGCACTGGCTGGCAAGGATATTGACGCTATTTGTGATAGCTGGGATGGCTCTACTGGCATCGTTGTCCGAAAGGCAATCGAGGGACTGGCAACTACTGGCAATACTGCTTCTGTGAGTGCCACTGGGCTTGTTGAGTTCTAAAATCTAACGATTTAGCGTGGAGAAATCCACGCTTTTTATTTTGTCAAAACCACTTGACTTTCCTTGGTTTCTATGATATAATAATGGTGTCAAAGATACTTGACGGGAGGGTTTATATGGACATTAAGATTGTGATTGGCGCACAGTATGGTGACGAGGGTAAGGGTCGAACCGTTGACTATTTTACTCGTAACTGTAGCAATGGTGATATGGCTGTTGTGTTGACGAATGGTGGAGCACAGCGAGGTCATACTGTTGTAAAAGGCGATAAACGACATATCTTCCACCATTTTGGGTCTGGCACTATGAATGGTGCTGACACTATTATTAGTGAAATCTTTCAGGTGAATCCTATGGTTTTTACTAATGAATGGAACGAATTGCGTGAGCTTGGTTTTACACCTAACGTATATGTTGATGAGAATTGTTTTATTGCTACACCTTGGGATGCGCTGATTAACCAGTGCTGGGAGACTGCGCTTGGTGATAGTCGTTTTGGTTCTTGCGGTCTTGGTGTTTATGAGGCTATTATCCGCAGTAAAGAACCTGAATATGCTATTACAGTGAAAGAAATTAAGGATGCAAACGATAAGAATGATTGGACTCTGATTGCGGAGAAGTTGGATATTATTTGTATGGACTACGTTCCTGCACGTTTGCACGAAGTCCTTGATGGCAGAAATATCCCGGAGCAGTTTGTTAGTAATTTTGAGAAAGATTATGTCCTGTCCTTCTTGAGTGACTTGGCATTCTTTATCAGACACGTTACCGTAAAAAAGTTTACTAAGGCTGAGCTTAGTACAAAATATAAGCGGCTCGTGTTTGAAAACGCGCAGGGTTTGGCAATCTCGCAGAGGTACTACGAACAGGGTGAGAATACGACTCCGACATACACCGGGCTTAGTTCGGACTTTGATGCTTTAGATAGCTTTGATGTAAAAAGTATGGACGAGTTCGATATTGAGGTTTGCTACGTTACACGCTGGTATACGACCCGACATGGTGCTGGTATTCTTCCGGGTGAAACAGATGTAAATAATCTAAGCACAAAAATTATTGATAGCACAAATGTACACAATGAATGGCAGGGTAGCATTAGATATGCTATGTTTGATGTTGACAGGTTTGTTGGTCGCGTTATGCGCGACCTGAACGTAGTTCAGTTTGTTGAAGGCAAGTTTGAATTGTCTTTTGCTATTAACGCTATCGACCAGTGCGATAACAAGAAAATCCATTATATTATGGATGGGCGTGAAAACTGGACTGGTGCAATTGATTTTGTAAATGTTATTTCTGAGAATTTTGCATTGTTATCGAATTTCGCTGGTTGTTATCTCGGCGCTGGTGATGATGCTAAATATACTGCTGAACGTGATTAAGGAGGTATAGATATGCAGGAGTTTGTTATGTTAGTTGGACTCCCGGCGAGTGGAAAGTCTACTGTCGCAAATGAGTATATGAGTAAAGGCTATCTTATCTTTAGCTCTGACGCTATCCGTAAAGAACTGTTTGGTGATGAGGAAAATCAGAGCGACAACAACCTTGTGTTTAATACGCTCCACAATCGCATCCGTACTGCTATGAAAGATGGTTTTAGTGTTGTATATGACGCGACTAACATCAATGCAAAACGGCGTGAAGCATTCCTTCGTGAAATGGCTCGGCTGAATTTTCATAAGCATTGTGTCTTTATGGCGACCCCGTATTCTGTTTGCGTCATGCGTAATCAGAAGCGTGAGCGGAAGGTTCCGATGTCTGCCATGGAACGTATGCGCAGGAGTTTTGATGTTCCTTACTATTTTGAGGGATGGGATGAAATTACTGTTCGGCGTGTAAAGCTGGTTGCACCGTATGAGCCGTTTGACCTCGTTGAGAGTTTTATCAATTTCAATCAGGACAATGCGCATCACGCATTGTCGCTTGGTGGGCATATGAAAGAGGCATGGCGATATGCTGTAAATCAGGAGTATAATCTGTATGTGCAGTGGGCGGCACTTGTGCATGATATCGGAAAGCCCGCAACTAAGACGTTCACTAAGATGAACGGAACAACTGATGGCAATGCGCACTACTACAATCATCAGAATGTTGGTGCATATGATTCGTTGTTCTTAGATTATCCGAAAGAATTGAAAGATGATGATATTCTGCATATTGCAGTTCTTATCAATTATCACATGATTCCTTATACCTTTGGCAAGGGAAATGACGGGCGCGATAAGATGCGAAATCGTCTCGGTAACAGCATTTACGATGAAGTCATGCAGTTGCATGATTGTGATGTAAATGCACATTAAAAATATGACCGCCATTGGCGGTTAAATACATATAAAAGAGGTTGAAATATGGCATTAACTTTCTATGATACCAATGCCCTGTTGAGTCTGCGTGAAAGCGCATTTGTTGAGAAGTTTGCGTGTTCTCATAAAACGCTTGAGGAAATTGAGAGTATCAAAACTTCTGGACGAAAAGATGATGAAACTAGGTATCGTGCGAGAAAGGTGGCACACGCTTTTCAGGATGGCGATAATTATATTGTATGTAATTATCCGCATGATGAGATTTTAAGTGTGCTTGCCGATAAGGGTCTTGAAGTAACTCCTGACGCGATTATTACGGCAGAAGCATATCTGCTGAATAAAGGGCGTAATGACATTGTGTTTGTGACAGATGATGTTAATTGTTATAATATTGCAAAGCGCATCTTTAATCTAAACACAGAGACTTTAAGCAATATCAAAGAGGATATTTACGAAGGATATATTAAGATTTCTGGCACTACTGATGAAATCAATGAGCAGATGCAGTCTCTCGATATGTCCAAGCTTTATACGAATGAGTACGTCATCATTGATGACAAATCTATCGGAAAGACGAAGGAAATGCGATTTGATGGCGAGAAGTTTGTTGACCTTATTTTGCCGCCATCTGGATACGTTAAGGGTAAAAACAGTCTACAGCGTTGCGCATTGGATGCTTTGAATAATAAGAAGATTGATATTGTCGCTATCTTAGGAACTTATGGTTCTGGCAAAAGTTTCTTGTCTATGCAGATGGGTCTGTATGGGGTAAACGAAAAGGGCTATCAGTCTAAGATTCTTGGTGTTCGTGAAGCACGTGGCGAAGGAAGTGCGGTTGGTTTCTTGCCGGGTGAATTTGAGCAGAAGGTTGGTGACTTCTTTAAGCCGCTGGAGCAGCAGCTAAAGGGTGGCGAATTTGAGTTGCAGAGTCTTAAACAGCGTGGTGTACTTGAAGTTCAGATTCCTTACTATTTGAAAGGTACTACTTACGACAGCACAATTATGGTTGTTGACGAAGCGGAAGATTTGACTGAATCGCAGATTCGTTTGATTGGTACTCGTTTAGGAAAGGATTCACGAATCTTCTTCTCTGGAGACTATAAGCAGTCGCTAATTAACAAGACGATTAGTAATCCGCTTGTTAAAATGTGTGATGAGTTTAAGGGTAGCCCGAATTTTGCTTGTGTCTTCCTTGATACAGACGTTCGTAGTGAAGCATCTAAGATGTTTGCCACATTGTTTAAGCAGTAATTGAATTATGTATTTACCTAATCATTTTGAGGTTCGTGAAAAGAAAGCTTTGAATGACAAGGCTAGGTACGAGGAAGACTTTAGTAATATGTACTCATTATTACTAGGTCTTCTTTCCACATCTAGCATTTTGCCGAAGCATTCCTTAGATTACAATAAGATTACATTGAAATTTGACGTTGATAATAAACTGCTACAGGTTATGTTGGCGGATTTATATGGTGTATATACTTATGTAAATTATGCTTCTATAAATGACGTAGTTACGTTGAATCTATCAAGTTGGACGACCTATTCAGAGATATACAGGTTAGCTAACGCTATCCGTGAAACTTATTTTAGATTGAAGAAAATGTTAAAAACCACTTGACATTTTCGTGCGAATATGATATAATATAGACGTTCTAATGAATGTTGAGTAAAAGGAGAATTAAAAATGATTGTTAAGGTTGATGAAGCAAAGAAAGCAGATGGAGTTGCATACACCGAAACATGGTATCTCGACAACATTTCATCCGTGAAATTCTATACACTTCCGACGGATGGTGAAGCCAATATGCCCATCATGGAGGTATACAAGCGTAGTAACAATACTATTAACGGTGTCGAGCCGTTCAAGTATGCTATGGGTAAGAATGAGCAGAAGGTTACTCTTATGAGCGATACTGGGCATATCATCGAGAAGTTCGGATATGAGGCTGTTTCTGCTGGCTATGTTGTTCACGATGGGAATGGAAATCCGATTATGAAATTTAAGTAAAGATTTTTCAAAACCACTTGACAAAATGAAAAAGTTATGCTAAAATAAAGGCAGTCAAGGAGGTGCATGAAACATAACAAAACAGGGCTTTTTGACGCGATTGATGAATTTTGGTATTAGCGAGTTTGATGCAAATGATTTTGCTAATGCCGTCATCAATCTAAACGGGAAATTGAGCTATGATAGCGCATATCATATTTGGGAAACCGAAATGATAGAAGCAGGAATCATGCTGACTAGATGTGCTATGAAAGCGAAAGATACAATCAGCAAGTATATTGAGGAACAAAGGAGTATCTAATATGGGTAATTTTGCAGATGCAGTTCGTGAGTCCGCTCGAATGACTACCACTGAGAATGGTGCAAAGTGTTATAACACCACTGGTAGTAAGGTTCTTGACCTGTTCTCTAAGGCTGGTGGTATGCGTGTCCGAATCAACGATGTTCGTGATGCGTTTTCTGCCGCATGGGATGAGAACTCGGAGCTGGCTATCAAGTTGGCTTTTTATTGCCGTGATGTTCGCGGCGGTATGGGTGAACGTGATGTCTCCCGTGAGATGTTGCGTTGGGTTGCAGAGTTCCATCCCGAAACTATGCGAAAGAATCTGAAGTTCATTCCTGAGTATGGTCGTTGGGACGATGTTTATGTCTTTGTCGGCACTAAGGTCGAGGACGATGTTTGGGAGCTTGTTCGTAAGCAGTTTATTGCAGATATTGCTTCTGCAAATGCTGGCAAGCCTTGTTCCCTGATGGCAAAGTGGCTGAAGTCTGTCAATACTTCTTCTAAGAAGTCTGTCGAGCTTGGTCGCTTGACCGCTCGTAAGCTCGGACTGTCGTATATGCAATATCAGAAAGCGGTTGCAAAGCTTCGTAAGCATATCAATGTCACCGAAGTTAAGATGTCTGCTAATGATTGGACTGGCATTGATTACGGTGCAGTTCCTTCTAAGGCTATGAGTAATTATCGTAGTGCTTTTGCACGTCACGACCACGAAGGCTTTACCGATTATATCAATGCAGTTAAGACTGGCGAAAAGACCATTCATGCCTCTACTTTGTTCCCTTATGACCTTGTGCATAAGTATTTCAACAATAGTTACCTTACTAATAAGGAAGATGATGTTGTTGAAGCACAGTGGAAGGCATTGCCTAACTACATTGATGGCAACAACAACGTCATGGTAATGGCAGATACTTCTGGCTCTATGTTTTGGGGTTCGGGTCAGCCGATTGAGTCCGCGTTGGGTTTGGCAATGTACTTTGCAGAGCGCAACAACGGCCCTTACAAGAATCTGTTTATGACTTTTAGCACCAATCCTTGTTATGTCACTTTGGATAAGCAGAGTATGCTTGGTAATCTGAAGAAGGCATCTAAGGCTAATTGGCAGGGTTCTACCGACCTTGAGAAGGCATTTAAGAAGATTCTCCAGACCGCAATTGACAATCATTTGACCAATGATGATATGCCGAAGGCGCTTGTTATCATTTCTGATATGGAGTTTAATCCTTATATCACTTGCGGTGACAACTACTTCGATGCTATGAAGAATCTGTTCGCATCCAACGGTTACACTTTGCCGCACGTTGTATTTTGGTGCGTAAACTCGCGCAATGCAAGCCATCATCACAACTACAACGATTATGTTACCGCATTCAGTGGTAACGCCGCAAGCACCTTCCGTGATGTTCTTGCAACTATCGGTATGAATGCTTATGAGGCAATGTTGAAGGTGTTGAATGGTGCACGTTACGAGCAGATTCACGTCTAATTTTTGAATAAGCGGTGGCAATCCAGCCACCGTTAATTTTTAATCTAAAGGAGAAAATATGGTTAATCTTACCGCATTTATTCCGCTGATTGCAATTGTTGTTGTAATCGCATTGGTTGTTCTTATTTTTAAGTCTTGTTACAAGAAAGCGCCGCCCAATAAGGCAATGGTTATTACTGGGCCGTCTGGAAGCAAGACCGTCCATGGTAAGGCTTGTTTCGTTATTCCGTTGATTCAGCGTGTTGACTATATGTCCTTGGAGAATATTCAGGTAGACTTTACGTCTCGTGACGAGATTCCTACCAAGGATGCTATCAATATCAATGTTGATGCAGTTGCTAATATGGCTATTGATACTGACCCGGAACGTATGGCAGTTGCCGCATCTAAGTTTCTTGGTTATTCTATCGCAGACATTCAGAAGATTGTCCAGCCTATTCTGGAAGGTAACATCCGCGAAATTATCTCTCAGACTACCCTGAAGGAACTGATTCAGGGTGATAAGAAGCAGTTGGCAGAAAAGGTTATGGAGAACGTCACTCCCAACCTTGCCGACCTTGGTTTGAAGCTGACTACGTTCAACATTCAGAACTTTAAGGATAGCAACGGCGTGATTGAGAATCTGGGTATCGAAAATACCGTTCAGATTTCCAAGGATGCCAAGAAAGCACAGGCACAGGCAAAGGCAGAGATTGCGATTGCAGAAGCCGAAAGCGCACGTGCCGCAAACGAAGCACAGGTCAAGGCCGAAGCCGAGATTGCGCAGAAGCAGAACGAACTGGCTATCAAGAAAGCGCAGTTGAAGAAGGTCGCAGAGGTTGAACAGGCTCGTGCTGATGCCGCACATGGCATTGAGGCTGAGGAACAGCGTAAGGCGCAGGAAATCGCAACTGCGAACGCTAACCTTGCACGTCAGGAAAAGGAAATTGAACTGAAGGAGCGCGAGGTTTCCATCAAGGAAAAGTCTCTGGAGGCAGAGGTCAAAAAGACCGCAGAGGCAAAGCGTTATGCAGACCAGCAGGCCGCAGATGCTCACCTATATACCGTCCAGCGTCAGTCTGAGGCATCACTGTTTGACCGTCAGAAGAAGGCTGAAGCAGAGAAGGTTGAGGCTGAACAGAAGGCTGAAGCCGAAAAAATTACGTCTGAGGCAAAGCGTATTGCCGCTGAGAACGAAGCCGCTGGTATCAAGGCAAAGGGTGTCGCAGAAGCAGAAGCTATTCGTGCAAAGGCGCTGGCAGAAGCAGAGGGTACTTTGAAGAAGGCAGAAGCTATGCGTGAGTATGGCGATGCCGCAACTATGGATATGAAGCTGACTGTTGCAAAGGCTTACATCGACAAGTTGCCGGAGATTGCCGCCGCTGTTGCCGCACCTATGGCAAACATCGGCAACATTACTATGTATGGCGAGGGCAATACTGCCAAGCTGACTGGTGACGTTACCAAGACTATGAAGCAGATTACCGATGGCTTTACCGATGCCACTGGTTTCAATCCCATGATGCTGTTGTCTGGCGTTTTAGGTGGTAAGCTTGCCGCATCCAACAATGGTTCTACTGTGAATGTCCACGTTGATGGTGACAATCAGTAATCATTTTCTTTTAGATTCTTGCAGGGCTTACGCCCTGCTTTATATGGGGTATTAGTCTAACTGGATAAAACACCACTCTCCTAAAGTGAATTTCTCCGTTCGAGTCGGGGATGCCCCACTAAATTTTTCTTAAAACCACTTGACAAATCGCAGAGAATATGATAGAATATAGGTGTTCCAAGGAGGTGTAAGTGATATGATTCTGTTTGCTTACGAATTGAAATATGTTGACAAGCGGAGATATGTCCCAGTCACCGAAAGTCCTAAGACTAGAACAATCGCTACAGCAATTAGCGGTGTTACTGGTGCTGACATCAATCGTTTGTATCGTTATCTAATGCGAAAAGGTTGCATGGCTGAAATGAAACAGTTAAAAGATGGCAACTATCGTGTAATGTACATGGCGTTGCCTGATGGGTTGAAATATGACCCATTTTATAAAGGTGGAACGTACTACAGAGGAAGGAGCGTATTTAACCATGACACTTGACGAGAGAATGAAAATTTACTACGAGGGTGTATATCGGATTTATCTGACGCGGCGTATGCCTGTGATTATCCGAATTGATTCTCGTGCAGGACATACTTTTACAAAGAGTCTAAAAAAGCCGTTTGATTCTGTATTTACTGCGGCTATGCAAGACACGATGAAGTATTTGTGTGAGAATATTCAGGGATGTGTTATCGGCTATACGCAGTCTGATGAGATTACGTTGTGTCTTGTTGATTACGATAAGCTGGAAACCGATGCTTGGTTCGGTTACAATTTGAACAAGCTGGTAAGCCTTACTGCATCAATGGCTACATTGGCATTCAATAAGTATTTCGAGCGCGATGCAAACCGCGTTCTCACAAAGATGGCTTTGTCTGCTGGAGTGAATAAGTTTGAAATTGATTCTTACTCTGCGACTTTGGCAAAGTGCAAAGAAAAGGGGTTGTGCTTCGATTCCCGTGCCTTCAATATTCCGAAGGAAGAAGTTTGTAACTGTTTTTTGTGGCGACAGCTTGATGCTTCCCGAAACAGTATTCAAGCAGTTGGTCAGGCAAACTTCTCGCATACTGTTTTGAACGGAAAGAATACCTCTGAAATTCAAGATATGCTTGTGAATGAAAAGGGAATTAACTGGAACAATCTTGCAACTGAACTGAAACGTGGCTCTTGCTGTATTCGTGATGAGAACGGCTGGGTTATCGACCATGAAATTCCAAAGTTTACTGGCGAAGGTCGAGACTATATTGATAAGCTTGTTTATGTAGGAGAATAATATGCAGTACAGTATTGACCTACAGTATACAGATGACTACGGGCATAAGCGTATTGTACACTATGATATAGACGCTAATTCAGAAAACGAGGCTTATAGGATTGCAAATCGAAGCTTCGAGAGGATATATGAATTTCACTTATGCGAAGCTTATCGTGACAGTAAAGGATGGCATCAGATATTATGATTATTGACATTCCTTTTTCTTGCGGTGATACGATATATGCCCTTAGACCCAAAAATATGTATAACAAAGAAGCCTATATTTATAAGGGTATTGTTATCTATATCAAGGTTGAGGTTGATAGGGATAATATATCTAAAGTTATGGCACATGTCCGTGACCTTAGAGATGACTTAAAATATCCTACCATTATTTACCAGTCGGGAAGTGACATTTATGTCACTTTGGATGAGGCAAAATCTGCTAATCAGAACGTTTTGGTAAAAATCTAAAAGGAATTTTTCAAAACCACTTGACAAATGATGAAAAGTTTGGTATAATAGTGGTGTCAAGAGGAACAGAAAAGTTCCTCAGATATACGCCGATAGTTTAACGCTAGAACAATGGCCTCCAAAGCCATAAGATGAGGGTTCGAGTCCCTCCCGGTGTGCTTATATGCGCTTATCGTTCAACGGATAGGACAAGACTCCTCTAAAGTCTATATGTGGGTTCGATTCCTACTAGGCGCACCACAGACGCATACAGCGACTAATTTTTATGGTTAAAAAAGATTGATAAAAACAAACTTTTGTGGTTCGATTCCACATCGCGTCTAATTTTTAGTTATTCTTTATCTTTTTCTGAACTCAATAGACACTGACAGCAAATCTACTTGACTATTTCCAACTAGGGAGTATAGCTCAATTGGTAGAGCGCCGTACTTAAAATACGGAGGTTGTGGGTTCGAGTCCCATTTATAAGCGGTGTCTAATATGCCCGGTTAGTCAAGTTGGCTAAGACGAGTGACTCTCAATCACTAGGCGGCAGTTCAATCCTGCCACCGGGTACTTATTATGGTCGAGTAGCTCAACAGGTAGAGCAAGGGACTGAAAATCCCTGTGTAGTGCGTTCGACCCGCACCTCGACCACCAGTTTAGGGATATGGTTTTTGGTTTACTGTCCCGGTTTGAATTGCGGTATTTCTTTGCGGAGGATACCTGACAAGTAAGTGATGCGTCACTAAAGTCGTATAACCGATGACTGCTGGAAAGACAGCGATTATATACGGCAGTAGTTCAACTGGATAGAACAATCGGCTACGAACCGATAGGTTGCGGGTTCAAGTCCTGCTTGCCGTGCCAGAGAAATGAGTCTTAAATTGCGTTGCACAAAGGATTAGCCTTTAAGGGGCTGCTGTAAACAGCAGCGCTGATTATCGGTGATGATGCTAACTCGCGAGAGTGCGCAAGCCGACTTTTATATGCGCGTGTACTCGAATTGGCATAGGAGCTGCTTTGAGATGGCAGTGTCGTAAGACATTGTGGGTTCAAGTCCCACCATGCGCACCAAAATACAGGATGGTTTAGTGGTAGAACGTCACCCTAAAACAACAAGTGTCTACAGGCACGAACAGCAATCTTTTGTTAATGCCACGATGAAGATGTTGGTTCGATTCCAACTCCTGTATTTATTATGCGAGATTAACTCAACTGGAAGAGTGTCTCCCCTACAAGGAGAAAGCTATAGGTTCGAGTCCTGTATTTCGCACCATTATGGCTGTGTAGCTCAATTGGTTAGAGCGCGTAAAATCTATCTATTTTAGATAGTAACAGCTACACATTTTTCCACTGTCACGGACGAGGTTCATGGTTCGAGTCCATGCACAGCCGCCAAAAATCTAGCAGAAAGGAATGAATCCGATGCAGTAGATTGACAATAATAATCCAATGGTTTTCTTTCAAATGTTGGGAGAAGTTGCTAGTGATAACATTATGAGCAAGATTTCCCGGCTAAAGATTGGTGAAGAAAACGGGATTGTCACTTTATATCTAAGAGATGAACGCGAACCGTTCACAGATGGTGAACTTAGACAGCTAAGATACATCTTAGAAAGATGGTACGATATAATTTCTTTTAGGCGTGAGGATAGGCTTACTATGTTAGATATGAAAGTTAAAAAGTAATTCTCCTTTTTGGTTAAAGGCACGAACAGCAATTTTTAATAGAATTTGAGCAAGGGATTCAATTTTTATCGTGTCTTTTAGATTTGCTGGATTAGTATAATGGTAGTACGGTGGATTTGTAACCCTCTAACGACAGTCCGATTCTGTCATCCAGCACCAGTCTGTGTTTACAGACGCTCCTTATTATTAAATATTTTGATGTTGCGTGTTCATTCCTTTTGCACTTATACTGTGGTAGAATAGGTATAAGCAAGTATTTTAACTACCGTGTCCATAGAGTTAATGGACTTGGGAGATACTGACAAGATAGAAGAGCAAGCGCCATGCACGTGGGCGGGTATTCGTGTTTTCATTATGTGGTCGTAACTCAATAGCTAGAGTAATCGCCCTTTAAGCGATAGGTTGCAAGTTGGAGTCTTGTCGGCCACACCACGCGGTAAGTAGTTTTCGAGTTGTAACTATTGTAGCCAGCGTTAGCTTTTTGCCGATGTGATGGTATTGTTAGTAGCTTTGTGAAGCAAAAACATAAACCGATGGCTGTTGGAAAGACAACGATTTATGAGGTACTTTATGGCAATTATAAATGGATATAGAATAGTGTGGTGTCCTAACCATCCAAGAGCGACAACGAATGGCATGGTTTATGAACATATTTTGGTAGCGGAACAAAAGATAGGTAGATTGCTAAAACCAGAAGAAGTCGTTCATCATATCAATAGGAATCGCTCTGACAATAGACCGGAGAATTTAATAGTTTTTGCTACTAAAAATGACCACACTGCGTTTCATCATGGGTGTGAAATATCATTTGATGAAGATGGGGTAGCACGTGCAACAAGAAAAGAGCGGCGCTGTCCTGTTTGTGGAAGAATCATATCAAAACACGCAAAATACTGTAGAGTATGCTCCAAGACAATACGCAATAGCGATAGTTGTAAAGTTACACGTGATGAACTGAAGTATAAGATACGCCATAAGTCGTTTGTCAGTATCGGGGAAGAATTTGGCGTCTCTGACAACGCGATAAGAAAGTGGTGCAAAAAGTACAATCTTCCATTTAGAACAAAAGATATTAAAAAATACACAGACGAAGAGTGGAAATTTGTGTGAAGAATATATTGAGTTATCAAAATGGTGCTGTATTTACTGGGAAAGAGATTATTGATTGGGCTAATTATCAAGTAAATAATAGCACATCTAAAAAGAAATACGCGACAAGGATTTTGAAGTATTATAAAGATACTTTGAAATCTATGAGAAAATATCATGTGTTTAGCAGATATGAGACTGCTGGATGTAACGATATTCGCACGATGCCGCTAGTTGTGAGACAGTATGTATAATACCAATTATAGATGTATTAAGCAGTTTACAGTTTATCATGGTGATGAACGTATATCGTATATCGTTAAAAGAGGTACGATATGGCACTTAATTTGGTGTGGCGGCAAAAAATCATTCAAAGAATTATCTGGAAAAGACATGATATTGTCACTGCCAGATTGTTATGTCGAAAAATATTTTAAGAAAATTTGAGTGGTAGTACCCAAGAGGTTTAAGGGGCTTGCTTGGAAAGCAAGTAGATGGCGTAAGCCGTGCAGGGGTTCAAATCCCTTCTACCACGCCACGGTCGTAAAGGTGAACAAAATAGAGCATACGATGTACAAAACCGTCTCGGAGTGATTGTGCCACAAGGGGGTTGAACGGAGTATATGCTCGATGTGTGGTTCGCAAAACCTAAATTGCAAATATGTGACGTGAGCCAGACGGCTAGGCAACGGTCTGCAACACCGCTTAAATTGGTTCAACTCCAATACGTCACTCCAGTAAGTGAGAAGTAAAGCGGGTTATTAAAGGGATGCCTTCAGGAGCAGACCGAACTGCTGTGTTAGACGTACACTATCACACTTTGCGGTGCTTCGATTAGTGGTTTCGATGCCAGTAAGGGTTCCCGCACCACCTCACCATTTATCCTCAAGCTGGCTTGAGAAATGATATTCGGAAGGATATCGCGCCCCACCGTGGGAGAAAGCGGTAGTCCGGGTTGGGACTAGAGAATACGACCACAAGATACTTGGTGAATGGGGACGAGTGAGTACGATTCGTCCCCAATTTTTGTTATCATTTATATGAGTAAGGAGATGGTTGCATGAAGAAACTGCTAGGAGCTATCATTGCATTGCTTGCAACATTTGCGATAATTTGCGCTGTGGCAGTTCCGTCAAAAGCGGCAGATTTTAGTGATAAGTACGAATTATATGAATCATGGAATAGCAATCTAAAAGTATACACTAGAGAGGTTAGTGAAGAGCTAGACGTTCCATATTCTGCGCTAGTCGCTATTATCTATCATGAGTCAAGATTTAACAGTGATGTTGGCACAAGCTATATTGGTCTGATGCAAGTTGGATGTACGTCTGATATTTTGAATTTCTTATCGAATAATGGACTAAAGACATCTAAGAAAGGGCTGTATAATCCAGAGACGAATATCCGGGCGGGTGCATTGATTCTTAGATACGCAATGGACAAAGCTACAAATATGGAAGATGCTTTCTATATTTACACCTGTGGTGAAGGTGCTGTAAAGAAACGCAAGGCAAGCGGGCAAAAGAAAAATAAGGCTACAATAGAGATTACGGAGCTTTATTATGATTATTCTGACTATTTTGCAAAGTAGAGCAAAAATGACTATAGACTCTTTTTGTTAGATGAGTTGAACAGTGTTCAGGATGAGCTTGACGAGACGAATGGGCTACTTTAGTCCTGTGAAGTATATCAATCGGACTATTACAACCAACAGTTGTTGTTTATAGAACAGAAGATTGACTTCATAAATTCTGAACTAGAAAATTTAGAATAACCTCTTGACTTCTTGTGGCTGGGCTGGTATACTATTCTTAAAGGGTAGTTTCCAGCCCAGTTTTCTTTTAGGAAAATTTCAAAAACCACTTGACAACGGTTGGCATCTATGCTATAATATAGACAGTCAAACGACACAAATAAAAAACAAAAGAATTAAAGGAGAATTATTTATGAAGCTGAAGGTTTATGAGAATCACAAGCGCGTTATCGCCATGGGTCATGAGTTCGGTAAGCGAATCAAGGTGATGGCTGTCTGCCACGATGAGGACACTTTTGACGTGGAGTTCGGCAAGAAGCTGGCGCAGTTCAAGTATAAGGTTGCGAAGAAGGATGCCAAGATTGCAGACCATGAGCGTTACATCAAGGCGCTGAAGGCTGCTATTGCAGAGTGTGAGCATGAGATTGTCGCACAGAAGGCGGCAATTGACCTTGTTACTGCAAACCGCAACAAGGTCGTTGAGGATATGAACGCTTTCGTTGCTACCAAGTACGGTCATCACGAGGGGTAATTACCCCTTATACATATTGGGTGTTAGATAAATGAGATATTTAGGTGGTAAGAGCAGAATCGCAAAGGATATTTCCGATTATATCAATTCAATTATAGGAAATCGTGATTTTATATCTCTGTTTTGCGGAAGCTGTTCAATTGAGGCACGTGTAAACGCGGAACATAAGATTTTGAATGATGCGCACCCCTACCTAATTTCAATGTGGCGAGATGTTCAGGCAGGAAGGCAGTTGCCGGATAAAATCACGAAGTCAACATATGATTATGTAAAAGCACATAAGGATGAAGACCCCGGATTGACTGGATATGTTGGTTTTGCTTGTAGCTATTCTGGAAAGTGGTTTGGTGGACTTGCACGAAACAAGCGTGGCGAAGATTTCTGTGTCGGTGCTAGTCACAGTATTTATCGTGACTTAGAGGGTTTGCGGAGTGCCACATTTCTTTGTGGCGATTATCGGGATGTTGAGATTCCCAATAATTCGTTGGTTTATTTAGACCCGCCGTATAAAGGAACTACAGGATATTCTACTGGCGACTTCGACCATGAAGCCTTTTGGGATTACGTCAGAGAGCTATCTAAAAGATGCGCAGTTCTTGTAAGCGAAGAAAATGCGCCAGATGATTTTGAGTGTGTTTGGTCTAAAGAGATTGTACGTCAGGTTGATGTACGACAGGGTAGAGTCTATAAGACGGAAAAATTATTTTCTAAAACCACTTGACAAATCTCAAAAAGTTTGCTATAATATAGTTGTTCGATATTTATATATACATATATAAGAGGTAATTTTATATGGCTTTTAATTTTAGTGTACAGGAAGCTGTACGAGAGAAGATTGCCGTCAAGATTGCGCTGATGGGGCCTAGTGGATGCGGAAAGAGTTATTCCGCGTTGCGTTTGGCAACTGGTATGATTGACGAAATGCGGAAGCGCAATGTTCTTGAAGGAACTAACGGTAAGATTCTGTTTGCAAACACAGAAGGCCCTCGTGGTCGGTATTATGCAAAGGAATTTAAGTTCGACATTGTTGACCTGAATCCTCCGTATAATCCTGAACTGTTTATTGACCTTATCAATTTTGCGGTTCAGAACAAGTATTCTGTTCTTGTCATTGATAGTTCTTCGGCAGAATGGGAAGGTCGTGGTGGTTGTCTTGACCTGCAACAGCAGTTTGGTGGTAACTATCAGTCTTGGGCAAAGGTTACTCCTCGGCATGACAAGTTCATTGACACAATGGCATATTCGCCCATCCATATTATCAGCACAATGAAGGGTAAAGACCAGTACGAGGTCGATAAGGATGACCGTGGTAAGGTTACTGTTAAAAAGCTCGGTGTTGGCGCAAAACAGCGCGAGGGCTTTGAATACTACTTTACTACAACCTTTATGATTGACCGCGATAGTCACATGGCTAAGTGTGAAAAGGATAATACCCACATTTTTGAAAATGAAGGTATTACTCGACTGGATGAAGGTCATGGCGCTAAGATTATCGACTGGGCAAACGATGGCACTGACGATAACTCCTATGCAAATAATTATAACCCTGTAAAGGCAGAGATTTCTACTGGCAATCCTGCGGCAGTTGGCAAGGCATCTGATTCTGAAGTTGCATCTAGCATTGAATCTATTTCAAGCCTGATTGAAGCCCTCAAGACCAAGGGTGTTGACCGTATGGACATTGCAAAGGCTATCTCCAAGCATCATATCGTAAATGGTAAACCTGTGGCAAATTACAATACGATTACTGATGGAAATGTCGCAAAGGCTGTTATCGCAGAACTGGAGAGTTTGGCATAATGAAAAGAGCTTATCTTTCTGGAAGAGCTATCGCTAAGATTATTATTCAGGAAGCGGCAAAGGGTGATGTAAGATATCGCAGATATTTCTACAAGCTCACATCTGACGCTAACACTGTACAGGCAGAGATGGAGGCGCTTGCAAAGCACAATTTCATCAATGCAAAACAGGTAAAAGAATATCTTGAAAAGTATGTTATTTTCTAATCTAAAGGAGAATTAAAGATATATGATTAACACTGTTGTAATTATGGGTCGGATGGTTCGTGACCCTGAACTGCGTACTCTGGACAGTGGCACTAATGTCACGAGTTTCAGCGTTGCAGTTGACCGAAACTATGTCGATAAGACTACCAATGAGCGTCAGACAGACTTCCTGAATGTGGTTGCTTGGCGTTATACAGCAGACTTTATCTGCAAGTATTTCCACAAGGGAGATATGATTGCTCTGAGTGGCGAGTTGCAGTCTCGTCAGTATACTGACAAGGATGGTAATAAGCGCACTGCAATTGAGATTGTTGCAAACAACGCTTCTTTCTGTGGCGGTAAGAACAATGGAGGTTCTGCAAATACCTCTACTGATGCACCTAACATGGTCGCAAACCCTGATGAGAGTGCAGATTCCAACGATGACCTTCCTTTCTAAGACCTAAGTAAATAAATATGTTTATGGGGCGAGCGGTTGCGCTCCGCCCCATTTTTGTTGTGAGGGCGATATAAATGAATAAGTAGTTAAATACTTACTCTTTTTCAAAACTAAAATGTTTTTTTAATTGTAAGTATTATTATTATCTACATTATTTTGATAATAATGGTATGATTCCAGAATCACATGGTACAAGCGAGTTCGGTTCATATATGCACAAGATACTTGAGATGTATGGAAAGGGAGAACTTGATATCTACGACATGCTTTCCTATTATGAAAAGCATTATACAGAGAATGTTGTGTCTACGTTTACCCTGTAGATGACACAGGATTTTTCGAGAGACATGAGCTGTAAGTATTACGACGATGGGTATAACTTTCTTAGTAATTTTAACGGTTTTCCTTTTTAGATTCTGGAAACAGAGAAACATTTTGATATAGAGTACCAAGATAAATTTAGGTTAAACGGTCAGATTGACGTTATCGCAAAAGATGATAACGGATTGATGATTATAGACTATAAATCTAAAGGGAATTGGAAAAGTAAGAAAGAGCGTCTTGAGTATGAAAAACAGCTGTACTTTTATGCTTGGGCAATGAAGCAGATGTATGGCGAGTATCCTAAGAAGATGGCGTTCTTTATGTTTAGATTAAACAAGTGGACTTGGGTTGAGTTTGATGAAAATAGACTTGCAGAAGTTTTAAGCTGGATAGAATCAACTGTGAACGAGATAGAAAGTGAATTTGAGTTTACTCCGATTACGAAGGAGACGAATGAATTTGTTTTCTATTGTAATAATTTTTGTGATTTTCGTCATCAATGCCCGTATGGACAATTAACTAATTAAGGAGAAAGATTTGCATGAGTGAACTTCTGGATAAAATTATTGAAGCAAAAGGAGTTCTTGGTGATAGACAAGCAGAGATTATCGCAGAAGGTTATCCGCTTGAAGAGTGGAATCCAGAGAAAGGCTCTGCAAAATCTATCTTTAATGCCAACGACAACAATCCTTCAATGATGTGGATGAAGAAGGATTATTACTTTAAGGACTTCTCTACTGGTAAGGTTTTTGGCATCCTAGACTTTTATATGTACAAGTACAACGAACCTTATATGAAGGCAGTTAAGCGTTTGTTGGATGAGACAAAGGTGAAATACGACCCATCTTTGTTCAGTTTTACAACACCGACAGAGCAGAAGGATTACTTTAAGAACTTTAGATATCCTAAAGTTGAAGAACTCATTACTGGGAACGCTCTGAAGTACATGGCGAAACGTGGTATTTCAGAGGAAACTTGTAGGTATGTTGGTCTTGGCTCTGATATTCACGGAAACGTTGCATATCAGTTCAAGGATTTGAATGGTCGTGTTGTTACTGTAAAGTATCGTCCGGGTCATGCGGTTAAGCACAACGAGCCGAAGTATTTCTATCAGAAAGATGCAGATACTTGCCCTATTTTGTTCAATATTAACAAAGTTGATGTTACATTACCTCTTGTCATTACGGAGGGAATGAACGATACAATGGCTTGCATCGAAGCTGGATATAAGAATGTTGTTAGTATTCCGTCTGGAGCTAACGATGATAATTGGATTAACTTCAATTATGAGTTTCTTGACCAGTTTGAGGATATTATCCTTTGGTTTGATAACGATGATGCTGGCGAAAGTGGCATGAAAAAAGCGATTCCTCGTCTTGGTGAGTATCGTATTAAGCTAGTTAAGCCGACAGAGGATGATGAACAAGCAGTATGCGACTTTTATCATACACTTAACAAGAATGTAGAAATCCGTAAGACCGATGCAAATAATATCCTCCTTGCTTGTGGCAGTGCTAGAATCCTTGCGTTAATTAACTCCGCAGAAGAGATTCCTATGGAAAGCGTTATCGACCTGATGCAAGTCGAGGAGTTTGATATTGAGCAGACCGAATACATTCCTAGTGGCATCAGTTCGTTAGATAGGCAGATTTATGGTTTTGTTGACGGAACATTGAATATTTGGACTGCGTATTCTGGCGTTGGTAAAACAACTATGATTTCGCAGTGTTGTGTTCTTGAAGCAATTGACCGTGGCGAAAGTGTCTTTTGGTTCAATGCAGAATCAACAACGAGCCAGATGTTGAACTGGGTTCTTGCACAGGCGGCTGGTAGACAGCATTCTGTAGAATATACTGGTGCTAATGGGTTCCAGTATTACAAACCAACGCCTCAAGCCGTTCAGGCTATTAAGCAGTATTATGCAAAAAAAATTTATGTTTATGATAACTTGCTTTTGTCGAACCCAAATATGGTTTTTGACAAAATGAAGTATATTTATAAAAAATGTGGAACAAAAGTATTTATCCTTGATAACTGGCTTTGCTTGAACTTCCGTGGTGTTTCTGATACTGAAGTGACTGGCATTCAGGTTGACTTTATGAATAAACTTATTCATTTCACAAAGCAGAATGGTCTTGAAGTTCATCTTGTTTGTCATCCTCGCAAGCAACAGGCTGGCATTCCGCTTTCTGAATATGAAATCCTCGGTACTTCTAATATTGTCAATATGGCAGACAGAATCTATGGACTTGAAAAAGTTTGGGACAATGATTTGAAGGCGCAGGGATATGATAGACAGTTTACCGTTTTTAAGGATAGAACACTTGGAACGCACGGTGAAAGAATTGGTCTTAGATATGACCGTGTAACTCGCCGCCTGTATGGTGATGGTGACGATAAATTCAAGCAGTATTCTTGGGATAAAGGTTTGATTAGATACAATACTCCAATTTTTGGTAAGAATGGCTTGCTTGTTGGTGATAGAGTTCTTGATTACGAACAAGCCGCCGCTAACAATACTCCGTATTGATGAGGTGATGTAATGGCGAATTATGTACCATATCACGTACATACCATGTTGAGTAATGCGGTTACAAACATTGACTCAGTTACTACATATAAGCAGTATATAAAAAGGGCGCAGGAGTGCGGTATGACTGCGCTTGCATTTTCAGAGCATGGCAATATCTTTGAATGGGTTCATAAGAAAGATGCAGTTGAAGCGGCTGGTATGAAATATATTCATGCTATGGAAGGCTATCTCACAGAGCGCATTCCAGACGAAGGTGAGGAAAAGATTCGTGATAATTACCACTGTGTCTTGATTGCTAAAAACTGGGAGGGTGTTAAGGAGCTTAATGTATTACAGGGTAAGGCATTCAATCGTGATGACGGTCATTACTACTATGCGCCTAGAATAACTTTTGACGAGTTGTTCTCAACAAGCGAGAATATCATTATTACAACCGCTTGTGTCGCATCTGCTTTGTGTAAAGGGACAGAGAGTGCAAAGGCATCTTATCTCCAGTTTTTGTTAGATAATAAAGACAGATGTTTTTTGGAAGTCCAGCATCATAATACACAGAAACAGTTTGAATATAATCAGTATCTGGCGAGGTTGGCTAAAGAAACTGGCATTAGATTGATTGCTGGTACTGATACTCACTGTTTGAATGCAGAGCATGAACTTGGACGCAGTGCATTACAGCGTGGTAAGGGTGTTTTCTTTGATGATGAAGTCGGTTGGGACTTAACATGGAAAACGTATGATGAACTTGTCGAAGCATACAGAACGCAAGATGCTCTTAGCGAAGAGGAATATACGTCTGCAATCAATAACACAAATGTTATGGCAGACATGATTGAACCTTTTGAACTTGATAGGAGCTTTAAGTATGCAAAGATTTATGAGGACGGTGAAAAGGTTCTTCGTGAAAAACTTTTCGCACCTGAAACGATTGACCCGATTATCAACGAGGGTTTTTCAAAAGAAGAAGTAACTGCACGTTTGGAGCAAGAGATTGATACTTTTAAGGCTTTGAACGCTACCGACTTTATTCTTCTTGAAGACCATATCGTTCGTTGGGAACATTCACATGATATGTGGCAAGGCCCTGCACGTGGTAGTGCCGCATCTTCATTGGCTCTGTACGCTCTTGGAGTCACAGAAGTTAATCCTTTGAAATATGGATTCTATTTCTGGCGATTCATGGATAAATCTAAGTACAGTCTGGCTGATGTCGATATGGATAACTCAGCAAAAGACCGTGATAAGCTGAAGTTCTGGATGTTGAACGACCACCTAGACCTTCCGAACGTTAAGACTTGCGAGATTATCACATTTAATACAATTGCATTAAAGGGTGCAATTCGTGATATCGGACGCGGATTGGATATGCCGCTTGACGAAGTTGATACGATTGCAAAGGCTGTTCATGAAGTAACTGTTGACGAAGATAAGATTGTTACAATTGACGATAGTTGGCGTAAGAAATATCCTGAGTTGTTCAAGTATGTCGATATTGTAATTGGCACTATTGTCAGTATCGGTTCGCATCCGTCTGGTGTTGTTGTTTCTGACCATGATATTGAGTCGGAGTTTGGTCTGTGTTATCTAAAGGATGACCCGTATCCTGTTTCTTGTATTAACATGAAGGAGCTTGACTCGCTCAACTTTACGAAGCAGGATGCACTAGGTCTGGACAACGTAGGTATTATCAATGAAACCTGTAAGTTGGCTGGCATCGAGAGGTTGTCGCCTAAGACAATTGACTTTGAGGATGATGCAGTCTGGAATAGTATTAAGGAAGATACTTCACTTATTTTCCAGATGAACTCAAACTACGGTCAGCGTACAGTTGATAAGATGTTGTCGCCTGAAGTTTATAACAAGATTAAGAAGCAGATTCCTAATATGACCCGCTTGGATTTGTTGACATTTATCAATGCTCTTATTCGTCCTTGCGGTAAGGGAGTCTATGATGATGCGACGAATGGTATCGTATCTAAGACAGGAATCAAGGAGATTGATGATTTACTTGGTTCTTCTATGGGTTATGCAATCATGCAGGAACCTCAGATGGCATTTGTTCAGGAGTTCTGTGGTTACGATTTTCTGAGAGCCGATAAGCTTCGTAAGATTATCGGCAAAAAACTCGGTACACGCGACCAGCTTCCAATTATTAAGGAAGGTTGGGAGAAGAATGCAAAGGTTAGATATCATCTAACAGATGAGGAGTCTGATAAGATTATCAATCCGTTCTTGCAGTGCATTCTTGATGCTACACGGTATTCTTTCTCGCTGGTTCACAGTTTAAGCTACTCGTGTATCAGTTATGAGTGTGCATATCTGCGTTATCATTATCCGTTACAGTATTTGACTTCTTGCCTTAACGCTTGGAACGGTGATGATGATAAGACTGCTGAAGCTATTAACTATGCGAACAGTCGTAAGGTGAAAATTCTTGCGCCTAAGTTTAGACACGCAAAAGCGGAGTATTTTTACGACATTGCCACAAATAGTATTTATAAGGGTACAAGTAGTATCAAGGGTTTGAATGCAGGATATTCTGATTATCTTTACTCCTTAAAGGATAACAAATACGACACATTCGTTGATTTGTTATATGATATCCAGTCTGCTGGTATGCCACGCGACCAAGTTGAAACTTTGATTAAGTTGGATTACTTTGAGGAATTTGGAACTTGTAAAGAGCTTGCACTTATTTTTAAGATGTTTCAGTTTTTTAAGAAGGGTGAAGCAAAAACAGTATCAAAGGATAAAATCCCGAATGAAGTCTTGTTTAATATTGTTAAACGTAATGCAAATGAGACTGCAAAGCAATTCAATAAGCTAAATTGTAGAAATATTCTAAATGAGACAGAACAGTATATTAAAGCTCTTAATATCGGTGATGTTGATTTGAGGGTCAAGATTGCTAATCAACTTGAGTTGATGGGATATATTGGAATTAAAACTGATAAATCAGAAGATAGACCTAAGATTGTTATTCTTGATATGAAGGTTATGAAACAGCGTGATGCTGTAGAACCTTGGGGCGTAATTATTGACGCACAGTCTATTGGTTCTGGAAAGCGTAGTTCTTATACAGTTCCATATAAGCTGTATAAAAAGAGCCAGTTTAAGGTAAATGATGTAATTAGAATTGTCGATTGGTACAAGAATAAACGTGGCTATTTCTATATTTCTAATTATGATTATGCAATTATATAAAGGAGGTTAGTCGTGTGGATTTTGTGCAATGTATCTGATGAAGATATTTTTGAACCGACTGTCTGTAAGTCGGAAGGTGAGGCAATAGCAAAGATGATTAACGAGGCATCGTTAATCATAAAAGACTTAGAAGAGCGTGGGGTCGAGTATTATAGTAGCACTTGTCTTGACGGGCACAGTCGTAGAATAATTACCGACGATAATACTTGGATTTGGCGTGTTTGTTATATTAAGATTGGAGTTGATGCGTAATGAACATTAAAGTTTCTTATGATAAGATTGAGACACTCGATGGAAAGAAAGTGAAAATCGCTGTAGATAGGATTTTGTCACGCAAAATTCCAATTTCTGATAGATTTAAGAAATTTATTACGAAAAACAGTGATACGGTGTTTACTGCTGTAGATACCAAGAAAGGTACAAAGCTAACTGGTATTGTGTATGAACTAGCAGAAGATACTACGCCAGTTAAGTGGCTTTTCTATTCGGATGATTTGGCTATTGTCGAGGAGTGATTTTTATAAAAAAGATTGTTGTTATTAACGGGCTTCCAAAAAGCGGAAAAGATACTTTTGCTTCGTTTGCAAGCAAATATGCAATAACTACGAATTTTTCAAGCGTGGACTTTGTAAAAGAGGTAGCAAAGTTTGCTGGATGGAATGGAGTAAAAGATTTGAATGCACGGCTGTTTTTAAGTAAATTAAAAGAGTTACTTACAGACTACGATGATATCCCGTATAAGAAAACATCGGAAGAGATTGCATGGTTTATGTCACAGCCAGAACAAGAGCTATTGTTCATACATATCAGAGAACCTAAAGAAATTGAGCGAATAGTAAAGAATTTTGGTGCTATCACTGTATTGGTGAGACGCGCGAACAATCAGCAGGAAGTTTCAAATGATTCCGATAAATATGCTGAAACGTATAACTACGATTTTGTTCTGAATAACAATTCTGATTTGGATGCTTTAGATGCGAAAGCAAAGGGCTTTGTCAATTATTTAAGGAGTTTCTAATTATGATTAAGTTTGAGAAGGTAAGCTATGAACGTTTCTTGAAGGATTACACTGCAATCTATGGTAATGAAATCCCTGAAAGTTATATTAAGGAAATGTACGATAATCTAAAGTTGCCGAAGCGTAGCACGTCTGGCAGTTGCGGGTACGACTTCTTTAGCCCATTTGAGTTCATTCTGGAAGAGCCGAACGCAGAGATTATTATTCCCACTGGAATCCGTGCAATTATGGATGATGATAAGTTTCTGTTAATTGCGCCTCGTAGTGGTCTTGGAACTAAGCATTATATGCGCTTGTCAAATACCGTTGGAATTATTGACAGCGATTATTCTGGCTCTGATAATGAAGGGCATATCTTTATCAAGTATCGTCTTGAGAATCATAACTCCGATAGTGTGAACATCAAAGTTGGCGTTGCCATTGCACAAGGTATTTTTATGAATTATCTAAAGACAAATGACGATGATGCGGATGGTGTTCGTAATGGTGGATTTGGTAGCACTGATAAAAAGTGAGGTATCTAAATGCGGGATGAGTTAAAGAACATCGAGAGACTTAAACCTTGGGAGTTTCTCAAGAAATACTGTTATCCTTGGCTTGGTGCAGAAGTAGATTACCCGGATTTATTTGGCAAATATGGGATGACATATTGCGGAATTGGCGATAAGTGGTGTTGGTATTCAGATAAAGATGCTCGTGTTCTAAATGATACAAACTGGGATAAAAGCAGAACCTACTGTAAAGTAACTGACGTTACCTTTGAAGAAGCGTACAAGATGGTGGCGCTCACAACCGCTTATTGGCAACCTATGCACGATAAAGAATCTGAAGAGTATCAGGAATATAAGCGGCTTGACATGATTCGTAGATTGTTTATGCGTCACCCAGAACAGAGGGCTGAGTATTTCAAAACCTGTCCGTTTGAGAAAGATGTATATTATAAGAGATTCCCGGAGGAAAAGGCGCTATATGAAACTAAGTAATTTCTTTTTACATCTAAAGAAAATTCTTGTTCACAAATATTGGGTGTTTTATTTCTGCTGTAAGGCTGGTATTCCTTGGCAGGGTATTACACACGACCTCAGTAAATTTTCGCCCGTCGAATTTTGGGAGAGTGTAAAGTATTATCAGGGAACTAGAAGCCCCATTGATGCTTGCAAGGAGGAGAACGGATATTCTAACGCATGGTTGCATCATAAAGGACGCAACCCGCATCATTACGAATATTGGCAGGATAACTTTGATAAAGGCGGTATGCCGCTAAAGATGCCGTACAAGTATGCACTTGAGATGGTGTGCGATTACCTTGGCGCAGGACGCGCATACATGGGTAAATCCTTTTCTTTAGATAAAGAGTGGGATTGGTGGATTGGCAAAAGCTCTAAGCCGATTGCAATGCACCCTCAGACTAAGAAATTCGTGAATGATATGCTTTGGGAGATTAAAGAGGATAATTCCTATAATGCTCTTAAAGATTATTCACGGGCGATTTATGATAACGCTAATATTGATTGGAGTTGATTATTTGATTAACGTAAAATCTTATGTTGAGAAAAGAAAAGCAGATATTAAGGATTATATTGTCAAGACTAAGCCTATAAAAAATACACTTGTAATTTTTTAGTTTGGTGATAATCCTGCAAGTAATGCTTATGTACGTGGCAAAGAAAAAGATTGTGAGGAAGTTGGTCTAAAAACAATCTTATTTAAGATGTCAGAAGATACAAGTTATAATGAGGCATTAAATACGCTGATGGCGGCGCAGGAAATTGAAAGTGTAGCTGGTGTTATTATTCAATTACCAGTTCCAGAACATTTATGCTCTTTAGCAACTCATATTAAGCCAGAGTTAGATGTCGATGGCTTCTTACCGAATACCAAATTTGTTCCGGCAACACCCAAGGGAGTGATTGAATTTCTTGACAATGAGCTTAGTTATGATTTTGTTGGAAAGGTTTGTACTGTAATTGGCAAGAGCCATATTGTCGGTGAACCATGTGCTAATCTAATCAAAGGTAGAGGGGCTACAGTTATTTGGTGCGACAGTCATACAGTTGACTTAAAAAAATGGTGTTTACAATCAGATTTGATTGTAACTGCAACTGGTAGACCCGGACTAATTAAGCCATATATGATTAAGCCCGGAACTATTGTAATTGATGTTGGTATTACACGTGGTACTGATGGTAAACTATGCGGTGATGTTGATAGTGGGTGTTACTTCGACGATGCACTTATCACACCAGTTCCGGGTGGCGTTGGACTTCTAACTAGAATAGCTCTTATAGAAAACTTAGTATATGAGGTGAAATGATGAAAGTAACTCAAGAATACATAACTGAACTGCTTGATACAGCAGAAGTAAAAGAAATCGTAGTTTTTGATAAGTGTCTCATTTGTGCGTATAAACTTACAAATGGCTTTGTAATTGTAGAGTCGAGTGCCTGTGTTGACCCGAAAAATTTTGATTTAGATGTTGGTAGGCAGATTTGTCGTGAACACGTTGAGAATAGGCTTTGGGAACTTGAGGGATACTCTCTCCAGAATAAGGTTGCAAAAGCCGCACAGAGACGGTCGCTTGATGACGTGAAAAGGTCTGTAGAAAACTTGTCGCCAGAAGCTAGGGCAATTTATGACGCTATGTGGGCGCAAATTCAGGAAAAGTACCCTGTGAATATGTAAAAGTTTATAGCACAAACCGCTTGACAAATCTGGCTGTTTGTGCTATAATATTATCAGAATACATAAGGAGGTGTGATATGGGAACTACGGTGTGTCAAGCAAGTAATGATTATAAGCACTATTATTTGTCACCATACACAAATTCGCATTTTCCAGACTTTAAGATAGAATATTCAGAAGTCAAGAATACTGCAATTAAAAATGTAGAAGTTGGCGATTTTGTCTATTGGGTTGAAAGAACAAATTCCGCAACAATCGGAAGAAGTTTTTCTGTTGAGGTCGGTATAATCGTAGACATATATCCAGATTGCTATGTTGCGAATCATCTTCGCATTGCAGAATACATAACGTTCAAGCTATACAATGATGACAAAGAAAAGGTTTTTACAGACAGCCAGTCATGGGACGATTATTTTAAGAATGTGTCGTGGAGAAAATATCCATCTAAGAAGGAACTAGCTGATTCAAAAAGTTTATTTACATTTAACCGTTTACCGTTGTATAAACTTATTGGTGGTAAATCGCCTAATATAAAGAGTATACAGGCAATAAAGTCAGCATATGAATCTGGAATAATCTGTAAAAGAAACGATGTTGTTGGGTATGGTACTTGTCCGTATAGTGAAATTGAAAAAGGTTCATGGAAGCCAATTCTAACCCATAATAAGGATTCTGACAATACGACATTGAGTAAGAGTTTAGTCTTTGCTACATGGGATGAGGCAAAAAGACTGAAAGATATTATTGAGCATGAATATGATTGGATGGCTGGTTTGTCAGACCATGAATACACACTCCTAAAAATGGATGAGGCATTAAACAGATTGGTTCGTAACGGTATGTTGGAGTCGGATGCGAGAAAAATCGCATCATTTATGTTAAAGCGGACAAAACTCGATGATATGGAATTCCGTACTATGGATGGCAAGTTCCAGTGGAGATATTACGATAACCATAAGTGGAACAGTGTTAATCCTGAGAATATTTTAATTGATGACGGAGCTTAATTTATGCAACAGATTACAGAAGCAGAAAGGTATCTGGCAGAACTGAAATATGCCATGGATTATTTTGGGCGTGAGCTTGATAAGAAAAATGGAAAAGATAATGATGCTTACGTGAAATATGATGTAGCTAAATGTAAGTACCATGCCGCAAAGAAAATGATGGAGATTATGAAGAGGTAATTGTATGATTGTTGAAAAGAGCTTTATTGATGCTATTACTTACGCTCAGAAGCACGATACTATGATTCGCCCTGAATATTGGTCGAGCTGGATGAAGTACATTAAAACTAAGAGTGGCTTTTGCTGGTGTACAAAAGAAGGTACTGTCCTTCTTGACCACGGGCTTGATAAATATGTACTTCTGACCGACAAGATTCTTGCGATAACCAAGTGGGAGTTTATGTGTGACGAACTTATCGAGGATGAAGTACTCGATGAGACGGAGGATAAGGAATGACGAATCAGGAGTATGTCCAGCTTGTCTTAGATTTAGAAAAGGAAACTGAAGATACACTGTACTTTATGTATCGAAATTCTATTCGTCAAATGAAGTTCACGAATCCATATGATGAAGAATATGCTTATGTCGTAAAGCGGCACAATGCTATTTGTGAAGTTTTTAAGGCAAAGACTGGGCATGGGATTATGGAGGATGTTAATGATTAACGTTGGAAATGATTGGCAACCGTTCTTTGATAAAGAACAGCAGAAACCATTTTACAAAAATCTAAGAAGATTTTTGGCGCATGAGTATTCAACGAACGTTGTATATCCACCGATGCAGGATATTTTTAAGGCGTTTGAATTAACGCCTATACATAATACAAAAGTTGTAATAATTGGGCAGGACTGTTACCATGGCGAAGGACAGGCTATGGGATTGTCTTTCTCAGTAAAAAGTGGCGTGTACCCGACACCGCCATCTTTGAAGAATATCCAAAAAGAATTAAATTCAGAGACTGTCGAACGCAGTGAATGGTCGCAGGATTTAACAAGATGGGCAAAGCAAGGTGTGCTACTGTTGAACACAATTCTGACGGTCAGGCAACATGAACCGCTTTCTCATGCGAATCATGGATGGGAGACGCTGACAGACGATACAATTGTTGAACTCGAAAAATACGACCAGCCCATTATTTATTTGCTTTGGGGTGCAAATGCTAGGTCTAAAAAGAGCCTGATTACAAATAAGAATCATAAGTTTTTAGAATCCGCTCATCCGTCACCTTTAAGTGCAAACCGTGGCTTCTTTGGGAACAATCACTTTGCAAAAGCGAACGAGTTTCTAATTCAAAATGGTATAGAGCCAGTAAGGTGGTAATTCTATGAAGTATATGGGAAGTAAAGCAAGAATTGCAAAAGATATTTGCCCGATTATTCAATCATTTATTGACAAAAGCGGTGCATATGTATATGTCGAAGGTTTTGTCGGCGGTGCAAACGTAATTGACAAAATTAACTGTGATATACGTCATGGAATTGATAAGAACAAATATCTCATTGCACTTTTGAAGTATGTCGCCAATGGTGGTAAGTTACTTGGTAGAGTATCTAAAGATACATACAGTGGCATAAAGCAGAATAAAGACGATTATCCAGATTGGCTTGTTGGTAATGTAGGATTTCTTGCATCTTATAATGGTAAGTTCTTTGATGGTGGCTATGCAAATACTGTAATTGAACATACTAAATATGGTGACAGAGTTCGCGACTATTATCAAGAAGGAAAAAGAAATCTTGAACAACAAGCACCTAATCTAAAAGATATTATTTTTACGCATGGTGACTTTCTTGAGTTGTGGAGAAGTTTTAGTAATCAAAAGGAAGTAGTTTTTTATTTTGATATCCCTTATTTGAATACTACAAAGTATGACGTATCAAAGGGGTTTGATTACGATAAATTCTATGATATTTGCAGAGAGCTTGGCAAGAATAATATTGTTATTGTTAGTGAGCAGTGGATGCCTAGCGACTTTACTTGTATTTGGGAAAAGAAGGTCGCAAGAACAATCAGCGCAACAGGTCGAGAATATCCTACCGAAAAGCTATTCGTAATTGGTAATGCTTTGGAATATATTTAATAAAAAACTACTATTATTAAAGGAGTAAATATATGGATTCTTTTCGAGAAACTGTAAATCTTGGGTCGATTCGACCCGGACAGTTATTCAAACTTAAAGGTGAATATTATCTTAGAATTGTAACGCACTCTTATACTTGTAATTGTGTAAAGATGGGTGAGTTTGACATCTGTGAACTTGCACCCGGTCTTTTGGTTGAAACTAGCGAAAAATGGTGTCTTAGACCAGATTTATTCGCTATGCTTTGTTATCCCGGTAATGCAGAAGAAATTGCAGAAGTTTGGCAGAGACATCTAAAAGCGCTGGGCGAAAAGTCAAAGAAATCGGAGGGCTAACAATGGTAAAAGTATTTATTAGTCAGCCGATGCGCGGTAAGACAAGCGAACAGATTCGCATAGAACATAATGAGTGGGCAGATAGGTTGGGTAAATTATCTAACGAAGAGATTGAGGTAATGGACACAATCTTCGATGATTTAGATGGTGAAGACCCAACCACGCCATTAAAGTGTCTCGCTATGTCACTTTATATGATGGCAGATGCAGATGTTGTTGTATTCTTGCCCGGATGGTCTAGCGCACGTGGTTGTAAAATAGAACATGAATGTGCTGAGAAATATAATAAAAAGATTATTGATTATGACAACTGGTATGATTTGGAGGTATAATGATGGCGACGGAAGTAAATATTGTTTTAGATTCAAGCGAAAAGGAAGTAAATTTTGAGGACGTGGCGATTGGCGGTATTTTCGAGAAAGATGGCTCTTATTATATGAGGATTAAGCCTCAGTTTGGTGTAACAGCCCTAAAGGTATACTCACCAAAATCTGAGACAGACGAATCTACAGATGATGATTTGTTTGCTACGGCAATGATTACTTTTAACACAAAGGTTATTCCGCATAATTCTACTTTGAACATTGAGGTGTAATAGAGGTGGTTCGATGGGGAAACCTTTTATTGATTTGACGGGGCAAAGATTTGGGAAACTCGTAGTGCTTGAACGTGATAACACATCCAAACGTACAAAGTGGAAATGTAAATGTGACTGTGGGAACGAAGTTATAGTTGATGCGGCACACTTAAAGGACGGTCATACGAAATCGTGTGGATGCTTAAAAACGACTCTAAGGCATCCAAAAGAGTGGAAAAGGCTTTTTAGTATTTGGAGGCATATGAAGTCGCGTTGCTATGATAAGAACACGAGAGGATATAAGTGGTATGGCGAAAAGGGTGTAACTATATGTGAGGAATGGCTAAACTCTTTTGAAGCATTTTTTAACTGGTCTATAAGTAATGGGTATAGAGCAGATTTAACAATAGACAGAATAGACTATAATGGTAACTATTGTCCAGAAAATTGTAGATGGGCAACAAAATATGCTCAAGACAGGAATAAGTCTAGTAACACATGGCTTACATATAATAATGTAACTATGGTTATGGGTGATTGGGCGAAACAATATAATATAAATTCGGCTACTTTGTATTCCAGAATTTTTGAACGCGGTTGGTCTATTGAAGATGCCTTGAATATACCTACACTAAATAAATGGGAGGATAAAGATGAATATAAAACTAATCTCATACACAGCGAATCCTGAAAAGGTTGTTGCCGCTGCTGCTAAACTCTGCTACTCTAAATCTGATATTTCAACTCTGATGGATGGTTTAACCGATGAAAAAGTGGATAGTTTTCTTGAGAGATTGTCTAACTTTGGTCACGCCAGTCCACTAGAACACGCTTCTTTTACTTTTGGTATCGAAGGTGTTTCTCGTAGTTTCCTTGCACAAATCTCGCGACATAGGATTGCAAGTTTGTCTGTACAAAGCCAACGCTATGTTGATATGTCAACAGCAGATTCAGTGATTCCACCAGAGATTGCTGAATCTACAGCAGTTAGCGAGATATTTAAGGATGCAGTCAACGATGCCTTCTATTCTTATAACGATATTAAGAACGTTTTGACTAAGAAATACATTGATGTTGGTATGACAGAACGTGATGCAAAAAAGAAGGCGCAAGAGGATGCACGATATGTTCTTCCCGAAGCGTGTTGTACAAGAATGATTATTACAATGAACGCACGTGAACTTAATCATTTCTTTAATTTACGCTGTTGTAACCGTGCGCAATGGGAAATTCGTGAATGTGCCGAACAGATGTTAGGGCTTGTGTATCCTATTGCTCCTCATTTATTCAAAAGCGCTGGCCCGTCTTGTGCTTGCGGTGCTTGTCCCGAAGGTGCTATGAGTTGTGGGAAAGCGGCAGAAATGCGGCAGAAATATGCGGAGATTAAAATGCTTCACTCTACTGAAGTGTAAAATATCGAAAAATTTTACCCGGAAAGCACTTGACTTTTCCGGGTATTTTTGGTATAATATATATGAAACGGAGGCAATCATGAGCGACGAAATTATACTTATGATTATGGCATACTTATTTATGGGATGTATTGAAGCAGCGGCATCTTTTGAAGACGCTTGTAGACTTCTGCGCGTAGACAGTTCTTGTATTGAAATAATTCTATGGTTTGCACTTATGCTTTTGTGGCTACCAATCGGAGTTATTGTGATAGCAACGGATATAATAGTTGAAAGTACCTATCGGGTTATAAATTATTTTAAGCGCGTAAGTGAAGTTGACGCGCACGGTTTTGAGAAAGAAAATTATTAAATACGGGGGAATAACTTATGGAGAATATTATCAATCGTTTTGATGGTGAATATTTCTTTTTGAGCAATTTCTATCAGTGTCCAGTAACATATGATGGAATCGCTTATGGCAGTTCTGAGGCGGCCTTTCAGGCGCAGAAAACTTTGGATGTTGAAAAGCGTAAATATTTCGCAACTCTTAACCCTTCTAAATCTAAGCGAGAAGGTCGGAAGCTTGTCGATTTACGGTCTGACTGGGATGACGTAAAAGATGAAGTTATGTATGATATTGTCATGGCAAAGTTTATCCAGAATCCAAATTTAGCCGACAAGTTATTAGATACGGACGACAAAATGCTGGTTGAAGGTAACAGTTGGAATGACCGTTATTGGGGCATGAATTACGAATGCACTGTTGGTCGCAATCAGCTTGGCAAAACGCTTATGGCTGTTCGTGAGAATATTCGCATGATTCGAGTAACGCATGATGAGTCTGTTCTATAAGGAGGTAAGTATGAGCTATCCTGATTTTAAGGTAATGAGTCGATATGTTCTTGAAGATTACCTTATGAACCCGGACAATGTTGAAACCCTCGTGGTTTCTATTACGGATGTTGGCGCACCTCTTGCTGGTGATGACTGTACAGCGAGTAATATCCACTTTCTTAGATTACAGTTTAATGACTGTGAAGTTAGTACCAAGTGGGAAACTGCTATGTCCGATGAGCAGGGCACAGAAGTAGCGAAATTCGTTAAAGACTGGATGAGTAAGGTATATGTAGAGAAAATTATCGTTCAGTGCGAAGCTGGTTGTAGCCGTTCTGCTGGTGTATGTGCGGCTATTATGAAGTATCTTACTGGTGATGATATGCCGATTTTCCGTAGTCCTAAATACAGTCCGAATATGAACTGTTATCGTATGGTTTACAATGCGCTTTTTGAATCTAGTCCAAATGAAGTTGAGTTGAAAGAGAAAGCCAGAATTAGTGACGCAATGTACTTTGCCGATGGTTCTGAGTGGGATTATTTTGGGGGGAAACTTGCAAAATGATGGTTAATATCGTATTTTGGACTTACACATTTTTCGGGCTTATTCCAATAATTATTGCACTTTTTACATCTGAATTTTCAAAGTGGTATATAGTCGGAATCGTCTTTTGGATTGCTCTTGTAATTATCAGGCATCTTCCAACTGGTTCGGACTATACTCAGTATCTAAAGTTCTGTGAGTATAGGTCGCGCTGTCCGAGCGACCTTCTGCCGAAAATGAATTATAAACAACTAAAGCAATTGTTGTCGGTAAAAGAGCTTGAAGCAGATTTCTTATACGTAAAGACAGATTATAATAAAGGGGCTTTTATTAAAGCTGATTATTATGGTTTGGCGGAAAGAAACAATCCGAAATATTTTATCGTTTGTTATATTTCTGGTCAAAAGCGGCGCGTTATTTTGAATCCAGCTACATATTTCGATTACTTTCTGATGTGTTCTGCTGTTAAGAAAGGACTCAAAAGCTTATGCACCAAAGAGACTGTAGATACACAGTTGGATAATCTAAAGGACATCAGAGAAGTCATCCACGATGTACAGGATAAAGAAATTGCGAAATTGAAAAATATCGCGTCCGAGAACCAAGAGATTGAAAAGCGTATTATAAACGACAGAAAGGCTAAAATAAAGGCGAAATGAACTACGATACTGCTATTATAAAAGTAAATGAGCTTTTGGAGAAGTTTGTTGGTGGTGAAATTTTCTTCGACCAGCTTGACGATTCTGTTAGGACAAGTAAGCAGATTCTTGCAATGCTCGACCATGACGTTAAGATAAGCTATCCTCATGATAAGTACAAATATGTTGTTACTGGCAAAACTGGTATTGCATATTTCAACTATGGTTTTACTACAGACCTGATTGTTCCGGGCGGCTTGCGTAAATCTAATACAAGATTAGACCTTTCTGAATACGTAAAACCCGGTGAGAACTATGTGCTTATTGACGATTCCTATTTTATGGGGCGTACAGAAGCAGTTATTCGGAAAGCACTCAATGAGTGCGGCGCAGGTCTTACTGGTACGTTTGTTTTCTATGATGGTTGCATTGAAAAACGCGATTGGGTTACTTCAATGTATCGTTATTATGATAATTATGACGTTTTAGGTAATAGAATAAAGAAGGAGTAAAATATGAAGATTAAAGTTGCTTTTGAGATTGAAAATACACTGAACGTTGCACAGATTGATGAGAATGTTAGAATGTCGATGTAGAATGGAAATCCGGGAGTTACTGCGGCAGAACAGATTCGTGAAGAATTTACTAACATGATGCGCAACTTTGATATGGGAACCGACATTAACGGTAACAAAGTGACTGGTGCTGTCACAGATGTTATGGTTTTCGCAAATACAAATGATTCTTCCGTCTATTCAGAATGGCATAAGGCAAATTAAGGTATATTATTATGGAAAATTTTGATATCAGTAATGTTACTATGAGTAAAGTATACCTCGATAAATATGTTGTAACACCTCATTCAGAGCAAGTTACCTATACATTTACTGATAACGGCGGTAGTAGGGTGTTACACTTTTCTGATGACAGCGATTGGTCTTTATCAGAAAACGATGCGGCTGTCATTCGTAACCACATATTTGCAGAGCCTTGGGATGGTGATAGGGTTCTCGATGCTATTTTTTATAGTAACAGTATTGCCGCAGTAAAGATTCACGATAGTTGGATTCCACTTAGCGGGTGGGGCTATGCTTGTATCTACTTTAAGATGGGCATAGAATACGCTAAGAACAACTAATGGTTGTAAGACTGGAAGAAATTTCCAGTCTTTTTCTTTAGATTTCACTTGACTTTTCTTGCTTTCTATGTTATAATATTTATGTAAGAAAGAGTTGTACGGTAGTGGAGGTATTTATGTGGTTCGCTATTCTGTTTAGTATCGCGTGTTTGCTTATTCTTGCGTTTCTCTCTGTATTAGCATCGACTATCACTGATACGAACATTAAAAAGGTGGCAGTGAGAGCTAACGACTATGAGAGAAGTTGTTTAATCAACAAGATTGACAAGGAGTCACATGATAAACGTCGCTTCTATCTGTCGTGTGTAAAAGATAGTATCATTAGTGATAGCAAGATATCTTATTATATGAGTAAGATTGACGAGTATCTCACTGCGTATAATATTGAGCAATTTGACCGTTTTTATACTGTATACTGTAAAGAACTTGCTGATACTATAAAGTCAATCAATCATTGCAAGATTCCCACGATGCGAGAAAGCCTTGTCAATCAGGCAAGATGTACCTATGGTGGTATTTTCCTCAAAATGTTTACAGAGATTGAGGCATTTATTAAGAGCAATACTACTACCGATTCTGATATTGACGGCATTAGGAATTTTGCTAAAATCAATGGTGATTTTGATGAAAATTATAAAGCGGATGCTACCAGTACATCTCCTACTTCAGAAGTAGAAAATAGAGCAAAAAACTATGCAAGTGCCTTAGCTCGTGCTTATGAGGAAGTGAGTCAGTATAAAAAGGAAAATGCACGACTCACAGAGGAACTGAAAAAATGTAAAGCAGAAGCTGAAAAGTACACAAACAAAGACAATCTAGCACGGGTTGAAATTGATTGTGGTGACTTGCTATATAACGTTGATGATATGTACGTACTAATGGACAGAGTTGCTGAGACAGTCAGAAAGAGCAATCACAACAGCTTGGCGTACAAACTGTATTGCAACGACACATTGTTCGGTGCTTATTCTGGCGTTTGGAAGACGAATTTTGATTATGACCGTAACTATATGTACTATGGGGAGTAAGTGATTAAGATGAGAGTTTGGAAGATTATTAGTAAATTGCAGAAGCTCGCAGAAGAAAATCCTGAACAGAAGATTACAATTGAAACTGGGGAACATCACTCTTATAAGTGCCCTTACTGTGGAAAAGAAGCCGCTTGGGTACAGGAGCTTGCTACGTGTAAACTTAGCGACGCAATTATTTATGAAGGATTTGACGGAACAATTGTAATTGATTCTGAGTGAGGTTTAATTATGGACAGAGAATTTTCAGATATTGCTTTTGCGATATTCATATTTAGTATTGCGGCAGTTGTGATAATACTTGAGATACATAACTTTGTAGTGTGGGCGATTCCACGTGGACTTTTTACTTCGGTCTTATATCTGTTTGGATGTTTGGCAGGCGACTCTTTTGTTGCCGCAATTTTAACGATGGAGTAATTGGAGGTAATATGATTAAAAAACGTATTACGTTGTCCGATTGGACATATATTGGTAAGTATAACGTGTGTTATAAATGGGCAAGAGGACTTTGTAACTATTATCTTCTCTTAGATAAAGATAAGGCACTGTATAGACAGCAGAGTATTAAGATATGGTTTTACGCGCTTACTTTTGTTCCAGTCTGCTTAATCAACGTCATTCTTTGTATTATTGATGGTGGTTTGATTGAGTTCGAGATTCCTAAGATGATGCTCGATAGAACCCTTCTTGGTATGGAAAAGGATAAAGGCATTGCAAAATGCAGTATCGGCGGTGTATCATACGACAAGGCAAAAGAAATCTGGAATAAATATGACAAGGGTTCAAGATGGAGATTTGTAGAGAGATAATTGATGCGGCAATAACCATTTTTGTCCTTGGTGGAATTTCAGGAATCGGATATGTCGGTTTTCGGGTTATTGTGGACATTTTTGAATGGCTGTGGCCGTTTTGAGGTGATAATGTAGATGAAAGAAAATATGAGGCGACTTCTTCACGAAAGAACGGCAGAAATGCTTTTGGGTCGTGTCTCCTTGTCTGATACTGTGGACGCACTTCTTAATGACATCACTGTAGATATTTACCATGACCTATATTTAACAAAAGATATAAGAGAAATTTTACATCCATATAAACGAGATTATGGTCACTATTTTTAAGATAAAATTTTGTTTTCATGTAAGAAGAAATAATGTAGGTACGTTAAATTTTTAAGGAGAAATTGTAAAAATGAGCGAATCTAAGACTGTGGACATCCACAATGGGCGTTTCGTGTGTCCGGGCTGTGGAAGTTGGGCAATGCTATTCAATAAAGATAGTGCGCCGAATAATTACTGTGGTAAAAATTTAGGCGTAGAGGATGTATGTACAATCTTTGGCAGTTTTTGGGATAAGCACCTAAATCGTTGGATTCATGGTCGTATGCCAGCAACAAAGGAGATTAAATATCTAAAGAATCATAGGATAGAATAATACCATGAACTATATTTTTAGTAATAAGAATATGTTTTCTGGCGTATCTACTGTGAAACTTATGGAAATATATGACGATATCAATATTTCAGAGTCTAAAGGATTCCGTGCCAGAAGTCTCGATATTTACTTAGACAAAGTAAAATCTCACATCTATAAGAAGGAGCCCAATAATTTTGATGTTATGGGGTTCTATAGAATCGTCAAGGATGAGTTATATGACGAGATTGCAATTCGTCATTTCACTGGCATTCGTATGGATATCGAGACAGAACGATATGCCGCACAGTTTATCCATGTGCCTGTATGCGACAAGTTTGTTCCCGAATCTATGGCTTGGGCGAAGCATCATTACAATCCAGCAAATATGGAGTATATTACTTGCCATGAATTTGGCAATATGGATGGTACAGTTAGTGCTTGCCATTCTTGTGAAGAGCTTACTCCATACCAATGGGAAATGTGTTGCGATAAGCAGGATTTGGATTGGGCAATCGCACACGGTACAGATAGAGAACAAGCTATAAAAGATATCGAAGAGCGCAAAAGCGGCAGATGTATTGAAGATGCAAATGCTATTGTTGACGCAAACAACGCGCTCTACACAGCAGACGCTAGAAATTTTTAAGGAGATAAATAAATGAATGTACCAATTATTAACCCTTGGCTTTTATATGCCGCAGATGTATTTGGTGTTCTTCGCTGGGTCTTTATTATTCTTGGTGGCATTGTCTTACTCGGCTGTGTTTGTACGTTTTTTACAATGTTGGACATCAACGAAGTAGAAGCGGCGAAGCAAACTATCATAGGTGCTATCATAGGTGCTATTATTGTAATCCTTGGTGTTTGTTGTCCATCTAAAGATACTTGTTATAAGATGGCATTAGCAAAGTTTGCAACACCACAGAACATTGAAATGGTTACTGAATATGTAGGCGATACAGCAACGAATGTAACCGATGGTGTGAGTGAAGCAATCAAGGATATCTTGGATTATAGCGTTGACCGTATTTATGATATTCGTAATAATCAGAAAGTCGGTGATGACGCAGAATGATAAAAACAATTTGCGGATATGATGCAAAGAATGATTTGATTAAAAATCTTGAACTAGAGAATATGATTCTTCGGTACGATGGTGCGCCGATGCTTGCCATATACCGATACAAAGATACAAAAATGTTCTTTCTCTCTTGGTTAGATTATGGTAAATTATATGAGTATGGTGATGAAGAATATCTTTTGTTCGCCATCACAGGTAAAGAAAGAGAAAGACTGCTAAGAAATGAAGCGGCTACAAATATCCTAATTGGATGTCCCACAAGATGCTGTCTTTATTTCAAAGTTCTCTTTAACGAAGAGAATGAAGCATACGATGAAATGATAGATGTTCGCCCAATATCGTTAATCTCGAAGAAAGATTTGTTCCCGGAGGGTGTTGGAATTATACCATGAAAATCTATACAAGCTATTACGCTAAAGCACGGAAAATTCCAGACGATATTATAAGAATCTCTATCGCTGGAAAAGCACCGACTGGATATACTGGCATTGAATATAAGAAAGTTGCTCCTAAGATTGGTTTCTTTTTGGAGTGGAAGAAAAATAAAGACAATGCTTATTATATTGAACATTATAATACGGAAGTTCTCGCTAGTCTAAACGCAAAACAGGTCTACTTAGATTTGAAGCGTTTATCAAACGGTAATGACTGCGTTTTGTTGTGTTATGAAAAACCGACTGATTTTTGTCATAGACATTTGGTCGCGGATTGGTTATCACATGAACTTTCTATTGAAGTAAATGAATGGAGTGAATAATATGTCGAAAGTAACTGTTTCGTTGCTTTGTATTATCTTTGGCGCTTGCTCTGGTGTATGCTATTATCATAAGAAGTGGGTAGGTGTTCTTTGTTCATGGACTTGCATTCTGCTCATTATCTTTTTGAATGCTTTTGGTGCAATCTAAGCGGAGGCGGCTATGACTTATACGTTAAAGGATTTTAATGGTGGCTGTAGAAAAGTCTACGCCTGTGGTTTAATTAAAAACTATCGTGATGAATATGAAATATTCTATCCTAATTTTGGAGAAGTTGTTCCATATTATGATAGCCATACAAGATGCTATGACCCTAGAAAAACGGAGTTCTTGTTTTATGACCAAAAGCGTGAAGTAAGTGTTTACATATCAGCGAAGTTTCTTGCATTCGGTGATACTGCGGACGAGGCAATGTCAACACTGCCGACCACAGTTGCAACGCTATTTGAAAGAGAGAATGCAGAATACGCACGGACAAAGCGTACATTTGATTCGATTAAAACGATTGCAGATAACTTAAAAATAGGAGAAAAATGATTTACACAAAATATTCAGAAATAAAAGACAAAGAAGTTTATGGATTCGGCATCAAAAAGAAATATAAAGATATTGATGTGCCGTTCTTCCCGCATCTTGGACACTATGTCGAAGATGGAATGACACCGCTGTTTGTTTATAAAGATGGTGATACTTATACCGCAACTACAGCATGGTCTTTCGGTTTTGCAGATACATATGCAGATGCAGTAAAAGCATACAACAATCTAGCGAGAACTGCAATTAAGAAGCGTGAGTCTGAAATTACAGCGGCGCAGAAGTCACTTGATTCTTTCAAGGAGATTGCGTTGCTGAATGAAGACGGAACTATTAGCGAACGCTAAAATACAACGTTGTATACAACCTTATGGTAAATTTTACCATAAGGTTTTCTTCGTAAAAGGCTTGACAAAATCGCATATTTTTGGTATAATATATGTACTAGGAGGGTATGATATGACTACTACAGATATTTGCAATGCAGTTGCACATGAAATAATGCCGACATTTAACACTTACTGCAAACAAGAGATTCACAACGGCAAAACGTATAGTGGCTCTGACCTTGCACCTCAGTTATTTTATAACGTTGTCGCTATGGAATCAGTCAAAATTAAGAACGGACAGACGTTGAATGAAACGAAAGCATATATGCAATGCTATCTTGGTAACATCTTCAACAAGTCGTATGTGAGCGAGATTGCAGAGAGAATCTATCTTTGTACAAAGGAATATACAGAGGGGTGAGTATAAATGGTCGGTGGTTATTTTTCTGGACGTGCGCTTGAAAAAGCGCAGAAGGATAAAAGGTTTCATACGGCATTATGGCTTCTTAGCAAGCTGGCTGTAGAAGGTTACGAAGCTTACTTGGTCGGTGGTTGTGTTCGTGATATGTTGCGAATGGAAGTGCCGCACGACTATGATATCGCCACATCTGCATTACCTGAACAAGTTAAAAAGGCATTTGTTGGATATGATATTATTGAGACTGGCATTAAGCATGGCACAGTTACCGTGATGGCAGATGGTGTCGGTTATGAAATCACTACATTCAGAATCGACTGCGGTTCATCTGACGGACGACATCCTGATGAAGTAAAATTCACGAAATCGCTCAGAGAAGATTTGGCTAGACGTGACTTTACAATTAACGCAATCGCATATAATCCTGAAAAGGATTTCGTTGACCCCTATGACGGATTCAATGATATCCAGAAAGGCATTATTCGTTGCGTAGGTGTTCCCGTTGTGCGTTTCCGTGAGGATTATTTACGCATCTTACGGGCAATGCGCTTTTCTTGTACACTTGGTTATAAAATTACTCGTGAAACTGCATACGGTATGCGAGTATGCTGCGAGGGTCTTCGTGGTGTGTCGGCAGAACGCATCAAGTCAGAACTTGATAAGATGGTTATATGTAATACGTTCTGCGAAACTATGCTTGACTTCCCCGATATCATCGGGACTATCAGTCCGGGCGTTAGACAGCTTATTGGATGTACTGCTCTTGGTACATCCAATGACGATGACTTGTATACGACAATTGCAAATGCAATGTTTGATGCAAGTCATTCTAAAGATATTGTTGTGTCGTATGCAACATTATTTAGAAACATCTGCTCTAATATGTCGGATTATGAGTTCAAGTGTGATGATTTCTGGCGACCCATTGAGAAGGAACTGCACTTACTCAAATTCGATAACGCAACATCTAAATCAATTATCAATGTCATCCGAGAATCGTTTTATCCGTTGCCGAATAATGAATACTTAGTTCGGAAACTGATTTCAAGAGTCGGTAAGGATGATGCGAAGCGCCTTAAAGAATTTTCTATTGCAAATAAAGATGTTCCAGCTAAGAACTTTTTCAATAATGAAAAGCGCCGCACAGAGTTTACTAACGCCTTATATAAAGTATTGGATGAGGATTGCTTCAGTATTAAGGACTTGGATGTTAGCGGGGACGAAATGTTTGAAATCGGTTACGTTGGCATCAATATCAGATATATTCTCAACTATTTGTTAGACATGTACTTCGCTGGCGACATCAAGAACGAGCATGATGCTTTGATTGCTGAAGCAAAAAGATATTGGTTTAGTAAGAGACGTTTAACAAATAATATCGTTAGAACGGTTCAGCTTTTTAGAGTTGATACACAAAGCAATACGTTCGAGCGGTATTTTGGAAACGAACCTTACGATTCTGTTCGTGATGGTTGGTTGCCGTATGTACAGAGTGTTTATGAAAATCCAGTTGGTAATGCGTTGGTAACTACCATTGATATCAATGCTATTGGTATATGTACGACCGATTTGGATGGTAACTTATCAAAGTATGGATTCAAAAAAGTAAAAGAGAATAGAAAAGAAATTGTATGGTGGAATGTGAATAATGAGCAGGAAGTTTGATATGACCCTAATGACACGCCAGTTTGAATCACGTGATGGTGATTGTCTTACGACTGCTCGACTTCATCGTGATGTAGAGTTGGGTGTAATGTTCGGGTTCCTCGATAGCACGAGTATTATCACACAAATTGCGGTTATTAGAACTCCAGAGGGATATAGTAGCATTCATGTCAAAAGTACGTCCTATGATGAACGTAGGAATCCATTATGCGGAAAGGATGTAACTGTCTTTCCGAACTCAAAACCTTTTGTACTCGAACAATCAGAAATCGACAACATCATTAGCGTGATGTTTACTGACAACCGTTTCAAAGATTATTTTGCACGTACTTTTAGGGTAAATGTGCCACCAATTCTTGTGGATGATTGCCCGTTTTAAGGAGAATTATGGGATATTACGTTTATAAATATGTTCACCCACTTCATCCGTGGTTATATGTTGGAAAGTGTAATTCTAATCTAAAGGATAGATTAGATAAGCACTTGTCAGACCCGTCTGACAATATTCCTAGGGAATATAAGAAGCTTCTCGAAGAGTCAAACATTTTCTATCTGGAGCTTAGTACAGAAAATGAGACGCGAATTATTGAATCATATCTTATCAATGCCTTTAAGCCTATGCTTAATACAAGAAGTGGAAGCGTAGAAAGGCTCAATTCTGTTACCGTCTATCAGATTTTGAATCGAGTAAATTGGCAACACTTTGATAAGAAGAACGATACTGCCAAGTTTGTTAATCTTAGTTGGCGGTTTATTACTACAACGAACTACGTATTTACATTGAGCGAACAACGTGCGTTTATGTATATTCTTGGTTTGTTGGATAATCCTAGCACACAGCTTGGTGGTTATGTTGGACAGTTACCAATTCGCTTTGATGTAAATGACTATTTCAATAGTGTCATTACATCACGTGGAGGAAATTCTAGGCGGGTTGCAGTAAACGCCCTTTATGGGCTGGCATCTAAAAAGATTGCCTTTAAGAAAACAACAGGCGAGTTTACTAATTTTACTGGTATCTTAGATGGAATCAAGCTTGACAGCAATACGATAATCGTTACTTTAAGTCCGCAATTCGCCGCTTTCTGTAATCTTCAGCACACAGTAAGATATAATGCGATTTTAGTGAGCCAGTTTACCTGTAAGTATTCACCACGTATTTATGAGTTCTTGCTTGCAAACAGGGAGCGTGGCGACCAGCGTTGGACTGCTGATAGCTATGGAATTGGCATCCATGCAGATGATTTGTCTGATAACGTGAAAAAAGAGCTTCAGAAAGCCGTTAATGAAATAAATGAAAAGTCCGATATCTATGTAGAATTAAGACTAAACTATTTCGTTTATTTTGCCTGTTATGAAAAGAACAGGTTGTCTTTAGATAATGCGGAGGTTAAGTGAGAATGGGTATTAGTTTCAACGACCTGTGTATTGACCTACAGGAAGAGGCGGCTGATTATGGCGATACTTTGCCGCTTGAGGATTGGCCTGTCGTATTCAATTTGGGTGGCACACGATACCATCTAAGCCGTTGGAGCTGTTGCGCATACTTTGATAAGGACGCAAAAGAAGTCGTAGTCAACATCGACAATTAACAAATTGTTCACAAAAATCGCTTGCATTTCCGCATCAAGTATGGTATAATATAGATGTTCAAGGGGAAACGAGACAAGCGACACGAAAGGATAGGTAATATGGATTTTAAGATTTCTAATGATTTTAACCTTGATTGTATGCCGATGAGTTTGTGCGATATGGGTGGTGACGAATTTTTAGCATATCTTAATAGACACGAGAATGACATTGGGAAACTGAACGACAACGTATATATCGTGTTCATTCGTGATGATATCGCCTTTACTTTTACTGTCAACGATAACGATGAAATCGTAGACGTGTGCGAACTTGTTTATAGCCCGAAAGATTACCGTTTTGACAATGGTCTTCTGTTGATTATAGATGATTGCTGTCAGTCGTATTATAACAAGGCGACTCTTTACCGTGTTACTTCTGATAAGGTTGAACTTTTGATGGAAGTTGATGGTGAGTAATATGGAATCTAAGAAATATTATCTTGTAGTCGGCGCTTTGTACGACATTGATAACAATGTATATAAAAAGCGCTGTGTCACTTGCGCCGCTAATTCAGACGAAGCAAAACGTAAGGTTGACAAAAGGCTGTCTGATAATGGCGGATATTTTGTTGAGTACAGTACAACGATGCTTGATGATACAAGCGTGTATGAGGTGTTCTAATGGTAAGTTGGTATATTGTAGACGGCATCTTAGATGATGGTGTGGCGAGATATCCAAAACAGGTCATTCTAATTGCTGCAACTAAAAAACAGGCAATGGAGAATGCTAAAGACAGCTTCACTGGATATGACGAATATTACGCTGCAAAGAGTGCATCACTTCTTGATGTAACGCATATCTATAAGGGGAGAATTGAGTGATGGGTGAATGGTATATCGTGTACGGCGATATGATTCAGTTTTACATGATTCAGCCAAGTACATCAACTCCAACATCTGTATGTGTGTTTGCATCTAACGAAGACGAGGCAATGGAAAAGTCTAAGACTTTTGTTGGTATGCGTACATTCAACCCTAGAGTTGTCAAAAAATTAGATAAATCTAGGAGGTATATAGTTCGTGTCATTCATTAAGCAATATATAATCTTGTTCTTCTTAATTGCAGTAGCTATCTACTACTTTATCGTGAACAAGTTTTGAATAGATGAATCTAAAGAGAAATAAAGGAGTTTGTATGAAGAAGATTGTTGCTGGTATTGTAGCCGCAGTAGCTGCACTGATTATTATGATTACGTGTGTTGTGCGTGTTCCTGTCGGTTACGTTGGTGTTGTTTATTCTGCAAAGGGTGTTGAGCAGACAACGGTTTCGCAGGGTTGGCATTTTATGAGTCCCATGAAGCACGTTGCTAACTTCCCTATCAGTCAGCAGAGAATCGTGTTCTCTAATAGCGCAGAGGATTATGGTACTAAGGAACACGCCGATTGGCACATTGATGCGCCCGCAAATGGTGGCACTATCGCCATTAACCTGACTGTTAATTATAGCTTTGATGCAAACCGTGTTGTTGAACTATATACCAAGTTTAACGGTATGAACGGCGAAACTTTGATGGAATCTCGCATTCAGAATGATGTCATTTCCTATGTTAAGGAAGTAACTCCTCGATTCAGCGTCATGGAAATCTATTCCGACAATCGCGCTGGTGTTAATGCCGCAATTACCGATTATCTGAATGAAAAGCTATCCAGTGAGTATGGTATCAATGTTACCTCTGCACTGATTGTTGATGCACAGCCCGATGAAACCCTGATGCAGAAGATTCGTGCAAAGGAACAGGCAAAGCAGGATGCAGAAATTGCTGAACTGAATAAGCAGACCGCACTTGCACAGGCTGAAACCGACAAGGTTAAGGCACAGGCAGAGGCTGATGTTAAGGTTATCGAAGCACAGGCAGAAGCAGAATCTAACCGAATTGTTTCCGAATCTATCACTGATAATCTGATTAAGATGAAAGAGGCTGAAGCTCGTCTGAAGCATGGTTGGGTTACTGTTACTGGTGCAGACACCGTTGTGACTAATTCTAGTAACTAAAATCTAATAAGCGCAAAAAAGATGGGGATAGTAACATTTAGTTACTATCCCCATTATATTACGCTTTTTTATTAGCAGTCATTTCTTTGATTATTGCCACAATCTTATCATAGCCCAGCTGTGAACCCATGATAACGCAAATACCTTCAAAAATAATCCACATGATACTCTGTGGAGTAAAGGCAATATTCGCCATCACGAAATAAGCGGCTGTACCAACTACACCGACAACTCCACCAGTGCCAAGTGCAATAGCGGAGGTATTGTAGTTAATCTTTAGACCAGTAAGAATCTTCTTTAGGAACTCAACGACAATAGTAGTTAAAGTACCGAATGCAAGAAGCAGAGTGCAAAACAGTTCAATAGTCATAATTATCTCTCCTTAGATTTATCCAACAAACATTGCTTTCCATGTCCGCATACCGACTATTCCATCGGTGGTTAGACCATTAGCGGTCTGGAATGCTTTTACTTTATCCTCGGTATTTTTACCAAATTGACCATCAATAGGAAGCCCAAGCTTTTTCTGTACAAATTTTACAGCAGTTGTCTTACCTACATTCGTGCCACGTTTAATGATTGGCATTAGGTCAACCCTATAATATTCATATACACCAGCTTTTGCGCAAAGCCAGAATGTTCTGCTTGGTCTAGTATCAACATGGATAAAGTTTGTATTACCATAGTAATACACACCAACGCCATTTGTAATAGTCTGTGCGTAATATGCCAATTCAACAGCAGAAACGCCAGCAATCTGAATATCTGCTGCCATACCTTTTACATGATAAGAACCAGCAGAACCGCCCACCTTCTTATTGTGTTCTGGACTACGATAAGCAGAGTTGATGATTACTGGTTTACCAAAATGGTCGCGTATTTTTTGTAATACATCGACGAGTGCTGTATCTATCAGAATCTTATCAGAGCCGTCCTTACAGGCGAACTCTTTTACGGTAAAATTCATAGACAGTTTTGTATTACCATGTTCCTTTAGGCTATATGTTTTAACAGCCATTATACCATCTCCTTTTCAGATAAATAATATTTAGGTTTTTCTTCGTGGAATAAGAAATATCTTAGGTAATCGTCAACAATAATCGCAACGATACATAAGAAAAACCATAGTATAGTAAATGGCAAGCAAATCTAACCAAGAATGTTAAATGGTAGGTTTGAATAGTCCCAAATATGTAATTGCAGAAATAGATTCAGTATGATTCCAGAAACAAATTCTACACTTGTCACGACTAATGCACCTATAGCGGCTTGTTTTTGTAGTGTCATTTTCCACGGGATATAATTATTCAAACCACCGATTATCACGAAGCATAATCCACCGACAATTCCCATAGTCCAATGAGAGTGTCCACGCCAAAGCATTTCAATACCGATATACATTCCTCCGCCGAGGAGAAAAAGTATAAAGCATTTTATCAATTCCTTTAGCTTATTCATCAGTATCGCCATACTTTATTACAACATCGTCTATCTCTTTGTCGGTAGTACATTTTCTGATTGCTACTTCAATTTCTTGCTGTTGTGATACGAATGGTTTGACATACGTACCGATAGCAAGTGCAAGAGCAGCGAGATTCTCGTAAGTCCATTCTTTGCACTCTTCGCCAGTTGTATTCCAAGTCAGCTTGAACGGCTGTCCTGCGGCAAGTGCAATCTGATAAAGGGCAAGGTTGGATGTCAGCAAAGACTGCTTCTCTGACGTGACAGAGTATGTATTTCCATCAACCCAAGTCATAGGATGCTCCTGCAAATAATCAGCAAGCATCGACTTACTAAGAGCAATCTTCTGCTCTTTTAGCTGATTGAGTTGTTCCTCTGTAATAGGGTTGAGCGGTGAATATACATACTCGCCGTTGACATACAAATAATCGCCAATGTCACCATCTGGCAGTGAATCCACTTCAAATTCACCGTCACCAGCGTCATCATACAGTCTACTGTCAATTATCCTATTTTCGTTGTCCAGTTTTATTACTGCGTACTTCATTTAATTCCTCCTCTATATTGGAGTATAACTCATTATATAGTGTGTCCATTCTTTTTAGCGACCTATAACAATCAAAACGCTTCATATTACCACGCCAACTCGAATACATTTCTTCCACGTAAGAAAATGGTATTTCGTTGTCCAATACTTTCTGTTTTAGCTTCTTTAACTTTCTGCGCATCCTTGTAAAATTTTTCTTATCTGGAATTTTTACAATATGCCCAGTTTCAGTTAAGATATATCTTACGTTCATAAAAGTAAAACCGTGTGACAATTTAATAATCTATGTCTTTTTCTAATTTAAGAATATCCCGCACTCTTTACAAATCTCTGATATTTCAGATAACAACTATTTGAGGTATTCCTTATTATTACTTATAATATAGATATCATCCATATATCTCCCGTAATATTTTATGCTCTTTACGCATTTACAATACGTATCAATCTTAACAGGGTAAACCAATCCGCAATACTACGATGGCTACCCTCCTATACCTACACTTCGCCGCATAATTTTTTCTCCAGTAAGTTTGTCTTTAGTTACTGGCGGGTATTCAAGCGAATTAAACACAACGTTATCTATATTCTGATATTCCTCATTCGTTAGATAACTAACATCAACATTGAACTGTTCTATCAAATATACAAACAACTCTTTTGCCTTCTCGCTATTCAATTTTGGCAATATCAGTTCATATAACTTATCGTGGTCAATGTTATCAAAGAATTTAGAGAAATCTATCTTTAAGACCCATCCATCGTTTGATTTATTTTCACGGTAATATTGTGATAAGTGCGCGACCAATCTTTTTCTTGTAAAAGATTCACCCTTACCCTTTAGGCTTGCGCCATTATCATATATACAGTATTTAGTTAGACACGGCATAAGAAAGTTATCACAATACCAGCGCTACACAACTCTGTCAATTATATTAAATGCTTTTATATCTCTCGTCTTTCCACGTTCATTTAATACAAACTCATGCAATGGTTTTTGCTTATACTCGTCATTTAATAAATCATTTACAACTGCCTATAGCTCTATTAGCAAATTCTCCTCACACCTTTGTACTGCCCATTTCCAGTCACTTCCCGGCGCAGATTTGTGGTATGCTTCTAATAGGTGGTCTAGGTCGCAAACATCATAAAAAATATCCTAGTTCTCTTCTAACATTATTACCTCATCAAGTAGAAATTTATTTATTAAAGAATAGATAGCGTGTTTATAGCGATACTTGACTTATCAAATCGCATCACGCCAAACATTTACCCATATAAAAATAGGAAGGAGAGATGCTCCTTTCTCGCGGGGTTTATCAGCCGAAGCTTACACATAGTAAATCCCTGAGAAATCGGGGGCGAACACCGTTGACATTCGATGCCCAGTTATTGTTGGCATTGCCATTGCTGTTCACATTGCAAAAGTTATCGGAATTGGCAACCAATTCAGCATCTCCCCTAAAAATATAAAAACGAATCTTATTCAACTTTACGATTGTCTGTAAAATCGGGGGCATTTGTTTCACAAACAGTTTTAAGCATACGATTATTTGCTTTTCTCCAACCACGTAATAGTTTTATTTCTTCGTCAATCATCTCAATATACCTAGAAAATTTATTCGCATTGATAGGGAGGATATTTGATAATCTTTGCAATGTATGTAATATATTCAAACAATTTGCGATTGCTCTCGTTTGATATTTACGTTTTTCTTCCCATTCATCTTTACTTCTTGGGTATATAGTATTACCTTGCGTGATATTATAGAATAAATCATCCAAATCGCGCAATATTGTTTCTCTATAATGCTCAATTAGCCACATAGGATACGCTTCGATAATCTTATCATCGAGCTTATACTTTTCAGCTATGTGCAAGAGTATCTCTTTGTCATCTTCCGACATCTTTTTAATGTCGCAATAGTATTTTATGTCTCGAACTTTATCGCGTATACCGAAATCCTTTAATAGAAGATTAGTTAATTCTGTATCAATCTTTAACGCCTTATGATAAAACTCCAAATCAGACATACTTCGTCTTGCTCTAATTACTGACATTTATACTCCTTTTATTCTTAATTTGTACTAACATTAAATATCCTCGCCCCAGTGAGGGGCGAGGTGTCAGGTTATCCGATGAGAAAGCGGGGGCGAACACCGCGGACAATCGATGCCCAGTCAGTGCTGGCATCGCCATCGCCGGCCACATAGCAAAAGCTATCGGAATAGGCAACAGCAGATAGCCACCACCAGTTACGATTAGCTTCAACACGGAGGTCAGGACTTAATCTAAACAACGGTAGCTGAACGCAAGCCATACCGATATCATAACCGCTGGAAGTAAAACTACGTGTTCCATACACATCAATTTCATTGCACAATCTAATAGTACAATCATACCAAGACCAAGAGCTAGATGCTCCTGTCCACCCACTATAGCCACCACTAGCGGTGCTTGCAGTAGCATTTGCAAACAAGTCGCGGTATTTAATCAAATGCGAAGAGCCGACCATATTACTAATCTAAGTAGAAAGGCTCGGAAGCACTTCTGTATACATCCTACTTCCAACATACGAACCAGTAGTTACGTGGTCTGTATTCATATTAGAGGTCATCAATATGTTATCAGGAATAACAACGGCATGATGGCGGGTCAACTGTGTGTCGCCGCATCTATAATAAATGTCGAATCCTGCAAGCCGCCACTTTGTTGAAACGCCATTGCAAGTTGCAGTAAAATAGTCACCAATATACAAATCGTTAAAAGTTCCAGCAGAAATTGCTGTAAACAAAGAACCGTCAGTAAACTTAGATGTAATATCTTTGCCACGGAAAATTGAATTGTGATATCCTGCTACAGCAGAAATCTTTCCGTAAGTATTTGCGATATTATTACCGTCACCATCATTAGTAGCCTTACCAGCAGAAGTAGCATTCGTTGCACTATCTGCGCTAGTTGCGTGATTTGCATTTGTAGCTGTAGTTGCAGTATCAGCATTACCAGTTAGATTACCAACAAACTTAGCATCACCACTCATGATGATGTCACCAGTCATTGTACCACCAGTAAGCTTTAATGTACCAGCTAATGTATTCGCAGCATTAGTCTCGCTAGTTTTCGCATTTGTTTCAGAAGTCTTAGCGGCACTAGCTGATGCTGCGGCGGCTGTTTCACTCGCTTTGGCATTAGTCTCTGACTTCGCTGCATTTGTTTCTGAGGTCTTAGCGTTAGATTCACTTGTTGCGGCTTTCGTTGCACTTGATGCGGCATTAGTTTCGCTAGTTTTCGCTTTATCTTCAGATGCTTTAGCCGCGTTTTGACTTGCAAGAGCGGCGGCGGCAGATGCGGCAGCATCATCAGCAGATTGCTTTGAATTATCTGCATAGTCGCTTGCATTTTGTTCTGAAGTAGCCGCGTTGGTTTCTGATTGCTTTGCCGCCTTTTCTGATGCCAGTGCTTTAGTTTCACTTGTCTTAGCGGCATTTTCGGAATCTAAAGAAGCCTGCGCCGAATTTGCAGAATCAGTTGCAGAACTTGCTGAAGCGTTAGCACTTGCCTTAGATGCGTTCTCTGACGCTTTTGCATTCTATTCTGATTTTGCTGCGTTAGCTTCAGACGTAGCAGATGCAGTCTGTGAATCCTTCGCCTTGTTGGCGCTATCTTCTGCATTAGCCTCTGATGTCGCGGCATTCTGCTCAGACTGTTTTGCATTAGCTTCGGAAGCAGCGGCGGCTTGTGCAGAGTTTTGGGCGGCAATCTGATAATTGCGTGTATTTATTTCAGATTGCTTAATACTATCAGCAGAAGCAGCGGCGGCATTCTTGTATGCGTTTGCATTAGCTTCGGAAGCGGCGGCATTACTTGCTGACACAGATGCGGCATCTCGATAACTTTCTGCGTTAATTTCAGAAGCCCTCGCGTTATCCTCGGACTTCTTGGCGGCGGCTGCTGCGTTCATAGCGTCGTCATGATAGCTACCAATTATCTTTTGGAATGTCGCAATAGCATCTGACCAAACATCTGGACTTTGTGATGCAGAACCGACATCAAGCAATCCTTTTTCGATGTTCAAGACCTGTGGCTTTGTGTGCAGAATATACTGACCGTCTTCAGCCTTATCGGTAATCTGTCCATCATACACAGAAACGTCATAGGTCAAAGTGCCACTTGCGGCAGTTGCCTTTTGGCTTAGATACCAAGGGAATATGATATATCGTTTATCACCCTCTACCTTAATCTCACGAGTGTCGGAGAAGAAAGTATCAAACTGTCCAAGCGCATTAACATACCGAATTGCAAGAATCTTATCAACAATATCAACATCGTCAATAGTAGCAGGAATCTTGAATCTTAGAACGCGCGAGTCATTATCATCAACAACGGCAATATTTTCCGTTGCACATGGTACAATATCTCTATTTCTAATTTCAAAAATATATGAACTCAAATATTTCACCATCCTTCAAAAATATAATCGGCATCCTCGAAATAAGGATGCCAATAGTTTATTCTTAGATAAACTTTTCACCAGTAATATACTCATACTCTTCTGGAGTAATCCATCCCTTAGTGGTCACATTATAAACCATCTGCTTAGTCCAGAATCCAGAATCGTAGTAATACTTAGCCTTCTTACCATGAGCGGACAATTCCATATCAGTCATATATTAGTCCTCCATTCCCACTTCATCAGAAGCAACCGCGTCAGTTGGCAAATCAATATCAGACATCACAGCAATATACTCAATCAGTGATTGCTGATTGCTAATCTGTGCATTACGATATTCTGCCATTTTCTCCTCATGAGGAGACATAATTGCCTTTTCAAATACCATAATTCTACCTCCATACTCTTTTGTAGAATCGCTTCAATATATTTATAAAGTTCTAGTTTTATCTAATCATTCACAAAAATGAAAATCTTACCCTTAATTTGGGTAAGATTGATAAATTAACAAATAACACAGGCGGGTGAAAAACTCAAACTAGCACTCGCACCACCATAGTTACCAATAGAACCCGTACTTCTAGTAACCCATGTGCTATTTGCACCGCTTCTTAACGCAGAACGCAACGACACGTTCTGAGCGCTAGTAGTATTATCGACAGCGTATGTGACCATCTGTGGATACGTACCATATTGTGCAAGCGGTGTAGCGGAGCCAGCAACGCGCTTCCAATATCCCCACGCATCACCCTCGCCGCTAATCTGCGATACCGCATAAATCTGTTCAAGTGACGGCAAAAATATTTTGTCATACGTCACATCTGGCGTATTTCCGCTAGTATCATCTTGCACTGTATTCGGGTAAGTAATAATCCTCGTTGGCTTAATCACTGCCAACAGCTCTTCTGGCATACCGCACAGGAATCCATCCTTTGTAGACAGCTGTTCAGGAGCAATATCCCATTGGTCTTGTGGAGTCCACCAATTACCCTTGATGGCAGAACTATTTAAGTATTGACGTAATGCGGAAGTTTTCCACCTATTCCATCCAAGTGCCATCTCTTGCGCAGAATTTAAGTTACCGCTTCGGGTATTCAGTTTCATAATGCCTAGGCTCGTGCCATTTGCAACACCGCTAACTGTCAAAGCATTATCAAGAATAGTTTTTCTATCTGCATCATAAGTGTAAACTTTCCAGTTTGCTTTTGGAGTATTTGGCGCACCATAGCATCCTGCCACACATCCGCCAGTAGGAACAGCTTGAGTAGTAGTAAAGCATACAATTTCATTTGCTTTAATATTATCTCCCCAAGCAGACTCAATAGTAAAGTAATAAGTGCCAGCGGCAAGTCCAGAAGGACAAGCAAGGAATGCTCTCTGATGGCTGAACTGAACACCGAACGGGTGAGCATAATGAGCCTGAATAGTCATACCGGGAACAGTCTCGCCATTTTCAAGAGTATAATCACCAAAATGAGCAACGTGCCAATTATAGTTATTATACTCTTTATTATCTGCGGCAGTGTCAATCCATTTATCCTTAAAGATATCACCAAAGTTATACACATAACTGGCATATCCAGAACGAACCAAACTGGCAACCTGTGACCAACTATTAGAAATCTGTTGCATCTTATCGGCTGCTAAAACTTCCAACAGAGCATTCTGCTTATTCATAGCAGCAAGATAAGTTTCATCTCTTAAAAGTTTTCCCATATCTTAATCTCCTTTAATTAACTATTTTCTGGAATTTGCATTCCAGCTTCCACTGTAAATGATGCTGGCAATGTATGCCAAACATACGATGCCTGTGTATTATCAGTTACAGTTATATCATAAGTAACCTGACCGCTCGTGCTAGTAACATCAGCACCCATTACCCACTCTGTATAAATGTATGTATTATCATCACCAGAACGAATTTCACGTTCGGTCAAAATATATTGACTAAATTTCTTAGCAGCATTCACACATCTAACAGAAATGATTGAGTCGTTGATGTTATATCCATCAATATACATTGGAATCTTGAATACAATTCGTCTTGAATTGATGTCAGTAGCGACAGCAATCTGTGACGAAATGCTAGGCACGATTGTCCGTCCTTGAATAGCAAAGACGTATTTATCATCAATATTCATACTGCACCTCAATTCAATTCTTCTCTTATAAAATCAAATATACTCCATTGAACAATCGTTCCAATCTTTAAGTTAGAGACATCACCTATTCTACGTTCACGTGAGACAGAAATTAGATTATCTCTTACGCCACCAGCGAAATAAGTTGTAAATTGCTCTTGTGAAATATATGTTTTTCTATCCAGACCAGCTATATGAATTTTCTGCACATCATATGGTGCGAATCCATTCTGTCGTGTTCTATCATATATCCCTATCACATCAACGGGTATGCCATATATAGTATCATACATATAACCACCCCATTAAGAAAGAATACCAGCCGTAGAGACACCCATATTTCCAGATAGAACACCTTGGTCGTCAACAATAAGTCCTTGAGCAGTAGAAGTGCCACTACCTTCCGTGTTAGAAATAGCAAAGTGTAATGCACCAGCCTTAATCACAACACGAGAATTTACATATAGTGTTCTTGCCGTACCCAAATTTCCCCAGATATAAGCAGTCCCGCCAGTTGCAACGTTTGACAAGAAGAATCCAATAATTGATTGATTAGTACCACTTATAATATCAGGGAAAATAATATCGTTCTTATTAGTCACATAACTAAGTTCTGCACTACTACTAACGACCTGAAAATAGTCAGCAGTATTTGGTAATCTAATACGGGAATAGCCGCCATTAGTTACTTCGCGTCCAGAAATAGAACCGTCCAAATCAGAAGTAGGAATCTTGTCTTTAAGGATTCCAACGTACCAATAAGATGGAACTTGATTTGTAGTTGCTTGTCCAAACATATATCTGTTTACAAGACCAGCCATATCCTTATTTACCATTACATACCACCAACCTTTCTTCTAAAGATTACTTCGCCCCAAGAGCGAATATAGCTGTTCCCTTCATACGTTAATATTGGCTGTTGTATATATTTCCCATCACGAAGATTTTCTGTATCAGAAGATAACAGTGCGATATATACAATACCAGTATTTGAATCTACCTTAATCTAATTTGGGTTGCTTGAACCACTAACTGTCAATACAACATCTTTGTACTGGTCATATGTACAGAGTTTCCAACTTATCTGATTGGCATTAGGTAAAATTATGCCTCCATCCATATCAGTAAATTGAAATGCCAAAATAAATGTATCGCCTTGAATAAACTCCCTAGTTGGCAATTTAGTTAAAAATGAGTCCATAACAACCCTCCTTTCATATTGTATTTCATGTTAGTCCTCCTGACATATATCTCCATCTTCGTCTATATATAAACCGAAGCTATTCGTGAAATTATAAAGCTGACGCAAACTTATTGTTTTTTGTAGTGGAGCATTAACAGTAATTATATCACCATCTACAAAATCTATAGTCGGCTCACCTTCTGTACCATCATTGTAGACAAAAGAAATGCTAACAACGTCTATTGGATAGTAATATGTCTCTTGTTGAGCAGTATAAGCAAAATTATAGCTATCACTACTCCAGTGCCCATTTTTATATACGAAATTATATACGCCGTTATCATTTCTTGTTACAAGAGCAATGAATGAGTCCCAGTCAACTTTCACGTTTACATTATCAGCCTTATTTTCGATAGAACAAGAAACTGAAATTCTGCTCTTATCAGTAGATATCGGCGCATTAAGTTCCGTATCAAAAGCGGTAACGTCACCAGTTGACTTTGAATCGCCAGTATCAGTGACAGTATGAACAGTTTGTCTAGTTTTGTCATCAGTGCCAGCACCGACACTAAACATCTCGTTTTCTTTCGATTCTACGTTATATCTACCAACAACTGCCTACGAGTCGTTTGCAGCTTTTACACCATGTCCTGCGACAAATGTATATAGGTTTTCAGCAATATTATCACGACCAAAAGCAGCACTATCAGTGGCTACCTAATTTTCATTCATCGTAATCGAACCTTCGCCAGTCGGATTTTGGACTGTCATATATCCGCCAACGACTTCTGTTAGTATTACAACTTTGTCAGCGCTTGTTCCATTCCAAACATAATGTACACTTGGATTACCAGTGATATATAAGCACACACCAACACCGAGAAGCTTGGTATTTTCTTCGTTTGATAGCCACGTCAATATTGCTGACTCTGAACCGAAGTAATAACCAATATTGCGTGATTTTACTTCAGTTAAGTCAGTTTCCACCTGTTCAACTCTTGGTTTTAAGTTATTTATATCATTCCTGTTAAAGCCAATGCTTTGTTCTGTGGCGTTTACCCTCTCATCTAAAGATTTATTAGAGTCTTGTAACGCCACAATGTCCTCTGCATTTTTCGCTACATTTTCGTTCGTTGACTTAATTGATTTTTCAACTTCATCTAAACGGGACGTAGCGGATGTCTTTAGTTCCTCGATACTACTCACTGTCTCTGTAAGCTCGCCACGCAACTCGTTGTATCTTTCTTCAGAAGTTGAAGTTACATCCTGACGAACTTGCTGTATTGTTTGATTTATCTGCGCTGTATTATTTGATACATATACATATACACCATTACTAGAAACTGGTTTATCACTAAACGCAGTAACGACATTATCAACTATAACACCCTTAGTATATAGTTTACCAACTTTATCTATACCAACTTCCTAGTCCATATCATCTGTTTTATCAATTGGCATAACACAACCAATCTCATCAGATTTTGCTATTGATGGAGTGATGCTAACTTCATTACTTCCGTCATATTTTTGTCCAAAAACAATCAACGCATGAGGGTTTTTCATCGAACTTGGCAAATTTGCCAATTGCTCATAGTTTATCTTGTGTAATTCACCATTGTTGTCGAGTACGGCAACAATAGTTATATCAGAAAAATTAGCGATAGTAACTCACCTCCATCAATCAGTTCTTCGCTCGTCCTCTGCACGAACACCAAATCTAAGTCCATACACATAAACAGGGATATTAAAACTATTTCTACTTGTATATGTTGGGATTACTTGGACTTCAACATAGTCGTTGAATATGCCGTCACCTTTTGAACCAGTAGCTTTACCGAACTGCAATACTTTATTTTGGCTAAATTGCAAATATCCTCTGCCACTTCCGTCTATATTAAAAGCGACTTCACGCATTGCGTAGCTGTCATAAGTACCACCGCTACTTACAGAGCCAAATAAGTGCCCAATATTTGTAGAATCAGAGCCAGCTCTAAACGCCATTGATACCATTGTACTAGCATTGCCTCTTAGAACCAAGGTGCTTGCATTACCGTTTTTGCAGTATATCATTGCGGCGGTATAGTTACTTAGATTATCAGGATAAATAGTAAATTCGGATTTTGCTGCTGTTGGCGAAGTATTTGTCCAAAGTAATTTACACCATGCGTCTTCTTTTAGATTTGAAGCATATATACTTTCTGCTCTAATTCTAGCACCAGTAATTGTATTGGCTACAATCTTATCACCCATAATAGTATTTGTAATTATTCTATCCCCGTGTATTGAGTTGGCAGTAAACTGGTCTGTGGTTATCTTTTTCGAGGTAATCTCATTCATGACCATACTTCCGTTGCGGCTAATTCCTTGCCAATCTGTGCAATAGCCGATATTATTTGCGTTCAACACTCCAGCATTGTTATAGGTGACGAAACCAAATCCTGCACTTGTAAAATAGTAATAGGTCTTGCTATTAGCCATTGTAGTACCATCATGGAAACAATATCGCGTTCCAGTGCTATCAGTTATAGGTGTAACGTAAAGTCCAAGACCTCCGCTTATCGTTGTACTAAATGCTTTCATATTGGCATCCATCAAATCTTTTACACCGTTTGTTTTAGATATGATACTGTTCTAAAGTTCGTTTCTCATGTCTCCTATATCAGCGTGTATAGTTTGGTCAAGTTTTGTATTTTCTTCAGCGATTCTTTTTTCAAACTACTCTGTTAGTTTTCTTGCCTATTGAAGTAAGGCTTCATCTAGCAAACCGCCATCACGTGTGATATCATTTATTGCATCATTGGTAGATGCAATTGCAGATGAGTTGTTTCTAGCTTCACTACTTCCAGACTCACTTGTTGTAGAGGTTCCAATTAGCGCTCTTTGCACACGTTGAACTGTGGAAGTGTTATTAGAGAAAATCTTTCCAAGTGTATACTCGCTTGTTCCAAGATTAAACTTGCTACCGAATGTAAAGCTTAAACTATCTGGATTGTCATATTCATAAGAAATCTCTTGAACAAATGGATTTAGAACTTGGTCATCAACGTATATAACATTTATCATTGAACCCAATGTTAATCCATCACCATCAAACCCAATCTCCTCTGTCCATTGTTTATATTCTGGCAAGAACAAGAAATTGTTGGATGTAATATCAAAACTAAAAGCTGGCTGGCTACAATCATCAAGAACTTCATATCCTTGTTGAGCTAATTGTGTTGCGACAGTTAGTGTATCAATAATCTAAATTTTATCAGAATAAAGATTCAATATAATATAATCACCAACTTTTGATGTATATTTATATTTACCATCATAAGTATTTTGTATTACACCACATTGATTTGGAAAGGCGCCATACACAACATTTATAATAGAACCACTGTCGCTATCACTAATAGTCCAGTTTGTTCCATCATATATCATATAAAAATGACCACGTATAGCTTGAAGATTATTTTTATAGCTTTCCCATTTCGTATAGCTCGTGAGCCAAGTACGGAACGTGTTCTCGCTAAACGCAATTGGCGTAGCATCATAGTCTGTTGTATTACCATCACATATATATCTAATCATATGCCCGTCAGTAGCACAACGATATTCCTCTATGGTCATCGTTCCCTGATTTGTTGTTACATATTTAGTTGTATCAGTCGCAGTTTCTATATCTATATCATCCGTAGCAGTAAAACTCTCATCCGAATATTCACTTTGAATTAAGAACGGCTGTAAGACTTCTTGCTCCTTTTCCGAGAACCAATTCTTGTACGCATAAATCTGAACATACTTATCAAGCTTATCTTGAATATAGTCTAATTTATGATTTAGAACATCTAAACAGTAGTTCTGTGGCACGGTATCCTTTACATTAAGTTCCTTCGGACGTTTTTGATAGATAGATGATGTATCATTCTCATCGTATATATTAGAAATCCAGAAAATTGGCTCCTCAACGGCAAACTCTTTATTCGTTCCTGCAACAAGCTTTGTTAAAGTCTCTGGAGTAAGATTATAGACATATCCGCCACCAGACTTATAACGGTTCATATTATCTTGTGCTACCTACTGATATTTCTGCATCTGTTCTTTTGTGATATTAGTTTGGTATGCCAATTTTCCAAGTTGGAATAATCCAGAAAATGCCGTAGAAACACCAGTTGTAAAAAGTGTAGTTGCACCAAGAACCGCTAAACCTTCTACAACACCAGTAGCACCAACAGCGGTACTTAAAGCGGCAGCACTTCCAGTAGCTAGAGCGCCAACTGTAGCTCCGATTGATAGACCACCTGTAGCTGCTGCCAATGCAACACCAGCAACGGCAAGAACTGCTAGTCCAACACCAAATAGAATAGAACCCCAAATACTGCGTTTCTGCTCCTTTGTTTCTTCTTGATATGTCGAAATAGCTTCCGTACAATAGTTATAAATATACTCGGCTTGCGTATGATATGTGTTCATTATAACATACTGCGAATTTAGATATGTATATCGCGTGAGCAGCCAACCATAAGAACCCTCTGTCGAAGCATCCATCACAATCTTTTTAATTTTTTCTTCCCAAAGCTTGACGTGTTCAGTAAATAACATACTTGTCATTTGTGGGTTGCCAAACGAATCATATACTATATTACCATTTGCGTCATACATCACAGAAGATACATAGAAGTTATCACCAAGCCACTCTTCGTTAAGATAGTAGTCAAAATTATATATATTGTTTGTGCCAGTTGGATTAACCTTAGAAAGTGATAGCTTGTCTGAACCTTTAACAGCAAGAACTGTGGTAATTTCATCTGACAATTCTTTTAGATTAGCCTATTTCATTAGATTATCCATTGACAAAGTAATATCGGTAGGTCTAATCAAATCGTCTTTCTTATGAACGCTAACGACATAGTTCTCGATGTCATATGTAAATACACATTCATAAGAAGTAGAAACATAGTTCTGCAAGAAACCGTACAGACCGTCACCGCTATCATCAAAAGAGCGATATTTACCCATCAAAGATTCATCAATACTATCGTAATCAAAAGTCCAGTCCTTAAAATCAGCACCAGCAAACAGTCTATACATCAGCGTGTCGTTTGGATAATCTTTGTCATAGAACTTATAAGACTTAGCAAAAACAGTGGTTCCACCTTCGACCATTGTAGTAAGTGCCAAATTAACAGGTTTGTAGTTCAACATATATTCAGCAGAGTACAAGGTAACGTCTTTATAAGGCACTTCACCTTCAAATATCTCAGATACTTCCTGAATCACAAAATAGCCCATACCATCAACATGAATCATACGCATTTTTCTGACAAGTCCGTATTCTGGGAAATCTATTTCATTCATAGTCTTGTAAACTCTAAATGACATTTCAGACACGTCATTGCATCTAAGAGTGAATTTTAACTCTTTTACATTCGTCATAATGCAGATTTCATGCTTATTTGGGTTACACAATTCCATCTGAGGATATTCGTACAGATTATTGAAATCAAAATTAGTCTTGATAGAAACCACCTCCAATACGTTTTACATTCTGATATATTATCTTTAGATTACTTACTCCTCTTGAATCTACTTTAATGTAACAAATTCCATGAGGAATCCTTAAAAGTTGTTTATTAAATGATTGTGTTCTATATTTCTTTGTCAATAGATTACCATTAGAATCCTTACACACAAAGATTCCAGTTGAACTATCCAAAGTTACAGATTCAAATGTATCAAATGTTTTCGCCCAAGACGGCACAGTGTAAGTTACAGTAGCGCCATCTTTCTGTGTATTTGACAATTTTTCATTCGGCTCACCAATCATAAAGGTCTTGTCGTATGTCAAGTCATCATTATATATCTCAATGATTAGATACGCTCCTGATGTAGCAGTAAAACTTAAAATTGGTTTCATAGGAACTGATTCCTCAGAAACATTGATGAACTTTGTTGTTTGTCCGAATAACTGTATATCACGCGGTTTACTCCATGCCCAAGGTGCATCACAAGTAACAGTAGCAGTTACTCCACGATAACCACCAGCATAAATTAAGTCATTGTTCAAAGTGATATAACAATTCCAATAATACTGGTCAAATAGGTCAGAGCAAACTTGTAGTTTACAAAACTTTAGTGGTGATGCAAGCCAACTTTTCACTTCCGTTAGCGTGTGAATGTCAACAGGGTCATCAAAAACTATTTCAATTCCAAAACTTAACGGTTGGTCAACCTACACATCTAAAACAGACTGTTTAGCACTTCTTAGAGGTTTAATCGTAGTAAATGTTCGACCATCGCCAGATGTTCTCTTATTAGGGTCTTCATCAATAAAAACTATGGAGCATCCGTAAAATTCAGATGGAACACCATTGAAGATAAAAGGAAGTCCCATTACAGCCATATTTTCACCACCTTTAACATAATATATGAAACGTATCACTACGCATTATTTTCAACTTAATAAATAAACAAAAAATAACATTGGCCCACGCCCACTAGCATTTTAATTTAATTCCGATACCCTTGATATAAATATCTACGCTACGATTACCAATGTCGCCTAATCAACTATTGCTGACTAGACATTCACGTGTTAATTACGAACGATTAGCAGTTGCAATCACAAGCCGGGAGCGGATTGTAAGTGTGTGCTGCGGTTGTACCAGCAGTGCTATCAACAGCCAGAGAAGCAATGCGGTTCGGATAGAAGGTTGCGTTTGCGTAAGTGACAATCAAGTTGTCATTAGCCTTACGAGTCTCAACTTCACGCTGTACAGCGCCGTCAAGTGCAGTGTAACGATTTTCCATACGCTCCTGCAAAATCTGGAAGCTGTCCTTATTTGCCTGATTCTGCACGGCTTGCGCACCAAGCTGTTGATTGATAGAAGCAAACAGAGCCGCATTACGGTCGTTCTGCTCGTTCATCTCTTTCTTGATTTGCTCGTAAACACCAATGATTTCCTCACGGGTGTTTTCTTTTGCACGTGCAAGTGCAAGTTCGGAATCCTTCTGTGCGATAATTAGGTCTTTTTCTACGATTGCGCGGTCATTCTCACGAGTCATGTTAAGCTCGTAACGATTAACGCAGTGGTCTTCGTTGATGCAATTCTCAACAGTGCGTCCACCGACAACACCAGACAATGCACCAAGTCCACCGATAGCATTCAAAGCACCCAAAGAAGTACCAATGATACCAGTAGCCAAACCAGCGTTAGCGACACCCTTAGAAGCATAATTAGTCATTTCCATAATCAATTCTTCCTTTCATAGAGTTACCAATAATCGACTGTTCGTATAATAAAGTGCCAAAGTCATCACGTGCTAACTAAGGCACTTATTGCAATGTTTAGCTATGTCTAATCTTAACATTTCTATAGCCACCAACTTTAACATACTTATAAAGTGTGCTATAGACTTGATTTGCAGAATCTTTCTTAATGCTTTCAAGTTCATTACGAAGTTCTGTAGTGTCAATTCCACTAAAGTCCATGTCGCCCATATCAATGCTAATAGAAGAGTTGTTCGTTGTCTTTACATTAGATACGTCAGGAGTAGAAGCGATAGAACGAATCGGTGATACGCCAGAAGCACTATTCAGCGCATCATTAGCGTAATCTGGAATAACCGCTTCTCCTACTTTCAAGATTCTAGCAGTTTCATCTTGACCTAAGCCAAGCATTCTATCTAACCAGCTATCTTTCTTCTTAACTTCATCAGTACCATCATGCAATTTACCGACCATACTTGCACCAGCTTTAATAAGCTTTGGTAAGTATTTAGTTATTGCTTTTGTAGCAAATTTCTGGATAAATGTATCTGGGTCGCCACCCATAAGGAATTTAGCAATATCTCCTAGATTGAATCCAGAAGAACCACTTGCATCAGCGGCGGTAGGAGCGGCAGTTGCCACTTCGCCCAAAGCAGTTGCGGCTTCTTGTCCAGAATCAGCCAAATCTGTCAAAGGTTGTACAGTTTGGTCTGCTTGGTCGCCAGCCTTTTCTGTCTTATCGCCACTATCCTCAGTTTGGTCGCCAGAATCCTCTACCTGTTCACCAGCAGTTTCAGACTTTTCACCTAAGTCGGTGACAGCCTTCGCTGTGTCGTTAGCGGCATCTGTAGTAGCTTTTAGAGCGTCTACAAAGCCCTGATAGGTGTCTGGCAGTGTAGACACGTCCACACCAGCTTCAGCTAATAGACCCTTGACTAGCCCGTAGGCGTACTCGTCTCCTGTGCCTCCAGCACCTTGCTCTGACGAATCAGAAGCATTAGATGTCTGTTTGTAGTCTATTTCTAGCTGACTTAACGCATCTTTAACCTTACTGATAGCTTGCTCAAATTGTGTAATTTGAACATCAACTTTGTCCATATCTAACTTAATTTGGTCTATTTGGTTATCTAACCCATCAATAGCCTGTTCATCAAGTTTGATTGAAGCATTAAGTTGAGTATCTTGACTGCCTAAATATTGTCTAACAGTATCTATATCAGCAGAGCCAGCAACCTCTTTGTATTTTTCAACAGCAGCGATTGCTTCATTCCAAGGTTCAGTAACAGTCTTGTTGATACTGTCACCGTACTTGTTATTATAATCAATCAAACGATTATAAAGCTCTTCCTACGCACCTTCACTTGTGTCATTGAACTGTGCAACTGCGGCTTGATACAAATTACCCTCAGACTCAAGTTCATCTGAAATATAAGTAATATAATCAGCAATAGCATCCTGTGAAGCATCAAGAATGTCGCCAATAGCATCAAAGATATTGTCAACTTTATCCTTAGTTTTATCTAAAGCATCCGTTGCAGCATCGTATGCTTGGTCTTTCATCTCATCTTCAAGGTCTTGTTGCTTTTCGTTCAGACTTGCAGTTAGCTCAAGACGTTTGGCTTGTGCATCAGCAGAATCGTCATACTGAATTTCAGCAAGTTGTGCTTGAATCTCTGCGATAGATTTCGCACCATCTTCAAGTTTCTTCTGATTATCAGCAGCTTCCTTCTCTGCCTTTAACTTATCTTTTGCGTCATCAACAAGGTCATCGTAGGTATCTTTAACGTCATCTAAAGCATCCTTAAAATCACCGATATAATCTTTGACTTCAGTAAGTTTAGTCTTTAGATTTTCATAATCTTGCTTAGTCATTTTCTTGATAAGTTCGATTATATCATCAATACCATCTTCAGCATCCTCAATTATATCAAGTTGCTGTTCCTTGATTTGCTTCTGTAGTTCAATCTCTGACTTGCGTAATTCAAGCCCAGACTTTTGTTCCTCTAAACCTTTCTTCTGCTGTTCTAGTTTAGACTTCTCTAATTCTAGTTGCTTCTGAACTAATTCAATCTCAGATTTCTTTAGTTCATATGCTTCCTTTTCGGGGTCAGTCTTAGAACTAGAACTAGATTTCTTACCACTAGAATATCCAGACGGCTTTGTTGGAGTAAGGTCTGTGAAATTCATATTGTCAAGAATATCTTGCAATTCTTGTAATGATTTTTCATTCTTTGCCTACTCTTGCTGTTGTCTAGTAATCATATCGCCAAGCTGTCTAGCACGTTTTATGTCACCAGTAGCAGCGGCTGCATTTGCGGCATCCGACAAATCGACACCAGAATACATTGTCTTAATAGCCTATGCTTCGTCCATATAGGCTTGTATTCTAGTCTTGATACATCTTATTGTATCGTTTGTCTCGTCTATCTGTGATTTAACCTTATCCCTTGCGGCTTGTTGTTGTGCTTGCCAAGTTTCATCCAAATACTGCGACTCTAATTGTAGCTTTCCATTATTAACTTCGATTTTATCGCTTAATTCTGGATACTTCTCAATCAGTTTTTGTACAGTTCCAGACGACAGCTCGCCATTATATTGCATCTCACCGAGCGCCTTATTTAATAATGTCTGCTGTTCTTCCATGTCAGAAGCAATAGTCAGATAATCATTAAATACATCGCTTGTACTCTTAAATTCGTGCGCAGAGTCTGTTGCATCGTTAAAAGCACTTGTTAATTCATTTTGTATGATATTAACTAATGACTTCCAACCTTCTTCTGTACTTAAATCTATATTAAAATGCTTTGACCACTCTTGTGATAGTTCCGGGTCATTAACAATTTCTCGTGCAGTTTTTAATGCTTGCACATGAATTTGGTTAAAAGCTTCTGTGCTTGTTGCATCTAGCTTACTTATAAAGCCATCAGTGTCTATAACATCAGCTAGACTTATTTTTGCCCAACTAGCTGGGTCGGTCTGCTATTTTGCCTCAAGAATTAGATTAGTGATATTTTTATAGGTATCACTTGCTTTTCCGCCAAGTTCCTCGTACTCACTTTGAACTTGAATAAGTGAAGGAATTTGTTCTTGGATAGCAAGATTATTTTGTTTTTCTTGCTCTTCTAGGTCTTTATATTCTTGAGACTCTACTTTGCCCTATTGTATAAGCTTTTCTTTTTGCTCGTACAATATTCTTGCGTTCGCTAGAAGCTCTTGAATACTAGCATTCTCAATATCATAAGTAGAATAGTAGTTATCATTACCGCCGCTCCAATTAGTATCTTGTAACTTCTTAGAGTTGTAAGCATCATCAACAGAGTTAGTATAACCACCATATGTATCATCTAATTGCTGTTTTCTTTGCTTATTATATGCAGCTTCATCATCATCCACTATTCCCTATTTGGTTTCGCGGATTTTCTCAAGTGCGTCTTTCTCTTGGTTCAACAGGTCAAGCTACTTTTGTTCAGAGATTGTCATGTTTGACTTGTCAATTTCATCAATTTTGCTATTGATTTCATCAAGCTTCTGTTCGGTCTCTTCTAGCGATTCTTTATCACTATCTAGTTTAGATTTAGCTCTATCTAATTTTGCTTCGGCGGAATTGTACTTATTCCAAGCTATTATTCCAGCCGTTAAAGCTGCTGTCAAAGCAATGACCGCTGCTGCAACTAAAGTCATCGGCTGTATCGCCGCTAAAGATGCTGGTGATATATAACGCAGAGCAGCAACAAAACCTTGTACTCCGCCACCAGCTTTAATAAATTCATCACCGAACGAGTAGGCATACAAGGCTACGTTATCCATAACGTCCTTTAGATTAACTAGACCTGTTAATAATCCTTTTATACCCTCTGGGCCAGCTATTCTATTCATAGCCTTTATTACTGCACCAGCAAGGATATTTATGCTTTGTACAATAACAATGCTTTTGAATGCGTCAGACAAAAGTGGGATTTTATTAAGCAATATATTTAGAATTTCAAGAACTTTTGTTCCAACATCAATGACCTGCCCAATAATCTAATCAAGATTCAAGTCATTCACGAGTTCTGTCCATGCTGTCTTAAATTTATTAAGCTTTCCTGTCAATGACTCCGTATAGATAGCCATACGTTCAGTGGCAGAACCACTAGCGTTTTCAGCAATAGTTGTTGCCTCAAGAACTTCTTTATAGTCATTCATTGTTGCACGGAAAATGTTAGCTTGGTTAGTACCGGCAATAGCAGTAGCAATCTGCGATTGCTCATTGCGGTTCCACGTCTCCCACTTAGCAGCAACTTCATCGAGAAGGTCAGAAGACGATTTAATAATACCGTTTTCATCTCTTAGTGAAATACCGACCTTTTGTAATGCTTTATCAACATCGTTTAGAGATTTACCAGTATCGCTAACATCCTTACCAGCACTAATCTTGTTAATTCTCTGAATGACAGAGTTCCAAGCACGACCAATAGTTTCTGCTGCTTGCTGAGTTTGGTCAGCAGTGACAGTAATAATTGCTTCCATTCTTTCCAATGGAACACCAGCGGCAGACGCAGAAGATGCGACACGGCTCAATGCGTTGGCAATATCACCAGAGCTTGTAGCATACTTCAAGTCAAGCGTAGTCAACTGGTCAACAATTTTCATTGCATCCTGTGCTTCCATATTATAACCGTTCAAAGAAGCGGTCAAAGCTGTGGTAGCGTCAGAAGCATCCATAGCGCCAATTACTGACAAAGTAGTTGATGCCTTAACAAGTTCCCCTGTTTCTTCAATTGTATTACCCTGTCTTAGCCATTCAACAGCAGACGCAGCAACTGCGTCTGTAGTAGTACCAAGTTGTTTCGCAGTTTCTGAATATTCAGACATCAACTGTTTAGTTTCATCGACACTTCCTTGCGTAACAAGTCTAATTTGTGTCATCGAATCATTCAAATTAAATGTTTCTGTAACTGCGTTCTGTATAACGGTAAGAAGTTCTTGCAAACTAATCTTATACATTATCGTATTTGCAATCAAATCCTGCAAAGAATTATCCTGCATTGTGACATTTAACTCTTTTTGCGCCTGAATTGAATCGCGCGTCACTTGGTTTTTGTCTCTATTGTATTGTGTATTTTTATAAACAGCTTCACCATTACTTAAAATTTGTTGCTCTAGCTGTTTGTAGGTTGTTTTTAATGAATCAAGCTGCTGCTGTTCAGCTTTCATGTCAACGCCAGTAGCGTTTTCTTTCTTCAGCTTGTTTATCCTATCAAGCTAATCTCTATATGCTTTATATGCCTGAACAGTTTGTTCAATCTTTTGTGCATCATCAGATTGGTCTTGTCGCTTTGCATTAAATTCGTCTGTAGCTCGTTTAAGTTTATTGAACAGTTCGACGAGTTCTTGCATTCCAGAATTTAACCCACTATAATGTGCGCCAGCACTATCGAACGTAGCACCTAGATTTTCCATAGATTGCATTACCTAATCTATGGCAGGCTTCATATTCTGTAAATCTTCATTTAACATCTGCTGATAGCTACCGCCATTTGCAGACATTGCCTTTTGATATATATTAAAGAACTGTGTCAGTGTATCTTTTGACTGCCCAATATTTTTTGCCAAGTCTTGAGCAGCCGTACTGTTCTATATTGTCCATTGCACCCATTGAGACTGTGCATTTTCTGCTTCAGTAACCTTATTGTTGACAGTATCAAAATAATTTACTTGCATACCAAGCGCATTTGCCTGCTGTTGGTACATAGACAACTGGTCACGTTGCATATTCTCAAGATATTGTGTCTTATCAATTTTCTTGAGAAGTGATGCTTGTTCCTTAGAGTCACCACTAACAAGCGCGTCAGCAAGCTGATTTTCAAGATTTATTCTTTCCTACGCCTTTTTTACTATTTCATCTTGAATCTTTTTTATAGCCTGAAGACTTGTATTCATACCATTCATCGTGGTAGTGATATCTGTAGTCTCAAAATGGCTAAACACCTGTTGTGATACACCATTCAAATCAGTGACTGTATTAGTAACAGCCTGAACTCCCTGATTTAATGATAGCATCTGACCATTCGCTTTTGGTACATTTACAGAAATATTTTCTATAAAACCAGTAAGGGCATCCTTGGTAACTTTCATGCTACCGCCGATAGATTGGATAAACTAATCCATTTCTTTTAGCGTAGCATTATTTAGACTAACAGGTACAGTTATGCCATTTTTATTAAGAGTCTGTTGTAAGTCTGAAACAACAGCTTGCGTTTCTGTAGTAAAATTATCGGCATCTACTCTAATACCTATATTAAACATTACGTCATTTACTGCCAATTATACCACCTCCTGTTTTAATTTACATGATTCCAACTCTTTGGGTCGAATCCTTCTTTTTTTAATTCTTCCTCTATTTTACCAGTCACATAACCAGTAAGCCAGTCAGATATATAATTATCCATCTGCTCATCATGATTAAGACCTAAGAAATCAGGCGCAACTGTATTATTTTTATAACTCGGAAATTCACCATACATCATATAGTCATACAGTCCCTACGTAAACTGTCTACCATTTTCAATGTGTGATGGGAATTTCTTTGAGCCTTTATGACCGAAAATCAAAAGACTAGAATCAAACTTTATCTTTACTTGCCGATTACTTTTGTCGTAATCATAAGTGATAGCCCCCATAAAGCCGCCGTTCATACCAAGGCGTTCATAATTATCGCCTTCATTCCAAGACATATAATAATGCTATCTAATATAATCTTGTACTTGTTTAACGGTGTCCTCTGCTATCTTTATAATCAGCTTATCTAGCCTTTCTTCGACACTATCTAACTTCTGATTTATAGCTTTCATGAACTGTTTGGCAGCGTATGTATTTCTTACTTTTATCTGAGTGCTCGAAGACATTCAAATCACCATTACTCTTTTGTGTTCTCCGTATTAGCCTTCATTTCTTCTTTTGCCTTTTCACGAGCAGCAACTTTTAGAGTATCTGCTACTTCAGCAGTTAATGGGTCATTAAATCTAGCGACAGATTCAATCAAACCAAGCTTACGCATATCAAGCTTATTTAGTTCTTTACGGATTTCCTGAATATTAGATATGTCAAAGCGCTCTGCTACCTGTGTCATAAACTCGTGTAGAATTTCAAGGTCACGAATACCAGTAAGCTTTTCACACTTAGCAACAAAATCTTTATAATCGTCACCAGCATAGCACATAATATAGTTGCTAAATCCAGATGACATAATCAAGTCATAATTCTCAATAGTCATCTTATCCATAGGAACTACCGTATCAATATAGGCAAATAAAATATAGAAAGTGCTAATCACATCGTATTGCAAATTGATATACTCAAGACTAAAATCGTCCATATCTTCATTAGATACAAACTGTTTGTAGCTGTTCTTAATCATAGAAGCTATAGAATACTTTTTAGACAGTGAGATATATGGTATCACCTTCACGTTATCTGACAACCACTGAACTAAATCTTGCGCAGTAATTAGATTAAGTTTTCTCTGTGTGAGCTTATCAATCAAATCATTAAAATTCATATTATTACCCCTTATCTCCTACTGAAATTGGCTGTAGAACCACCAACATCACTTAGCGTTCCAACCTTAATATCAGATTTAATTCCATCTTCGTCGAAATAATCTGCCAACATATCAGATTCATCTAAGTCAGAGTATACACTCACCATAGATAGTCCACTGCCATTCTTAGATTCCCAACCCATAAGTGCCACGATAACACCATCTGGAAGTTTAGATTCCTTCATCATCGTAACATATCTATGTCTTGCGGCATGGCTATAGAATGGCATACCAAGAACCTGACTAATCTAAGCACACCAGTTATTTACTATTGCAACTGATGCTTGCTTATACTGACCGTTTTCACTTTTGGTAACAAACAGCCATTCACTTTCGATATTATGCTCTTCTCTATACTTCATCCATAATTCAAAATAGGGCTTGAACATAGAAACGAATGTCCATTTTTCTAGCATCTTACCTTTACTTGTACGCCCCTTAGTTTTAATCTTTTCTGGAGTCTTATACAAGCAACCAAACTTTATATATTCATCCTTAAAATAAGATGTTTTGAAACGAAGCAGTTCTTGCTTTCTTGAGCCAGACGCGACTGCCAATGCCAGATAACAAGCTATCTGATATTTGCCAGCATTAACTAATTTCGCAAGACAATCATCAATTTGCTCTTGGGTTAAAATTGTCTTTTCTCTGACTGGTTGTTTTTCAGAAATTTCAATTTTTGTAACTATATTTCTATAGTTTTCATATTCATCATCAAGAATATTCTCAATATAATTTGACATAGAACTTAATGCCGACTTCACAGTTGCAGTTCTATTTGAAGACCATTTCATTGTTTCTACCGCATAACTAAAGAATCTAACCAACTCACGTTTCTTTAGGTCAACGAAAAACTTGTCGTTGTTATACATATAGTTCCAACAGAAAAACAATCTAATCATCTGATAGTATTGCTCGATAGTCTGTGGTGACTTATCAGAGCTTCTTTTATACGCCACGAAGTCATTAAGCAAACCCTTGTTATCTGGATTAACTTTTTCCCACAACTCTGGCGTATATAAGTTATTATATACAGTTCCTCTACCCATTTTAATACCTCTTTACTATATTATTTAGCATCTCACTAATATCATACTTATAATTAACCCTCATTAGAGTTTTCTTTATTGTAATTGCATTATGACTTATTACATCGTCCTCATTGATACTTTTCTTTGTAGTATTAGATAAGAATGATAAAAAATCCTTTATACAAATCCAGTATGTATTAGACTCTCTAAAATCGAGAACAAAGCCAGCAATTACATTCTCAAAAGATTGCGCTCTTTCAAGGCTCTTAATCTAATGATATTTAATATCTTTGCCGTCCTCCAATTTGTCGGACTGAATACTAAAACTTGTACCTTTGGTTGATTTTAATTCAATAGGTAAAAAGAAACCTTTGTACAGTATAAAGCAATCAAAAGGATTGCTCGTAGCAAAAGAAGAACGCGAGCTTCTTGTAAAATTATTTGCAGAGTCTTTTATTCTCATAAAATAGACATCTTTAGGAACAGAATTAGCAAAATTCTGTTCAAATTTCTTTCCGGGGTTCATTCTTTCACCACCTTTTATAATAGCACAAATCGAAACTTATACTATTATAAAAGGTGACGCAAAGCGTCACCTAAAAATTCAATCTTGAGTAATATCACCGATTTTACCAACAGAAGCTACTTCCCAAGAGCCATCAGCATTAACACGAAGATATTTACCGGCATCAGCCGCTGTCACTTCTGGCAGAACCTTTTCGCCAAGCTGAGTAACCTTTGTATTTAGTGAAGAAACTTCGCTGTCAGTAGAGTTAAACCTGTCGCCTACAGTCTTAGAATCAGCAAATCCACCTGATACAGCGAGTGTCTTATCTGCAACAAGCTTGCTGATTATCTCCTTAATTTTAGCTGTAATAGCTTTATTCTGAACAGGATTATCGGATGTTTCTGACAGAGCGCTATCTACTATAATGCCACCCTGTTTCTTGACAATCTTATCGGTGTACCTCTTAGCAAGAACATATGTTAAAATGTCCATAGTTACACCTCATGCCATACATTATCCGTTCCTAATTGACAAATGAAACTAAAATCTGGAGTATATGCGACAGAACCAATAGCACATGGCTCATTGGCATCGCTATCTGTAAAACTTCCTACTGTATTCGACGTTGGAAGTTTATCAACGTCATCGGCAGAACTTATCATAATCTCTTTTACATCAGAGACTACATAATTTCCCCGAATTTTCATAGTAATAGCATCCATAAAAATCACCTTATAACTTTAGGATAAAGTCACGAAAACTTGTGGTTTCTACGAACTTGTATCCCATATTGAACGTATCAATCTTCATCTCATTATAGGATTCAGGACAATTGTATACTAAATTGATTATACTGTCCTTTGTGATGCCGAACACATCAATTATCTTATATACTAAGTTCCTTATATATCCTATATTCTCTTTGATAATATTTTCGCCCTCAGACCAAATAAAGAATTGATAATAAAAATACGAGAAAACAAGCGTTCCCATGCACTGTCCTCTGTAATATAGGTAGTTTTCTGGATATATCGTCACAGCATCAAACATCGGCTCTGTTGATGAGTAAATATAGTCACAAAGATACTCCTCTATATATGTATGGTTATCTATTGGGATATTGCTTAACGATTTATCTCGTCTCACCCAATTATAAAACACATCATTATATATAGCATACTGAATATTATTCCCATGTAAGTGTGCAAGTACAGTACAATTAAAATAGGCATCTTCGTGTGACACCAAATCTTCTTTGAATGTTATATTGTGTTCAGCAATAAAATCATACCTATAGAAGTTACCATGTAACCAAACAAACGAGTTAAGAACCTGTTTCTTTGGATATTGGTCAGCATCATACAACCTACACATATCCTTGCACTTTGTATCAACGACTTCATAGATACTTGAAAATATTACTTCTGGATAATTATTATCAATTATAAATTTCTTTATCTTAGGCAAAGCATTGGCTTCAAAGAAATCGTCATCATCAGCAAACAAAACATACTTTGTATCTTTAGATACATATTTCATTCCATCATACCTAGTATTACCCGGACATTTTGTTTTATGCTTACTGGTTTTGTAATAAACTATATTAAGATAAGCATTGTATTTATTGTAGACCCTATATACTCCGTCAGAATCACTATCATCACAAATTACTACCTATAAGTCTGGCTCATTCTAGCGAATAACAGAGTACAATAATTTACCAACTTGGTCTGCATTAAAAGCTGGAATTATTAAAGTAAAAAACATTGTACCACCGATTACGAATCGCGCTGACAGATATCGCCTTCGTTATCAAGATAAAGATTCATATTCTTAAATGCGCCTAAATCTTCATCAATTGTCTGCATATTTTTACTCATATTGTCAATATATTCAGAAGTATCACGCTCAGAATCAGCTTCTGAATCATACAGGTATAGTTGCAGAGTATCAGTTTGCTTCAAGACTACATCCCTCCATATCCTTTAGATATTTATTAAGCCTAACGCCCGCATTATTTTTATCCAATAGCCACCATATTTCCAAAGTGTATCTATATATTTTGTTGCCTAGTCAAAACGATGCTCAAAAGATAGCTGCCCTTTCTGTCCCTATTTGTTATCAGTGAAACAAACGCTCCATTTCCTGATAATCACCAATCTCTACACTTGGCACTGCGTAGTGATTCTCTTCGAGAACCTTTAGCAGATACCGAGCGTGTGACTCTTCGTCATTTGCAATCCTGATAAGCACCTCTGCGTCATATGCGCTACTATGCTTCTTAGCAAATTCTGCATATTCAAGGTACTTTTTAGCATCATGAATCTCTTCTACGAAACAGTTGTGCAGAGAATCAAAGAACGTTGTCTCGGTCATTTCTTCCTGATTTACTGCGGTTGTGGTTGCCATAGAAATCATCCTTTCACATTAGCCATAATATCATTGTACAAATTATCGACATCACTCTTATGGAATTTCAGTTCTCCAAGAACAGGAACAGTAATCACAAAACCATTATTACTTATATTGTCCTTAACAACTTGCTTTAGAATATCAATGTCAACATTTCCATCAACATCGAAAATTCCAAGCATTTTTACAACCTTATTATCTTTATATGAAGCAACTATATCCTACGAACGGTTAATCGCAAGTGCGATAGCTGCACCAACTACAACTTTCTGCCAGCCATCAACATTCTTCAAAATCTCGCGGTCGGCAAACTTAGCCACGCCTTTACCAATACAATCAACACTTACCACTAAATCACCCTCCGTACAAATCGTCGAATCAAGCTAAAACATTGGGATTCGTGAACATTCAAATATTAAATAAAAAATTAGTTTTATCGTCAGTCGGCATTAAAAAAATGTAACATATCCATCACACTTCGCATTTCTTCTTCTGACAATGTGAACTCACTAAAATCATCAACTGTTCTAGTAATACCATCATCACAATCAAATCTATTTAACTGCAAATCATATCCAGATATATTAACATTTTTTCCATCTTTTAATTTAGCCGACATCTAAGTAACACCATCGTCTATCACCTATGGCATCACAACATCATTGTTTTTCTTCATAAGCTTGTAGTAACATTCCCGCGAACAACAAACAGTTTTCCACGAACCAGCGCGTTCACACGCTAAACATACATAGTATTTTTTACCACAATAATTACATTTTCTATTTTGATACGGCATAAATCATAAAATAAGTCGGGGCTATTGCCCCGACACAATCTAAAAGAAATTTAATTATTCGCCATCTTCCTCATCGGTATAGATGATGAAGTCGTACATCTTGTTACTCTGGCAACTACGAACGAACTCCATAGTCAAATTCTGAGTAACGGGGTCGCCATCAGCCTGTAGGTCGAAGTTCCAGTCGCCGTCCATCTGTGCCTGTCCCTCAATAACGCATGGGAAAGATTCGCCAGAGCAAACATCTCTTGCTACGCCATAAGCAGACACTAAAACGGTAGCAGGGATTGCATCAGCAGACATAGTAATCTTCTGAGCAGTAGCACCAGTCTTATAGGTGTAAGCACAAGCGATTTGGTCGCCAGTTGCTACATCACCAGCAAGGAAGGTAAGGGCCTTCGTAGCACTGTCATACTTGAACTTTCCAGAAGCTGCGGCTGCTGCCTGCTCCAAAGTCTTGCCATAAGTACCATCTGCATTCAGAAGATACACATAACCGATTTCTGCATTAGCAGTACCAATAGCAGTATGCTTAGTCTTGACTCCATCTTCAGCAGCGTCTGCACCAACTTCTAGCACATCATATGCAGTCAGTTCGTGTGAACCAGTAGCAATCTCAGTACCATTCTGAATAGCCATAACCTCAGTATTGAAGGTTGCGCTTTCGACAGTTAGGGTAGACCTACGTGAGTGACCGAAACCAGTACCAATGTAAACATTTCCTGCTCCACCTGTAGGATTCTCACTTTCACGCATTTCGTAACAATGCGCAGTTCTCTTACGAACTTCTCTATATCTCTATAGAATAGAAGACTATATCACAGACTTATATCAAACACGATATAAGTCCCCTAACATTTCGATTTAATGGGTTTTCACCAACCGCCATTTACTTGCGGCCCTACTCCTATTGCACATTTCAGTGCCAGTGGGATAGTCGTTGAACTTTACTCTTTACAAATTTCAATCTATATTTATTTTACGTTAGAGTATTTCGATTTCGGGAAATCATAATCTGCCAATAATTCAGTCCACAAACGCTTATTTCTTATTGCAGACAATAATGATTTTGAAATACTATATTTTTTCATGATTTCTTTATATGTAACATTATTCATTATCATATTGGCAATATCAACAACCTGTTCCTCAGTCAACCTTGCCTGTGAATTATGTGTACCTTTTCTGGTAATTAGACCATGCTTAAAAGCATGAATCTGATTCTCTGATTGCGTACACCATTCAAGATTAGATAAGTTATTGTTTTTCTTGTCACCATCAATATGATTTACTTGAAGTTTATCCATCCCGTCACATGGATTAAAGTGCGACAAGACGAGTCTATGAACAAAGAAACCCTTAGTCTTTCCATTTATGTGAAAAGTTACCTTCATATATCCCTTTGCGTTTGGGATTTGTTTCTTATACCGACCAAGTTCAATATCATATATGTTACCTGAATCATCAATAATAAATTTTTTAGTTAGTCCATCAATTTGTAATTGTTTTACCATATTATCACCTTTATGTTATATTTTATTCTTATATAATTAAGGTTGATTAGTAAAGAGTATTAGCTGCTGGTTATCCAATATTATACTTTTTCACTATACCTTGGTCATTAGCCTTGCCACTATCTGTATCGCTACGATAGCTTAGTAGTATAATCTCTAAGGAACTTCCAGTCAATTAGAAAGGTTTGCTATAGTCATCACTGACTATAGGTGCATCCATTTTACACCATTTCTACAGTATTTTCCAGTGAAGAGGTCTTGCAGTCGGTCAAATATGCAAGAATCTTTTTGTCAGAAGGACGACGCAACAGAATCTCAAAGCACTGTTGCATAGCAAATTTCTTAGGTGTTGCCTTTGCCATTAAAAACACTCCATTTCTTAATAGTTTATAATCGCTGCCCAATTAACTTTATCCCAGTTAATTGGATTCTTCTTTGTATCAATACAGCCACTATAAATAGCCCGCATTGTACCATTATATTCATCGACTTGTGAAAGTCTTCTATATAAGTCGTATATCATATATATAGGATAATTCCATATATCATTATACGGCTATCCTCTAGCAATTAGGGCAGAAACTAAACTACCCAAATCGACACTAGATTTTCTCTTATTCTTTTCTCTACTCTCTCTGCGTCTATACTCTTGTTCCAAAAGCATTTTCTTACCACGCTTCGTTGGACAACTTTTCCAGTAATAATCTGGATGATAGTCGTTGATTTGTCTCAAATATTCAACAGTTTGCAGATAGAACGCTTCCGTAAACTAAAAATTGTCCTTATTGAAGAGCAACCTATTTCCATCTTTATTCAATGAACGCAATGTAACCTACTCGTTATTTCCACTACCTATTGTAACTACCATATACTCGCAGTTTAACGATAAGAAATAATTTATCGCGTCTCTATACGCTTCGTTGATTAACACGCAATTATTCATAATGTAGCTTATTTCATTATCAACAAAATACACGTCGCTACAACGAGCGCCAATTATCGCTTTCTGGACAAAGAATAGCCATTCGCTTTTTATTTCTGTATATAACTTTTGACTTTTATGCCACATTATGTCTGCTATATCATCAGATGTCATCATCATGATTGATATATAACTGTCATAATCATCTAAGTCACAGACATCTGTAAGCGTTGGATGTTTGACATAGACACTATCAGTGAGGCGCAATGGCCTGCCACGGATTAAATCAATATGCTTCATTCGGGGTCATACACCATCCCGCTTCGTAATTTCTCAGTTATAGGTTGCGTATTACATTCTATCGTGCTGTTCATCTTAAAGTTATATAACATTTGTACGCCATAAAACTCACTAGCATAAACTCTAGTCTGAAATCCTCGTAGATACGGTGTTCCTTCTATCGGCAAATCTGTCATTTGATTATTGAGCATACTATCAATTTCTGCCATTATATCATAGACCCTATAACTGTCATCATAAAACCACGAATCAATATGACAAATAATATCCACGTTAAGCACAACATTTCTGTACCCTTTATTATCCTCTATCTCGTAACCACCATTAAAATATGCACAAATATAAGCGCCTTTATCTGTCTTTGCGTCTGGCATCTTTGGCATTGGATATATATGAGTCATAAAAAGAGAGTTTAGATTATCCGGCAGTTCTTTTTCGCTGTTTGGTTCATATATAGAAAGTAATCGTGCTAGGTTTTTATTTCTTAAAAAACGCCTACCGATTATACCATTCAAAAGAGGACTAAGTTCTTTATAATGTGCCATTATAATAATCCTCCTAGCATAATTTCAAATTCCTTTGTAATATTACCGTCAGTACAAGTTATAACGACAGGATACTTGGACTGCTTCATATTTTTTATCTCGAATGTTTTACTATCAATAAGTTTATATTTGTAATAATAACTTGGATTATCTGACTTCACAAATACACTAACATCATTATTTGAAGCTATATTATATCTTACAGAGCAATTAAGTTTAATATTTCTAACATCTGGAACAAGTTCAATATCATCAGATATTTCTTCACCAACAATCATATTAACAGATTTAATACAAGATGGCTTATTTTTCATCTGTATTAGAATTTCGGCGGTTCCCACAGAGTTCATCGTGTATGTTCCGTCATTTTCAACAGAAACTACGGTACTATCTGTCGTTGTAAAAATAAGTTCTTCACCGACAACATTACCGTTCATAGTTACCTATGGCATGAGTTTACCAACATATCCAACTACATTCGACAGCTCATCATCACAGCTAATGCGGTACACATCTTCAAGGTAATCGGCAATCTGTAAATCAAAATTATCGTTCACTTGCTTATTATCATAGTTTACATAGAACTGTGCAACTGTAACAGAATCTTCATCAAATGTCTTGTTACGTTCATATTTAGCCCTATATCTTATTTTGTAGACATCTTTTCCTAATATAAAGCGCTTGCCTATATCCCAGTCCTTTGTCCACTCGTTTACTTGACAGATGAGATTCAGCCTACCATTCGGAACTTCCATCATATCTTCTTGCGAAAGCTGTGTTTCGTTAAGTTTGTAATCCATATAACATGGTTCACGATGGATGTTACCATATTTATCTTGTGTATTAAGAGTATTATTACATCTATATACATAGACGCTAGATGAACTAACCTTTAGATTTTTTGTAGCAAAAACTATCCAGATATTATCATCAAACCTATATCGAGTGCCAGCTACGGGTCTGTGTGTATAATCATAGAAGATAATCTTTCTAAAATTATCACCATTTCTCTGACCAGTTTTTACATCAATAATTGTAGTAACTCTCGCACGTATTGGTTGAAATTTAAGAGAACCAAATGTTATCTCTTCTTCTATATCATCCCATACAGTAGATGTATCATCAAATTGCATTTGTTGCAATTCTGTAGATGCCTGATACCACTTATCATGTGGCAAACCGTTTACTTTTAAGAAAGAATCATAATAGCTCATTGTTATCAATACCTTTCTTAACAAGTGAGATACAATGGAATACAATTGATTTTACTTCCTTATGCGTCAATTGTTCTTTATCACGTAGCCCACTCAAGATTCCAACTATAGAAATAAAGGTACAGATGTCAAATACGTCTTTTACACCACTAAATTCCAATATAAGTCTATCCAAATAGGTATGAAATGTTGACATATCATTATCCTCTTCGCATTCCTCAAAAATACCAAGAATAGCGAATAGTTTATTGATACTTTTTTGTGAGTAATAGGCAGCTTCATCTTCGCTAAGTTTAAGTTTATACACCGTAATCACCTACCGCCCATTTTTCAAAAGGCGTATTACGAAGACCATACTCAACCATGTCTTGACTTGCCTTTTCTCTTACTCTATCACAGTACTCACTTTTCTGTTTTAGATTAGACTCTTCAGAGAACGTTTTGAAATCATTATCCTGAAGATGTAAGCTAATCTGTCTTATATCATTTATTACCCAATCTAGCCACGTGCATACCATCAACTCTGATAGAATATTTTTTTCAGATAAATCTAGCGCACATGGGAACTCATTAGAACTAGGGTCTACCTCTATAATCTTTTTAGTACAATTAGCAAACTTGGGGATACTACGTAACAAGAAAGTCTTTAGCATATCATCTGCGACATCAATATTCTCATTGAATAGTTTACGTAAATTATAATCCTAAATTTGACTCAAAAATAGATGGTATATTTCATCAAAGCTTGTATTCAATAACACCACCCCATTACTTCATATTATTAGAGATTTCTCTCATTTCTCTTGCTTTACCAACTATATCAATATTACAAACCTTACTGATGATATCAACCTTGTTCATATCTACCGGCTCATCATTGAATATCTTTGTAGCTAACACAAGTGCAAGAACATCTTTCTAGAAATCAGATGCTTTTGGAAGCATCTGACGCAACGCATCATCACTAAATGTTTCAATATTTTCTATATCTTCCCAAGACATAATATGGTCGTAGAATCTAGCTAGACCAAGATAGAATACTGCGCTATCATCCATTATATAGAAAGTGCCCTTTTCAGCAAATGACCTATTATTATTAACTATATTTACCAATTCAGAATACAAAACTGGCTTAATGTCACCATATTTCTCAAAATTTATAGCAACATTACCGTTTACATTAAGACAAAGCTCGCCCTTTGTGAGCGACTGCAATCTAATCATGGAATCGGGTCTTGGTTGTTTTAAGCCAGTATAATTCTTTTTAGGTATCACGACTTCTTGAACTTTCTTCTGTGCTGGTTTTTCTTCACTTGGCTTTTGTGCTGTAAATCCAGCAAGCATTTCAAGCAATCTTGCGTTAATTTCGTTCTGCTGTTTTTGTGAATCTCTAAGTTCTTTTCTAAGTTCATCAATTTCAGACATATAAACAACTCCTTTGTACCGAGCCACATACGTGACATATAAAAGTCCGGGATTTCTCCCGGACGTATAATCTAAAACAATTAGGCTAGGTCGATGACACCGACTAGAGCGTTGGTAGCAATACCAATACCGTAAGACTTGACAATGGTGGTGCTTGCAGTCAAATCTGCTGCATCCTCAAAGTCGCGGTTGACGGTACGAGTGCTTCCCTCGTAGCACAGCTTGACAATCTTGCCATAAGCAGGAGACACAACGTAGATACGCTTATCGTTTAGAACCAGCTTATGAGGATTCTTCCAATCTGCGACCTGCTTCATCTCAAGAGCGTCATAACCCATAAAGTTCCGCAGATAGCCAACGCGAACAAAGTCAGACTGAATGTCATAACGATAGTTAGCATTAGCAGGAACTGCCTTATTTAGAGCAAGCTTAGTGCCAATGAACACGGGGTCTGCGCCGTTGTTGAAAGCAGAAACAGTCTGTGCAACACGGATAGCAGAATCAGCGTTCCAACCAGTCAGATGTAGTGCATCTGCGGTAGGAGTAGTAGGAATAGCTGCCATAGCAGTATCGAAAGCAACATAAACTTCCTTGGTAATCTGTGCCTCAAGAGACAAGATAGCCTTCATGACAAACTTTGCCAGAGACTCCTTGCCGCAAAGAACCTTATAGAAGTTGACAGAAACAGTCAAAGCACGATTTTCAGGAACAATAGTGGTCTGACCAACAAACTGCTTCTGGAACTCGGTAGTTCTCTGGTCGTGACCAACCTTAGAAACATAGAACAAATCGTTAGGCTCAACAGTGAAGCTAAAGTTGTCGCCGTAAGCGCCATAACGCTGCTCGGTATAAATACCGATTGACTTGTCAAGAACTTCAGGAACAATCATATCAATCAGTGAGTTGACAACAGAGAAAGCTGCCCAACGAAGGTTAGGGTTGTTGGCAATCATCTCAGGAGATGCCATACCGTTAGCAAAATTCAAGCCAGACATACGAGTAATCTCGTCCATCATCAGCTTGTTAATCTTCTTTTCCTTCTCAGAGAAAGAAACGGTATTATCGTAAATGTAGCCCTGACGCTTTGCTACTTCGGTCATGTAATGACCCATGTAGTCTCTAAACGCAGTCTTTACAGTATCTTCGTTAGAAGAGAAGCAAATATTATTCATTATTAAATTCCACCTTTCTTAAAATCAGTTAGCTACGACTTCGTAGATATAGGTCTTAACAGGAGTCTTAACTAGACTTGCGGAACCAATGTGCAAGACAGAAGTTCCAACTTGGTGCATAGCAAAGCCATCACCAGCAGCGGTAGCACCCTTTAGCTTGAAAGCTGCATCAGCAACAAGATAAGTATTAGCACCAGTGCTATCACCGAGAGTCATCTCAATCATGTCTCCCACCTGTGGCTTAAAGCAATCGCCAACAAGACCAGCGACATTGGTAAACATACGAGGGTCTTCAACGATGCCCTTCATCATCAGAACATCAGCACCAGTTCCCTCGCCAACCTTAGTGATGGTGACTTCAGAACTCTTTGCCATCCACACGCCGAGAGAAGTAGCGGTAGGCTTTTCTGCCTCCCAAACCTCATCCTCGCCGTCCTTAGTGGAACGCTTGGTTAGAGCAAAAATAGAACCATTTTCCAAATCTTCAGTTGCCACAAAAGTGCGGTTCAGTGCATCAATATTATGTGCAGCAACACGTCTCTTAATAACTACGTTCATTATTAAATCCACCTTTCAAATAATTAAAGAGAATCCCAAATACTATTGGTTTTCTTTGGTTCAGCAAATGGCAGACCAATCTGCTGCACACTGCTATTAGTTTCGACTTTATCAAATACTTGCGCCTTAACATAGTTAGACCAAGCATCAGCAGAACTAAACTCTGAGAACTTTGCCATTAGTTCTGTCTTTTCATCTTCTGGCATTGCGTATCCGCGTGAAACGATATCGGACATAACCTTATTCATAATCGCCATATCTGCTTCCTGCTTCATACGCTGCTCAGTTGAGAACTTAAACTGTTTCAAGTCATCATAGTCAGACATAGATTCAATCTGTGACATATATGCTTTATTCTGAGCTTCAAGTTCGTTAATCTTATCGGACATTTCAGCAATCTGACTCATAGCTGCTTCAATTGACATATTTTCTTCCTTGTCATCAGCTTTTGGCTCGTTATCGTCAGAATTGTCTTCGTCTTCAGATTCTTCGTCATCGTTTTTATCTTCTGGCTTTTCCTCTGACATATTCTCAGGAGGCAAAATAGCCATATTCTCGCCAGATTCAGTATTGTCAGTAGCAGTATCGCCATTATCAGACATATTATCTTCACAAGCGCACCCATCTGTTACAGACATATTCTCATTGTTCTCAGTATTATTTTCAGCACAAGAAACTTGGTTCTCATCTGCCATCATATTTTCATCAGTCATATTTTGTTCACCTGTTTCTTCTGTAGTTTCAGCGAATTTTAGACCATTTAGGTAATCGTTCTTGTCTTGCGCAAATTCAATTTGAATATGTGCGTCCTTAACCGCTGGTTTAACGAATTGACCTAACACAGTTATTCCATCAAGAACAAATTCGTCTACACGTATTTTACCATCTATCTCTTCGCCTTTAGTAATAGTTATTTCAACACTAACAGCTTTCTTTCCCTCGCTATTTTTGAACACCCTAACTGCATCCTTCGCATATTTCTTCCAAATAAGCGCCTTAATAACTAAAAAAGTTCTGCCGTCTGCGTGTTTTTCAAAGACTATTGGGTTACTATAAGTAGGTGATGTTTCTTTAATGAATCCTATTGGTGTCTCATCTGCTTCATGTGCCATAAAATCATCAGTGAAGCCATTATATCTACACACAAGTGGAATATCATATATAGAGTTTGCACAATCCATAAGAACGTTTGTTTCTATTGGATGCGTATGTGCGTTTTCTCCATCAGCAAAAGCATGAATAATACCTTTCGCAAATCGAGCGTCCTTTACGTCCTCATACTCAAAACCATCGACAGCAAACTCTAATGAAACCTTTTTATCCATTAACCAAAAACACCTCCTTTACTTATTAAGATACTCCTGTAGTTTATCATCTAAAAGATAGTAGTACCAATCTTCGTCTACATAAATTGGCGTAAAACCAGCCTTCAAGATATTTTCATTTTCGCTTGATTTGCATTTATATAAATTAACACCGCTAAAATCATTGATATTGTTTATCAACATTACGCAATCACTCCAGCAGTTTTAAGTGCATCAATCAAATCATTATAATCAGCTACAAGCTGTTTAATTGTAGTAGCATTGCTCTTCTCTACGACCGGCAATGCCTTAGCTTCGACAGGAGTTTCAACAGCATCAGTAGCCTCGACTTCTGGTTCAGCGCCGTCATATTCTCCGTTCATTACAGCAAGCACACGAGCAAGAAATTCGCCCAACTGTGCATCACGAGTTGTCATCGTAATTTCATTCATTCTACGCAGCTTGTCAGCATTAAAAATTGAAAAATCTACCATTATATTCAACTCCTTTAATCCTTTAAGTCATTAGATTCTCGTGACCAAGATGCTTCCGTATTATCATTATCCGCTGTTGGGTCATCCGACTTACTCGGTCTACCAACTTTTCCAGAACCACCAGCATTACCTGAGGTCTGAGTATTAAGATTAACTAAAGACATAAGCTTCTTATCTATACCTAATGTTTTACTCATCTGCATATGACGTGTTAGCTCGAACGGGTTCATATCCAACGCTCTAGCTGCCAATTGTACATCAACAATACCAATCTGAGCATAATCTTTGAATAATTGTGAAACACGCGCTTGGTCATCTGGAGTATATACATCATCAAATCTAATCTTAAATTTATATTTTTTAGTCTGCAAATTTACATAAAACTCAACAAAGTTTGCGAACATTTCGTAACAAGAATTTATAAATGCCATATCAACAGCAGATGCTAACTTAGATTGATGAGAGTTTAGTTTTTCTGTAGTATACAGCATTTGGGATGAAGCAACTGATTGTTGCGACATATTTTTAGTATAGTCTACTTCTATATTATCTGAGCTTTCATCAAAATCGACAGTCTCTATGCTATCCATAGGCAATGCAACAAGACCAATTTGCTTGTTCAAACCCTTTCTTGCGACACCCATAAATTTACCAAGCATATCTGGAGTAATATTTACTTGGTTTGCTACTTGTCCACTCTTCGTGTCCTTATTGAAACCAATAATACCTACCAATAGCTTTGAAGCAGCAATAAAGTATTTATCATTCTGTAATCCTCTAATTACTGACCCATAAGAAAAGTTGGGGAACATTGGTGCGAAATATGGAACTATAGTGGCAAGCTCTGGCGAAATCTTCCATGCCCAAAAACCATCCATAGGAGATGTCTGATGCCAGTACATATAGCTTGTATTTCTATTCTGAACTTTCTTTGCTGGATTATATTCTGTAGTATCAGCGTCAAAAACATCACGATACATCTTCCTAAATATCTTAGGATACATACCTATATCAACGCCATAATTGCCAATAAACCATTGCATATTAAAGTCAAATAACAATCCGTATGCGTGTCTTCCAGTAATCTTACAGAACTGCGGAGGTAGCTCTTGTACAGTATACTTATTTTCGTCTTTTCTCAAAACACCATAGAATACACCCTGACGAATTAACTGTCTAAATACCTTTTGAAATTCTTCCTTACAATTAAATTTGCTGAAGAACTGGTCAACTATTTTTAAGTCTGACTTAAATTGCTTGGAATTAAAATCAGAATCTTTCTCTATATTTATACAATCAAAACTCGGATGAAACGCAGCCATATCTGGAAAATATCTAGCTAGGCGCTTATAATACATATTGTTATTCTCAACAAATGTAGCATAATTTCTAAGAATTTCCTCGCTGTCTTTAGGATTCGCTAGTGCTTTCTCTAACCCATTTACTGTAGCTTCCACAGGGTTCATATTTATATTCTGCATCTGTTGATTGATAACATCAGGCGAAAAATATGCACCATTATTATAGTAGCTCTCTCTGTAAGCGCTAGAAAACTCAAGAAAGTTAAAAGCATTTAGAGTTTGATTAACCTGTTCTGGAGTTAAAGTTTCATTTTCTGCCAATTAGTTCACCTCCCGTTTATGCAAAGAACATATAGTCAAATATACTTGAGTCATTATTTATGTTTAATTCATCTTCCAATTTTTTAGCATAATCTAAAGCATAGACCATACTCATAACACGGTCTTTTCTTCTTCCAGATTTTTCCTCAACACTTGTTCTGCCCTGAACGGCTATCTGTTTTAAGTTTATTGCTTCATTTATAAAAGCAGACGTTTGAGCATACGATTGCAAACATCTGCCACGCAAATCCTGATTATCTTCTTTATAAAATTGGAATGTCTAATTCAAATAATCTAAGCCATCCTGCGTGTCAACAAGGATAGAAATTTTGTTCGTACCAAAAATATCGCGTGAATGTAAAAGCATTCTACTCTTGTTAGCGATACCATTACTCGGTGCTGCATATATCACAGGGACAGCATTTTCATCGAGTGTTCTCTGCCTCTTATCCAAATCGTCTGGATTTATAACAGTCCATGCTGGATATATCTCGCCGCGCACGGGGTCTTCCGTCTCTTTGGTTGCTATATCAAAAGCGCCTATACCTGAACCGTTTGCGTCAAGCACATAATAGTCACAATCAAACTCATAAAAGAGCTGCTTTGCTCTTAAAACCTGTGACATACTGTTTATACCATTCATTGATTCTGCGTAAGAGAATATACGCTTATATCCGTTGTCTTCTTTTATTAACCGAAGAATCCATATCGCTGTATTATCGTTTTTATTTGACGAAACAGCAGCGAAGTCCATTGATAATATACGAATTTCGCCGGGTAATTTTTCTACATAATATTTCCACTTTGATTTATCGTTCTTATATTCCAGATATTCAAAATCATTCATTGCTACAAAAGCTCGTGATTCTGTCCGTTTTTCTGCAAGAGCATTATACTTATAAAAGCTGTCGCCACCACCACGTTCAGGCTGGCAACAATACTCGGCCAACAACATCTCAACGGAGTCTTGGTTTTCCTTAAACGATTGCTCAACGATTGCTCTTGAAATATATCTATTCTTTACACCCAAATTATAAGGCAACGCTACTGTTATATATTGTTTATCACCGTTAGTCATGCTATCTATATATTGCAAAAAGTATGCGTAAGACCATTCGTCTGCACCACGAATAGAAGATAGATACAGCTGTCTATTAGGCTCTTCTGGCAACGCTTGTCTTTCTTTCGACGTTAAATCAACATAATCAGGTGCGCGGGGTGAAGAAAGCATAGGAACGAACACACGGCTGATAACTTCTTTCTCGGTACGAACGAACTCATCAACGATAAGAATTTGACAGCGAGCCAATCTGTTATCATGTAAGTTTTTTATCTTACATATCTAATACTTTTATTCGTATTAGTTCAGCATATCTTTTCAACCAATATGGTTGTCGGAGCCTCTTGGATGGATTATATCTTTTCACCATCTATGCGTTGCGGCTGGCGTTACTTTGTAACGCCTTCACCTCTGATTAGCGTTTCAGCCTTCCAGATTTTTCTCCGATTTTCATACTACATTACTGTAGTACCGGGCGCATTTCTATATACTTTTTATACTTTCTATCTAAACATATTGAAGAATTATTATAAATCATATCAATAAATATCTTGGCAGATTTACTTGAGCCGCTTAGTTTATAAGCATTTCTGTCTTTTACGATATTTGTCTTAACATTATAGCAAAGCAAATACTCTTTTATCCATTCGAGAAATTTAATAGACGCACAAGATATATTAAATTTTACAACATCATATTGTCCATTATTGTATATACCAAAAGAACCATTGCCGTCAAAATATCCTCTTATAAAAGGTATTACTAGGTCATCACTTATATCAACAGGCTTATCAATCACAAAAGATTTTCTTGGAACACATCCATGATGAATCAGGTTATCAACTATTTCATCAGACGTAACCAATATAGCAGCTGTATCGTATGAAACATTACGACCTTCAATCTGTGATTCCCTATGACGTGTATATATCTCAAGATTTCCATTAAGATATATATTAAATTTCCTTAAATGTGATATATCTGATTTTCTTAATTCTATACCAAAATAGCTAAATTTATCTCTCTTAACTACATATCCATCGGCAAACATAAAACCTAACCAATATGCGTCATCTTCATTCATTATCTTATCAAAAGCATAATGATTAAAGTATATTGGATTTTTCTTTATGCCGAGTTTATGCGCTTTTACCTTAATCGCCTTTTCAGTCTTTCCTATAAGTTCACATAACTGCGCATAAGACAAATCATGATAATTAGCTTTTAGTATATTTATCTGTTCATCAGTCCAAGCTGAATTTTTGGCACCAACTTTTGATAAACCAAGTTCAGATATTTTGTCTTGAACGGAACTAACTGGTCTGTTCAAATAGTCAGCAATTTCTTTTGCAGACATAGTATAGTAATTATTCTTAATATAATTTATTTCTTCAAAAGTATATTTCTTCATTATATTTTCCTCATTTCTGATTTAATCATATAATAACTTAAATTTTCTTCACCCAATGAATTTTCGCTGTACGGAAGAGTAATAATTGCAGAACCATTATTAAAATCAATACGGCTTTCGTTTAAGCCAGTCTTAACATCCTTAATCTCTTGGATAAGATTGATTCTGCCACGTGACAAATCTTGTACCTTCTTCACAAAACGTGTTGATTGTCCACGAGTAGGCGCAACAACAACTACCGTTGTTCCGGGATATAATATACAGTAACTTGTAGCAAAAATTAGAGCCAATGTAGACTTAGCCAATCCACGGCTTGCAACATATACAAATGATGGATACTTAAACATCATATATATAAGTATCTTCTGAAAGTCATACAACCTTAGCCCTAAATAGTCAGTAATAAATCTATGAGGATTATCTCGCCAGTAACCTAGCCATTCCTCAAAATTCTCCATATATCGTTTAGTCTTTGACTTCGACGCTTTCTTCCTGCGTTTTATCGTTATCGTGCGATTGCGCATCATAATCACCGCCTTGTCTACCAAAGTCTAAACCATATTGGTGTCTTAGATTATCTATAATATCTATTGTATATTTATCATATACTTTATCGAACACTTCGGTAAATTCGTTTTCTTTACCGATTGCTCTTGATGTGCCACCCAAGAATCCAATCAGAATTTCACCGATATTATCCACATCGTTCAATTCCTTATCCGGTTCTCTAACAGGTCTATGGAACTCTATATCACGAGCGGTCATTCCAACTCCCTGTGATGCTGCTTCATTATTTTGCAAATCGGCAAGTCCGCTATCTTTAATTAGATTTCTTAATGCAGCCAATTTCTTTTCCACTGGGACACCATTCTCACGGTCATGCCGAATTTCGTTCATCTGCAAGCATACTTGCTTTACCATTATATCAACAAACTTATCGACGATACCATTTAATTGTTCCTCCCAATCCATATATTCGGATTCGAGATAAGCCAAGTCATCATCTTCAAAACGACCCCATTTTTGGACAAGCTCATCAGCATCCATCTCAATTATATCAAAATCCTAAGAATTGGTTGAACCACGATTTATCTTACGTTTGACCTTAACGACATCTGCATAAGATGATAACCCCTCAATTTGGTCTTCACCAACACTATCATCAAATGTACTGCCCCAACCATTTTGCTCTGCAAAAGCCATACTTTTCATGTACGCACTAAGAATGTTATCTAAGCCTTGAATCTTAGCATCTGGATTGGTAACATTCTGTAAAGCGCCGGTATACGCAGAATGAATATACGGCAAATCTATTTTTCTTAACGTATAATATAATGCAAGATTGTAATTCTCTGCGTATTTTCTTAGATAATTCTAAAATATCTTTTGAATACAATCTTTGCAATAAGGCACTTTTCCGAAAAATTTTCTATTATCATCACGTGCCTGATAAAAATTCTTTTGATTATCACATCCACAGCCGATGCAAACAATTCTTGGTTTTGTTTCCTCGACTGTTACTGTGACATTTTTACGCGGTCTTCCACGTGCCATAATGATACCTCCTTTTATCCTAGGGTAACATCATACACGCACTCAAGACCATTATCGCTAATTACGGAAACCGCTTGTTCTGGCTTACTCCGTAATCTATTATCCATACAATAGCTATCAGACCCACTAATACATCCGCTTTGGATTACCTTGGTATCATAAACAGTCATATACTGATTTGTATGCAGATGTCCCATATAAACAATATCAGGCTTATTCCCAGTCATCATAGTTAGTTTCTGAACAACATTACCAACACTATCTCTATCACCATGAACAGCATATACAAGCATATTCTTGCATACGAATGATGCAATACTTTCGTCTATAGTATTATCATACACTGTAACGTTGTCACAATTCTGTAATTTAGCTTTTACATAGAATGGGATAAACTTATCTAGGTCTTCGCCTTTCTGATTAAGTGCCTTTTCTGGCTGTAATCTTGAATGATTTCCAGATACGCTATATACAGATACTCTCTTAAAATGCGGTGACATTGTATAGATATAGTTGCTAATAAGTTCGGCAGCATCCATAGTCTGTTTAATAACGTTTTCATTGTTCTCCAATCTAAGAGAAGTATGAATTAGTCCAGAGATTTGGTCGCCAAGTAAAACTACACTTACATTTTCCGTATTATGCCGTCTCGCAATTTCAAGAACCTTGCCGAGATAGCGACTAAGCCTATCGCTTGCAATATCTTTATTATATGTATTATACATATTATTTATATTAACGCCAAAGTGTAAATCTGATATAGGAACTATCATCTCTGTTGTATCAGAGTTTGACGAATCAAATCTAAAACAAGTAAACCCTGTCGGTTCATATCCTTCGATACAACGTTTAATCATGTCAGAAAATGATTCACGTCTTGCATTTTCCCTATATAAACGCGATACTTCATTGCGTTCGTCACGCATTTGTATCTTAGCCTTCTCAAGAAGTCTACGTTGTTCCTTTATTTCTTCAAGCAATTCGGATTCATCACAGGTAAGCTGTGGCTTAATTGTAACTATCTTGCTCATTTCTTGATATTGTTTTCTATACTTAGATTCGGTATATTCTTGACCAAGCTGTTCATTCAAAAGGTCTGCAACATCTTGCCAAGTTCCTATTTGGTCTTTGCATCCACAAATCCTATATTCGTATTCAAGAACGCCCTCGTCCTCATGTCTCTTGTAGTCAAAATCTAACATATAAACCCCTTTAATCCATTTGCGATTAACCCTTTGCCTTCTCAGTTGGAAGCTTTTGCATTTCTTCCACTAGACCCGGAACTACACCATTGCCACCCAATGCGTAATAGTCTGTAGTTAAATGCTCTAGGTTCTCGCGTTCATGTATAGGCATATACCCATACTCTTCACTCGTATATTTATTATACATTTGTATAATATCATTTCTCAACGTGCTACGAGTAGCATCAGTAAGTTGCGTCAAAGAATTATTTTGAACCTCTTGCAGTGCCAATAATTTATTTACCGTATCTTGCATAGATTTCATATCTTCTTCTTGCTTTTTTTGCTCTTGTTCAAGCTGCTCGTATTTTGCGTCATCCTTATATACCTGTTCAGTCTGCTTATCCTTATTAGAAAAGTATCTAGTGAACATGAATGTGGCAAAAGAGAAGGAACCTGTAATAAGAGCTACTACTATAGTAGTATCCATAATAACACCCCATTTATTACTCTTCCCTTTCTTTTCCCATATATAACAAAAAGACCACGCTTTCGCGTGGTCTGAAAATCAGAACTTATCTCAACAGCCAGTCACTAACCAAGTCAATCAGCTTGTCGCCAGTAATTACAGGCATATCAGAATCGGTATAAGTCTTATGATATTTACCATACTTCTTGCAAAAATCTACGAGCATATTACGATATTCAGTCTCAACTTTCACAAACTCCTTATACTTTTCATCAATTGCCTTTGCAGCATCTGCACGTTCCTTACGGAGCTTTTCCTGCGCACTTGCTGCATTACTTGCGGCTACTTCTGCCTTCTTTAGTTCGTCCTCGCTGTCAAACAGCTTCTTCAGTTTCTCAGAGTAATATTTCATAAATAATTGTCCTCCTATTGACAATAAATATTTGTGCCGCTCTAATCTTTGGCACATTGGCGCACACAACAGGACTCGAACCTGTGCGCGGTTTCCCGCCTAGAAGTTTAGCGAACTTCCCTCTTCACCAACTTGAGTATATGTGCAAACTAATCAATCACTTTCGTGATATAAGAGTCATAAAGTGAACTATTAGTTGGAACCTCCTCATATTTAGTAGTACCGTTTTTGTATCTAACAAGAAACGCATTCGTTTTAACTGGCTTTGTTGTTACTGCGTAGTAATTTCTAACAGATTTTCCATTATAACTACTAGCCACATGGGTAAAAGAACTTTTTGTTCCATATACTTCACCCATATCGCTTACACTCACAACATCAGATACCTTCGATGCAGATTTATGCGGTGAACATAAAATAACGAGAAATACTACTGCGAAAATAAACCCAACTACGTATTCCATATGACCTTCCTATCTTTGTAAAAAGATTAAATAAATGGCGACCGCTAGAGGATTTGAACCTCTGAACGTTTTACCGTTGCTTGTTTTCAGGACAAGTGCAATAAACCAGACTCTGCCAAGCGGCCATAATGGTGGGCATATTGGGAGTCGAACCCAAACGTCTTGTGACAACAGCTTCTAAGGCTGTCATGTCTGCCAATTCCATCATACACCCACAATAAAGACACGTTTCAAATATACCCAAAAAATTTGATGTTAATATTGCTGTTTGTGTCTTTGTGCTAGATTGAAAGGACTATTGTATAATGATTATAGGTGGTGGAGAACATGGGAATCAAACCCATCTGATTTCCTGTGTGCAAAACAGGTAGTCACCTCATGCAACTCCGTTCCCCATATAAGATAAGACGATTGTTTCATTAGTATATTTAATCCGATACTAAGTGCGGATGCCCCCTGAAACATCTAAGATGCACAGGCAGGTCTGTTCAAAAAACTTGCATTAAATTTTTTAATATCTTCTTTTATAAAAGGATTGCAGTAATCGTCTTTGTTGGCGGCTATGGTGGGACTTGAACCCACTACCTATGCCGTGACAGGGCATCGCTCTAGCCTATTGAGCTACATAGTCACAATGGTCGAAAATGTCAGAATCGGACTGCCTCCCTCGCTCCCAAAGCGAGTGTGTTACCACTACACCACATTCTCGATAATAAATTAGATACGTTTTACTTTTACTCTAGCCAGTTGAGCTACATAAGATTTCTCTTACGGTTGGACTCGAACCAACAACCCCGAATGTCCTAAATTCACAAAGTATTATATATTGCTGTACGTATCTGAATGGTTGAGGAAGTCCGGCTCGAACGGACGAATGGAGGGGTCAAAGCCCTCTGCGTTAGCCACTTCGCCATTCCTCAATATAGCCCTTACAGGCTATCCCTTGTTTCGTTTTATTTAGACTGGTGCGAAAATTAAGGCTAATAAAGAAACCAGTAGTGGAGGTTCCAGCCCGACTCGAACGGGCGACATAAGGATTAACAGTCCTTCGTTCTACCGACTGAACTATGAAACCATATTACGGATATGGGAATCGAACCCATCTAATGCAAGCTTATGAGGCTTGCTAGTGCAACCAGCTCTGATTATCCGCATCATATAGGGTGGTTTCCCACCCATTAAAGGAAATTTGGTCTAATTAGTTTACTGCGTCCTTCAGTGCGCTGGACACCTTAACAGTAACCTTATTCTTGGCAGGGATGCTCATTGCCTCGCCAGTTGCAGGATTACGACCCTCGTGTGCGGGCACATTCTTCAGCGCCAAGTTCAGGTCAGTAACCTTAAAAGACTCACCAGCATTCAGCGCATCAACAATGGTCTTTTCCAGCGCTTCAAGATAAGTCTTTGCATCCTTCTGAGTGATGCCAGCATTAGTTGCGAAACTCTTCATAATCTTAGTAGAAGTCATAATTTTTACCCCTTTTATTCTATGTATTTTATTTATTTGTAAGGTATCTCGTCCTTACATCTATATTATAGCATATCGAACGCCCTTTGTCAAGGGCTTTTTGAAATATTTTTGAAAATTTCTTAGGAAAGTGTAGCCGCCATGCCACATTTAGCCGCCTCTATCTGCGCATCCGTCTGCATCTTGGCAACCTTCATATTATTTTGGAATGTGATATCACGGTCTTCGCACTCTGAGATATATGCCAATGCCTGTGTCGGTTCAACGCCAACCATCATGAGCGCCGCAATTTTTCCACATAGCTTTGAAAATTCTGCGACACCAGCATCAAAGCTCTCGACATCCAGTGCTTCAACAGCACTATCAACCATCGCGTCTGCTACACCAAGCTCGTAATCATCAAGCTCCTCGCAGTCGCAATCACAGATATGCTTAGCATCCTTTACATCAGCATCTGTCTTGCAATGCTTACAGGTTTTTTCCTTTTCTTCCATTTACAATACCTCGTCACAAATTTTTAACGCCAACGCTTCCTCGGCTGTGTATCTCTTGTCTAATTTCTTATTATTGATTTCGTCCAAGTCCGCCTGTGTCAATTTAGTGTACTTCAAAACAATGTCATCCATTCGCTTACGAAGTACCTTCATATCATTGACTTCTTCCTCCATATAGGCAAGCTTGCCATAATTCATGGAAGCCATGTCATGATGTAGATAGGTTGCATAACGGAAGCTACGTCTAACACTACCAACGATGCTAATTATAAAGCCCATGCTAAAGGCATAGCCCATATTCGTTGTAATGATAGTATATCCGTCATCTTTCATATTTTCAATTAACGAAATCAATGAAAGACCATCGTATACTGTGCCACCGCATGAGTTAATTAAAATCTCAATCGGCTCTTTCTTGCCAAGTTTCTTATCGGCATCTCTGATACGCATAAGTGTATAAATGCACCTAAACATACTTGCATCATCCACGTCATCGTATATCATTAGCTTCCTGTTCTAAAAGGCAAGCTGCGAAATCATCTTGTCTTTGTCAAGAAGCCGCATTGGAAAGTCAACATCAGCGTCATTCTTAACATTATTCTGGAAACTGGAATATCTTTCTCTCATTATTCCTCTGCCTCCCTGTTCAAAAAGTTAAGAATTGCACGCTCCTCGACAACATAATACTTCTTTCGCTTGCTACACTTCTTCTTATTCACAATACGATAATTCTTATCATACTTAGATGCGCGAATAAGACCAGCGCTACGCAAAGCCTCGAACTCGCTTCTATTTACTAGAATCAATAGCCTATCCCCTTTTAATTCAATTAGTGAAATGAATCACTTTATTTCATATAATAACGACATTTTATCACATCGTTTTATACCAATGTTTTACTGCCACTAGCGGCATTTTTCGTTTAGCCGCCTTTTCTATTGTTGTGGCTATTTTCTGTGTGAACCCTACGATAGCAGTCCTTGCAATATATCCTATGCCCACCTCTCGTTGGCTGTTTAATAATACAGCCACAACGTTTACAATAGGAAAACTTGCCGTTTCCGATTAGCTTATCATAATAATAGCATAAATTGATAAAGTTGTCAAGTGGTATCTCGGATTTGTCATCATTTTGTAATAATTTTTGGCTAATTTCAACATAATGTACGTTATGAAATTGCTTTAACGTGACCAAATTAGTCTTCCTCACAAATTCAGCTATCTTTTTTACACTTGTAACGCCAGATACTTTTAAGGCATCGTTCAACCTTACAGTATATAAATCATCTAAATTATGATAATACTTATAAATACACAATGATGCAAAAACAAAATGTTCCGCATCAATATCGCAAATAGAGTGGATTTCGTTAATCTAAGACATAGACAAGAATATACCGTCAGTTCTTACTGGTGGCAATCTCTTAGCCATTGCATATGCTGGCTTATAATATTTAGACATATCTGGTCTACTAGGAACGTAATATTTCTATGCAAAAAGTTTATCAACTATCTTCAGTATCTTATCCTCACTTTCGCCAGTATATCTAAGATACCTTATTATATAAGCAGCATCAGCTACAGGATGCTGCTCCGACAAAGAGTTCTACGTCAATATTCTTTTTGCATTCTCTATTCTCTCATCAAATATCATGCAATCTCTTCCTTATATTCGTCAATTATAGTCATTTTCTTTCCAAAATAGTCTCGTCCGTTTGGATTTTCTACAACTTTATAGCGATGTTTCGAGTTGTTCTTTACGTTATTCGCAACATTGTCACCGAAACAATACCATAACAAAGACTTCTGACATCCATTATCAATAGCATAACATACATATATGATGTAATTAACACACATATCTATATTAGATTCTATTGATAAGCAATCATTTTCAAAATCTTCATATAGCCCATCAAATAAAGCAGACTTCATCTCTTTTAATTCGTCTTCAGAAAGATACGGAGCTGCAACTGATATATTTTGCATTATATCTTTATTTAGTCTTGTGTACTGACGAAGTAGTTTTTGAAATCTTGACAACATCTTCTTATCAAGCAACTCTGGCACCACTGACATTAAACATCTAAAATCAAAGTTCCCGCGATTCTGATTTCGTCTTTGTGTTAAGTCTAAGTCTTCAATATATTTAGCCAAAATATTCATCGTACATTTTGAATTAAATAATGGTGAGTATTTGTAGTAATTTCTTATAAAAGCTTTTTGCGCAGGAGACTTGTCAACAATACGAACTAAATCATTGACACCCATGCCAAACTTTACAATAGACTCTGTATCACAAACTTTCTTATGGTTTTTATACTCCTGCATTTTTGACGGATATACATAACCAAAGAAGTATGCTTTTTTATCACAACAGATAGAGTTTTCAAATTTTATCTTCTCATTTGCTTTATTTATTGTATCAATTTGTTCTTGTGTCGCACCATCTGGAATTTGGATATACTTTTGTCTCTTAGACCATTCCTTTTTAGGTGGTTCATAAGAAATACCCTTTGTCTTATCAATTGCGTTTCCCTGATACATACGCATTATCTTTATTCTCTTCTCAAGCTCCAATCTTTCCTTCGAGCCTTCTGCGAATAACGGAAGCATGGCATACATATTACTTGCAAGATTTGTAATTCCACCGATAGGGCTGTCAAAAGACTTTATATCCCAATTAGCAAAAGTGCTAAAATTCAATCTTTGCTCCTTTGCTTTATGTTTCTCGTATGTAATAACCGGGAGAGTCGGGTCAATAGCTCCTACAAGATATTTATTATCCGACGTAAGAGCAATATCTCCATCAAAGTCTGCATCAGATTGAGATATAATCGTTAAGTCCCAAATACTATAGATGTTACCCCATTCTATGTACTTAAACCATTCTTTGCACTTATCATCAGAATATACATTCATTATCTGATTCTCTGCTGGTGCAACTAGCGGGCTTCTTTGTGTAGATATTACTTTTGAACCTTTTTCAACCCATCTGCGAGAATAGACACATTTTGCTGGTAGCAGTCCTTTTACTTTCATACCAAAGGCGTGTTCTGCCATTGCGTAAAGGTCTGGGATTAGGAAATCGTAAGAACCTTCTACCATAATTTTTCCTATTTTGGCTTGGTCTATCTTTTTCTGCGCTATCTGCCTAATCTTATCTTTTACATATTTATCCTTTAGAATATCTAAGTTATATAAAAGACACTTCGCTATTGGTGAATCTAATGACGATTCTATCTTGGATATATCGTCATCCTCGTGATGTCCAACCATAAGAAGAGAAACATATAACGGGTCGCCTTTTAGTATCCCATCAAGCCATTGAGTAGTTGGCTCTGATATTGCCTTTATAGACTCTTCTGTAAAGTTATTACTCTGTATATATTGGTAGTTCAAAGGTGTAACAAAATCCGATTCTTTCTTATTCACTCGCGTAACACCAATGCAGTGCCCATATTTTCTAAAGTAATAGATGTATTCATCCCAACTTGCGTATTTCTTCCATAACTTAAACTGTGATTTTGTAAGAACCACATCAATCTTACCAATATCGTGCTCAACGCCATAAATATCTTTTATTTTATTAGTATGAGCAACTTCTGATGCAAATTTATGAAAGTCGAATACAGATACGAGTCCTTTTAACCAAGGCCCTCTCATAATGAATGCAGACGGGAGATAATCTAACGATAAATCCTCTTTCCAAATGTTCGCCATGGCAGGGCTTATCATTCCAGAGCCATCAAAGGCATTCATTGTAAAATCTATTTTTCTGTTTTCGATATCTATATCGCCAGATTCATTTGTAAAAATCCAATCAACAGTTTGGTCTTTTAGATTATATTCATAGTCTGGAATAACACAAATATTTGGCGTTGTTACTGTATTTGTTGCGGATGTATATAATGAATAATAGGCACTAAACTTTGCTAGGTTTATTTTGCCAATTTTAGTTTTAGTCAATCCACAAAGCATTATTTGCTCAAGCATATCATATAATTCTTCATTAACGAAGAACGCAGAATTTCTACGAAGTTGACCAGCGCCAGCGCATAACCTCTTATATCTAAGAGAATATACTTTATTATTTATAGATATACTAACAGTAAAATGATTCTTACATATTGCCTTATAGTCCTTCTTTGTCGTATCAGTTTTTACAGTTATTAAATCTGGAACAAACAATAGGTCATTTATTTCATTTTGAATAGACTGTATTTCCTTTATGTCGCCAGTTGTTTGAAGGACTGTGTTTTTTCTGTCATAAAGACTTCTTAGATATTCTTTATCGAATTTTACATCTTTGAGTTTCCTAATGAATTTAAGAACTTGATTATCACCTATTGCAATAATCTGCCCTGAATTTTTCGCAGTTCTAAAATCAGTCTAAATTAAAAAGTTGTTTTTGATTATTGTAGAGCTATTCACTTTGTAAATGTAAAAAAGGTCTACTTTATTTTTAGCCATACAAACATCCTTTCACATTAGATTTAATAGTTAATAACTATTATTCATATATATTATAGCATATTCTTTGGAATCTGTCAAGTGGTTTTAAGAAAAAGTTTAAGAAAAATCTATATAATATCTCTTAGGGAAAATTTCCCTAAGTCTTTGGAGAAAGTTACAAAAATATTACAAATATTTTACACAGTGCCATCACTTGACAAGTTTCTTTAGATTTGTTATAATATATAAGGGATGAATGTATATATTACAAAATTATTACAATATAGAAAAATATTATAAACCACTTGACTTTCATTACGAATTGTGGTATAATACTATTAAGAATATCAAATTTTAGAGCGATTGTGAAGAGGTGCTAGATATAGATAACGCAAAGATGTTAAAATTGCAGAAACGACCATATAACTATTGGTAAACTCGCAAAAAATTTTTTCGACTTTTTGACGAATTTTTGGCAAATTTTTCGACTTTTTGACGAACTGTCAGAATGGAGCGTTTAATTGGGTAAGGATTTATATTATATTGACACAGAAACTGGTGAAATAGAGCCGTTTATCGGAACTGTAATTACGAAAGAGTAGAAAGAAATTATCCGTGCCAAAAGGCTAAAAGCGGTACAATACAATGACGGCCCGACTTTTATTTGGGTAATGTTTCGATATGGCGACCAGTTATTTCCCGGTATGCAATCAGCAAACTTGACTAGGTTGATATATGCTGCTACATTTTGCGATAACATCGGGCATATAATGTCGAAAACTGACCTGAAGCAGCAAATGAATCTAAGCAAAGATGCTTGGTGTTCATTTTGGAACGAAATGACAGAAAGAGAAGTCCTTTATATAAAGGATGGCGATGTATTTATAAATACATCATACTTTACGAAATGGTCTTTAACACCAAATGTAAATAAGAACTATACTCGTATGTACTGTACTTGTGTTCGCAATTTTTATGAGTCATGCACCAAAATGACAGACCATAAAAGAATGTCATACATATTTAAGATTATCCCATTTGTCAGTAGACGATACAATATAGTCTGTAAGAATCCGTGGGAAACTGATAGAAATAAAATAGTTCCAATGAGTGTTGGCGATTTTTGTGAGATTTTGGGACAAGACAGGAGTAATGCGCGAAGAGTTTTACGTGAGATACTAAAGATAAAGATTGATGGTGTTCCAGTTGTGTTTTTCGCGGGGAGCAATCTAAGCGAGGATACATGGAAACTGTTCATAAGTCCAAACATTTACTACGGAGGGGAGTATGGAATACAACGTCAAGAGGTGATTGAAAATTATAAGCGACTAATTGAATCTTAACTTAGATTAAAAATGAAGAGGTAATTATATGAATGTAATTAAGCGTGACGGACGCGAAGTTGAGTTTCAGAAAACAAAAATAACTATTGCAATTTAGAAGGCAAGCGACGAATCGAAATCGCATGGAAGAGAACCTGTACCAAGCATAGCAATACAGGCAATAGCGTCTGAGCTTTATAACAAGTTTAAGCTTGAAAATCATGCGATAGATGTTGAGAATATTCAAGACTGCATTGAAGATACATTGATGCAGAGAGGATATTTTGATACCGCAAAAGAGTACATAAGATATAGATATGAACGTCAGCTGAATAGAAATGGTAACACTACTGATGGTAAAATTCTTTCACTTGTTGATGGAGTTAATGAAAGCGTAATTCAGGAAAACAGCAATAAGAATCCAACGATAAATTCCACTCAGCGTGACTATATGGCTGGTGAAGTCAGTCGTGATATATCTAATAGACTGTTATTGCCGAAAGACGTGATGGAAGCACATGAAGCTGGCATTATCCATTTCCATGATTCGGATTATTTTGTTCAGCATATGATTAACTGTTGTCTTGTCAATCTGGATGATATGTTGCAACATGGTACTGTTATCAATGGCACTCTTGTCGAAAAGCCGCATAGCTTTGCAACTGCTTGTAACATTGCTACTCAGATAATGGCACAGATTGCATCTAATCAGTATGGCGGTCAGAGCGAAAGTATGGCGGCACTTGTTCCGTTTATTGATATTAGCAGACGTAAGATTAGAGCAGATGTTGAAGTTGAGTTTGCTGGCTTAGATGTTTCAGAGGAGCGCAAGGTTGAAGTTACTGAAAGACGCTTGCGTGATGAAATTAAGCGTGGAGTTCAGACGATTCAATATCAGATTAACACCTTAATGACAACTAATGGTCAAGCACCATTCGTATCAATTTTCTTGTATATGAATGAAGTTGAAGGCGAGCAACAGAAGAAAGACTTTGCAATGTTGATTGAGGAAATCCTTCGTCAGCGTACAGAGGGAACAAAGAACGAGCAAGGCATTTGGGTAACTCCTGCGTTCCCGAAGATTCTTTACGTGCTAGAAGAGGATAATATTGTTCCGGGGTCTAAATATTACTATCTAACAGAAATGGCCGCTAAGTGTACCGCAAAGAGAATGGTTCCTGACTACATTTCTGAAAAGAAGATGCTGGAATACAAAGGTGATTGTTTCCCGTGCATGGGTTGTCGCTCTTTCTTGACTCCTGATAGAACAACAGAGAATCTAGCGAATGTTGAAAATTGGGTAAAGGGCAAGAAATATTATGGCCGCTTCAATCAGGGTGTTGTGACTATCAATCTTGTTGATGTTGGACTTAGTGCGCATAAGGATTTTGATGAGTTCTGGCGTATTTTTGATGAACGACTTGAACTTTGCCACAGGGCATTAAGAATCCGTCACGAGCGGTTGCTTGGTACACTTTCTGATTCCTCACCTATGCACTGGCAGTTTGGTGGCCTTGCTAGGTTGGAGAAAGGTGAAACTATTGACAAGCTGTTGTATGATGGTTATTCTACAATTAGCCTTGGCTATGCTGGCTTGTATGAATGTGTTCTTGCTATGACTGGCAAGAGCCATACAGACGAAGAAGCTAAACCATTTGCGCTTCAGATTATGCAACACATGAATGATAAGTGCGAGGAATGGAAAAAGGCCGAGAACATTGATTACTCTTTGTATGGAAGCCCAATCGAATCCACTACTTACAAGTTTGCTAAATGCTTAAAGAAGCGGTTTGGTGTTATTCCGGGAATCACAGATAGAAATTATATCACTAATAGCTACCATGTAGTTGTAACTGAGCAGATTGATGCTTTTAATAAGCTGAAGTTTGAAAGTGAGTTCCAGAAGCTATCTCCGGGCGGTGCGATTTCTTACGTAGAGATACCTAATCTAACAGACAATATCGAGGCTGTGCTATCTGTTATTAGATTTATTTACGATAATATAATGTACGCTGAATTGAATACGAAGTCTGATTATTGTCAGTGCTGTGGATTTGAAGGCGAGATTAAGATTGTCGAAGATGATAACGGAAAGCTAATTTGGGAGTGTCCCAAGTGCGGCAACCGTGACAAAAAGAAAATGAACATTCCTCGTAGGACTTGTGGTTATATTGGTACTAATGACTGGAATCAGGGACGTACACAAGAAATCAAAGAGCGCGTTGTTCATCTTGGACAGAGTTAAATAACTTAAAAGTAAGTGGTGGGCGGGTCGGGATTTATTATGAATTATGCTAAGATAACGAAATACGACATAGCAAACGGACAGGGGGTTCGTGTTGTGCTGTGGGTTTCAGGTTGTGAGCATCATTGCAAGAACTGCCATAATCCAGAGACTTGGGATTCTAATTATGGAAAACCATTCGACTTTGAAGCTTATGATGAATTGATTGAAGCATTAGAGCCAGACTACGTATCAGGTCTTACGTTTAGTGGTGGCGACCCGTTGAGACCCGGAAATGTGGAGACGTGTGCGATAGTAGCGCAATCCGTAAAACAGAGATTTCCGAATAAAGATATTTGGTGCTGGACTGGATATACGTTTGATGAGCTAAAAAGTATGCCAGAAGCTATGTCGGCATTGACATATATTGATTATTTGATTGATGGTGAATTTGTTGAAGATTTGAAGGATATCACTCTTAAATGGCGCGGTTCATCTAATCAGAGAATTTACAAAAGGGTCGGTTATGATTTTGTCGATGTAACAGAGGAACTTGGTTAAAGATTATATCGTCAGAAAGGTTGTTAGTATTTTTGTAAAACGCTTGATTTCTCGATGATTCTGTGATATACTATAAGTAAGAAATCTATCTAAGGAGATATGGTATGAATTTTAAGAATCCTGTTGAGTTCAATACATCTAGGGCAATCCGATTTGATGACTTAAAAGTAGGCGAACTGTTTATCGCTGTAGACGGCAGTTGTGGTGGAAAGAAATACTCAGAACGAGTTTATTGTAAGACATTGCCGTTTGGTGACGAGTGCCTTGGGAATAAAGGTAACGCAGTTGGTGTAACGGAGAGGTATCGTGCGTATATGATGGCTCCTGAAAAAGTGATTCGTATTAAAGCTACCGATTGGGAGGTAACAGATGACAGCGAGGTATTCTGATAGATTACGTGATGAATAGGCGGAAATCATTGTAAGCAAGCTGATGGATGATGTATACCATGAGAATGGTTATTCTGTGCATTGGGAAACAGACTACGAATCGTAGATTTGTGGTTTAGATGTAACGTTGAGTAAGAACGGGGTGACGTATCGTGTAGACGAGAAGGCTGCAATAACTAGGCTTGATGGTAATTTATCAACTTTTGCCTTTGAGCTATATACGTCTAACAATAAAGGAAATATTGGATGGTTTGCTAATAAAAAGTGTGTAAATAATTATTATTCTTTAATATATTTAACATCTTACGCAAATAATATAAAAGAAATAGATAGAATTGAGTGCATTTTGTTAAATAAAGAAAGAATATTTAATGAAGTCGTTGCAGAGTTGCATAAAAGAAATATACACTTCGATAATATTTTAGATGTAATGAAAGGTGTACCATTGGCATCTAACGGAAAGAAATATCTAAGATTAAATAAAGATATGAAAATAGTATATAGCTTAAATGTTGTTCCAGAACGTCCTATAAATGTTGTAGTAAACAAAGAATGCTTATTAGATATGGCTGACGATGTTTTGATTAAGGAGTTTTGACAATGAGTGCTACTGTTGGATATCCGTTTATGAACGGAATGTGTCTTTCATGTGAAAAGTGTAATCACAAAACGCTAATGTGTTCTACGTATCGAATTAAGTGTTTTTGTGTCAAGGTCTGTAATCCAGAAATGGATTTAGGTGTATCTGATGCTGATATTGAAAATTCTAGTACTCATCAGGTATTTACTGCTGAAAATCTCCCTTATAATGATGGGGTTATAGTTCACCCGTATGAGGGCTTATTTGGAAAGTTTTCTGAAGAAGATTTCAAAACTAAGTGGGATTTGAAATAAATCGTACTAAATAAGATAAAAAATTAGACTCTGTATTTTTACAACAGAGTCTTTTATTTTAATATTTATCTGTGGTTTAGCGATA